>AR_comb_assmDRAFT_10350583_pt1 | contig 14653 bp, 13 predicted proteins | sample ArasoioldDNA_FD_10543 | JGI IMG/M metagenome (IMG submission 10543) | reverse complement strand
GCGTCGATCGCCAACGGCATCACGCGCAGGCGATCGCTGGTCGACTGATTGCTCGTCCCGAAGAAATGCAGTCGAAGCCGTCGCGCGGCTGCGCTCGTTTCGCGTGCGCGAGCCAGCGCCGTCAGCAGCAGGCGAAGCGTTTCCGTCCCGGCTGGCAGCAGCGTCCCCACATAACAGAGATGGACGAAGCCGTCGCCCGGCGCGAAGGCGCTGTTCGCGCGCGGATGTGCGCGCACTCGATCGAAGTCCTGCGGGTCGAAGCCCACCGGGATCACGTCGTGCGGCACGCGCGACGCAGACGGGATGCGATCCACGATGCCGTCGATGGTGCCCTGCGACACGGCGACGAGCGCGTCAGCGGCGTGGACCGCGCGAGGTTCGAGCCACTGGCCGAGTTGCCGCGACGCGCGGCTCTTCCAGTCGGGCGATCCGTCAGCGGCACCGCCGACCGACCTCCCCCACTCTCCCACCCACGGATCCTGGTAGTCGAGCACGAACGGGATGCGGAACTCGGCCTTCAACTGCGGACCGAGCAGTGCTGGATACACCGGATAGACGGTGATGAACAACGCGTCGAAGGCGTCGCGCGCCAGCAGGCTGCGACAGGCGAGGCGCAGACCCGCAAACGCGCGAAGCCCGAGATCCCCAACACCGATGCGGCGTGTCCACCGTGCGGGCCACGCGCGCGCTCGGACGACGTCAAGCGACGAGGGAACGAGCTCGGCGAGGTGCGGATCCAATCGGCTTTCATACCCAGCGGGATCGATCGTCACGACCGTCGGATGCCACCCGGCGCCGGGCAGATGCGGCGCGAGCAGGCGCACCCGATGCGAGGCCGCGCTGCTGTCGGGCGGAAAATGCGGCGTGACCATCAGGACCCGGCGCACGGCTCTACTCGTTCACCGCCTCGACATACAACGAGTACGGCGCGTGGACTTCCCGGTCGTTGGCGAGCTCCGGCAGGAGCGACTGTCGGTACTCCGACCTCACGACACGCCGGAAACCGGCGTCGCCGAGCCGTCGTTCGATCGTCTCGAAGTCGTACGCCCAGCGATGTTCGTGCCACTGGTGGAAGACGTGGTTGATGACGTCCATCCGTGTTGGAAGATCCGCCGGGAATGGATCGGGCACAGCCAGGGCCCTGAAGCCCGAGTCATCCACCGCGCAGTACGCGCGAAGGTAACGCTCCGCGTCGGGCACGATGATGCGCAGAACGCCCGACGGCGCCAGGGCGCGGCGGCAGTCGCGAAGAAACGCGGGCAACTCCTCTCGCGTTTCCAGATGCTCCACGAACTGCTCTGCGCGGATGCCCCGCGCCGCTCCCCCAGCCACGGGAACGGACCTGCGGCAATCCCAGGCCATCACCTCGGTGGCCGCTGGCAGAAGATCGAGGTTCAGAAAACCGGCCAGCACCTGCGGTCCGCATGCCACGTTCAGCAGAAGGCCTCGTCGCTTGCGTGTGTCACGGAGCTTCCGGCGCCACCACGGAAGGCACCGGTACTTCGCCCTGACGATCCACCCGTCGACCTCGAACCGCAGCTGATCGAACAGGAATCGCGTAATCGGGAGGCGCGGAAACAGCAGATGGCCGGCGCGCTGCTTGAGCGTCGACTCCGCCCGGGCGGTCACGCGCACAGCCTCTCGTAGAGCCGCTCGTAATCCGTCACGATTGCGCGGTCGCTGAATCGGCGCTCCGCCTCGGCCCTGACGACACGGCGGTCGATGTCGGCGAGACGGTCCACGAGTGCAGCCATCTCGTCAACGGTGTCGCAAAGGAACCCGGTGCGGCCATGGTCGATACCTTCCGGCACGCCGCCGCGACGGAAAGCCACGAGCGGCGTCCCGCACAACATCGATTCTGGCAATACGACCGGGAACGGCTCTTCCCACTCGATGGGCATCAGCATCGCCGCCGCGCGGCCGAGAAGAGCCCGCTTCTGTTCATCGTCGACCGGGCCGACGTGGGTGACGAGCGCGCCGTCCAGGTTCGGTGCGATCTCCTGTTCGTAGTACTCGCGTTCGTGCGAAAGCGGCGACACATTGCCCGCGATGATGAGACGGCGATTGAGCCGGCGCGCGACCCCAATCGCATGGTGAGCGCCCTTGCAGCGATCCAGCCGCCCGAGAAACACGAGCGGAGCGGTCGCCGGATCGGTATCCGCCACGAACGGATATCGTTCGGGCGCAGCGCAGTTGTAGATGACCGACCAGTCTCCGCCGCCGCTCTGACCGGTGCTCCGGATCGCGGCGCTGACGGCCGTGTAGTGCAATCGGCGCGCGCCCAGCTTCCGTGCAGTAGCCATGTTGGACGGATTCACCGTCCGCATGTACGTCTGCACTTTCGGCACATCGCGGGACAGAATCGGCGCAAGATACGCGAGCCGCCCGAAGTTGTGGACGACGTCGAACCGGCCTCCGCTCGCGAGGAACCGCAGCGCGAGCTGAGTGGTGTTGCGGACGTTGCTCCAACGCGTCCACTCGCCCTCGCGGCCAAACGGCTCCACGCGGCCGTCAACGTGCGACCCCGGCGCTGCCCACAACGTGACGCAGTGGCCGTTTCTCGACAGCCCGGCCGCGAGATCGGCGATGACGCGCTCGATGCCGCCGTAGTGCGCCGGCGGGACGCGAATGAAGGGGTCCATGACGAGGAGCACGTTCATGCCAGTCACGGCGCTTACGACAGCGCGCTCCGCACGAGGTCCTGCAGGCGGCCACGTTCGAGAGGATGTTCCCAGTGCCAGCGCCGCAGCGCCGCCTGCCACGCGGCGCGTTTCGCGCACTCCAGACGCGCGGGATCGGTGGCCCACGCGAGCAGAGCCCGGGTCAGGCCGTCAACGTCGCCCGGCGCCGCTGTCACCGCGGCACAGCCCAGGTCTTCCGCGAGCGGCCGCTGCCCTTCGGTGTCGGTCATCGCGACCGGCACGCCCGCAAGGATGTAGGTGAAGGCCTTGTTGGTCTGACACAGCCGCCGATTGAGCGGTGCGGCCTGTTCAAGAGCCAGCCCGACGTCGAAGCCTCGCGCCAGATCCGTCATCCGATCCGGCGCGGCAGGCGGCGCATGTGTGACGGTCACGCGGTTCGCGCCCGCGCTCGCGAGGGCGCGCAACGCGTCGAGATACCCGGCCTGCGGACGGCCACGCAGAACGATTTCTGCGGGCACAGAAATGTGGCCAAGGGCGGCGACGGCGTCCTCGAGGCCGCGGCCCGGTCCGATGGTCTGGCTGAACCAGTATGCGCGAAAGAGATCGCGGCTGCCGGCGGCGATCGGCGGCGCCTGTGGCGGAAGCGGAAACGTATTGTGGACGACCGCAGGGGCTACGCCGTACTGCGCTTCGTACGCCAGGCCGATCGCCTCGCTCGACGTCGTCAGAAACGCGGCACGCGACAAGACGGCTTGCTCGACGCGACCTGCTAGTGCGTTCTCGAATGCTGCCTGCGCGCCCGACGCCTCACCGTGGTGAAGATCCTCGAGATCCAGGGCATAGGGAACGCCGAATTGAGTCGCCGCTTCGGCGACCGCCGCGAGCGCACCCGTCGTTCCCCCGTAGATGAAGTCCGTAGGTTCGGCGACCGCCGCGTCGACGAGTTCGGCGTGGACGCGGCCAAACGCTCGCGCGACCACTGGCATTGGCGCGGCCGCCGGACCAACGCCACTCACGATCGCCCTTGCGAAGCGATACCGCAGGCCCGTACGCCAGTAAGTGCCCGGCGCACCCGCGCGGCTGTAGTCGATCGTGTTCACGGGCCACTGACGCCGCGCCCGGACGTCGACATCGGCGTCGACCGCCCACGGTTCGTGCCGGGTGGCGACAACGCGGACGTCATAGCCGTCCGCGGCGAGCGCATCCGCGGCCTTCAGCATCCGCGGGCACGTCGACAGATGGCCGGAGCTCACGATGGTGACGCGCTTCCTCGCCATGTCACACGGCCGCGCGCGTCCGCGCCTGGATAATCCGGCGATAGCAGCGTTCGAGTGCCGGCACCGCGCGCCTCACATCGTGATGCGCGGCCACGTAGCTCGCGCTGACGGCCTCGCCCTGCACGAGCGCCGAGACGAGCGCGTGTCCAAGGCCGTCGACGTCGTGTTCCTCGCAATGAAACACGCCCGGACCTCGGGGAACGACATTCGGAATATCCGCGTGCCTTGTCGTCACGATTGGCGTTCCAATCGCCTGCGCCTCGAGGAGGATCGTCGGCGCGCCGCCCTCGGAGTCGCCGTCCTCGGCGACCACGCTCGGATGGATGACCGCGCGCGCCACTCGCAGGTGTGCGATGACCTCGCGGTGCGATCGCATGCCGGCGAATTCCACCGCGTCGGAGAGACCCAGGCGCGAGACCGCTTTGCGCGCCTTCGTCCCTTCGGGACCGTCACCGATGACGACGAGGCGCGCGTCCTTGACGCTGGCGCGGGCGCGGGCGAAGGCTTCGACGGCGTCCAGCAGGCCCTTTTTCTCGACGAATCGTCCGACGAAGAGAACCATCGGACGGATGTCGGGCGCCCAGCATGGATATTTATCCAGGTCGATTGCGATGGGCTGCAGATCGGTCCGCGTCGCGGGCGCTCCGGCGGCGACGATCATCTTTCGCATCTCCGGGCCTTCGGCGAGGAATCGATCGCCTTCTCGGAAGAGGCGCTCGTACGCTTTCCGCCAGCGCGGCAGGCGCGGAAGGACGGCCGCGTCCACGCCGTACAGGCTCGTGATCAGCGGAATGCCCATCGCGGTGGTCGTCGGCACGAGCTCGCAGCCGATCGGCCCGAAGTGCGCGTGCACGATGTGCGGCGCGATCCGTTCGATCGTCGACTCCACCTGGCGTCGCCATTCGGAACGGCCGCCGGCGCGCTCGACGGACGCGGCCAGCCACCAGTCGACGGTGCGGCGCGATCGCGGGCGCTGATGCGCGAAGACGCTCGGAAAGGGAAACTCCTTTTCGTTCGCGCGCTCGTGGCACAGAACTGACGCGGTGAAGTTCACGTGATGTGTGACGACGGTGTAGACGAACGTCTCGCTCCGCCGTCCGAACTCGTCGACCGCATGCAGGACGCGGAGGGTCACGCGTCGAAGCCTCCAACGGTCACCGGACGGTTCGTCCGATACGACTCGACGCCGGCCAGGCAGGCGAGCACCGTCCGGCCGGCTTCGTCGATGGAACAGAGCGGCTGCCGGCCGTCGCGAACCGACTCGACGAAGTCAGTGATGGCGCCGACGCACGCGAGCGAATGCTCGTACACCCGTACGGGATAGCTCGCGGCGCCGTACTCGGCGTTCGGCCGCCGCGCAAGCAGGCGCAGCGACTCGGTGAGTCTCGCGAACACGTAGGCGGGAAGATTCGCCCTCAGTTGACGCCACCGGGTCTGGCCGCCGAGCTTCCCTGATCCCTGCAGAAGCGCGGGTTGAAAAATCATGGGCCGGTGGATGACCACGCCGAGCGCACCGTCCCGCTTATAAAGCAGGTTGCCGCGAACGCACGCGTCGCTGCCGGTCACTCGAACGGTGTGATCCTGCGGTCCCGGCTCGCCGAACGCGACGACGACTTTCGCAATCACTCCCGAAGCAAAACGCATCGTCACCACGTTCAGGTCCGACTCGGGGTATTCGTCGAAGGCCCGATGGTTCGCCGCGGCGAACACCTCGACGATCTCCTCGCCCGCAAACCATCGGAGCAGGTCCACGAAGTGGCAGCCGGAATAGACGAGCGGTGTGGCGTTGTCGGTCGCGCGCCACGTGTCGGTAGCAAATGCGCGCGAAGTCAGATCGTGCACGTAGTAGCCCTCGAGATACGAGAGCCGGCCGAGCGATTGGGTTTCGAGCAGCGCCTTGATCCGCTGGTGCAGCGGCACGAAGCGCATCTGATGCACCACCGCGACGACCTGGCGCGGCGCCGAGGCCGCCGCACGCCGAATGGCCTCGAGCCCGTCACGCGAGTCGGTCAGCGGTTTCTCGACGAGGACGTGCAAGCCATGGCGCAGCGCTTCGACGATGTAGGCAGCGTGCGTGGAATCGGGCGAGCAGATCGTGACCGCATCGAGATCGGGCCAGAATTCATCGAGCTGCTGAACGAACTGCGCCGACGGTACGCGGGCGGCCGCACGTCCGGCGGCTGCGGGCTTTGGATCGTAGATTTTGGTCAACCGGCAGCCGGGTACGCACGACAGGTAGAAGCTATGGGCCTGTCCCGCTCCGCCAAACCCGATGATCCCGAATCTCACGACGCAGTGTGCTGAATCGTCAACAGGCGCATCCGGCAATCGATGCCCGCGGACCGTGGCTGCGGCATCCCGAACGCCAGCGCGGCACGATCGATCGCGTAGAGGCATCCGGCGCCGCAGCGGGCGAGCAGGTATCGCGCGTACTTGTTCGCAGGGCCGCCCGAGGGCAACCAGTAGTAGATCGGCCGCGAGGACACGATGCGCAAGTCGAGCGAAGCGAGCGCGTCGAGCCAGAACGCGCGGCTGCGATATCGCAGGTAGTCGCCGCGCTGCAGCGATTCCGCCGGCATCGCGGCCGTGACCAGGAACGAGCCGCCCGGCCGGAGCTGTCGTGACAAGTTGTTCAGGGCGTCGATGAACGTGCGGTCGTCGAGGATCAGGTGAAGCACCTCGAAGCTTTGGATGACGTCGAACAGCCGGGCCAATGGGTCGCGCCAGGTCGCGAGATCGGCGACATGGAACTCCCCGCCGTCCTCAATCCGCCGCAGGTGGTCCACGGCGCGTTCGGAGATGTCGATGCCGACATACGCGGCGCGCGGAAACTCGGACCGGTAGAAGCGCGGGAAATAACCCTGGCCGCAGCCGGCGTCGAGCACGGAAAACGGCGCGCCGGTGAGACCGAGATCGCCCAGGCTCCGGCGGAGTGCTGCGATCTTGCACGCGTAGATCCGATCGTTCAGCGCCTCGCCCGCACCGAGCCAGCCCGACTCCGAGAGCGAAAAACTCTGGTATCGCGCGTTCCAGAACTCACGAAGCCTGATCTCGTCGGTCATGCGCGCGCCCGGCCGTCCCGGTGCGCGAGCACCGAGAAGCCGCTGAAAAACGGGCCGCGGAACGTCCAGTGCGAGGGCTGGGCGATCGCGTGGGGTTCGAAATGGCAGCCACCGACAAGGACGCATCCGTGTGCGTCGAGGTATTCATAAAAGAGCGCCGGCACGTCATCGACCGGCCACGCGCCGGAAAGCGCAGGACCCTGGGCGTAGTAGTACGCGTCCCGCCAGGCGTCGGTCGTCGCGCGCAAGAAGTCGCAGCAGTCAGACGTGATGTAGATGTGTCCGCGTGGCGCAGTGACCCTGACCATCTCGTCGAGCGCCTGCGCGAGACGCCGGCGCTGTTCGTCGTACGCGACGTAAGCACGCCCCGGCAAGTCCGTATCCAGATGCTCGAGCACCGACAGGCTCGTGACGAGATCGAACGCGCCATCCGCGAATGGCAGTTGCCTCATCGTCCCCGCAACCGGCCGGACGATCTGGTGCGGCCGGGCTACGAGAGAGTCCACTCGTTCCTGAAATCCTGCTGAGCCGCGTTCGACTGGCGCCGCAAGATCGAACGTTGTCACCTCGGCGCCCTGCGCGCTCATCCATCTCGGCAGGGTGCTGCGGCCCGTGCCGATGTCGAGCACACGCAGACCTTTCCATCGGTCGACGGCGCGTAGGAGCGTGCCGTATTCGAAGACAATCTGGCCTCGCAGCCGTGCCGCGTGCATCACCTCGAAAAGGTAGGTGTCGAAGCTCGCGAGCAGTTGTTTCTCGCAGAGGAAGGCGTCGAGGCGCGTGGCGTCGAACATCGCGTTGAAGGGCACGGGCTGTTCGCTGCGGACGGGCGCGGGCCGCGCGCGCGCGGAAATCACGCCGAACGCGCGCGAGACCACGCGCATGCCGTACTGGGCGCGGGCGCCCAGGGTTGGACGCGAAGGCTGGTTCGTCATGCGGCGTACATTGAAAGGTAGTCGTTCGCGACGTCGTCCATGGTTCGAGGGAGCGGCAATCGCGATCGCCACGCGTCAATCGTGACGGCTGGATTCGCCGCAATGCGGTCAAGTGCGGCAGCCAGGGCATCGCTGTCGCACGGATCGACCAGCGCTCCGGTGACGCCGTCTTCGATGATCTCGGTCAGGTTGCCCACGCGGCTCGCGACGATGGGCGTGCCGACCGCCAGGCTTTCAAGAGCGATGGTCGGGCCGTTTTCGAACCACGTGGACGGGATCACGAGCGCGTCCAGGCCGGCGAGGACGTTCGGCACGTCGGCCACCGGCACGGACGGCAGGAACGCGACACGCTGATCGATCGCCAGCATCGACCGAAGACTATCGGCGTAGTCGCGAGTGAAGCGATCGTTTACCGGCCCGCGGATCTCGAGTTGGAGTGGCGCACCAGGAATGCGCGACACGGCGCGCGCGAGCTCCGTCAGGCCCTTCGAAGGATGGATTCGACCCACGTAGCCAAATCGAACTGGCGTTCGGGTCGGTCGCGCCTGGGCTGACGGCTTGCGTCCCGCCCCGGCCTGACTGAGGCCCAGCCGGTTCAGCGCCAGCTTTTCCGCTGGCGAGCCGTTGGCCAGCAGCATGCGCCGGGCGGTCTCGTTGAGAACGACGAGGCGCTCGACCAGATCGAAGAGCTCGCGCTGCATGCGCCGGTACTCTTCAACTGACGCGACCATGCCGAGCGTCGTGCCGAGGCGGCCGGGGAGTCCGCGCAGGGCCGTGCTCAACGTCAGCGGAACGGCGCCGGTCACCCGCGCGCCGCCGCGAGCCATGCCGAGTCGGGTGAGGTTGCACGACGCGCACTTCCCCAGCTCGACGATGCCGTCGCAGGGGATGCGGCCCCATTGCATCAACTCGCCGGTGCGGCACATGTATCCGAACCCTGGCAGATGGCACGTCGCGATCACACGAATGCCCAGGCGGCGCGCCGTTCGAATCTCCGGCAGACCGACGCCGATCGTGAAGCTGTGGACGTGAAGAATGTCCGGCCGCTCGTCGGCCATCCACCGGTGCAGCCGCTCCGCGCCACGGGCGACCACGCGGTGGTACGCCTCGTCGCGTGTCGGCACGTCGGAGATCGGGTAGCGCATGATCCGCACGCCGTCGTGTTCGTACCGCTCGGGCGCTGCGCCGTGCGAGTCGGGCGCAGCAATCAGGACCTCGTGGCCTGCGGCGCGCAGCCGCCGGCAGAGCGTCTCGACATAGACCTCGGTGCCGCCGATGCTGTCGGGAAAATACCAGCCGACGAGGTGAAGGATTTTCACAGCCGATCGAATACCTTGCGGCACGCGGCGATCACATCCGCGTTGTCGTCGTCGGAGAACGCCGGCGAGATGGGCAGCCTTACAAGGGACTGCGCGACCCGATCGGTGACGGGCAGGTCGTGCGCCGGAGCCAGGCCTGCGCGTTTCGCGAACGGTGCGGAATGCAGCGGCACGTAGTGGAACGCAGCTCCGATGCCCTCGGCGCGCAGGGCCTCGAGGATCCAGTCGCGGCGCCGCGGATCCACGAGCATCGCGAACACGTGCCAGTTGGGCGTGCTGCCCTGCGGGACCACCGGCAGCTGAACGACGCCCTGGTACGGGCCGAGCGCCGCGAGCAGTCGCTCCGCCTGCGCCGTCTTCCGGCGGGTGATCTCCTTCAGCTTCTCCAGTTGCACGATGGCGATTGCCGCGAGGATATCCGACAGCACATAGCTGCTTCCGACACCCACCCACGTGTACTTCGCGCGTTCGCCGCGGAGAAACGCCGTGCGGTCCGTGCCCTTCTCCCGCAGAATCTCCGCCTCTTGAACGAAGCCACGATCGTCGCCGGCGAGCAGCATGCCGCCCTCGCCAACGACGAGATCCTTCGTTTCGTGGAATGAAAGAGCCCCGCACGTGCCCCACGTGCCAAGCGGGCGGCCCTGGTACGAGGCGTTCGCCGCGTGCGCAGCGTCCTCGACGATGACGAGGCCGTGCCGTCGCGCGATGGCATCGAGTGCGTGAAGGTCGCATGCCATGCCCGCGTAGTGCACGGGCACGATAGCGCGCGTTCTCGTGGTGATTCGCCGCTCGACGTCGGCCGGATCGAGGTTCCAAGTATCGGCGGTGATGTCCGCAAACACCGGGCGCCCGCCGGCTCTCAACACAGCGTTCGCGGTCGAAACGAACGTGAAGCTCGGAACGATGACCTCGTCGTTTTTCTCGAGGCCGATGGCGGCGAACGCGATCTCGAGAGCCGCCGTACAGGAGTTGACCGCGAGCGCGGCGCGCGCTCCCGTCAGCTCGCGCATGAGCCGCTCGAGTTCCCGTCCTCGAGATCCGTCGCCGGCGACGTGTCCGCGCGAGAGCACGTCGGAGACAGCCGCGGCTTCGCGGTGATCGAACCACGGCTTGTGCAGCGGCAGCCGGTCTCGCCGAACCGGCGTTCCGCCGTCGACCGCGAGCGGAAGAGTGGCCGCCTTCACGCTTGTGCCTCGCTCGTCGTCGGCGTGCCTGCGTTGGGCACGCGGCGAGGTGGCCGCAGGTAGCGCAGCCACTCAACCGCAGTTGGGCCGCCGTGACGGATCGCGGCGGCCGCAGCGCCAATCTGCCCGCGTCGAGCCTTGCGCCACGCCCCGCGGAGCGTGGTGAAGATAAGATTCCGCTTCGCCTGCTCGCACGTGTTCGGAGCCAGCGGGCAGCTCGGCGAGCGCAATTGGCGCCACGCGGCCGCTCCCGCGAGGACGTAGTCCATCTGGTTTCTGCCGTTCGACAGTTCCTGGCCGGCGTGAACCCTGTAATAGAAGAGATCTGCGGGAACGAGCATCACGCTGGCGCGCGAGCAGATGTCCATCCAGAACAAATAGTCAGACGCTGCGCCGCCGGATGGATACCCGCCGAACTCGTTGAAGGCGTCGCGTCGAAACAACGCCGCACCCGGCCCGACGTGAAAAAGCCCCGCGCCGAGGAATTCTCGTTCGTACGCAAGACTGGGAGTCAGCACCATCGGGCACGGACCGCCAGCCCACTGCTGTCCGCCCGAGAGCGCCGCGACGACGGCGGGATCGCGCTCGAGAAAGCCGACCATGACCGCGAGGCAATGCGGGTACATGACGTCGTCGGAGTCGTGATATTTCAGGTACCGGCCTCGCGCGAGACCTGCGGCGCGATTGCGATTGGGATAGTCACCAACGTTCGTGGCGTGGGCGACGACCTTGACCCGTGCATCGCGCTCGGCATACGAACGTGCGATCTCGACGGTCCGATCGCTCGACGCGTCGTCGCACACGATGAGCTCGAAGTCGTCCAGGGTCTGCACAAGGACGCTCTCGATCGCAGACGCGATGAACGCCTCACGATTGAAGGAGGTCATCAGCACGCTCACCAGAGGGCTGGACATGTTTAGTGATGCCAGCTGTGCGCGATGCGGTGCGCCATCTCTGACGGCGAGACGGCGGCGAGCATCAGGAAACGAGATAGTTCGAAAGGCGGCTGTTCGGGGCGTACGAAGTCCGGCTGCGTCGTGAACGCACACTCGAATCCGAGATCGCGCGCGATGCTGACGGTCTCGGCGGAGTAGTCCGTGTTGGGCTTGCCAAATGGATATGCCAGCGCAAGCGGCCGCCGGCCTGTCCATTTTTCAAGGGTGTCGCGGCATTCCGCCAGTTCGTAGCGCTGCTCCTCGGTGGTCCGCGCAGCCAGGACCGGGTGGCTGACGGTGTGGGCGCCGATCTCGAAGCCCTCCTCTGACATCGTTTTCACCTGGGCGATGGTCATCGGGGCCAGTGGGTCGTCGTCCGCGATCATGGACGACGGAATGCCGCGCGCCGCCTGATCGAACCAGAACGACCGCTGCGTCTCGACGGCCTCCGTGCTGACAAAGATCGCCGCCGGAATTCCGTGACGCTTGAGGATGGGCCGGGCGACATCGAACAGACTTCGATACCCGTCATCGAACGTGACGAGAACGGGCCTGGCCGGCAGCGCCGCGCGACCTTCCCGCGCCCGCCGCCAGGTCGCCAGGTCGATCGGATGACACGCCCGGCTCAGGATCGAACAATGACCGTCAAAGGTTTCCCGATCGACATGCAGATCGGGAAACGCCTTCTCGCCGGTTTGCCACGACGACGAACGCAGGCCGTGATAGCAGAGGACGAGGACACCGGGAAACGTCAACTGCGAAATGCGCTGGTCGTACCAACCCGAAGCGTACAAGCCGCGCTTCGCCGTCTGCTGAAAGCTCCCCGTCATGCCACGCGCACCAGGATCGTCGTCAGGATCGGAAACCGCGGATCGTTGACTTCGAGCTCCGCATCCGTCAGCTCCTCGACAGCCAGCCCGAGCTGCGCCGCCAGCGCCGCGAGGCAGTTGCCGTGGCCGTGGACCTCGAGGTCCGCATCAGGCCAGAGCCGCCGCAGGCATTCGCGCCAGCCGTCCGGTGAAAATCGCCAGTAGTCGGGCACGTCACCCGTCAGAGGAATGATCCCCGCAGCGGATGACAGCAGTACGCCACCTGGCCGCAGGATGCGGCGAACCTGCGCGACGCCTCCGTCGAGGTCGCGGAAGTGAGGCAGGGTGTTCGGCAGCAGGACGCAGTCGTAGGCGTGCGAGGGAATCGCACAACCGGCACTCGTGAAATCGCACAAGAACGTCGGACTGAAGTCTGGAACGATGTCGAAGGTGTCCGAGCGGACGACGTCGTGTCCGAAGCGCTTGGTGTAGGCGTCGGTTTGCACTTCGATCACCGAGCCGGAAATGAGTGACCTGTGCGTCTCCAAGAATCGATGGAGGTAGAAACGGTCAATCGGGGTTCCACGTTCGAAGCCGAAGTGTTCGGAAAATGGGCGGGTTCGCCGAAGATTTCCCCATCGTGGCCGTTCGTGGCCGCGCGCCAGACCACGTATTCGTGCCGCGGCGCGCGGGCCGACGACGCTCTTCACTCGCGATCGAAGCGTCAGCGCGCCCTCCGCGTTGCAGACCGCACGAAGCGAACGACTGGATTGGGAAGCCATCGACGATCGAGTCGGCTGCCGTACGGCAGGGGCCGGGGCTGCCAGGTCCGTTTCGTCGTCACGACCTTCGAGTACAGCCGCTGATACTCCGCGGTGCACGCCGACGCGTCGTACCGTCGTTCGACCAGCCGCCGAACTTCCACGCTCGCGGCCTCGAGACCGGCACGGTCGCTTTCGAGTCGAGCGATCGCGTCGACGAAGCCACCGATATCGCCCGGCTCGGGTCGATAACCGGTCACACCCGGCGTAACGACTTCGGGGATCCCGCTTGGAAGATTGGTGACGACCGGCACAACACCCGCGGCCGCCGCCTCGAGCAACGCGACCGGCAGGCCTTCGCTGCGGCTCGGCATGACGAGGACGTCCTGCGCGAGATACCCGTTGAGCACGGCGCGCATCGGCTGCATTCCGTTCCAGCGCGTCGCCGGATCCGGCCATGTGTCTCGAAGCGCGGCCTCATCCGGCCCGGTGCCCTGGATCGTCCACTGGACGCGGCACTGCCGGTCCATTAACGCCTTGGCGATGAGTGGCAGGTCGAAAACTCCCTTGTCGCGGGCGAGCCGGCCTGAATAAATCAACCGCAACGGTCCTGGCGCGGCTCTCCGGACGGTCTTCGGCATATCGACGCCGTAACGAATCAAGTGAATCGAATCGGCGCGATGCGGGAGCAGCTTTCGAAGTTCGTCCGCCATACGTTCGGTGTAGGTGACGAACGCATCGATTGCCCGATCGTGACGAACAGCGAGCTGGTAGTAGAAGTCGAAGTCGCCATGGTTGACGGCGACGACCGCACGGCCGGTGTCGTACACGGTCGCCATGGCCAGCTCGATCCAGTCGTTCGCGACGATCACGCCCGGACGTGTTCCAACGACCGTCGCCAGCCGCCGCAGCACCGCCCAGATGTTTTCGATCGGCAGCCGGTAGCGAAGCGTGGCGAGACGATCTGCCGGAAGCGGTTCGTCGTTCCGCGACTGACGATCGAGCTCGTTGTCCGTGAGCACCGCGGCATAGTCGAAAGCGTCGGACCGTCGATGCGACAACAGGTTCCGGACATAGCTCAGCACGCCGCCCATCTTGTCGGGCAGGACGTAGACCACTTCGGGACGCGGACCGCTCATCACTTCGCGGGAGCTGGCACCGTCGAGAGCCATTCGATGGTGCGGCGTAGCCCAGTGTCGAGATTGACTCGGGGCTCGAAGCCCAGCGAACGAATCTTGGTGACGTCCGCGTACCAACGCGGCGTGTCGCCGGCAAACGACTTGCCGGTCGTTTCGATGGCGATGTCAGAACAGCCCATGGCGACCGCGATCTTCCCGGTCAGATCCATGAGCGTCACAGGTACGCCCGACGCGAGGTTGTACTCTTCCCCGGCGGTGCCGGCGGTGGCGATCAGCTCCAGCCCTCTCACGGCGTCGTCGATGAAGAGGTAGTCGCGAACCTGGGTGCCATCGCCGAGAATAGTCACCTTCCGCGAGTCGTTCTGAATCTTGCGCACGATGTCGTGGATCGCGAACCGGAACATGCCGACACCGTAAACGCTGAAGAGCCGCGCGATCCGGACGTCCAGCCCGTAGCACCGGTAGTACGCGTGACAGTAGGCTTCGCCGCCGAGCTTCCCCGCCGCGTACGGCGACGAGGGCCGCGGAAATGCGCGCTCGGGCAGCGGCAGGACGTTCGAGCTGTCGAAAATCGACGCCGTGGATGGAAA
>AR_comb_assmDRAFT_10298742_pt1 | contig 14663 bp, 32 predicted proteins | sample ArasoioldDNA_FD_10543 | JGI IMG/M metagenome (IMG submission 10543) | reverse complement strand
GGTACGGAAGGCGCGCGATTTTTTGCCCGAAGTGCCCCCCCGACGTTTCATCCCCCGAACCTCGCGGCGAGCTGCGCGCCGGCAACCAATGCGAGCCCGACGGCAATGAGATCGAGCCGCGGCGACGTTATGCGAACGGCAGCGATCACGAACACGACGAGCGCAGCGACGAGCAGGATTAGGCTAAGCATCGGCTACTCCAACGGGAAACCATCGAGACCGATACGCCGGGCGGGCGTGCCGCCTGCGTCGACGATCGTCTTGCGTTGATGGCAGCGACGGTTGATCGCCTGCAGGTTGCTCAGGCTATCGCTGCCGCCTTGCGCCTTCGGTATGACGTGATCGACTTCGTGCGCTAACTTAGCGCGGCCCGTGCGCTTGCACGTCTCGCACTGGCAAAGCCAGCGATCGCGCTCGAGCACCGCACGCCGTAGCTTTTCCCATGCCGTGCCGTATCCGCGTTGATGTCGATTGCCCTGCTCATGGCGCCATCCGCTCATGAGACGACGGCCAGGTATACGCAGACCAGCACGAGCAGCGTGACGACGATGCCGACGGCGAGCCAAAGCGATTTGCAGCTCGGGCGCGTGATCGATCGGAACAATGCCGGTTCTTCGTTCATCCCCGTCAAATTGATCCGTCGACGGATGGAGTTACGCCGACGGATCGAAGGTGCTGCCGCGATAAGATTCGCACCCGAGCTCACCGGGCGGAGGGAGAACAAACCCGAACGGTACGCGTCGGAGTACTTGACGCGGAAGGATAATCTCGAAAAATCAAAGCGTCAAGGTACCGGGCCGGTTTGCGACCGCAGCGTCAGAGCGGCAAATGCTGCTGCACGCGCGGCTTGAGCTTCGATTTCACGCCAGCGCGCACGATATCGTCGAAGAGCGTCGCATAGGTCCAAGCGCCATCGGCCGCGCGCATCGTCATGTCGACGACTTTGAGCCCGCCGAGTCCCCATCCGTGCACATGCACCAGCACGCCGGCCCGCTTGCACGCTTCGAAGCTTTCGCAGCGCTGGATTTTTCGAATGCGTGCGCCCATGTTCTCGTGCGTCGTCGTTTGCACTAACAGCACGTGCTCTTTGAGCGCGATGATGTCGGCGAAGCCGAGCAAGTCGCGCTTTATCGCGTGTTTGATGCCGGGCAAGCGGATGTTATTTTGCTCGACGGGCTCGGCGAAGTATCCGAACTTGCGCAGCATGTCGAGCGACATCGCCATCGGCGTCGCTTCGCTGCGCACTAAGCGCTTGAGCTTGCTGCGCGCGATCTTCATGCGCTCAACAATTCCAATCGCATTTTCAGCACCGCGGCGACTTCCGGTGTATCAGTCCACAAGTCCCGCGCGATCTCATAGGCACGCCGCGGATTCGGATCGTCGAGCGCGACGACATAGCGGATCCACGCGAGCCCGGGCGTTGGTTTTTTTTTCGCGCGCTTTTTCGTCATGCTGCGCCCTTGCGTTTGCGCTCGCGGGCGAGCCGCTCGACTAGCAGCTCGCAACGCTCCAAGCCGTAAAGCTGCGCGACGACTTGCACCATGCGATGCGCCCACGGCCGCGCCCGCTCGGGCAAGTCTTCGGCTTCCTGGTGCAGTATCAGCAATTGCTCGGCAATGTCGGGCAGCTCGTCGGCTTTGCTCATCGTCGCTTATCCTGCCGCGGCGGCTTGTGCTGCCATAGCGCCGACGTCAAATCGCAAACGATCCACACCGAACCATCGCTGCGCACTTCGCGCCACACGCCGCGATCGATCCGCTCGCTCGAAAGCGTGACGGGTGCGGATTTGAGCGGGGCGCCGGCGACGTTCATCGAATCCTCACGTTTTTTTCTTCGCTAACGTCTCGAGCAGTTCCGCAATACGTCGCTTGTTATGAGCGATTTGCTCATCGCTCATCGGTTCTTCTGCGGTCTGCACTTGGGCCCGCGGCGGCAGCGCGGCGATGAACTGCGAAGGCGCCGGCCAACGCTCGCAATGGCGGGCGAGCGAGCGAAATGCACTGTCGATCCGCGCTTGATCCAAGTCCTCCCATGCGGCCGTCGACCATAGCGTGTCGGTCCACGTGCTGATCACGAGCTCGAGCGCATCGGGATCGGGCGAGCCCGGCAGCGACAGCGCATAAATGCGCTCAAAGCCGGCCATGATGGCGATCTCAAAGGTTCGACGATCCACGCCTTCGCATCCTCTCGATCGCGGCGACGCCCCGCTTCGTCTTGCTGCCTTCGTCGCTCGCGGGCCGGTGCTCATCCTCCCACCCCCGAGCTTGCAGCCACGTCGCCGGATACGGAATGAACTTGACGCCCTTGCTCCAATCGGCCGATTGCTTCGCCGTTTCGACGGCATCGACGATGCGCTGCGCGAGCTCGATGCTCGGGCGTAGTTTCTCCCACGCTTCCATCGCTTTGCCCTTGCTTTTTTTCCTCGGGTATTTTTCCCAAAATGCGGCGAACTCCGTCGCGCTTCGCGAATGCGAATGCGCAAAAGTGTGATTAGAGTTTTTGTTAGATAAGCTAGATAACCTTGAACCAGCTAAGACTGGTTTTGGTTCTGGTTTTGGTTCTGGTTCTGGTTGGCATAGCGTTCGCATCGTCTGAGCATTGCGTTCGCTATGCGTTGGCATCGTCTGAGCATTGCGTTCGCTATGCGTTGGCATCGCCTCTACATCATCTAAACCTTTGTCTTTGCTAGATTTCGACCATTTCCGGCCGGCCGCAGCTTTCGCTTTTACGGATCTCGTCGCCCATATTTCAAGTTCACGTGAAATGCGTTTGTGCGTCAGTTCTGCGTTTCCGTTTTGAAAAAATCTTGATACGCAGAGGCGCACGGCGGCCCGCTCCGAATGGGTGCGGGCATTCGTCAGTCTGTAGAGCTGCGAGAGGTCTGCCGATAGCGGTTGCGCGCTGGCGTAGTATTGCAGCATGAGCATTAGATATGCCCCGTGCTCGAGCAGTGACAGCCCGCGCGTATCGCGCAAATAGTCGCCGATGTGGAACGGAAAATAATGCGGTGCGTTGCTGCCCATTTTCATACCGTCCAACTGGTGAACCGTTTTGCTAACAGCTCGATGATGTCCTTTATGCCTTCGCGCGCTTCGGTGCTGTCAAACACGATATGACGCATGCGTATCATGTCCGCATCCGTCAAGCGTCTTACGCTGCGAAGTTCCTGCGATAGCCACGGGCCCCCGATGCCATAGGCATCGCCGAGCCCCTGCACATAGGCGACGGAGGGATTATCTTTGAATGTCAGGCAGCGAAATCGCCCCTTGCGAAGTGCGCAGCCGTGGACATAGCCTAATAACTGCTGCTCGCTTATGTCGGTATGCGCGCTCGCCAGAGCAAGACGCTCGCGCCAATCCGTGACCGCGGAATGGCATGGTTGGCAAAGCGTTTGCAGTTCGCTATCGTCGTATTCCCACGGATCGCGCCCGCGCACATAACACTTGTGATCGACGTTAAGCGTCTCGGTGCTGCTTCCGCAATTAACGCAAGCCCATCCGTCGCGCTCCATTATCTCCAAGCGTCGACGCTGCCATCGTGGATCGCGAAGCTTATCGGCGTAGCTCACGCCGCCTCATGCCTCGATCTCATCAAACAAAAGCGATAACTGCTCGCACTGGCGTTTCTGCTCTTCGACTTTCTCGCACGCGACGGCGACGACGAACTTGCGCACCGATTTCGCCAGCAAGCCGGCTTCCTCGGCGACTTCTTTGACGGCTTCGCCGAATTCTTGCGCGGCGACTTGGCTGTCGTTATAGAGCTGGACGAGCGTCTCGATCCGATCGCGCACGGGCTCGAGTTTTATGACGGCTTCTTGCTGATCACTATCCAAACGTCCACGCGGGCGTTTGCCGATGTTGACATCTGCGGGTGCGTTCATCGAAATCTCCCCGGAGCACGCGAGATTTACGCTGCGCGTGCTCGCCGTTTGCCGTTAGTTTTGAGGGGCGCGGGCCGCTGCCAGATATCGGGCCGCAATTCCCAACGCTGGACCTTCCCGCCCGAATGTCGCTCGATGAGCAACGCGAGCGCCGGGCTCGCGGTGCGCCGGCCGGTTGCGCAATTGCGAACGTGGTGAGCACAGTAGCGAACGCCGTCGCGAACAAGTTTGCCTAAAAAATCATGGCGCTCTTCGCGGCTGCGGCTTTCGAGATAGGCGAGTAGATTCATGCGGCAAATAGTTTAGTACCGCCATGCTACGCAGGCAAATCTTTTTGGTACGGGCTGGGAGTGCCGACTCAAATTGATACTTGCAAACGAACCTAAATGATTCGAAAATAAGCCCGCTATGATTCGGGACGTCTCAATACCTAAAACAGGAAGGCGTATGGCTGATGAATTTTTGGACATAAACGAGATTCGGCGACGTGCAATGCGGCTCGTCGTGGAGCGGTTCGGGCTCGATGTTGTGTGCGAAAAAATCCAAGTGCATCGAAATCAAATGCGGCACTGGATCGGCAAGAATCACACGCGCAACATGAGCGACGACGTCGCGCGACGAGTAGAAAAAGCGTTCAAGCTGCCGAAGAATTGGATGGATAACGCTCACCTAGAGCAAGAGTCCGTCATCGAGCAACGCATGAACATGTCGGACGCCGAAGCGCTCGCGGTCGCAATGCAGCGCGCCGTCGAGCTCGGCATGAAAGCGGCGCTCAGTGAGCAAACCTCACATTTTGAAAAGATTGCCGCGCTAGAAAAGCGCATTGCATTCCTAGAAACGTATTGCCCGGGGATTGCATCGAAAAGCGATGAAGCGCAAGATTCACCGTCAGCGAATAGTAAGCACGAAGAAAACGATTCGGTTTGACGTGCGACGGTTCCGATCCGCACGTAAATATCCCCGGAACGAGACCCAATTGCCAATCAACAAACGGGGTTCAAAATGGAGAGGGACAAACTCGCTCAGCCGCCTAGCGCCGAGCCAGATTCCATTGCATCAGAAATACAGCTCGAGCATGACATGCTTTTCCTGCACGGCTTCCCCGACAAAGCCATCGTCGAGCGCTTGCTCGGCGACGGTTTTGGCAAATGCATCGGCGGTCATGAGCCGATGGATGCGCACGCTTTCCGCGAGAATGCGCAAGCATTTTCGCACGGTCGGGACATCGGCCGCGAAATTATAGAAAGCATGCGCAGGCTACCATCCCGCTGTCAGGCTAAGCACTGAAAATCAACCCGGTACGCTTTTTCGTATCAAAATGGTTTGACGTTTAACAAACCGTAGCGGTACTATCCGCCGCATGCAATGTGCGGCGGGTTTTGATCTCTTTCTCCCCGGTGTGGCGCCATGACGAGCGCCCACGACGCCCGCGCAGCCCAAACCATCAACGCCGTCGCGCGTAAGCGCATGGCAGCACGGGGGCAATCTATGAATGAACTTGCAACGCCGGCGCGCTCCGCCGGGCTTGAACTCTTCGAGCAGCTCGGCGGCGAAATGCCCATCATGTTCCGCCTATATCTCGATCCGCGCATACGCGGCGCCATCAAAGATTTAGCAATAGAGATGGCATCCGACACGGTGTTCACGCCGCAACATTTGCGCGATAAGCCGGCCGCCTGCGCCGTTGTCATCAGCAAAGCGATCGCATGGAACATGCACCCCGATGATGTCGCCGACGGAACCTATCAGCCGACCGAAGGCGGCCCGATCGCTTACAAATCCAAGGTGATAAACGCCGCGATCGCGGTGCACTTTGACGGCGGCATTCAATACAAACATTTTGGCGATTGGTCTCGAGTGCACAACAAATTCAAGAATGAGACGAGCCCAAAGGGACGTAAGTATCAAGTGCCGACGTGGACCGAGAAAGACGCGGAGGGGCTCGGCGTCGAAGTGATCGGCAAGCTCAAAGGCGAGCGCGAGCCGCGACGCTTGCGCTTAGAGCTCGCGCAATGTTGGCCCCGGTTTTCGACATTGTGGGCAACCGATCCGCAGACGCAGATTTGCTATACCGCGCTGCGCCGCTTTACCAGCGTCGTCGCGCCGGCTGCGCTCATGAGCTTGCGCCTACCGGGCTTGGACGATAGCAGCGAGATCGACATGGGCACCGCCGACATCGTGCCGCCCGAGATTCAGATGCCGCAGCCGAAGGAAGCGCCGCAGCAGCAGCAAGCCGAGACGAAAGCCGAAACGATCGACACCGACACCGGCGAAGTCAGCAAGAGCGCGCCGGCAGGTGAAGCGCCATCGCTCGTCACGCCCGGGGCATTAGGTGTCATCCGGCAAAGGCTAGCCGACAAAGAATTGAGCGAAGCATTTTGCAAGCACTTCGCGATCGCCGATGCGAGCGAGCTGCCGCGCGGTAAGACAAACGAAGCGCTCGCTTGGATCGACCAGCAAAAGAAATGAGCGGGCGCATTTACGTTCGCGTCGGCATGTGCGCAGCATGCTACCGGTACAGCTTGCGGGCTTTGATGTTGCGCGATCAAGTGCTCTACCGCGTCGGCGATCAAGAGCGATGGAGATGCCGCCGACATTATCGAAAAGAGACGGGGTGCAATCCATGATTAACTTCGAAGAAGAATTCGACATGCAAAAAGTCGTCGGCAAAACGGTCGAAGTGCAGCAGTTAATCGCCGATCTCGGGCCGGTTGAAAGACTTGAATGCTTGACGCTGAATATGCTGCTCGTGTATTTGTCGGTCGACGGGGATCGCGAGAACCTTCGCAAACTATTCGATCAAGCCTATAAGCGCGCCGACTTGCAATATGACACGTTTGTCGCGGCGAAAGATTGGCTGCGCGATAACCCGATGCCGATGCAGTAACTCACGTCGGTTTTTTTCGGGCTTTTGGGTTGGCTGTTTCTGATTTTCGGCTTATGGGTTTGGTTTGCCGGTTCGATGTTGTATGACAACGCGACCACGTTAGGCGGTTTCGCGATTGTCGCCGGTGCCGTCTTCATGGTGATTTCAGTGTTAATTGACTTGCACATCAAAACTGAAAAGCGCTTGACGTTGCACGGATAAAACAATGCTTATCGTCATCGGTTGGATTGCTTGTTCGTTCGTTGCCGCTTGGATTGCCGCCGATAAAGGCCGCTCGGGTCCGGGCTTTTTCTTTCTCTCGCTGTTGCTGTCGCCGCTGATTGGTTGCCTCGCGGCCATCGGCGCGCAACCGCACGACCGGAGATATATCAATCCCAATGCCGCGCCGCCGGCGTCGGGTCGTGCATGGTTGGCGTGGTCGCTGTTGCTGGTCGTCTGCCTCGTCGCCGTGTTTTCCGTGGCGCGGCTTTTCTCGGTGCAGTGATGACGAAACTTAGGGAAATCTACGTCGACCCGGATTGCCATGAGCTTGCGCGCAAGTTCCTCGAAGCGGAGGAGGATGAAGGATTTAAGCACGTGCTCACTGACGAGAACGTGACAAAATTAGGTGAGCGCATTCAACTTGCGGTTGAAGATTTTTTTTCGGAACTCGACTAGAACAACATGCTGAGCTTCGATCCGATCCCGCACCGCTACACGTGGAACGCCCGCCCGGTTCCGAGCGTGACGCAATGCCTCGAGCCGCTCTTCGACTGGTCTGCAGTGCCGCCCGATGTGCTCGAGCGAAAGCGGCAAATTGGCCTTGCGTTGCATCGCGCGATCGAGCTCGACTTGCAAGACAGACTCGACGAGTCGACGATCGACGAAGCCGTGCGCGGATACTTTCAGGCATGGCGCCGCTTCCGCGCCGAATGCCGCTTCGAGCCGACTCTCGTCGAGCACCGCGTCACGAGCGACGAGCTCGGCGAGCCGTTGCGCTATGCCGGCACGTTGGACGCATGGGGGCACATGCAAGGCTATCCGTGCTTAGTCGATTGGAAAACCTCGCTGGTGTTGAACGGGCCGGCTGTCGGCGCGCAGACCGCCGCCTACTTGAAAGCGCTCGTGCGTATGGGCGAAGTCGGCGCGCGGCTTTCCGACTGGCGCTATGCGCTCAAGCTCGCGGGCGACGGCCGGTTCAAGCTCGAGCGCTTCCGTGCGCTGGATACCGACTGGCAGCGCTTCGTTTTGCAATTACGGGCGACAAGCATGATAAGGGCGGCAGCATGACGCAGCGCTTTTTAAGAATAACTCCCGATGGCGGCGCATTCGCGATCCGCGTCGACGGCGAGGATGATGAAAGCCCGCGCATTGCGTTTACGGTGTCCTGCGCAGATTGCGGCGAGGTGATCGATCACACGGAATTCGATATGCGCACCGTCAGCCGCGCCGACTATGAACACGTTGCGACCGTGGCGCACCAATTGAGCAACGCGCACCGGTGCAAGGGGCAAGCATGAATGATAGCAATTTAGTCGAGCTCGCCATCGAGCGCCCACGGTTGCCGCTAAACGGCATTCGCGACGTGATCGCTTTCGGCGAATCCTTCGACGTATGCGATACGAGCAGCGCCGAGATCGCCAGCGCGGAAACCAATGCGCTCGCCGAGCAGGAAAAGGCATTGAAAGCGATGCACGACAAGGTGAAGCGCCCGATTCTCGAAGCCGGCCGCGAGATCGACGATCTTTTTCGCCCGGCATTTGAGCTCATCCGGCAAGCCCGCCGGGTGTTCGCCGACAAGCTTGCCGCCTACATCGAAGCGGAAAAGGCGCGCGAGCTCGCCGAGCAAATCAAGGCGCGCGAAGTGCAGCGCCAGGAACAAGAGCGCCTCGCGCATGAAGCGGCGAAGCGCGAACAAGAATCCGCCGAGCAAGCCGAGCGGCTGCGCGCCGAAGCTAAGCGCCAAGCCGACACCGGCAACGCTACGGCGGCCCTAGAATTCGAGCGCCGCGCCGATCAAGCCGAGAGTGCCGGGCAGCAAGACGCGCAGCAGCTCATCGAGCAATTACAGCTCACGGCGCCGGCGCAAGTCGCGCCAGCAGATAAACCGAGCGGGATCTCGACGCGCACGCTGGTCGAGATCGAATGTCTCGACGTCGGCGATACCGCGGTCGCGATCGCCGACGGCACGGTGCCGGCAATGGCGCTCAAGCATGACGTGCAATGGTTGCGCCGGCACGCGATCGCCATGGGTGATCAATTCAAAGTGCCGGGCGTCAAAGCGCTTTGGCGTACTAGCGTCGCGGCGAGGGGCAAACGATGAGCAACATAGACGAGATCCCGCAAGACCCTGAATTTTGGATGCAACGCCTCGAGTTCAATATTTCGCTACAGGAGTTGATGGCGATTCACGGCGGTTTGTGCTTAGCGCTTCGCCATCCGAACATGCCACCTAGCGTCGTCGCGGTGCTAAAAAGTTCGGTAGAAAAGTTCACGGCGATATTGATCGACACGAAAGCGCTCACGCCTGAGCAGGCCGCTTATGCGCTGCGCGAAGAGGATAAACCATGAAGCCGTTCGCGATGTTGGCATTGCTTGCGGTTTTGCCCACGGCAAGCGCGCAGCAAGTCGGCTGCGACAGCGCATCGGAAGGCGGCCCGTGGAGCGTGCTCGTCACTGAGATCGCCGCCGTCGAAGTAGCAACGCCGAGTAAACAGAGCGCAAGCTCGGTGCCGGCGCTCAATCAAGGCGATCCGAAGCTCGTCGTCGTGACGTTTCCGAGCTGCCAGGATTGCCAGACCGCGCGCAATGTCGCGCTGACGTCGATCAGTTTCACGCTGCCGCTCGGCACGTCGAGCGCGGCACAAGCGCATGTCGGGCGCACCGTGACGGCTTGCTTTAGAGGGAAATGAAGCGATGGACATATACGAAGCTCAATTCAAGCGCAACGCTAACGCGAAGCGGCGCTCGGTTTTGCTCCTGCTATTGACGACGATCGTGCACGTGCTGTCGGGGATTTGTGGCGTGCTCGGCGGCAGCATTGTTGTCGGGGCGATCGCGAAACTCGTCTGGCGGGCGACGCAATTTGGCTGGAACATTTGGTGAACATCGACGAGCAGATCAAAAGCGTGCGCCGCGAGCTCGCTTTGCGCCGCAATGTGTATCCGAAGCGGATCGCCGACGGCAAGCTCGCCCGCGAGACCGCTGATCACGAGATGCACGCGATGCAAGCCGTGCTCGTGACGCTAACCGTTCATTTTCCGGCCGCGCTCGAAGCGCTGCGCGAAATCGTCGGCCCGGATTATGTCGACGGGCACCCGCCGTGCGACTTCGATTTCGTCTCGAAGGAAGCGATCGCGAAAGTGCGCGCCGTGCTGTACGCGATCGAGCAGCGCGAGCCGCCGGCCCCGGCAAGTGACCGGCCGGGGGCATAACGGGCTTGCCGAAAAGGCGGGCCGGAGCTCGAGCGGGTGAACCTAAAGCGAAAACCATGCCGCAAGAATACTTTGTTAGCGTGACGGTTCCCGCCGTGACCGGCCCGCGGCTCGAGATTTTTTCCGCACGGGTGAAGGCAATGAACGAACAAAGCGCCGTTAAAAAGGCGTGGACGCTGTACCGCGGCGGCAGCAAGACCCGAACGCCGCCGCCGCCGATCGAGCGCCCGGGCCCGCAGTTAGATCGGCGCCGACGCGAGCGGCGCGACGCGTGGAACGCGATTCATGCGCGCGTTGAAACCTGATGGCGCCCGAGATGGAGCTCATAACCTGGATCGCGATCCGCCCCGACGGCTCGGTGCTCGCCGATTCCAGCGATTTCAGAACCGAAGCCGACGCTTGGCGAATCATTCTCGGATGGCCCACGCAATACGAAATCGACGACGCGAGAAAGCGCGGGTTTCGGGTTGAACACGTGCGGCTGTCGATCTCGAAGGCGCCCCCACAATGAGCGACGAGCCGAAGCTGCGGCTGTTGAAACCCGAGCAGGTATGCGCACGCACCGCGCTGTCGCTGCGCGAGCTCGAGCGACGTGCCGCCGCCGGCACATTCCCCAAACCGCTTAAACTGTCGTATCGCGTGAAGGTTTGGATCGAGCACGAAGTCGACGCTTGGATCGCCGAGCGCATCGCCGCCCGAAATAATCCATTCCCGCCAGAAAAACGGCGCCGCAGAAAGCGCTCTGATGAAAATCAGGACGTTACACCCTAGCGATGGCGAATGAGTACACGCACTAGTACAAAAAACAGTGTTTCACGTGGATCCACAGAGTGTAGTTGCGCGTTCGACGCAGAGTAACAAGCATCCCGACCATGCCCGCCCATAAACGCCACAATATAATCGCACCAGATACTTAGCCTATTATGCGTGGATCCGGCGGGATCCTGCGGGATTGCGTTTGCGTACCAAAGTAGTACACTCACTAGTACCGAGCCGCAAATGTGCGGCAAGGTGCGGCGCCTCGCGCGATCAGGGGTGGGGAAACAACATGAGCTTAACCGACAAAGAAGTGCGCTTCGCCAAACCCGAAGCGAAAGAATATACCCTCCGCGACGAGCGAAACCTTTTTCTGCGAGTCGCCCCCGACGGCGCGCGGTATTGGATCTTCCGCTATTTCTACGCCGGCAAGCAACGCCCGCTGTCGCTAGGCACTTATCCCGAGATCAGCCTGCAGGCGGCCCGCGACGCGGCGGCCGAATGCCGGGCGGATTTGCGCGCCGGCCGCGATCCCAAAGTCGCGCGGGAAGTGCGCCGCGCGAAAGTCGTCGAAAGCACCCTGAATACCTTCGCGTCAGTCGGCGCCGAATGGTTCGCGCGCAATACGCTCAAGCCGGGCGAGGTTAACGACAAGAAATGGTCTCCGCGCAATTCCATTCGCGTCGCCGGCATCATGCGGCTTTGTCTGATGCCCGAGCTCGGCCCGCTGCCGGTCGACGAGATCCCCGGGCAGCTCGTCAAACGCGTGTTGCTCGACGCGCAAGAGCAACGCGGCGGCCCGACGGCCCGCCAGGCGCAAGCGGTCTGCGCGGCGATTTTCCGGCACGCGGTCGCGGGCGGGCTCACCGTGAACAATCCGGCGCTCGCGCTGAAAGACGTGCTCGACCCGCGCGGCAATTCGCAGCACCACGCCGCCCTGCCGTTCGCCCTTGTCGGCCCGTTCCTGCGCGAGCTTGCCCGCTACGATTGCGCGCCGGTGATGCGCGCGGCGATCCGCCTGCAAATGTCGCTCGCCATGCGCGATACGTCGCTGCGCACGCTGCAATGGTGCGACGTGGATATCGCTTCGAACGTGCCGCACGTCTTTTCGCCGGCCCGCCGAAACAAGGGGCGCGTCGCCCGTCGGCGCGACTACGTGACGCCGCTGCCGCGCCAAGCCGTCGCCATCCTGCGCGATCTCGAGCCGCTCACGGGCGAGTCGCCCGAGTCGTTCGTCTTTGCCAGTTACAGCAAAGCCGGGCACTTGTCACACGGGGCCATTTCGCAAGCCGTGCAAACGATCGCCGGCCGGCTTGGTGTCAAGGCTACATGTCACGGCTTTCGCTCAATGCTGCGCGACTGGGCGGCACATAACGGCTATCCCGACTCGATGGCAAAAACGCAATTGATGCAAGTCGTCGGCGATCAGACCGATCAAGCCTATTTGCGCACCGACTTTTTCGAGCAGCGGCAAGCGATGTTGCAGCACTTCGCCGACGCGATTGAAGCCGCCGAGCTGAATCTCGAGCCCGTCGAAAAGCCGAGCAATGTGCACCGGCTGCGCGTTGCGGGCCATAAATAGCGGCATCGATCGGCGTATTTTTTTGGAGACACCATGGCCGAAACCGAGCGCTTCAGCCCCAAGCTAAAACAGGCACGCGCGGAGATTGAGCAAGTGCTCAAGCGCTTCGATATTGCCGGGCACGTGATCTTGCACGAGCCCGGCTTTGGCGAAATTTTCGCGCATCTGACGCCGAGCTATAGCAACTTGATAGGCGAACTGCCTTTGATTCGCCTGCGCTCTAAGGCAGCCGATTACGGCGGCGACAAGCAAGCGCAGCGGCGTGACGTAGAGGCAACGGCAAACATGCTTAGCATCATGGCGACTCTGCTCGCAGAGGCGGCTTTGTCGTTTATTGACCTATCAACTTTCGTCGATAAGCAAGTCGGCGCCGAGCACGGCGACGGAACCTTCACGCCGGATCCCGATAAAGACTTGCATTGATGGCAAAGCAATTCGCCGGCACGCCGACGTCAATCGTGCACGACTGGCGCCGCGCCATGCGCGACGGCGTGCCCGTAGCGGTGCCCTGTAACGGCTGCACGTCCTGTTGCCGTTCCGCGCTATTGGTGCGCCTGACCGATGCCGAAGCGCGGCGCCTGCCGCATGAGGTTTATGAGGGGCGCAAGGTGCTGCCGCATCGCGGCCGCGATTGCGCGCTATTTGACGCTGAGCAAAACCGCTGCTCGATCTATGAGACGCGCCCGATCGCCTGCCGCGAATACGACTGTCGCGCAATGTGGCTAGCCGGCTTTCGCAATACCGAGCGCGGCCGCGAGATGAATGAGCGGCTCGAGTCTTGGCGTACCGAAGTCCACAGTGACGAAGATTTAGGCGTGATCGCCGCGGTATGGCTGAAAGCGCGCGAACTTCTCAAACGATGCGACGCCGACGTGCAGCTCGCCGCCGGCGCCGGTGTGGCGATGGCGATGCTCATGAGCCGCAAGGCATTGGAAAAGCTCGGACGCCAAGCGCGCCGCGGCCGCGTGGAAAAGTTGCTCGCGATCTTAAATCGAAATGCCCCATAAGAACCGCAGCCCGCTCAAGCGCAAGACGCCCAAGCCCGCCGACATCGTTGCCGCGCGCACGCGGGCGGGCTTGAGCGTACGCGAAGCGTCGCTGTTGATTTACGCCAGCGTCGACGCTTGGACGGCATGGGAAAGCGGCGTGCGCACCATGCATCCGGCTTTCTTCGAGCTCTTTCTGATGAAACTGAAGGAAAGGCTAACCAATGAATAAGCACCGAAGCCGCCGACGTAACCTGCGCATTTTGATCGACCGAGCGGGCGGCGTTGCCGAGTTTGCCGATGCGATCGGAATTAATAGAGCCGTTGTGCATGGTTTGTGCAAGCCAAAGACAAAGGCAAACATCAGCGACGAACTCGCTCGCCGCATCGAGCTCGTCTGTCGCAAGCCGCATGAATGGATGGATTGCATGCATCCCGATGAGCAATCGACTCTCGCCGACACGCTCGAGCAGGTTGAAAAACTCAACGCGCGTAAATTCCGCGAAACGCAACGCGTGATTTGGAAAGCGATGCTCGACAGGAAGCGTTGACATTCATCGCGCCCGCCTGCGCGCGATGCCACCATGCCGGCGCGATTTTCCGCAACGCGGCGCCTCGCGCGATCAGGGGTGGGAGAGAAACATGAAGCGGGCTTTGGCAGTGCTTTCGATCGCAGCGAACCTCACCGGCTGCGCCAGTCTTACCACGGGATTAAATCAGACGGTGTCCGTTCAAGCTCATGCCGGCAATGAGCCGGTGACGGGCGCAAGCTGCAAACTATTCAACGCGAAAGGCACTTGGTTCGTCACGACGCCGGGCTCGGTGAGCGTACATCGCAGTCACGACGCTTTGCACGTGGCATGTACGAAAGAAGGCTATGCGCCCGCCGAGTCGACCGCAGCGGCCGGGGCGCAAGGCATGATACTCGGTAACATTATTTTCGGCGGCTTCATCGGCGCGGGCGTCGATCTCGCATCCGGCGCCGCCTTCGACTATCCCGATCAGATTAGTTTCGAAATGGTGCGCACCATGCCGACGGGCGCGACGGCCGGCATCGCTGCCGCAGCCGTTGAGCCGATCGCGCATCTGAAGACGGGCAAGTCGGGCGAGTGCGCGACGTACTCGGCCACAACGGGACGGTTCACGTGCAAATAAACAA
>AR_comb_assmDRAFT_10164706_pt1 | contig 14665 bp, 15 predicted proteins | sample ArasoioldDNA_FD_10543 | JGI IMG/M metagenome (IMG submission 10543) | reverse complement strand
GAGTCGATGCGCCAGTTCGCACCGGACGCTTACTTCGTGTCCGACGACCCAGAGGCACAGGTCGACCTCCCGCGTTTCGAGCTGCCGACTGGTGACGCGACCCCGGGTGCAGAGTTCGCGGTCCCGCGAATCGACGGCGACCAGGTCGTTGCCTGCATATTCACGTCCGGAACGACGGGCGAGCCGCAGCCCAATTTCAAGGCGTGGGGAAAGCTCGTGATCGGCGCGCAGGGCGAGGCGGCGCGCTTCGGCGTCGGACCGGGGCACACCGTGCTCGGTACGGTACCACCACAGCATATGTATGGCTTCGAATCCACAGTGCTGCTGCCGCTGCTGAGCGGCGCGATCCTCACCGCTGAACGCCTCTACTATCCGGCGGAAATCGACGCGGTGATCGGTCGTACGCCCGGCCCACGTACGCTGTTCATCACGCCTTTTCACCTGCGCGCCTGGCTGGAGAGCGGCGCAAGCGCTTCCATCGAATCACTCGTGTCGGCAACCGCTCCGCTGTCCGCGGCTCTCGCGCGAATGGCCGAGGAGCGCACCGGTGCGACGCTCTACGAAATCTATGGTTGTACCGAAGCGGGACAGATTGCGACGCGGCGCACGACAGAGTCACCCGTGTGGCACGCATACGAGGGGTTGCGCCTGCAGACCGACGGCGACGAGACGATGGTTTGCGGCGGCCACGTCGATCGACCGACGAGGCTGATGGACGTCATCGAGGTGCTGGGCGACGGCTCGCGCTTCCTGCTGCACGGTCGCACCGCAGATCTCGTCAACATCGCGGGTAAGCGCAATTCGATCGGCTACCTGAATCACCAGCTGTCGGCGATCCCCGGTGTGCTCGACGGCGCGTTCTACCTGCCCGACGATGCCGCGCACAGCGAGGTCGGGCGCCTGATGGCGTTCGCTGTCGCGCCCGGCCTGACGGTGCCGCAGGTCACGGCAATGCTGCGCAAGCGGATCGATGCCGCTTTCATGCCGCGACCACTGGTTCTCGTCGAACGGCTCCCCCGTCAAGCGACCGGCAAGCTGTCGCTCGAGGCGCTGCGCGCACTGGCCGGAGAGGCGCTGAAGCAATGAACGTCGCGCCCGACCATCCCGCATTCATAGGTCATTTTCCGGGACGGCCAGTCCTTCCGGCGGTCGTCGTCCTGACGGAAGTCCTTGCCACGATCGAAGCGCAGACCGGGCAATCGCTGCAGCACTGGATGATCGTCACCGCGAAGTTCCTCATGGCTGTGACGCCTGGAGAATCGCTGCAGTTCTCCCATGCGAACACCGCATCAGGCGGGATCCGCTTCGAAGTGCGGTCGACGCGCGGCGTTGTCGCGTCGGGGACGCTCGCACCGCAGCGCTCTGCGTGAGCGCCGCGACGACACCGTCGGCGGAGTGGACGCAGCGCTCGGAGCGCGGCAGCCTCCCGCTGTTGCGGCTGATGGCGTGGGTATCGCTGCGATTCGGTCGCACCGCCTCGCGAATTCCGCTGCGCATCATCGCGGCTTACTACCTGGCGTTCAGCATCGCTGCGCGACGGGCGTCGCGCGATTTTCTCCGGCGCGTACACGGCCGCAGTCCGACACTCGGCGAGCAATACAATGTCTTCTTCAGCTTCGCCTCGACCGTTCACGACCGTGTCTACTTCCTGAAGGATCGCTTCGAGCTTTTCGATATCGACGTGCAAGGTTCGGAAGTGTTCGACGAGCGCGGTGCGTTGCTGATGGGCGCGCATCTCGGCAGCTTCGAGGCGATGCGTGCCAGCGGACGTCACCTCGGTCATCGTCGCGTCGTGATGGCGATGTACGAGGACAACGCACGGCGCATCAACGCCGCGCTCGCTGCGATCGACCCGGCGGCGATGGCGGACATCGTCGCGCTTGGCCGTGCCGATTCGATGCTCGAGCTCGCGGAGCGGCTCGACTCCGGCGCGCTGGTGGGCGTGCTCGCCGATCGCACGCTCGGCCGCGAGCAGGTGGTGCACGTCGACTTCCTCGGCGAATCCGCGCCGTTCCCCACCGGACCGATGCGCATCGCCGCGGCGCTGCGCCGGCGCGTGATCTTCATGGTGGGACTGTATCGGGGCAGCAATCGCTACGAGATCCACTTCGAGCCGCTCGCCGATTTCACCGACCTCGACGGACTTGCACGCGCGGCGCGCGAGCGTCGCGTCGAAGAGGGTGTCATTGCCTATGCGGAGCGCCTCGAGCATTACGCACGCGAAGCGTCGTCGAACTGGTTCAATTTCCACGATTTCTGGCGGTGCGAGCCATGAGAAGGACGGTGTCGGGTCCGGCGCCAGCCGCGGCGCTGCCGGGCTCGTCGATCCGCGTCGCGCTGACCTCGTTCCTCGCCTGCATCCTGACGACGACCGGTGCGCTGGGCGCTGACTGGGACGTCGCAACGCTCTTCGATCGCCTCGCAAAGGAGCGTCCCGCGCACGCGCAATTCCGCGAGCGCAAATATCTTTCGTTGCTGACCGCGCCCGTCGAGTCGTCCGGCGAGCTCGCCTTCACGCCGCCTGACCGCCTCGAGAAGCGCACGATATCGCCGAAACCCGAGACGGTCATCATCGATCGCGGGCAGATCATCCTCGAGCGCGGCGGCAGGAAACAGGTGCTCGAGCTCGCCGAGAATCCGGGCATCGCGGTACTGGTCGAGAGCATTCGCACGACGCTCGCGGGAGATCTCGCCTCGCTTTCGCGCGCGTACTCGGTGCGGCTCGACGGCGACGCGTCGACGTGGCGCCTCGTCCTGCGGCCGCGCGATGCGTCGCTGACATCGCTGGTCGAACGGATCGAGATCGGCGGGGTGGAGGCGCAGGTACGCACGGTCGAGATCTTCCAGGCGGATGGCGACCGCTCGATGATGACGATTTCGTCGGCCACCGCGCGCTGATGCGCTCGCGTCGGCTCGCCCTCGGCCTCTGGCTCGCGGGGCTTGCGTTCTGCGCCTGGACAACGACGCAGGCGCGCTTTGTCGCCGATCTCTCCGCATTCCTGCCCGCGACACCGACCGCCGAGCAGCGCTTTCTCGTCGATCAACTGCGCGACGGCGCGCTGTCGCGCGTGATGCTGATCGGGATCGAAGGCGCCGACGCGGCTGCACGGGCGGACATTTCGCGCTCCGTCGCGCGCGCGCTCGTCGCAGATCCGCTCTTCGCATCTGCCGCCAACGGGGCCGCTTCTGGATTCGCGCGCGAACGCGAGTTGTTGTTCGCGCATCGCTACGCGCTGAGTCCCAATGTGACGCCCGAGCGTTTCACCGTCGAGGGTCTGCACGCGGCGATCGCAGAAACGATTGATCTGCTCGCGTCGCCCGCGGGCCTGCTGGTGAAATCGCTTGTGCCGCGCGATCCGACGGGCGAGCTCTTCGCAGTGCTCGAGCGGATGCGTCCTGCGGCAGGACCGCGCAGCGCGGACGGCGTCTGGGTGTCACCCGACGGCAACCGGGCGGTCCTGATCGCGCGCACCCGGGCGAGCGGCTCGGACATCGACGCGCAGGCGCAGGCGATGGTCTCGGTGCAGCGCGCATTCGCGCATGCATCGGCAAGTGCCGGCGCAGGCGACGTCAAGCTGCTCGTCACCGGACCCGGCGTGTTCTCCGTCCTCTCGCGCGCGATGATCGTTCGCGATGTCGAGCGCCTCGCGATCGCCAGCACGCTCGTCGTCGCGACGCTGCTCCTTTTCGCCTATCGCTCGCCGATGGCGCTGGCACTTGGCCTCGTCCCGGTCGTCTGCGGCGCGCTCGCAGGCGTTACCGCCGTATCGATCGGATTCGGCACGGTCCATGGCATCACGCTCGGGTTCGGCACGACGCTGATTGGCGAGGCGGTCGACTACTCGATCTACCTGTTCGTGCAGGCGGGACGCGGGCGCTCCCCCGGCGATGACGGCTGGGTCACCGGTTTCTGGCCCACCGTGCGGCTCGGCGTTCTCACGTCGATCGCAGGATTCTCCGCATTGCTGATGTCGGGTCTACCCGGACTTGCGCAGCTCGGCCTCTATTCGATCGTCGGCCTTCTCGTGGCGGCGGCGGTCACACGCTTCGTCCTGCCTGCGCTGCTGCCCGCGCAATTCCGGATACGCGACCTGTCGCCGCTCGGTCGGCGCCTGACTCGCGTCGCCGGGTTCGGCGCGAAACTCCGCTGGATCGTCGCGGTTCTTGCAATCGCGGCCGTCGCGACGCTCGTCGTTCATCGCGACAGCCTGTGGGATCCGGAACTCGCCAGTCTCAACCCGGTTCCGATGTCCGAACGCGCGCTCGACGCGGAACTGCGCGCATCGGTTGGCGCTCCCGATGCGCGCTGGATGATCGCGGTGAATGGTTCGAGCGCAGATGTGGCGCTCGCCGCGGCCGAGGGGATCGGCACGCGTCTGGATGCGCTCGTCGCCGAGGGCAAGCTCGCAGGTTACGACAGCCCGGCGGGCTTTCTGCCGAGTACCGCCACGCAGCGCGCGCGACTTGCGAGTCTGCCCGAGCCGGACGTGCTCCGCAGACGCCTCGCAGTGGCCCTCGCGGAAACGCCGTTACGCCCCGACAAGGTCGAGCCGTTCATAGCGGATGTTGCGGCGGCACGCGTTGCGCCGCCCATCACGCGCGATACGCTGAAAGGAACCGCAATCGATCTCGCGCTCGACGGCCTGCTGTTCCCGACGAGTTCCGGGCAATGGACCGCGCTCATTGGACTCCGCCCGCCGAGCGGAGGGGCCATTGACGCCGCGGCGGTGCGCAGCGCCGTAGGCAACAGTGGTCATGCGGTGCTGCTCGACGTCAGGACCGAGATCGATCGGCTCTACTCGGGGTACCTCGAACGGGCGCAGATCATGTCGGCCGTCGGAGCAGCAGCGATCGTCGTGCTGCTGCTCGTCGCACTTCGCTCACCCGCCCGTGTCGCGCGAGTCCTGGCTCCGCTGGCCGCAGCGGTGCTCGTGGTAGCTGCATTGCACCCGCTGACGGGAACGCGCCTCTCGCTACTGCATCTCCTCGGCCTGCTGCTCGTGGTCGCCATTGGCTCCAACTACGCGCTTTTCTTCGACCGGGTGGCGCACGTCCGCGACGATTCGACCGCGCGCACGCTCGCTTCGCTGGCACTCGCGAACGTCACCACGGTGGCGAGCTTCGGCATCCTGTCGCTATCCGCGATTCCGGTGCTGAACGCGATCGGATCGACCGCCGCGCTGGGCGCCTTTTGCGCCCTCGTGTTCGCCGCGATGTTGGTAAGATCCGATCGTGCGAACGATCGTCCAGGCAGCCTCGTCGCGTAGCGCCCCGATGCTCGCGCTGCTTTCGGGTACGTTTAGCGAGCCCGAGGACTTCGTCCGCGAGGGTTTTGGCGCGGCCGTGCACGACCACGGCATCGACGCGGAACTCGTGATGGCGGAAATGCGCGCGAGCTGGTTTGCGGACGGCTCGGTTGTCGATCGCATTCGCGAAGCGGTGATCATTCCGGCGCACGAACGTGGCCGCTCGCGCATCTGGCTCGTGGGCGTCTCGCTCGGCGGTCTCGCGGCACTTTGTTACGCCGCGCGTCATGCGAGCGACATCGAAGGCATCCTGTTGATCTCCCCTTATCCTGCGACGCGGCCGGTGCTGCGCGAAATGCAGAGCGCAGGCGGCATGGAACGATGGGTGCCCGCTATTCTCCCAGAGGGCGATCTCGAGCGCGAGGCGTGGTCCTGGCTCTTGAAAAGCGGCGAAGGGCATCCGCCCGTGCATTGCTACTTCGCTTCGGACGATCGCTTCGCGCCCGGCCAGAGGCAGATGGCGCAGGCGGTGGCGCCCGAACGGGTTCGCGAGCTTCCCGGGGGCCACGATTGGGACGCGTGGCTTGCGTTATGGACGGAATTCCTGTGCAACAGCAAGTCGGCGCTTCGGTAAAGCTCGACTCGCCGGCACCCCGCTTGCGGTGGCGGCCGAGCCCGTTCATCGCGGGCTCGATCGGCTTGCATGTGGCGGCGCTCGCCGGTCTCGTCGTCGCACCCCAAGCGTGGCCGTGGGTAATCGCGGCGATCGTGGCGAATCATCTGCTGCTCACTCTCGCAGGACTGGCGCCGCGCAGCACGATGCTCGGTCCCAATCTCGCGCGCTTGCCCGATGCGGCGGCCGCGCGCATGGAAGTCGCGCTCACATTCGACGACGGCCCCGATCCCGACGTGACGCCGAGAGTCCTCGAGATGCTCGATGCGCGCGGCGTTCGCGCCACGTTCTTCTGCATTGCGAATACCGCCGCGCGTCATCCGGACCTCTGCCGGGAGATCGCGCGCCGCGGTCACGCCATCGAGAATCATTCGCGGCGTCACCTGCCAACGTTCGCGATGCTCGGCATGCGCGGAATCCGCAACGAAATCGCGCCCGCGCAGGCGATCCTTGCCGAACTCGGCCGCCGCGCGCCGCGCTTCTTCCGCCCGCCTGCCGGACTGCGCAATCCGCTGCTCGATCCGGTACTGCATGCGATGGGGCTGCGGCTCGTCAGCTGGACGCGGCGCGGATTCGATACGCGCAGGAAAGATGCGGACAAGGTGGCAGCATCGCTGCTGCACCGCCTCGCCGCCGGAGACATCCTGCTTCTGCACGACGGCAACGCGGCGCGCACGGCCTCCGGCACACCGGTCGTCCTCGACGTGCTGCCGCGCATACTCGACCGAATCCAATTGCTCGGGCTTCGACCTGTCACGCTGCACCAGGCCGTGGATCCGTGAGCGACGCGTTCTTCCGGACGCTCGCCAGGGACGCGGCCGCGCGATACAAGCCGGCCGGCCGTTTCGCGTATCAGTTTGCCTTCGGCAAGCTCACGACAGATCCGGCCTTCGCGCACATTCTTGCGCAGGGGCTTATTCCGCGAGGCAGCCGCATCCTCGATCTCGGGTGCGGACAGGGTCTGCTGGCGGCGTTGCTTGAGACGGCGCGCCATCGCCGCAGCGCGTGGCCCGCGGAATTTTCGCCTCCTCCCGATCCTGTCGACTACCGCGGCATCGACGTCCACGCGCGCGACATCGAGCGCGCCAGCCGTGCAGTCGACGGCGTCGCGCACTTCGTCTGCGGCGACATCCGTCGCGAGCCCCTCGACGCGGTGGACGCAGTGATCCTTCTCGATGTGCTGCATTACCTCGACTACGGCGCGCAAGACGAATTGCTGCGGCGTGCTCGCGGGGCGCTGAACGACGGCGGCACGCTTTTGCTGCGCGTGGGCGACGCATCGCAGAAGCTGCGCTTCCGATATTCGGTCGCGGTCGATCGTCTCGTGATGATGTTGCGGCGCCGCCGCGTCGATCGCCTCCACTGCAGGCCGCTCGCTGCATGGATTGCGGCGCTCGAAGCGCTGGACTTGGACGTGACCGTCACGCCGATGAGCACCGGCACGGGCTTCGCGAACGTCCTGCTGGTCGCGCGGTATCATCGCTGCAAAGGAAATGAAGCCCGTTCTGCTTTCGGCGTACACGATGACGAGCTGCCTGGGCCGCGGCCTCGCACCGACACGCGCGGCCTTTCGTGCGACGGCGAGTGGGCTTGCTCCGTGCCGCTTCGGCGCGGTTGATATCGACACCTGGATCGGCGAGATTGCGGGTCTCGATGACGTAACGATGCCTCGAGCTTTGGCGCGCTTCGATTGTCGCAACAATCGCGCGTCGGTACTGGGGCTTGCGCAGGACGGATTCTCCGCAGCGGTTGCGGAAGCAGCGTCGCGCTACGGACCCGAGCGTGCGGGTGTGTTCATCGGGACGAGCACCGCAGGCATCCTGCAGACCGAACTCGCGTATCGGCGCCGCGATCCGGGAAGCGGCGCGCTGCCGCCGGATTTCGACTATCGCGGCACGCACAACACGTATTCCGCGGCCGAGTATGTGCGGGCACACCTCGCGCTCGCTGGCCCGTGCGCGGCGATCTCCACGGCCTGCTCGTCGAGCGCCAAGGCGTTCGCCTCGGCCGCGCGCATGCTCGAAGCGGGCATGATCGACATGGCGGTGGTGGGCGGCGTCGATACGCTCTGCCTAACCACACTGTGCGGATTCGGTTCGCTGCAGTTGCTGTCCCGCGCGCCGTGCCGGCCTTACGACATCGAGCGCGATGGCATCTCGATCGGCGAGGCCGCAGCGTTCTTCCTGCTCGAGCGCGCGCCTGGCGAGGGAGCGATCGCTCTGCTCGGTACCGGCGAATCGAGCGACGCGCATCACATGTCGGCGCCGCATCCCGAAGGCGTGGGCGCGCGCCGGGCGATGGAGGGCGCGCTCGCTGCGGCGGGCCTCGCACCGGAGGCGATCGACTACGTGAATCTGCATGGCACGGGCACGCCGAGCAATGACGCCGCCGAGGATATCGCCGTGTACGGGCTTTTCGGCGATGCGGTGCCGGTGAATTCGACCAAGGGCATGACCGGACACGCGCTCGGCGCCGCCGGCGCGGTCGAGGCAATCGTGTCGGTCATCGCCATCGAGGAGAGACGCTTTCCCGGCAGCGCGGGCACGCGAGCCGTCGATCCGGCGCTGCATGCGCGCTATGAGGTGCAGGGCGGCGCGCGCGACATCGAGTGCGTGCTCAGCAATTCGTTCGGTTTCGGCGGCTCGAACTGCAGCCTGGTTTTCGGTCGAGTCGACGGTATCGATCGATGAAGCTTGCAGCGAGCGTGGAAGGTGTCGGACTCATTGGGCCCGGTTTGGCGGGCTGGGCGCAGGCGCGAGATGTGCTCTGCGGCCGCGCGCCGTACGCACCGTCCCGGACGAACATCCCCACACCCGAAGCGCTTCCCGCGGTCGAGCGCCGACGCGCAGGCAAATGCGTGCGCATCGCGCTCGCGGCCGGACTCGAAGCGGCCGCCGCTGCCGGCCGCGATCCGCGCGACATGGGCGCCGTGTTCGCATCGTCCACCGGCGACGGCGAGAACGTGCATGCGATCTGCGAGATGCTCGCAGCCAACGATCGCCTGATCTCGCCGACGCGCTTTCATAACTCCGTGCACAACGCGCCGGCCGGCTACTGGGGTATCGCGACCGGCTCGCAGCGGTCCGCCGACAGTCTCGCCGCATTCGACGCGAGCTTCGGCGCCGGAATTGTCGAGGCGCTGTCGCGACTGGCTGCTTACCCCGACGAGGCCGTGCTGGTCATCGCGTACGACGCACCTTATCCCGAGCCGTTGAACGCAACGCGTCCGATCCCCGATGCGTTCGCGGTTGCGCTTGCGCTGGCGTCGACGCAGGAGACGACGCGAGGCGCAACGATCACGCTCGAAACCGGTGGAAACGAGTCCGAGGTCCTGGACGATCCGCAGCTCGAGCAGTTGCGACGAGCGATCCCCGCCGCGCGCTCGCTGCCGCTGCTGCGTCTACTGGCCCGAGAGCGAAAGGGTCAGGCGACGATCGACTATCTCGAAGGCCTTTCCCTTACGTTGCACCGGTCATGATGCGCGCGCCGGTCGACCGGACGTGGCTGCTCGCGAACCTGCCGCACCAGGGCGGGATGAATCTGCTCGACACGATCGTCGCGTGGGACGCCTCGAGTGTCCGTGCCGTCGCCCGCAACCATCGCGCAATCGATCATCCGTTGCGCCGCTGCGGTGAACTGCCGGCAGTCTGCGGCATCGAGTACGGCGCGCAAGCGGCGGCCGCGCACGGCGCGCTCGCGTCGCGCGAACCAACAGGCGCCGGCTTGCTCGCCAGCGTCCGCTCCGTCGTCGTGCATGTGCGCCGCCTGGATGACGTGCCCGGCGACCTCGATGTGTTCGCCGAGCGGCTCGGCGGGAACGACGACGGCGTCCTGTATCGATTCGAGGTGGCGTCGGCGGGCCGCCTGCTCGTCGAGGGACGTGTTGCCGTGGTGTTCCCGCGGTGAGAAGGCGCGCGCTCGTCACCGGCGGCAGCGGCGCGATCGGCTCGGCGATCTGCCGGCGTCTTGCGGCTGACGGCTTCGAGGTGGTAGTGCACGCTAACCGCAACCTCGAATCCGCCCGGCAACTCGCGGCCGACATCGACGGCAGCGCGGTGGGATTCGACGTCGTCGATGCAAGGGCATCCCTCGCGGCGCTCGAATCTGTGCTCGAGGCGGGACCGATCCAGGTCCTCGTGAACAACGCCGGCGTGCATGATGACGCCGCTTTCCCCGGCATGCAGCGCGAGCAGTGGGCGCGCGTGATCGCCGTTGCGATCGACGGCTTCTACAACGTGACCCATCCGCTGTCACTGCCGATGATCCGCACGCGCTGGGGCCGCATCATCAGCATCACGTCGGTGACGGCGGAAATCGGCAATCGCGGCCAGACGAACTATGCGGCGGCAAAGGGTGCGCTGCACTCGATCAGCCGATCGCTCGCCCGCGAACTTGGCAGCCGGGGCATCACCGTGAATTGCGTCTCGCCGGGCCTGATCGACACCGCGATGAGTGCAGGCGCCTTCGATGCAGATGCCATCAAGCGGTTCGTCCCGCTGCAGCGCGCCGGGACCGCAGACGAGGTCGCGGACGCGGTGAGTTTCCTCGCCTCGGATGCCGCCAGCTACATCACGGGGCAGATCCTGCCGGTCAACGGCGGGATGGCGTAGCCTTTCGCCATAGCAGAACTGGCAGCCGCAGCAGGGACTCGAGCACGAGTCTTGTGTGCATCCATGAGAGGAGTGCGTTGTCGCGATAGTAGTTGAAGTGCGAGACGCCGCCCTCCTCGCGCTTCAGATACCTCACCGGCGCGCTAAGGTTGACGGGTGCCAAGCCACGCCACACCAGTCGCACCGCGGCCTCGGGATCGAAGTCGAAGCGTCGCATCCATGGCTGAGCGCGCATCACCGCGGCAAGATCGGCGATCGGATACACGCGAAAGCCGAATAGCGAGTCCCCGATGCCTCCCGCCGTTTCGAGATTGGCAAACCCATTGGATAGCTTGCGGCCCAGGACGCGGATCCGCGGCGCGCTAGCATCGAACACGGGATCGCCGAGAATCAGCGAGCCCGGCACTGCCATCGAGCGCGCCATGAACTCGGGAATGCTCGCCGCGGGATGCTGCGCATCGGAATCCATCGTGAGCGCGTGCGTGTAGCCTTCGGCCGCAGCGGCGCGGATACCGTGCAGCACCGCGGCGCCCTTGCCCTGATTCTCGGGAAGCGTCAGTACCCGCAAGCCCGGATCGGTCTTCGCAAGCCCGCGCAGGACCTCCGCGGTTCCATCCGTGCTGCCATCGACGACCACCCACACGGGGTTCCAGAACTGCCGAGCGCCGCGCACGGTCTCGTACACAGCGGGACCGGGGTTGTAGCTCGGAATGAGGACGAGATGTGTTGCGGACCGCTCAGGCACGGTTGAGGCGCATTTCGGAATCGTCGCGGATGTTGAACGCGCGCCGCCGCCAGCCAGCAAGCGCGCGGCGCAGATGCGCGAGCGAGAACAGGTAATAGACGAGTCGGAACCTGCGCAATCCCGGCTTGATGTCGGTGTCGCCGAAGAGGTCGCCCGCGAGCACCGAGAGGACTGCCTTCTTCATCCCCAGGCGGTCACTCGGGAACATGAACAGCTCGCGCAGGATGGGATTCGTCACGCGGTAGATGAACCACGAGAATTCCTTCGGTCCCCTGCGCATCACGTAGTCGAATCGCGCGCGTGCCTTCGCCTCCGCCGCCTTGTCTGCGGACAGCCGCGCGTCCACGACGTCCGCGCCTGCGAAGCCGCTGTTCATCGCGAGCATCACGCCGGAGGAGAACATCGGGTCGATGAACGCATAGGCATCGCCTACCAGAATGAAGTTCTCGCCCTGGCAGGCATTCATCTCGTAGGAATAGTTGCCGGTCGCCTGCGGCTCGGCGACGAGCTCGGCGTCGGCGAGGCGCGCGGCGATAGGCGGAAGGAGCGCGATCGTATCGAGGAAGTACGCGCGCAACGGCTTGTCACGCGCCTTCATGTAATAAGGCCAGACGACCGCGCCGACGCTGGTGATGCCATCCTTCAGCGGGATGAACCAGAACCAGCCGTGCTCGAACCAGCTAATGATGATGTTGCCGCCGACCTTGCCCTCGTCGCGCTTCGCGTTGCGGAAGTGCCCGAACATCGCCGAGCTGTTGTGGTCGGGATTGCGCCGCTTCAGCTCGAGGCGGTTGCCGATGAACGTGTCGCGGCCGCTTGCATCGACGATGAACTTCGCGCGCCAGCGTCGAGCCGTTCCCTGCGCGTCGGTCGCCGTGACCTCGGGCAGGCGATCCCCGCCGCCGAGATCGACCTCGCGCACTCGCCAGCCCTCGCGCGCGTCGGCGACCGCGCGCGACGCGCGGCGAAAGAGGATCTCGTCGAACTCCGAGCGGCGCACCTGGTAGGCCATCGGCAGCGACGGATCGAGTGCGTCGGCGAATTCGAATCCCGAGATGCGATCGTGCCACGGCGAGACGAACGTAGCTCCCCACTTCTCCATTCCGATCGCCCTGATCTCGTCGGCCACGCCGAGCTTCTCGAACAGCGGCAGGTTCGCGGGCAGCAGTGATTCGCCGATGTGGAATCGCGGATGGGTTTCTTTTTCGAGAAGCACGACGCGATAGCCGCGACCGGCGAGCAAGGTCGACGTGGTGGAGCCGGCCGGGCCGCCTCCGATCACGACGACGTCGCATTCCTGCGCGGGACCAGCGCTTCGAAGATCTTCGTCCAAGCGAGCACGTCTCCGGGGAAGGCCGAAACATTGTAATGTAGAAGCTGGCGACCCCACGCGACGCCGCAACGTGTGTCGCAAGTCTCGTAGACTCCATGCAGCGTCCGATCCGATACCTTCCCCGTTACTTCGCGGACGAGCGTGGCCGACGCGATTTTCTAGACGGACTCTTCGACCGCACTGCGCGCGACTACGACTTCGTCGAGCGCCTGCTCGCCTTTGGCAGCGGAAGCCGCTACCGGCGAGACGCGCTGCGCCGCGCGGGCCTCGCGGCCGGCATGCGCGTGCTCGATGTCGCCACCGGAACCGGGCTCGTCGCGCGCGAGGCGCTTACGCTCGGCGGCGCGGTGATCGGCCTCGATCCCAGCACGGGAATGCTCGGCGAAGCGCGGCGACTTTCCTATCCGCTCGTTCGCGGCCTGGGTGAGCAGCTGCCCTTCCGGGACAAATGCTTCGATTTCGTCAGCATGGGATTCGCGCTGCGCCACGTCGCCGACATCGATGCGCTTTTCGCGGAGATGCGGCGCGTGCTCGTACCGGGTGGAACGGCCTGCGTTCTCGAGATTACCCGCCCCGCGAACCGCCTCGTGGCAGCGCCGCTGCGCGTGTTCATGACGCGCATCGTGCCCGCGGTTGCGCGGGTCGCGCGCCGCGACGGTGCGTCCCTGATGCATTTCTACTGGGACACGATCGACGCCTGCGTGCCGCCCGACGTGGTCCTCGCATCGCTCGCACGCGCCGGATTTCGGTCGCCCAATAGAAACCTCACGTTCGGCATGTTCTCGGAGTACGTCGCGCGCAAGTGATGGAATGGGTCAGAGCCGCAATCCAGTGAGCCACCGCTGGTAAGAGGCGCCGGGAGCGAGTCTGCCGCTCTCACCGCATTTCAGTCGCTGTCGTCGTCTACGCCGGTCGTCGCGCGCATCAGCCGATCGCGAATCGCCGTCCATTCGGCATCGTCGGGGACGCACTCGACGAGTATCGCGTCCGCCTTTGCATCGTCGAGCTCGCGCAGGTTCGCGTACAGCGTTCGGGCGTAATCGGCCGCGTCGAGCGGCGCCGTGAGCCACACGCCGTCGAATGCTTCGGGCGGTTCGGCGATGCGCGCAAGGACGGCGACGCACTCGTCGCGATCCTCGAGTTGCGCAAGCTCCGCGCGCAACACGTCGTGGTCGACGAGATGCGCCGGCGTGCGCGGCGCGTAGTGCGACGCCAGCGTTCCCGACGCGCGCGGCGCCGACGAATCGCCTTGCGCGAGCGGGTGGCCGAGCACCGCCGCGATCGCCTCGGCGCCGATGCCGCCAGGGCGGAGCAGCATCGCCGCATCGGTGGTCAGCGCGACGATCGTGCTCTCGATGCCGATGCCCGACGCGCCACCGTCGAGGATCAGGTCGACTGCATCGCCCAGGTCGTCGGCGACGTGACGCGCCGTCGTCGGCGATACATGGCCGTACCGGTTGGCCGATGGCGCGGCAATGCCATCGCCGAATTCCTTCAGCAACGCGTGCGCGACCGGATGCGATGGTACGCGCAACCCGACACTCGATTGGCCGCCAGTGACGACATCGTGCACGTGATCGGCGCGCGGCAGGATCAGCGTCAGCGGTCCGGGCCAGAATGCTTCGGCGAGCGCGACCGCTTGCGGTGACAGCACCGCCCAGCGCTGCGCGGCGTCGAGGTCGCCGACGTGGACGATCAACGGATGGTCGGCTGGACGCTTCTTCGCCTCGAAGATCCGTGCGACGGCAGCCGCGTTGGCGGCATCGGCGCCGAGTCCGTAAACGGTTTCGGTCGGGAACGCGACGAGCAAACCTTCGGCAAGCATCCGCGCGGCGCGCGTGACGGCGGCGCGGTCGGCGCGAAGAATGCGCGCCGTCATTTGGCAAACCCTTGTCGGACACCGACGAAGCGGCACTGCTTGCCACCGTCCATGCCCGCCCGGCGGAAGCGCTCGGCCGGAGACGCTCTGTTAGAATTCATGCTTTTACGCGCTGCGGCATCGACCGGCGCGTGCCTCGAAGCGGAGCGTTGGATGAGCGAATTTCTGTTTACGTCGGA
>AR_comb_assmDRAFT_10288455_pt1 | contig 14667 bp, 13 predicted proteins | sample ArasoioldDNA_FD_10543 | JGI IMG/M metagenome (IMG submission 10543) | reverse complement strand
GGCGAAAGCGTGTGAGCACGAATCGGTCGACAAGACCTAACTCCTTGTGGCTCAAGATTTTGCCACTAAGCTGTTGAGCCCAATAGATCATTTAGAGTTTTCCTCCTAACCCGATGATTCCAATAGACCGGGGGAAGGGGGCCCCACCTTTCTATTTCATTTTTGAACAACATTGATCGGGCCGGAGGAATGATTCAGCATCGACGGCTTTCCGACTGCCACCACGCATAGGTTTGCAGTGCCTGCCGATACAGGCAGATCACGCAGCGTGACTGAGTGCTGCGCGGGTGGAAACTTCCCGATCTCGCTCCACTCCGATGAGTTTTTCTGCAGAACAGAAATATGATCGATGGTATTTTCACGGCCGGAGATGTTCCACACGAGAGTCTTTCCATCACGGATTGATGCCTTTACCTCTACGCAGTTGTCGATGCCGCTTTCTATTTCTGTGCCCTCTTCGTAATCGTTCCAAGTGGGAATGATCAACGCTGGCAACTGATGGTTGGCGGAATAGAAACGGCCGACGACCGCGAAGGTTGATAGCCATGTCTGACCGCAGCCCTGATCAATCACGCGGCCCTTGCCCCAGCTTGCGTCAGCGTCGTCGAAACCCTTGTATGCCGAACCCATGGCGATTTTGCTCGACTGTTGCGCCTTGGAGGCGAAGCGCTCGAGATATTGCAGTGCCATTGGATCAGTTGAACCGGCGGTTTCAGGAGCGATCCATGAATACGCTCCATCAGCATCATTGTTGGCAAACGAGCCCGAGTTGCGAAAGAAGAACAACGGTGTCAGAGGAAGGGTGTGGCGCACGCGTTTCCAGTCGATTGAATATTTTTCCACGCCAAAGAAGAAGATTGCTGGATGTTCGTCGAAGCGAATATAGGCCGGTGAGTTTTCAAAGTGTTCTGCCGCGTACTTCAGGTCGTGGATCAGTTGATCGGTTACATTGCAGCCGTGCTTCTCACAATCTCCGAGTGCCCCGGCGTCTTCGGAAACGGCGAATTCAAAGTTCTGTTGCTCGGCTTCTTTCATAAGCAGGATCGTGCTCTCATTCTTCGCGCCTGAGTTGGGACCATACCAATCGACGATGGCTCCCTGGATTCCGCGGCTGATCATGTCGGCGACCTGACGGCTTATCTGCTCACGATCATCGGAGCGGTAGCCGACATCGCGGTGTTTGGAATCGCCGAACCAGGGCATGTAGCGGGTGAAAATACGGGTGTTCGAACCTTCGTAGAGAAGCGAGCGAATCGGGACCTTGCTTACGCTTAACGGTGCCGCATTGGCCTTGCCGCCGCGATAACGCGGGCTTGCACTCGTGTTGCCGGAGAGTTCGCACGATATGGGATTGTTTCCGTTCTGTGCGGCACAGAACGTCGCCGCCAGGATTAGGGAAAGAATGGTTGAGCGGAACATGCGGAGATTGGATGCGAGGACAAGGGCAGGCGTTTACGGTGGTCGGCCGGATGGAAGTGATTCGGAGCCGTAACGTCGCGAGCAGAATCAGATTCCTCCCCGCTGCGCGGTTCGGAATGACGAAGTCTTGTCCATTAGAAATATTGCTGAGTAGCGAGGACGACAAAGTCGACCGAGCGTCCACTCATTCGCATGAGAGCGCGAAAGAGTGAGCGCTCGGTGTGCAGAAGCGCGATCAGTAATATGTGAGGTTCAGCTTGTCGAGGTAGACGCTGTAATCCCACAGCTTGTAGTTGCCGTCGAGTTGGAAGTTGATGACGATGCCATGCCATCCGCTGGGAACAGAGAAGTGCGAATACTTCCAGTTCAGGTCATGACTCACGCCATTGAGAGTGAACGATTTGTATAGCACTTTGTTGTCGGAGGTACGTTCCATCTTGATAATAACGTGATTCCAGGCATTCGGGTTCGGCTTGCAGGGAATACTTGTCTTGATCCATTTGCCGTTCGCCGGATCCCAGACATCCCACACCCCGCCGTTCGTCACTTCGCATTGCGTTCCGTACATAAAGCCCATGCCGTTGAAGAACTGACCGACATCAAACTCAATGTTTTCGGAATTGAAGAGATCGTTACTGTAGAAGTAGGTATCGTAGATGAAGTCGTGAACGTTGGGAACGATGGTGTGACTGGTGTCCGGCATGCCTTGCGACGTCCCATCGCCGATCAAGTGGTTGTTCCACAGGACGTCCGCGTAGGGCGTCGATCCGCCGATCGAGAATCTCGCGGATTTTCCATCCATGGAAGGAGACGACACTCCCTGCGTTAAACCCCAGGTGACGCCGGAACACGAGGTGCAAATGTCGTATTTCGGCGGCAGTTCACCGTAGCCTCTCCATCCCTTGCTGGATTCCAGATTCGAGAAGGTTTTGGCGCCGCTGCTGATGACTTTAATCGTGATCGCAGTTTTTGACGAACCCCCACAGCGGTCCCATTGCTGGACCGTAGCGCTGTAGGTCCCTGCGCTAAGGGAGAGATCGGTGCTCAGTGTCGTCCCTTTGACGACATAGGCAAGAACGCCCGGCGCTTTGTAGATGCCCATCGACGCGACACCTGTCGGACAAGATGTGCCACCCGCCGTCGCACTGAAATGAACAGGAGACTGAACAGTAGAGCCTTTGCTGGGCGAACTCACATTGACTGCGGCCCACGCTGCGGGAATCAGCAGAACCGGGACACACACGAACAGGGCACATTTCTGCATGCAACACTTCTCCGAATGTTTATTTGCTTGCGACTTGCGGACAGCGAGCCGTGCACGAAGCTATCCCTGTGCGGAGCGAGAACGCAGGGAGCACCGCAAAAAAGAAGTAGCCGGCACCGCAATTCTCAAACGCTCTTGCCGTGAACGACGGGGAAATATCCAACCGAAATTGGACTGGGAATTCCACGCCAGGCTGAGAGGTTGAAAAGTTGAAGGGAGAATACCAGAAGGACCGTATCCCACCTACAGGAAATTGCATTCGCAAGTACTGGGAAGTTCTAAGTCTGCGGGATGGAGGACGATAGGCTACAAAGCTGTGACAGACTTTAAAAGAAATCCGTCGAAGTATTGGAATTCTGGTACGTTACAAATCCTTTCACATTTCGGAGAGTGCCGCTGAAACCGGCTCGCTCGGGGCTATCAGGGGATCGGCTTAGGCTTTTGTACAACCATCCGGTAGGAGCTGTACATCGAACTGCCGCTCTATCACGCAAGATGGAAGATCTCATGGACAAGAGTCCCCCGGCGCAGCTCATACATTCGTTCACGTTGCTACTCGTTGCGTTATTCCTTCTGAGCTGTCAGGGAACGCATCAGACCACCCCTCAGCCCGATCCAGTGAAGACGGTACCCGATCCCAACCTCGTAGGCGTTTTGATGTGGAAGGGAGATTCATTCGAGAGCGGGCTTTATGCGGCCGAGACGACGCTCACACCGGCCAATGTGAATGTAAATCAGTTCGGACGGGTTGGGACTTTTCAAGCTGACGGGATCGTGATGGCGCAACCGCTGTTCGTTTCGGCTTTGGATATGGGAGGTGGTGCGACACACGACGTCATCATCGTCACGACAGAGCACGATAGCATCTACGCCATCGATGCGGGAAATCCCGGAGGCGGGCCTCTATGGGAACGACACTATGTCGATCCGAGCAGTGGAGTCACTACAATGCCCGACAACTTCGGAGGCCGCACCACGCTAGGTGGGGAAGTCGGAATTACGGGTACTCCTTACATTGATGCCGCGACTGGAGTTCTTTACTTCGTAACCATCATCGCCCGCAACGGTGTGCCAGAACAATGGCTGCGAGCGCTGGACGTGCGCACCGGAAAGGACTTTGGTCAGGGAAGCATGCAGATCACGGCCAGCGTGCCCGGCGACGGCAAGGGCAGCGTAAATGGACAAATTGCGTTTGATCCGTCGAATCAGAACCAGCGTGCTGGGCTGACTAAAGTAAATGGGGAAATCCTGGTTGGGTGGGGATCATTCTCCGACTGGGGCGTTTATCACGGATGGTTAATGGCATTCGATCCCTCGACCCTGCAGCAGGTTGCTGTGTTCAATCCAACGACCCAGGCTCAATCAACAGATGCGGCGGGTGGACCTTCGGACTACGGAGGTGGCGGTGCGTTCTGGCAGGGAGGAGCGCCTCCCGCCGTGGATGGAGCCGGGAACATCTATCTGAATGCGGCGGATGGAAGTTTCAACGCAAATACGGGTGGAAAGAATTATGCAGACACACTACTTAAACTAAGTTTGAGTGGAGCGAGTTTCCAGGTGCTTGACTCGTTCACGCCGGCGAACGCCGATTGCATCGACCTGCATGATCTGGAATTGGGCTCCGGGGGAGTTGCCTTGCTTCCGAGTGACGTTACGAATGGCATTTCTCTGGCGGCAGCGTATAGCAAGGAAGGCCGTTTGTTCATCGTGAATCGGGATCAGCTTGGAGGATTCAACGCGGGCGGCGATAACCAGATTCCGCGCGAGTTCATGGTGGGAGAACAAGAGTGTTCGGATTCGATCACCGCCGACGTCGCGGAAGGGCCGGGCTGGAATCGTTTGTATGGCAATCCGGCTTACTGGAATGGAAACCTGTACGCCGCTGCTTCCAGTCTACCTCTCAAGCAGTATCAGTTTCAGAGCGGACTGCCGAACCCTGTTCCGTTTGCCGTGTCGCCAACTTCCTACGGATTACGCGGAGGCAATATCGTTGTGTCGGCCAATGGAACCCAGAATGGAATTGTATGGGTGAACGAAAAATCGGCAAGCTCGCAGGGCATCCTGCATGCTTATGATGCAACCAACGTGGCAACTGAATTGTGGAACAGCAATATGAGCGGCAGCCGAGATGCAATGGATACAGGCATCGGATTTGGAGTCCCAATCGTTTTCGGCGGGCGCGTGATCGTAGCCTCCGCAAACTCGGTGGAGATCTTTGGCCCGCTTCAGTGATCTGCGAGGCCAACGCAGCGATTAAAAGGCCTTATGCAGTTACTGGGACTGAGTACCTCAGCTAAGGCACTGCAGGGCTGGCTTGCGGTTTGGACCCGCCGCCGTGGATCAGGAGCCAGATCAGTATGCCGGCTCCGGCCGCACCAGCGGCGATCCATTTTGGGCTGATTCCATGCATTGCAGAGGTGGGAGCGGCAGCACCGCAAACTTCCGATTCGTCGTAGCTCTTTTGTTCGCCTTCGTGCACCGAGGATCGCTGCTGGGAGGGCTGGGCCTCGGGCACCTCCTTGCCGTGTCCGCGCTCGTGATCAACGTTCACGTCCAGCTTGCGCGCCGCTACCTGAACGGTTCCATTCACATCGGTCACGATGTACTGCGTCCAGTCATTGAGGACGGGCACGACCAGGATGCAGTTGACCCGCACTTTGAAACCCTTTGAAGTGGCAACGGAAACGCCTCCGTGATCGAGTTCGAGCAGGTCCCCCTGAAACTTGGAGACCGATTCGGGCGCGATCAGGACGGTCGATCCGTCGAGACTCAGATTGGCGGAAGCCCCGGACTTGGTTTCCAGAATGTCTCCCGGAAACACGGCGGAGGAATCGTGAGCCTCGTAACCATTCACCCACACTCCTCCCTGGGTATGGAGGATGGCTCCGCCGGATTTTTCCGGCAGCGCCTGCCCCATCGACAACAGTGGCAGGACTGCGGAAAATACCCAGCACAAACACGAACGTATGATGGACACACGCATGCGGACGCCCAATTTCGAAAAAACACTCGCTAAGAAAATCGTAGTGGCGGGTTGACGCATCGTCTATTAGCAGTGTGGGTGCGAGCTGCATTTTGGGCGCCCAGGCGTCGTTTGTAATGCTTGTTTTAGATTGGGTAAAACTTTGTAAATCATGGACTTGCGACAGTTTTCAAGATGTAAAGTAGAGGTGGACGTATGGCAGGAAAGAACAGAGTCCTGGTGTCGATTTTCGTGGTTGCGCTTCTGGCGATCAGTCAGAGCGTATCGCCTCACGCTGCCTTAGGGCAGTCGATGGAGGCTCAACCGGCGGTCGCCAAGCGCATCGGAACGATCAAAGCGATCAACAGTAATGCGTTTACATTGGCGCCGACTGAAGGGGCGGAGGTTTCCGTGACCCTGCAGCCGACGGCGAGGATTCTGCGCCTCGCGCCCGGCGACAAGGATCTGAAGAACGCGACGCCTTTACAGGTGCAGGACCTGCACGAGGGCGACACCGTTCGGGTACGCGGATCGGGATTGCCGGATGGCAATTCCATTTCCGCCCTAGAGGTCATTGTGATCACGCAGGCGGCGGTTGCGGCGGTCAGTGATCAGATCCGGCAGGATTGGCAGAGGCGTGGCTTGGGCGGGCTGGTGGAAACGGTGGATGCCGCTGCCGGAACAATCACCCTTTCAATTCCGAGCCTGACGGCGAAGAAGACAGTCATTGTCCATACCACTAAAGACACTGTGGTGCATCGCTACGCGCCGGAATCGGCCAAGCCGGAGGATGCGAAGCCGAGCGCCACGGCGGACATTCATCCGGGCGACCAACTGCGGGCCCGTGGGAATAAGAATGCGGAAGGTACCGAGATCACAGCAGAAGAGATTTATGCGGGAGTTTTTCCGCAGTACACGGCGACGGTGAAATCTGTCGACGCCAGCTCGGGAATGCTTAGCATTCAGGACCTCGCCAGCAAAAGGACAGTGCAAGTAAAGATCAGCTCCGACTCGCAGCTTCATAAGATCCCCTCAGAGATGGCGCGGATGCTTGCCATGCGGCTAAAAGGCATGATGCCGGCAGGGACGCCTGGAGCTGCAGGCAGTTCGCAAGCCAGCGCGAAACCTGCCGATCCTGCGAACGCCCAAGCTCCTTCTCCCGCGGGCGGCACGTGGTCGGGAGGCGGAAATGGCGGGGGCATGCGTTCCGGCGGCCCTCCCGACTTTCAGCGAATACTAAGCCGGATGCCATCCGCTACGTTGGCGGACCTGAATCTGCAAAAAGGAGACGCGGTGATCATTCTGGCAACCGAGGGGACGGCCACGAGTCCGCATACGGCGATCACGCTGCTAAGCGGAGTGGAGGCCATTCTGCAAGCTGTGCCTAGCGGGAGCTCGGCGATGATGCTGACCCCTTGGAACCTGGGCGGAGGCGCTCCTGGAGGCGATGCATCGCAATAGAGCGCTCGAGATTTTGTAATCCTTATTCATCAGAATGAAGTTCATCAGAAATGGAAAGACGGGTTATGAAGGTTGAGTACTACCGTTCCGCAATCATAGTTCTGTTGATGTTGCTTTGTGTGCTTCCGTCGTTCGCGCAGCAGGCGGCAGGGGCATTGCGCGGGCAGGTGACCGATCCTTCGGGCGCTGCGATTCCAGGCGCTAGCGTAATTATGACTCCGGCTACGGGTTCGCCCATCGTCGTCCAGAGTAACGGGCAGGGGATGTACGAGTTCAAGAGCCTGCCGGCAGGCAAGTACACGCTGACTGTGGCCGCAACTGGCTTCAATCTCTACGAAAGCGCCAATGTTGTGATTGCCGATCAACCGCTGCGGCTCAACGTGGCCATGACCATTGAAGTCGAGACGCAAAAAGTGCAGGTGTCGGAGAATGCGCCGACCATCGACGTGAATCCCAACAACAATGCAGGCGCGATCACGCTTTCAGGGAAAGAGCTCGAAGCTCTGCCGGACGATCCCGACGAGTTGTTGTCGGACTTGCAGGCCCTGGCCGGGCCTTCCGCCGGGCCGAACGGCGGGCAGATGTATATCGACGGATTCACCGCGGGGCAGCTTCCGCCGAAGGCATCCATCCGCGAGATTCGCATCAACCAGAATCCGTTTTCCTCTGAGTATGACAAGCTGGGTTACGGGCGGATCGAGATCTTCACCAAGCCGGGAACCGATAAATTCCATGGTCAATTTTTTGTGTTGGGGAACTCCTCGGCTTTTAATTCCCACAGCCCTTTTGCGGGAACCGAAGAGGGCTACGATTCCACGCAGTACAGCGGCAATATCGGGGGGCCGCTGGGAAAATCGGCATCGTTCTTCTTCAATGCGGAGCGCCGCAATATCGCCGACCTTGCCGCCATCAATGCGGAAATCCTCGACGCAAATCTGAATCAGGTAACCATTAACGAATCGGTACCGAATCCGCGTTACCGGACAAATATCAGCCCGCGGTTCGATTACGCAATCAACAAGAACAATACGCTGACAGCGCGCTATCAGTATTTCCGCGACACGCAGAACAACGATGGTGTCGGACAATTCACGCTGCCCACCCAGGGCTACAACGACGCTTCGACCGAACAGACCTTTCAGATTGGCGACACACAGATTTACGGCGCGAAGGTTGTGAACGAGACGAGGTTTCAGTATCTGCGTGAGAACAGCAGCCAGAGCCCGATTAGCATCGATCCCACCATCAACGTTCGCGGCGCGTTTGGAGGCGGCGGTAACAATCAGGGGACCATTAACGATGACGAGAATCACTATGAGGTGCAGAACTACACATCGGTGATCCACGGCAATCACACCATGAAGTTCGGAGTGCGGGTGCGCGCATTGCAGACCCAGAGTTACTCCACATCGAGTTTCAATGGGACATTTACATTTTCATCGCTGGATCAATATCAGGCCGTGGAATGCTCTCTGCAGCCGTCGCCGCCGCCGGCATGCCTTGGGCTGGCCACCAATCCCGCTCCGACGCCGAACCAGTTGAACATCACGACCGGCACCCCGACTACGAACCTCACGACTTACGACGCAGGGCTCTACCTGCAGGACGACTGGCGCGTGCGGCCCAACATCACGCTGAGCTACGGGCTGCGCTTCGAGACGCAGAACGATATTCACGATCGCAGCGACTGGGCGCCGCGCATTGGATTCGCCTGGGGCGTGGGCGGCAAGAGCGCTCCGCCGAAAGTCGTCATTCGCGGCGGGTTTGGGATCTTCTACGACCGCTTCCAGTCGGAACAGATTCTGCAGGCCGACCGCGTGAATGGGGTCGTCCAGCAGCAGTACGTCATCAACAATCCGACATGTTTTCCGGTAGCTACGAATTGCGATCTTTCGACCGCGTTCGCAACTCCCACAGTTTATCAAGTCAGTCCGAGGCTGCACGCGCCGTACACGCTGCAAACGGCGGTGAGCGTTGAGCGGCAGGTTACGAAGTCGGCGACGCTGTCGGTGACTTATCTGAATTCGCGTGGCTTTGATCAATTCGCCACGATCAATGCGAATGCTCCGCTGCCGGGGACGGCGATTCGTCCGAATCCGACCGGCGGCAACATTTACCAGTACATTTCGGAGGCTACGTTCCGGCAGAATCAGCTGATCGTCAACAGCAATGTGCGAGTCGGATCGAAACTGCAGTTGTTCGGCTTTTATACGCTGAACTATGCGAACAGCGATGCCTCGGGTGTGTCGAGCTTCGCATCGAATTCTTACAACATCAGCCAGGACTATGGGCGAGCGATATTCGATACGCGGCACCGGTTATTTTTCGGTGGAAGCCTGGCCTTTCCGTATCTCATCCGTCTCAGCCCGTTTCTGGTCGCGAGTTCAGGATCGCCCTACAACATCACGGCGCCGGATGATCTGAATGGCGATTCGATCTTCAATGATCGTCCTGGGCTGGTGAGCCGGACGACTTGTCCGAACGGGCCTCCGCTTGGAAGCATTTACTGCACGCCGTTGGGGACCTTTGATGCGGCAGGGGCCGCCGGAGTGCCACTGCTTCCGATCAACTATGCAGCCGGCCCGACGCATGTGACGTTGAATCTTCGGCTGACGAAGACGTTTGGTCTGGGGAGGAAGATAAAAGGAAATAACGTGCAGGCCCAGGGCGGACCGGGCGGACCGGGCGGACCGGGAGGAGGTGGCGGATCACGCGGAGGCGGAGGTCCACGCGGACCACTCTTCGGAGGTGGGCCGGGCGGAATGATGAGCGGGCCGGGCACCGATAGGCGTTACAACCTCACGCTTGGTGTAAACGTGCGCAATGTGTTTAACAAGGTGAACCTGGCGAACCCGAGCGGCATTCTCGGATCCTCATTCTTCGACGTGCCGAACAGCCTCCAGGGGGGACCGTTCTCGACCAGTGGTGCGGTACGAAGGATCGATCTGCAGGCGACGTTCAGCTTTTAAGAGAGTTTCCAACTCCCCGCTCCCGGCTTCTAGCAATTCCTTGCACGGAAGCCCGCGGCGAACATCGGCGACTATTACACTTCGTTCTGGCCGCAGGTTATTCTGAACGGGCAGAGGAGTGGAGTAGGCTCGGCTGTGTTAAGGCTCGAGAACGATTGGCTTTTCCTCCGATCAACCGACGTAAGTTCATTAAGCGGGCAGCGGCTGCTGGAATAGCGGCCATTGCCGTTGACTCTACGTTGATTGAGCCCAACCGGCCGCGGCTGATTCGCAAAGAGATTGCCTTGCGACGCTGGCCCAGCCGGCTGGACGGCTTCACCATCGCGCTCCTCAGCGACTTTCATTACGATCCTCATTTCTCCGTGCATCCCATCCGATCGGCGATTGAGGTCGTGAACGGTCTTCATCCAGACCTGATCGCGCTCACGGGAGACTATGTTTCCGTGCCCTGGTTCGGAAATTCCACGAAGGCAGCAGCCGATGCCGAGCCCTGCGCGCAGCTGTTGCAGAAGCTGCAAGCGACCCATGGGGTGTGGTCCGTGCTGGGGAATCACGACGTTTTTGCTGATGCAGACAGGGTCACGGACGCGCTCTACGCCGTGGGCATTCCGACGTTGTCAAACCGGTCGGTCGCGATCGAAAAAGACGGGGCACGCTTCTGGCTTGGCGGAGTGGACGATGTGCTGGGCGGCATTGCCGATCTGCCCCGAGCATTGCACGGGATTCCGAGCGGCGAAGCGGTTGTGCTGATGGCGCACGAGCCGGACTACGCTGACTATGTTGCGGGATATCCCGTGGACCTGCAACTATCGGGTCACACCCACGGAGGCCAGGTCAGAATCCCGTTTATGCGTCCGCTCTACCTGCCGGCGTTGGCGAAGAAATACGTCTGGGGCGTGTTTAAGATCCGGGAACTGATGCTATACACCAATGCAGGAATCGGAACCGTCGACGTTCCTATCCGTTGGAATTGCCCGCCTGAGATCACATTTATCACAGTGAGAAAGTCGCCCCACGTCTGAGCCCTTGCCCGAGGGAATGGTCACAGTGCGCAACCGATTTCACAAGGCGGAAGAAGAAGCGCAACATAGGACGGTAAATCATTGATTTAATGTGTTTTATGCAGACCATGACTGGTTGCAAATTTGCGACAGCTAAGGGTTGGATTATACTGCTCCTCCTGAAGGACTGGGTGAGGATCCATGGTTAGTCGCATCTGGCCTGCGATCGCGTTGATGGCTCTTCCCGTGTTGTCGGGCGGGAGCGCTTCGGTTGCGAATGTGCACTCGGCGACTCTGGAGCAGCGTGACCGACAAGTGTCGATGACGCTGCGACGGGCGGCGCAGTACATCGACGTGCCGCACATCAGCTCGCGTCCGGCGTGCGCAGCGGTAGAACCGCCACAGGCGCTGACGACGCCAGATCCACTCTTCACGACGGCAGCGAACGGACGCAAAGTGAGAGTCAGCTTCATCATCGGCACAGACGGTCGAGTACACAGCCCGCTGATACTTGAGAGCGCGGGACTGGCCGGAGACCGGCGCGTTCTGCAGACTGTGCGCACGTGGAGATATCGTCCGGCAACCTGCAACGGCGTGCCGACCGAGACTGAGGGCAAAGTCGAGTTTTCCAGCCGATAGCAGTGCGCGGGCCACTGGGCTAGAATTCCCTAAAAGGTGTGTGCATTCCGTGGACAAGAACAAGAAAAATCCAACCCCGTCGGCCCTGCCAATGGATACGCCCGTGATCGGTGCCGAGTCGCAGGATATTTACCGGCGGATACAGCCCGAGATGCGGCGGGAGAAGCCGAGTGCGGACGCGATCGCGGCCGCCATGGAGGCGGTACAGCGGATGGCTGCCGAAGCGGACGCAGAAGATGCGGCGAGTGACTTGTCGCAAGATCTGACGATCGATTCGAGAACTGTCGCATGCAGGATCTGCGGTTATCAGAACCGCGAAGGCAACAAGTTCTGTGGCAAATGCGGCATTTGCGTCGAGGAAGCCGAGAGGCCGTCTGGACCTTCCATCCGTCGAGAGACCGAGCCGGTGGGTGCATTCGCTCTTCCACCGGATATGTTTTCTGAGCCAGAGAGGCCAGCCACCTCGCGTCCGACAGGGAACGAGACGCACCATTACCATCATCACTACCACCATCACTATTTCCCAGGCTCGCCGGAAGGGGCATATCCGCGGGCGATTGAACCGGCGCGTGATCCCGCACGGGACGCCGCGCGAGACGAAAAGCTGCGATTCACGGCAGCGTCGCTCCGCGGGGATCTAAGCCGGGCCGAGGCTGCAGTGCGCGCCATTACGCAGGAGTGGGTACTGGCCTGCAATACAAAACATCTCGATGATCTGCTCGAGCTTTACAGCCCCGACGCGTTGGTGCTGCGTTCGAACTATCCTCCCATACGCGGGGCGGCAGCGGTGCGCGAGTTTTTGTTTGGCGCGCTCGACGCGGGGCTCGGCGAGGTGGAGATCGAACCGCTGCGCGTGGATGTGGTCGGCGAGCTTGCCTACGAAGCGGGACGATGCAAGGCGCTGATCCCGGGCTCGACCGGCAAACGCCGCGAGGAGCGCGGAAAATATCTGTGGGTGCTGCAGAGACAGCCGAATGGGGAGTGGAAAATCGTCGCCGATTGCTGGTCGAGCGATTTGACCCTGACCACGCTGGAGTCCGATGTGCCTGCCGGAGCGACAGTGAGGACGAGCGCGCCGAGGAAGTGAGGCTTCACCGATTCAAGGTTTCAGGGAAGTGCTGGGGTGCGTCGAAGGTCGTCAGCGAGACCCGCAGGAAGCTGAGGATTTGTCTTTGCAACATTGAGACCCTGAGACTCTGAAACCGGTCTTACAGATTTACTCCTGACTTCTGCAAATCCCGTTTCAACTGATCCAATGAATCCATCTCTATCGCGTGCATGCCGAGCTTGGCGGCGCATTCCAGGTTGAGGGCGCGGTCATCGATGAAGCAGCATTCCTCAGCGGGGATTTGCGTCACCTCTAGAGCTAAGCGATAAATCCCACTCTCGGGCTTGCGCAGACCGACGAAGCACGAACTGATGAAGAGGCGGAAAACGTTTCGCAATCCGAACTTGTCGATGCGGTAGTAGTTCAGTTCGCGCGACTCATTGTTTATGGTCCCCATGAAGTACTTGCCGGAGTTGCTGAGTGATTGGGCGAATTCGAGGACATCAGGAAAGGGCTGGGAGAGAGAACACATGTAGTCGCGAAACGCGTCGCGGGTGAACGGACGCGGGCGATAGAACAGCGTGCGGTCCAGATACTCGTCAAGGGTGATTTTGCCGCGCTCGAAGGAGGAGACGACCATTTCATGGCGGTTGTGGAACTCCTCGTCGTCCTCCTCCAATTGAAAATGCTTGAGCGCCTGGGCTCGCTGGGTGTGATCCCAGGCATTGGTGAGCAGAACGCCGCCGACATCCCAGAATATGGCGCGAATCGTAGTCACGAGTTTTCTCTCCCCAATTAAAAGTGCTTCGAAGAGTTTAGACGAACTCGACCGATCATTGCTGAAGACAGTGTGACCGCGGGTGGACGCGATGGGGAAACAACTTAGACGCTAGAACGCAGAGGGCTCGCCGGGAGCGCGGAGAATATTACCGCGTCAGGATCGTGGAGTCCGGACGCAAAACGGGCCGATCTGATGCGGTGCACGGGATTGCCCGAGTGAAGTCGATCCCGGGCTAGTGTTTGTAGATCGTCGTGTCGGGATGGTAATTCCGCCAGTCGAACCAGTAGTCCTTCAAAGCGGAGACGCGATCGAGGCATTTGCCTTGTGCGGGGCCCGAGACGGCGCAGCCCTGGAAGTTCCATTCGCTGGCAGTGGAGGTGTCCAGCAGCAGCCACGGTTTTGCCGGCGGGTCGGGTTTAGCCGACGCTTCGGATGGCTGCGGGACGGCGGGATTAGCGGCGCCCGCGACTGCCGGCGAGGCGCCTGCGCTATTTTTCTTCGCGTCGAGGGGCACATCAACCTTCTTCGATGATTTTCCAGGGTCCGACGTCTCCGCCGATTCAGCCTTCAGGAAGAACTCCGCATCCTTGCCGTCGATGCGGCTAACGAATATACGAAAGGATTTCTTGTCGGGCGCGACTGCAACCAGCAGTGGCGTGCTGCCGACATGATCCATCACTGGAGATTGCTTCAAGAGCGTGTCCCAAGGATAGGCGCGACTCACGCCACTAAGCTCGAGTCCAACCACAACGTCGCGAGATTTCAATTCTGTGCCGGGAAAGCTGATTACGACGGGCAGCTTGAGGATCTCGGGTTCCCAGTCGCTCTCGTATTTTTTGGCGTACTTCGGTACCTCAGCGAGAACCTGGCCACCTGACACTTCAGACTTCCATTCGCCGAAGGTGAGTTCGTCATACGGAACGAGTTCGAGGGACGCACCTTTGAGCGGGCCGTAGATAGCTTTGCCGGTGATCTGCTGCCACCACGTGCCAGTCTCCTTGTCGCGCATCAGGAAGTTCTGGTTGTTGATGCCGGCGAGGTAGAAATGCAGTGCCTTGCCGTTCACCGTGCGGGTCCAGACCAGACCCGTGTGACAGAGTGTTCAATAGGTGACGGCGATCGG
>AR_comb_assmDRAFT_10014962_pt1 | contig 14668 bp, 20 predicted proteins | sample ArasoioldDNA_FD_10543 | JGI IMG/M metagenome (IMG submission 10543) | reverse complement strand
GCCGAGCGGGCCAGACTCGCCCGCAAGCGAGACAACGACTACAGACAGTGGCTCCAGGGATTCCGAGAGCACTGGGGGTGCGAGCCAGGAGACTGGCCTCCGGAGCGTTTCTGGAAGCCAGAGCTAGCCCACTACTGCGCGCTGCGTCCGTCCGACCTGGGAGACATGACGCCAGTCCAGATGGACGACGCGCTGATCTTCGCGCACACGCTGAGAAAGCACGGGAGGTGAAGTGGGCCGCGAGCTGAGAGTCGAGATCGTCGGCGACCCGCGGTCGCTCGAGGCGGCGTTCGGTAGGGCCTCGGCGGCCGCGAACACCTTCGGCGGTCAGATGCGTAGGGTCGGCGAAAGCATGCGCCACGTAGGGCGGCGCTTGTCCATGTTCGTCACCGCTCCGATCATCGGTGTGGGTGTCCTCGCCACGAAGTCGGCCATGGAGTTCGGCGAGGCCATGACCATGATCGAGACGCAGGCGGGCGCGGCGGCCGGCGAAGCGGAGAAGCTCGGCGACTCCGTCCTCGAGCTGTCCAAGCACACCACGCAGGGGCCGATCGCGTTGGCCAACGCGCTGTTCTACGTCGAGTCGGCAGGGTTCCGAGGAGCCAAGGCGATGAACATCCTCGAGCAAGCGTCGTACGGCGCGACCGTCGGCCAGGCCGACCTCGGAGAAGTCACCAACGCGCTCACGGCCGCGCTCAAGACCGGCGTGAAGGGCACTGAGGACTTCGAGAAGGCGATGGGAACGATCAACGCGACCGTCGGCGCGGGCCAGATGCACTTCGAGGATCTCACCGAGTCGCTGGGCACCGGCGTGCTCAACACGTTCCGCGCGCTCGGCCTGTCGCTGACCGACTTCGGCGCGGCGCTCGCCACCATGACCGCTCGAGGCGAGAACTCGTCCACGGCTGCCAACCGCCTGAACATGGCGCTCATCAAGATGGTCGCTCCGACGAAGGCGGCCAAGGGAGCGATCAAGGAGCTCGGACTCGGACAGAACGAGCTGTTCGACGCGATGCAAGGGCCGCGTGGTCTGCCCACGGCGATCAAGCTGCTCAAGGAGCACTACGACGACCTCGTCAAGAAGGTCGGGAAGGCAGAGGCGTTCAAGGCCATCGCCACCATGTTCCCGCGCGGCGCGGTCAAGACGATCTTCGAACTCATGAACGCCACCGACGACCTGGGCGGCAAGTTCGACCAGATCAAGGGCAAGTCTGGCGACTTCATGGAATCGGTCGCGCAGTCGATGGACGAGCCGATCAACAAGATCCGTAAGTCGTGGTCGAGCCTCCAGGCGTCCATGATCCAGATGGGTGTGATCCTTGCTCCGATCGCTGCTGCCATTGCGGAGAAGATGGCGGCAATCGGCGATGCGTTCGACGGGCTGTCTCCTCGAGGGAAGCAGATCGTGATCATCATCGCTGCCGTCGCGGCTGCAGTCGGCCCGCTCCTGATCGTGCTGGGAACGCTGGCAACGTCGATCGCTGCGCTCCTCCCGGTGCTTGCGGTGATTGCCACGCCGGTCGGAGCGATCGTGGTCGCGCTCGTCGCGCTCGGCGTCGCGATCGCCGCGGCCGTGCTCTGGCCGGACAAGCTCAAGCAGGCGCTGATGCGGATGGGCCTGAGCGCCAAGGACGCCGAGACTGTCGTGAAGAGCTTGCAGCAGGCATTCCAGGCGATCAAGGCGGTCGTGGAGACGGTCTGGCCGGCGATGCAGCGAATCATCGTGAACGCGCTCACGGTCATCAAGGGGATCGCGAACGTGGTCATGGGCCTCCTCCAGGGCGACTGGGATCGAGTCTGGAAGGGGATGAAGCAGATCGTGGACGGCGCAGTCAGGGGAATCGTCGCGATCGTGATCGCCATGCCGGCGACGCTCGGCAGGCTCGCGATCCTGGCGGGGAAGGCTCTGTACAACGGACTCAAGGACGAGGTGGCCAAGCTGCCCGGGTTCGTGAAGAACAAGCTGGGCGATCTCAAGGACGCCGTCATCGACGTGGCTAAGAAGGCACCCGCCTGGGGGGCCAAGATCGGCGAGGCGATCGCGCAGGGAGTCCTCGACGGCGTCACGAGCCTTCCTGGTGCGCTGGGCGACAAGCTGATCAGCATGGGCCAGGGAGCGATCGACAAGGCGCTGGGTGTGTTCGGCCACTCGCCGCAGGAGGAGATCGGCGTCGAACTCGTCAAGGGCACCGGGCGCGGCGTCGACAAGACCTCCTCGGCCGAGCTCGCGGAGAAGCTGGAGCAGAAGGTGAAGGACGCGATCGAGAAGGCCAAGGGTGCGGTGCGCGACGCACGGGGTGATTTCGCCAGCGAATTCGGCAACCTGGCCACGGAGGCCCTCAGCGCGTTCGACGCTGCGATGGCACAGTGGAAGCCGCCCGCGCTCAAGATCCTCGAGAAGGAGCAGCTGCAGCAGCAGAAGCAACAGATCAAGGACGACATCAAGTCGACCACGGACGATCTCAAGTCGGCCAAGGACGATCTCGCGCAGGCGATCGCCGGCGGCGACCCGGAGGCGATCAAGGCCGCCCAGGACAAGGTGGCGCAGGCAGAGGACGCGTTCAACAACGCGCAGCGCGCCAAGCGCGAGTTCAACCTCCAGCAGCAGGCCAACCGCCAGCAGGCCCACCACGACCTGCTGATCGCGAAGCAGCGCGTCCACCTCCAGAACGAGCTCGAGCAGCTGCAGCGGTTCCTGGCCAAGCACCCGGAGGCCTACGAGCGCGTCCACGGTCGCATCAAGACGCTGCTCGGCCAGTTCGGAGTCGACATGAAGTTTTACGGCACGGCGGTGGGCGTCGCGTTCGCGGCAGGACTCAAGGACGCCGAGGAGACGGTCGTGGACGCGATGATCAGGCTCCTGCGCCGCCTCGAGGCGCTTGCCAAGCTGCACTCCGACGCCAAGAGAGGGCCGCTGTCCGACCTGAGCAAGTGGTGGAAGCCGTTCGTGCCGACGCTGCTCGAGGGAGTCAACGAGCGCGAGCTGGAGCAGAAGGCGCAGCAGCTGGCCGGTGCGATGAAGATCCCCGTGCCGTCCGCTCCGCCGCAGTTCGCTGTCGCGATGGGCCAGGGGATGATGGGCGCAGGAGTGGCCGGCGCTCCTCCGCTGCCAGGCGCGGGCGCGATCGCCGGCGGCGCGCCCAACGTGTACGTCACCGTCGAGGGGTCGGTCATCACTGAGCAGGATCTCGCGCTCCGCATCCGTGACGTGCTCACTCGTCGCGGCCAGGCGAACGGCGGCGGAATGTTCGGAGGTCAAGCGTGAGCGTAGGCAACCTCGGCGACCCGTACCCGCAGCTCCTCCTGGACATCAATTTCGAGGACGATCCGATCGCGTGCTACCGCGACATCGTCCTCTCGTTCAACCCGCTGCTCTACTACCGGCTCGACGAGCTCAGCGGGACGAGCGCGATCGACTCGAGCGCGAGCGGCTTCACGGGAACGTACACGGGCGGCTTCACGCTCAACCAGGCGTCCATCCTGGGCGACGGCAACCCGTGCGCGTCGTTCAACGGCTCGACGGGATACGTCGACGCCGGCTCGCACTCCGTCCTGCAGAGCCTGGTCTCTGCCTGGACGCTGGCGGCGTGGGTGTCCCCCACGGCTACTCGAGCCGCAGCGTCGCCGGACGCAGCAGGCATCATCTGCTACGAACGCACGGCGTCCCACATCCCGTTCGCGCTGGCCTACGGACTCGAGACTGGCACCGGGATAGCTGCGACGGCCAACCAGGTGTGGGCGGGCTACTTCGTGACCAGCACCGGCTGGGAGGCCGTGATTGATCCGACGCCGCCTCCGTTGAACACGTGGACTCATTACGTCGTGACGCAGAACGACGCAGACAACCTCCTCGTGCTCTACAGGAACGGGATCGAGGTCGCGCGCCACATCGAGGCCAACAATCCGTCAAACAGCGCGAACCTGCTCAAGACGTTCATCGGGCGCAGGTGGGACACGGGCGCGACGGGCACGGACGAGTTCTTCCCCGGCCGCATCGACGAGCCGTGCATCGTCGACTACACGATGAACGCCAGCCAGGTGTTCCTCCTGTACACGTCGTCGTTCGTGAAGCGGTTCAAGGATCTCAACTACGTCCGCATTCCCGCCCGCACCGGCCAGGCGTCCCGCGTGCGCTCCTTCTCGCTGAGCCGCGGCAGGCAGAACAACGTGGATAGGATCGAGGCCGGCCAGGCAACGGTCGTCTGCGACAACCGCGACGCAGCGCTCACCCCTGATCCGATCGTCAACCTGGCAGCCAACCCCAGCTTCGAGACCGACACGGATAACTGGTCGGTCGTGAACGGCACCAAGACCCGCGACAGCACGCGCGCGAACGTCGGTACGTACTCCTGCAAGCTGAGCTCCACGGCCGGCTCGGTGGACGTCTACCTCACCGACGCCGTGGCCGGTCTGGGCAGCATGCGACCCGGCAAGACGTACACGGTTACCGCGTTCGTGTTCCTCCTGACCGGCGAGGGGATCACCGCGGCCGAGCACTTCATCCGCATCATCGACGAGGTGCAGGGCGACGTCCAGACCACGAACGGGAGCGACCCCACGGCGCTGGACGCCTGGCAGCGTGTCGCGGTCACGGCCACCATCCGCGCGGACGCCGACAAGTCGTACCTGCGCATCGGCTTCGCGGCCGGCGCGTCCGGGGAGGACATGTGGATCGACAACATCCAGGTCGAGGAGGTGCCCGACAACGCCGGCGACGCGCCGCTCAACTTCGTGACCAACCCGTCGTTCGAGACGGACACCAGCGGATGGACGGCCGACGGTTCAGTGACCCTGGCGCGTTCCACTGCTCAGGCTCACGACGGCACCGCAGCCATGTCGCTCGTGCCCACGGCCAACAACGCCACCTCGCGTGCCAAGACCGCCCTGGTGGGCGAGCCGTTCGTCGCAGGTGTGCGCTATCGCGCGTCCGTCTGGATTTACGCAACAGGCACCAGCGTGGGCAAGCTGTGCCAGCTCTTGATCAGCGAGACCGGAGGAGCCACCGGCGCGAGCAACGTCTCCAGCGTCCACCACACGCTGCTGGCCGGCTGGAACGAGTACACGACCAACGGCCTGCTCGTCCAGTCCGACCGAACCAACATCGACTTCTACGTCGGCGGCAACAACACCACGAACTGGCAGACGACCGAGACGGTCTACGTGGACACGGTGCGTGTCTGGGCCGACGTTCAATACACGGACTACTGCGACGGCGACCAGGCCGACGGCCGCTGGTTCGACGAGGCGCACCGGAGCGTAAGCCACCGCAAGGTGAGCGGGTCGTACCGGAACATCCTTCCGATGCGCCAAGCCCGACTGATCGCGAAGTACGGCCCAGACCAGCTCGTGACCAACGGCGGCTTCGAGAAGGGCACGCTGGCCGGCCACTCCGGGTGGACTCGCACGGCCGTGGGCGACGTCCCGGACTTCATCGAGATCGTGACGGGCGCGGGCGACCCCGCTCCTCGAGGGAAGTACCGCTGGCGCGTCGAGGGAGTCTCGAGCACCGAGTCGGTCAAGCTCGTCTCCGAGTACATCGTCATCGACGCATCGCAGATTTACGTCCTCGCGGCGCAGTTCTATCGCTCCACGGGAGGCGACACGCCGCAGTGCGACATTCGGCTGCTCTGCTACGACCAGTACAGGAACCTGCTCGGCTCCGTCTACTCCAACGAGACGGCGACCGGTGTCACGCGCAACACCGCCCCGTTCGACGTCACCTCGACCGCGACCTGGGAGTTCTTCGGCGGCCGGTACAACGGCCAGACCGGAACCGACGGCGGCTCGAGCGGCGGCTTCATTGCGGGCACCCGGTACGTCCAGGTCGAGCTCTGGGGCGCCAAGCTGCCGACCACCCTGGCAGGGTTCGTCCGCATCGACGCCGTGCAGCTGACCAAGAGCTCCGCGAAGATCGTCGACGCCGACTACGCATCGACCGCCTACTACCCGCTCATGGAGGGGTTCATCACCAGCTACGACCACGGCTGGCCTGGGGACGGCGTGGACGCAACCTGCACGCTCCAGATCACGGACGGGTTCCGGGCCATGAACGGTCTCGACCTGAGCGTGCTCAAGCGGCCGTCCGAGTCCGTGGCGGCGCGCGTGACAGCCACCCTCCAGGCGGGCGCTGTGCCGGCCGATCGGATCCACCTGGACACGACCAAGATCGACTCGACGCTGCTCTCGTCGGTGCCGCTGGGCAGCCTGAGCGGAGAGCCCCTCCAGCACATCCGGCAGATCGAGGAGACGGAGCTCGGGCTGTTCTTCCAGCTGCCGGACGGCCACTACGTCTACCAGGGTCGTCTGACCCGCGACCGAGGACAACGCGAGCGCGCTGTCTTCGCAGACCACGACCTGGCGACCAACGTGCCGTACTCGAGCACGACGCTCCAGTACGACGAGCAGAACATCGAGAACGACAAGCGCATCACCAACCCGTCCTTCGGCGTCGTGTTCAACCACCTGAGCGCGCCCAGCCAGCGACGCTACTTCCCGCGTACGGCGCAGTTGACGTCGCTCTGGGCGGCGAACACCGCGACGAGCAGGAACAGGTACGAGCCGCTGCCCAGGTTCGAGCCGTTGTCGATCAAGCCGCGCCGCGACCCGCGCAGGCTCTGGCCGATAGTCCTTGACCTCGAGATCAGCGACCTGGTGCGCATCGACCGGACGTTCGGGCGCGAGTACACGCCGAACATCCTGCACTGGATCGAGGGCGTGTCGCACCAGGCGACGCCGAACGAGTGGATCGTAGGATTCCCGACCACTCCGTCGCCGCCCGGAGGAGACACGATCTCAACGGGCGGGCCGACCGCTGTCGCGGTACCCACGGTGCGCCAGTTCGCAGACGGCGGAGGCGGCACGACCGACAGCATTCCGTCCATGACGTACAGCGCGGGCAAGCTGTACCTGATCCTCACCTTCCAGCAGCATGCTACGACCACGGTCACGGCCGTACCCACCCTGTCCGGGTCGGGCGGTTGGGCGACCGGCAAGACCGCCTCGATCGACGTTCCCGCGAGCACGCGGTGGTGGCGGCACACGATCTTCTGGAAGATCATCGGAGCCAGCGACGTCACCGAGGCGATCACGATCACAGCGGCCGGCGGTCAGTCGATGGAGGTCAGCTCGTTCGCCGTCATCGAGATCAGCTACGGGTTCGCAGGCAGCCCGATCGGCGTCACGGGAGAGGCCACCAACGGATCCGGAACCAGCATCACGCTCGACCTGGGTACGTTCACCACCGCGAAAGGACTCGGCATCATGATGTCGTCGTTCGGCGGGAGCGGCCCGAGCCAGGACACGACCTGGACGGGCGGCTACCAGGAGCTGGGTGACTTGCCGCCGGGCAACGGGAGCATGGCCGCAGCGTACGGTCTGAACGCAGGCGACTCCGTCGGCACGTCCAACAGCCCGAACGACACCAACCACGCGATCACGGGACTCGAGATCAAGGCAGGGTAGGGGAAGGGAGAAAGACATGGCAGAGGTGAAGCAGAAGCACTTGAGCGACGTCCAGAAGATGCGACTCAAGGGGCGCAACGTCCGGCTGTGGGCGCTCGAGCAGGCCAAGCTGTACGTCGGGGTGAAGGAGCACCCGGCCGGAACGAACCGCGGCCCGCACATCGACCGCTGGTGCAAGTGGGCGAACGGACTGACCGGCTACCCGTGGTGCGCCGCGTTCGCCTGCGCGATGTACCGGGAGTCGCGCGGCCTGGTCGTGCCCACTCCGAAGCGGGCGTCGGTCGGATTCCTCGAGGCGTGGGCGAAGGAGGTCGGCGCGCTCCTCAAGCCTGGCGTCAGGCCGCGGAAGGGCGACCTCATCTGCTACCGCTTCGACGCGGACAACTGGCCAGACCACGTGGGGTTCGTCGATCGAGTCCTCCACGCCGAGTGGGACGACGACGGCAACTTCGTCGGCTCGGTACGCACGGTGGAAGGAAACACCTCGGCCGGCGACGACGCGAACGGCGGGCAGGTGCAGGTTCGGTTCCGATCGGACATGCGCGTGCGTTTCATCCGTATCGACCGTCGCAAGCTGAGGCCGGTGGGAGTCTGATCGTTGGGAGCAAGGCTTCGGCGGGTTCGCGAGGGAACCCGCCTGGGTAGGTTGGATCATGGGCACAACTGCGGCTGCCCCTCGACTCCCTCGCCCGAAGGGACGAGGTAAGTGTGGAGGCTGCGAGGGATGGGATGGAGACCGCAGAGGAAGGACATCTTGTTCGTGGCGGGGTTGATCGGGATCGCCTACGAGGCGTACAGCGGCTCAGAGCGCGCGACGTTGCTCCTCCTGTACGCCGCGATGATCGGCCTGCCCCTGGTGCTGCGAGCCGACGAGGCTCGCCAGGACGAGGAGAAGCGAGACGACCCGCCGTCGTCGGACAACACGGATCGGAGGAAGGACGAATGATCATGGTGGCATTCGTGCTCCGCTGGCTGTGGACGATCGGCTGGCTCGCAGCAGTAGCAAGCGCGTGGGTCGCCCACGCAGTCACGGGGTGGCTCGCGTGAGAGCGCGCGAGTACCTGTGGCACAACCTGGTCTGCAGGCCGTGCGAGTTCGTCCGCGCTCGGCGGCAGTCGGTCGCCTACGTCATCGTCGCGGTGGCGTGCATCTTCGGGCTGCTGCGCGTCGAGCTGCTGGCGCGCCAGACGCACGGGTCGTTCTGCGACTTGAAGCGATACCGCGAGCGCGAGCTCGCTCAGATGCAGGCGTACTACGAAATGGTCGCGGCCGGCCGGCGCGAGATCATCCCGGGCATCACGCTGGTCGAGTTGCGCGCGGCGATCGCGGACGAGCAGGATCTCCTGAACGCGCTCGCCGACCTGGACTGCTGACCGACTGACGCGCTCCTCCTGCGAGCTGGCTCGGGCCGGCTCCGATTGTCGCCGAGACGACCGCGATATAGCCGTGGTCAGTACCGCGGTGTCGCCGTGCGCGACCAGGCCGCCGTGGCTCCTCGAGCCGTGTCGACCAGGTAGCACACGCACGACTTTTGCAAGTGGCTGGGAAAGCCAGTAATAGAGCCAAAAGAAAATCGACGTTAGCACGTGTTACCCCTGGCATTTCCTGCTCCACACGCTAGGATGGAGGAGTACCAAGAAAGTCCAAAGCCAGATACGACGCGCTCCGCTCAAAGATTCACGAGCCGCTACGGAGGCGCCCCCCAGGAAAACAGGACAAGGGGGAAGGAACCGGTGGGAGCCGGGGAAAAGCAGAAAGCCCGTCGGCGCAGCCGAGATCAGGGTGGCAAGGAGACGTCAGGCGCAGCCAAGTCTGCGCGCAGGCCGGTGAGCGAGTACAGCGGGTCGGACGAAGTCGAGTCAGTGCGAAAGGCTCGGCGGAGAGTCGAAGGCGAAGCAGCCGGAACCGCGCGCGACGAGACACGCCTGACAGGGAGCAGCCCCGCACGGTGAACTGGCCGGTTCGACTCCGGCCCGGGGCCTTGAGCAGCACGCACGACCAACCGCAACCGCCGGCGCTCCGCGCCAGGCAGAAGGAGGAGCGCAATGACCGCTCTCGCACTCACCCAGCACGGCCTGCTCCACCGCGTCCTGAGCGTCGTCGCCGATCGCGCCGAGTGGCTGTTCGACGCGCCGCTCCACATGCCCCCCGTCGTCGCGGCCATGCTGGTCGTCGAGATGGTCGCCCACGTCGTCCACGAGCACGTCAGCCACTGACACTCCTTTTCCTTCCAGCCCACAACGGCCGGCTCGAGCCGGCAGGAGGCTTCACGATGAACCCGCTCTATTGCGTAGCGGCACACTGCGTGCCCGTTAGCTTCGCCGCCCTGCCGATGGTTGCTGCCGCCTTCGGGCTGCTGCCCGAGGGTCGCGTCGCGTTCGAGAGCACGACCCTGTTCCTGGTCGCCACGGTCGCCCTGGTCGCGGTCATGGCGCTTGTTGTCGGAGCCGGCCTCGTGAGCGCGCTCCGCGCTGAGAGGAGTGAGTGACATGGCCACCACGACTAGGCGCACCTACTGCTGCGGCCAGTGCGGCCGCGAGCTCAAGAACGAGCACTGGATTTACTCCCGCTTCACCGGCGCGCGGTACTGCTGGCCAGGCGAGGGTTGCGCGACCAAGCGCGAGTTCGACAAGCGCATGGCTCGCGCCGCGAAGCACCACGCAGAGCGCGAGCGCGCGGAGCAGCAGAGCTGATGAACGAGACCCTGGACGGCCACGGCCGGTTCGACTCCGGCGCAGGGTCATGCGCTGGCCTGGTCAAGCCTGTACGTGCAGGTGGCCGTTGACGGCGGTTCGATTCCTCCCCGGCGCACATCGAAAGAGAAGAGAGAGAGGAGTACGAGATGAAGGTTTTGCTGACATCGCTGGTCGCTGCGCTCGCGCTGGCGAGCACGGCCACGGGAGCTCCGGCTCCTACCCACCCGGCCACGAGCCGGATGGGCTGGTACTGGAACGAGATCGCGTCGTACTACGCGGGCCGCCCCATGACGGTCGCGTTCACGACGACCACCTCGAGCGCGTACACGGACGGGTTCGGTCACGCCTACCTGGGCGAAGTCGCCAAGGACAAGCTGACGTGGCTGTTCCTCCATGCGCGCGACCCGAAGCGCGGCCCGCAGGGCGGCGTCGTCGGGATCATGAGCCTCGTCCACGAGGCGCTTCACAACCGCGACCGCGACATGAGCGAGCGGCAGGTCGGCATCCTCGGGTGCCAGCTGGTGCCTGACGCGCTCGAGCGCTTCTTCGGAGTGCCGCAGTCGTCCCAGCTCGGCCGGCGCTACGCGGCGCTTGCTGAGGAGTGCGCCCAGCCGTGGCTGGCGCGAGAGGAGTGAGCAACATGAGCGACAAGATGACGGTCGAGGTCACGCTTTTCGGTGAGACTCGTCCCGTTCAGTTCTGGGCCGTCGAGGCGGACAGGATCGACCTCCGTTCAACCGGCACGGTCGTGGTGGGGCGATTCCCCACCGGCACGAAGCTGCACCGCTCGATCCTGACGCTGTGGAAGCGTCACCAGGAGCGCGGCGACAAGGTGTACAGCATGCGCGGCGAGACCGCGGCAGTGGTCAACGGCGAGGAGTACGTCGCTGACTTCACGCTCTACACGCACAACCGCAACGTCGGCCGCATCGTCGGCTGGTACGACAGCGAGATCGTCCCGTCGGGCGTCGTCGCCCGCTGGTAGGGAGAGGAGTGAGCGACATGCTGACCAAGGAGGAGCAGGAGCGCGTCGACGAGATGCGCAGCGAGTTCGGCGATCGCGCAGCAGACGTCCTCGAGGCGTCGCTCCACGCGACCCGCGTGTTCAACGAGACTTCCGGCGGCGAGTTCACCGCCGAGTCGTGGACGGCAGGACTCACGGAGCTGTTCAGCCGCCTGCCCGAGAGGAGTGAGTGACATGTACGGACGCGAGTATCGGTTGGGCCGGTGCCCGAACTGCTCGATCCGGCCGGCGTTCGCCTGGCTGGCGAGCACGGGCCTGCGCCTCGAGGACGTGCGCTGCCCGCGCTGCGACTACCCGCTCCAGCTGACGAGCCGGATGGTCTACAACGTCCGGTCGCTGACGGACGACGAAGTCGTGGACGCGCTCCGGAGCGCGGAGGCTCGCGCGTTCGAGCTGCACAAGGATCACTGCGAGATGGTCGAGGCGTGGGAGCGCGACCTCACGGCTGTTCGCACGACGAACGGCGACAGCATGGAGGAGTACAAGGCGCGGCTGAACCGCGACCGCTACGCCGAGGCGGCTGAGCACCAGCGCAAGCGGCTGGCACGGCTGCGCAAGGGTCTGGCCAAGCTGCAGACCGCGTGACGTACGTAGCCCCGATCGGAGATCAGCGGGTTCGACTCCCGCACGGGGCCATGGTGCTCGACTGGCGCGACGCCGGCCGAGTCAGAACCGAGTCCGGCGGATTCCCCGGACGAGCCAATCGCGGAAGAGAGAGGAGAGAACGATGCACGCCGTATTCGTGACGCTCCAGGATTTCGATCGTCTGCGCGTCACCGCGTGGACGAACTGGGACGTGGCGCAGGACGAGTGGACGCGACTCGACGACCGGAGGCGAGCGGGCGAGCTCCCGCACGTCAGGTTCTTCGAAGTGCGCTCCTCGGACGATCCGAACTACAACCGCTCGCCGTTCGAGCCGTTCCTGTCGCTCCCTCCGGCCGAGAGGCCGCAGTGGGTGACGCTGACCAAGGGCGAGCGGCACGACCTGCTCGCGCTCGGTCGCAAGGCTGGCAACCTCGAGGACGCAGCCAGCGCCATGTTCTCCGAGCTGGCATCCAGCTATCGGTGGGAGCACCTGCCCGCCGTAGACATCAGCGACTACACCTGGGCGGCCGCGCGCTTCTGTTTCCCGCGCGAAGCCGAGACCTGGTGAGAAGGAAGGTGGACGAGATGACGCAGCCGCTCGAGAAGCTGGAGCTGCGCGAGTCAACGGTGCGCGCGACGTTCAGCCGCGAGCTCTACAACGAAGAGGCCGAGAACCTGGGCCAGCGAGTGGCCGAGGCTCTCGACGAAGGCGACCGCTACGGCGAGCGCTGGGAGGTGCTGTACGGCGGCAAGAGCAGCGTCGATCTCGGGTGGGCGATCACCGGAGTCGAGGCGCGCGGACTGTCGCTCGACGAGGTGCGCGCGTTCACCGACTGCGTGACGCAGTTCCTGGACGACGCCGACGAGATCGAGAGGGGTGAGTGACGTGGCGAACAGCTACCAGCTGATGCAGCGACTCGGTCGCGCTCTGTGCGAGAGCGAGGCGGGCGAGGTGTTCGAGGCGGATCGTAGCCTGCTCGTCTGGAGCGCCGCTCGGCGCTCTGAGTGGGACGGCGAGCGCGCTCCGTCGATGGTGTGGGAGTCCGGCCCGTACGGCTGGACGTTCGCGTTCACGGGTCACGGCGGGCAGTTCCTCGGAGACGAGGAAGGCAACCTGCTCGAGACCGACCAGGCGACGCGTGACGCTTACGCGGCCTTCCTGGCCGCGGGCTACTACCTCGAGTGCGAGACCGGCTACATGCTGGCCGCGTACCGAGCGTGAAGGATGAACGAGACCCCGACAGGATGTATGCGAGGCGGTTCGACTCCGTCCCGGGGTCATGTACGCGGCGCACGGAGCGCCACGGAGAGCACGAGGAGGCGGAAGGACGATGCCTAGGGTCAAGACGCAGGTCAAGAGCGCTCGCGGTCGCGAGTACACCTGCAACGGGTGCGGCTAGGAGGAATCATGTTCGGCGCAGACGACAAGTTGAGCCGCGCGGCAAGCGCCGTGTGGGAGATCGAGTCGCACTCGTGGATGGACTTTGCGATGGACGGCTCCGGCGAGCTGGGCGACCGGATCGCCAAGCACCACAACGACTGCAAGTTGGCGGCCGTGCGAGCAGCCGGGTTCGCGCCGGCCGAGTACAACAACGCGCTCCGCGATCGCCTGGTCAACGAGGACGGCACGATGTCCTACCGCGTCCACCAGCTCCTCTGCACGCTCGAGGTGGAGGACGAGGTCGAGTACCACCTGAACCACACCTACGTCGTCACGTGCGGCGAGCTCAGCTCGCTCGCATACCTGACAGGAGGCGATCAGTCATGAGCGCACCGAAGCTGACATTCGAGTTCGTCGGCTACCACTGGCCGTGGAGCGGCGACCTGTTCTACATGACCAACGAGGACAACCTGGAGGCCCGCGTACTCGTGGACAGCCTCGGCGAGACGTGGGTGGACGTCCGCGCGATCCCCGAGGGCGGGTTCTTCCACAGCGAGCGGGTCGTGGCCTATCGCAGCTACGACACCGCCGACCGGATCGCGGAGAAACTGGCTGCGTGCGGGTTCGGAAACCGCAAGGAAGCCTACGGCGCAGCGGGCCGCGTTCAGCAGAAGGGGGTGTGAGACGTGGCCATCGGCAACGGGAACCCGGCCGTGTACGAGCGCGGCACGGAGCACGACTTCAGCGTGTACCAGGGCAGCTACCTGGTCGCGAACGTATGGCACTCCGACAAAGGCGAGTGGACTGTCGAGCTGCCAGACGGCCAGCTCTACCGCGAACCCAACCGGGTCGCGGCCGTCAACCGCTGCGTGCTGATCGCAGCGCGAAGGTGAAGGGAGGAGTGATCGACATGCCGCTCACGTGGAACGTGGAGCACGTCGAGAACCACCAGGAGGTCACCACCCTCCACACGGACGAGGGCGACCAGTGGCACCCGGTCACCATGGCGCTCGTCTACCTGACGATGTCGACCGGGATCGGTCGCATCACGGAGGCCAACGCGGGCGAGTTCTACGCTCGCACCAACCTCCTCGAGCGGCTGGTCGGCCCGCAGCTGATCCGGCCGGAGGGAGAGGACGGCGAGCGCCCCACGGGCTACGCCGCCTTCATCACGCCAGACGAGGTGCGAGCTCACGTCGGACTTGCGACCAACGCCTGCTTCAAGGACGAGCCGCGGAGTAAGTGGCTCAAGCGGGTTCTCGATCGCGAGATGAGCACCGTTGTGGCGCGCTACGGAAAGGCAGTCGTCACCACGGCTGCGTAGGGTCGCGTTCGGTCGCACCTCTCACGGGGGTGCGGCCGTGGCAATCCTGCCCAGACCAAGGAGGAGTCATGGACGCGGTTACGCACGTGACGAAAGTCACGATGCCAGCCGGCGAGTATTTCGTCGGCGACCCTTGCTACTCGGTTCCAGACGCGCGCTGGAGCGAGTGGCTGAGCAAGGCCGGGATCGACGAGGAG
>AR_comb_assmDRAFT_10065521_pt1 | contig 14669 bp, 14 predicted proteins | sample ArasoioldDNA_FD_10543 | JGI IMG/M metagenome (IMG submission 10543) | reverse complement strand
GATAACCGCCGCACTTCCGCTACGACATCGCATTCTCCGGGATCCAGGACCACATCCGCGCCCATGCGTTGCGCGACCTCAAGCCGTCTCGGATTGCGATCAATTCCGATCACCAGGGCAGCGCCCATGAGCTTTGCGCCGGCGGTTGCGCATAAGCCGATCGGACCCTGGGCAAACACCGCAACGGTATCGCCGACGCGGATGTCACCCGATTCGGCCCCGCTGATACCCGTCGATGCAATATCCGCTAACAGCACAACCTGCTCATCGGTCAGCGCATCCGGAATTTTGGCAAGGTTGGCTTGCGCAGCGGGCACGATGAGGTATTCCGCCTGTGCACCATCGATGGTGTTGCCGAACCGCCAGCCGCCAAGGGCTTCGTAGCCTTCGCCATGGCCGCATTGAGAAAGATGACCGGAGAGACAGGCGCGGCATTGGCCGCAGGGCGTGATGGCACCAATCAACACGCGTTCGCCGGGGGCGTACCCATTGACGCCCGCCCCAAGCTCCACAATGACGCCGACCGGTTCGTGACCGATCACGAGGCCGGGCTTGACCGGGTATTCCCCGCGCACGATATGCAAATCCGTCCCACAGATCGTCGTCAGTGTGACACGGACCAAGGCTTCTCCCGCTCTCGGTTTCGGGATGGGTACATGCTCGATAGCCGTCCGCCCAACGCCATGAAAGACGTGCGCACGCATGGTGTCCATTTCACACTCCCGATCGGAACATTGTCCGGCTAGTGGGTTTCGTATGATTCCTGCTTCACGATGTGTTCACCTTCGAGCCGGTCCTCCAGGGCGTAGCCGTCGCGGCGTCCGCGTTGCTGATAGAGTTGGTAGGCCGTGTCAGCGATTCGCTGCCAAGTGCTTTCCGGGACCCACACAGGTCTTTCCTTCAGTGGGTTGCCGCTGACGGCCCTGGATGTTCTCATCCTCGCGCGACGTCCTCCTGTCGTAGCGAGTGTCATGAATCCTCCTTGTGCAACCAACAGAATGGATCGTTATGCGGCTCCGACGTTCATTAATAGGAGCTCGCCCCTCATGGTCGGATGGATGGTGCAGCGAAATTCGAACCGCCCTGGCCGCTCCGTGGTAAAACGAATGACGGCCTCCTTCCCTGGCTCGAGATAGGCGCCTTCGATGCCTCGTCCGTGCGTAATGACTCCGTTTCCTTCGACTTGAGTCAAGTGTCCCTGCAGCACGACGGAACTAAAGTCGTGCCTGATCTGATCCTTGTTCACGATCGTCACCATGACCGGCACGCCGGGCATCAGCGTGACGCCGCTGGCCACGAAGGTGGAATCCTTGATCGTCACCTCCACCTTTTGCTCGGTCTCACCGGCCGCCGGCGTCCATGCCGCACCGAGAAGGCATCCGAGCAGCAGAGATGTCATGAACTGTTTCATCCGAGTGCGCACAGTCATAATTCCCATCCTTTCTTTCGCAGGGAGTGGTTCACCGGCCTGTCAAGGCTCTCTCCGCTGCACACGTCTGAATGACCGCCATGGCTTCGTCGACAGAGTTGACGACCCGAAAGAGATCCAGCGCCTCGGCGTCCAGCCGTTCGTGAGCGACCGCATCGGTCCGCAACCATTCCAGGAGTCCGGTCCAATAGGCGGCTCCCATGAGAATGATCGGGAACGGTTGCAGCTTCTGGGTGTGCATCAATGTGCTGATTTCAAAGAGTTCGTCCAGCGTGCCGAATCCGCCGGGAAAGAGCACAAACGCGCTCGCGTACTTAACGAGCATCACCTTGCGAACGAAGAAGTAATGAAATTTCAGCGCAAGAGTGGTGCAAATGTTGGTCGGCTGCTCGAGCGGAATATCGATGTTCAGGCCGACTGATTGCCCGCCCGCCTCGAAGGCGCCAAGATTCGCGGCCTCCATCACTCCAGGGCCGCCGCCGGTAATGACGGAATAGCCATTTCGTGCCAGCGCAGCACCCAGAGACAAGGCCGTCTCGTAGGACCACGACCCGGGCTTCGAGCGGGAGCTGCCATAGACTGTCACGGCCGGCAACACGCGCGGCAGGGCATCAAACCCTTCGACGAACTCTCCCATGATGCGGAACAGCCGCCACGATTCTTCCTTCGCGAGGGCATTGATCTGATAACGGTCCTGCATGGTGACCTGACACAGCAAGCCGGATGCCCCGACGGAGGGCCAATTTCCAGGCGCTTTTCGAGGGTGGTGGGCGAATGACGAGGCTGAATTCCACAGTTTTAGACAAGCTTCTGTGGCAGAACGGGGCATGCCTTGAGAAAACTCCCTACGCGCAGGCCTGCTTAGGGCTGAAACGCGGGCACTTGTCTTGCCTTCCGGACGCCCATGCTCAGCATCCGCTTTCTCGGCGCCGCCCAGACCGTGACGGGGTCCTGCTTTCTCGTCGAGAATGATTCACAGCGCGTCCTTGTCGATTGCGGTCTGGTTCAAGGACAGACGGAACTCACGGCCCGAAATCGCCTTCCATTTGAGTTCGATCCGAAGACGCTGGACGCCGTCGTCCTGACGCACGCACATCTCGATCACACGGGGCTTGTGCCGAGGCTGATGGCCGAGGGATTCCACGGCCGTATCCTTACGACTGGGATTACCAAGGAACTGCTGCCGATTCTTTGGGAGGACGCGGTCCGGATCCAAGACGATTCGCTCTACACGGAATCCGATGTCAATCACGCCATCGCCCGCTGTGAAGGACACCGATATGGGAAAATGGTTGAGTTGAATGCATCGTGTCGCGTCCGATTTTTCGACGCCGGGCATATTCTGGGCTCTGCCATCGTTGAGCTGTGGTTGGGCGGTCGGAAGATCGTGTTCTCCGGCGATCTCGGCCACCGTGGAAAGCCGATTCTGCGCGATCCAACCATCATTGAAGCTGCCGACACATTGGTGCTGGAATCGACCTATGGCGACCGGAACCACAAAGCGCTACCGGACACGATCAGCGAGCTCGGCCGCGTCATCCGCGAGACCCAAAACGTCGGCGGCACGGTGGTCCTGCCCGTATACGCGATCGGGCGAAGCCAGGATATTCTCTATGTGATCTATCAGCTGACATCCAGCGGCGTGCTTGACAAGCCACGGGTCTTCTTAGACAGCCCGATGGCGATCCGCGCGGCCGAAGTCTATGGTCGGCACATCGAGGCCTTCGACGAAGAGGCTGCCAATCTCATTCGAAAACCGCCGAAGAATCCACGCGCCCCGCAGGTCACCTTCACGGAGACCGTGGCCGCCTCGCGAAGCATCGGGCGCATCCGCCGGGCCATCGTGCTGGCCGGCAGCGGCATGTGCGAAGGCGGTCGGGTTCAGGACCATCTGGCGCGGTGCCTGCCCGATCCTGACTGCAGCGTGATTGTGACGGGTTATCAGGCGGAAGGGACGTTGGGGCGCAGGCTGGTTGACGGCGTCCCCCGCGTGACGATCCACGGAAAAATCATCGACGTGCGCGCCAAGGTCCATACCATTAACGGCCTTTCTGCACATGCCGATCAGGGCGGCTTGCTGGAATGGGTTGGGGCGTTTCAGGCGCCCAGGCCGCGAATATTGTTGGTGCATGGTGAGCCGGAGAAAATGGCAGCTCTCGCATCGGCCCTGCGCCGATGCCACGGAATCGATGCGGCCATGCCGAAATGGGGAGAGCGCGTCATCCTGTGAACCCTGACCAGATGCGCATGCGATCGATCGCGCGGCCCTTTTGGTCCATTCCCATCGACGAATTATATGGTCTCCTTGACTCCAAGCCGGAGGGCCTCGGTGCAGAAGCAGCGCGAGAGCGGCAAGCGGCTTTTGCGGGGTATATGCGGCTTCCCCGCAATGGGAGTAATTTTCGCCTATTGGTTCGACAATTCCGCAATCCGATCGTCGTTATCCTCCTCTCCGCCGCCTTGCTCTCCCTGTTTCTGGCAGACCGCACCGATGCGCTGATCATTTTCACAATCATCGCCCTGAGCGGCCTCCTGGGATTCTGGCAGGAGCACAGCGCCGCGAAAGTCATGGCTGCGCTGTTCGCGCTTGTCCGCATCAAGGCGGATGTCTGGCGCGATGGGACTGTCATTGAGGTTCCCGTTGAAGACATTGTGCCGGGAGACGTGGTCGAACTGTCGGCTGGTTCCACGGTTCCGGGCGACGCCGTGGTCATTCACTCGAAAGATGTGTTCATCGACGAAGCGACGTTGACGGGCGAGAGCTATCCAGCCGAGAAATCTCAGGGGCTGCTGACCGCGGATGCGCCGCTTGCCGGGCGGAGCAACACCGTCTTCATGGGCACACATGTCGTCAGCGGCTGCGCGAGGGCCCTCGTGGTCCTCGTTGGCAGCGACACGGAATTCGGCCGCATCGCGCGTCACCTCGCGTCTCGGGAACCTGAAACGGAGTTTGAGCGCGGCGTCAGGCGCTTCGGGTATCTGCTCCTCGAAGTGACGTTGGTCTTGGTGTCCGTGATTTTCGCGATCAATGTCTGGCTCAGGCGGCCCGTGCTCGATTCGTTGCTGTTTTCCATGGCGCTGGCGGTGGGCCTCACGCCGCAGCTGCTGCCGGCCATCATCAGCGTGAATCTCGCCTATGGCGCGAGGCGCATGGCCGCCCGGAAGGTGATCGTGAAGCGCTTGAACAGTATCGAAGATTTCGGAAGCATGAACGTGCTCTGCTCCGACAAGACCGGGACGTTGACCGAAGGAACGATGATGGTCCAGGCGGGGTTGAACGTGGCCGGTGATTCCAGCGACCGGGTCTTGCTGCATGCGTTCTTGAACGCCGTTTTTGAGACGAGTTACAGCAATCCGGTGGATGAAGCCCTCCGCAAGCATCCGGCTTGTGATACGTCCAACTATCGAAAACTGGACGAGCAGCCGTACGATTTCGTCAGAAAACGGCTGTCTGTCCTCGTCGCGACGCCGGAAACGCATCTCCTGATTACCAAAGGGGCGGTCGATTCCGTGCTTCGAGCCTGCTCGAACATGGAATCGCCGGAAGGACGGGTCGTCCCGTTGGACAGCGGAGCGACCGCCGTCAGTCAGCAGGTCTGCGAACTGAATGCTCAGGGATTCCGCACCATCGGCGTTGCGTATCGAGATATGAACCGGTTAGAGCGTATCGACAAATCACATGAGGCCGAGATGGTGTTCCTCGGCATCGTGGTCTTTGCCGCTCCGCTCAAGGCAGGAATCACAGAGACGGTCGCGGCTTTGAGGCGTCATGGCGTCGCGCTCAAAATCGTCACCGGCGACCACCATCTCGTGGCCTCCCATGTGGCTCGCAAGGTCGAATTGGACGATGGGGGCCTGCTTACCGGCGAAGAGCTTCGCCACATGACCGATGATGCGCTGGTCCATCGAGTCACCGGCGTCCATGTGTTTGCCGAAGTCGAACCGAATCAAAAGAACCGTATCATTCAAGCGCTGAAACGGGCCGGCAACGTCGTGGGATACATTGGTGATGGGATCAACGATGCGCCGGCTCTCCATGCCGCGGACGTCGGCATCTCGGTCGAGGGTGCCGTCGACGTCGCCAAGGAGGCGTCGGATATTGTTCTGCTGGAAAAGGATCTGGCCGTGCTGGTGGACGGCGTCCGGGAGGGACGCACGACCTTTGCGAACACCCTGAAGTACGTTTTCATGGCCACGAGCGCGAACTTCGGGAATATGTTCAGTATGGCGGGTGCCTCGCTGTTCCTGCCGTTCCTTCCGCTCTTACCCAAGCAGATTTTGCTCACGAATCTCCTGACCGACATTCCGGAGATGACAATCGCGACCGATCGGGTGGACGTCGAGCTGATCGATCGGCCGCGGCGTTGGGACATCGGTTTCATTCGCAAGTTCATGCTGACATTCGGCCTGATCAGTTCGGTCTTCGATTATCTGACGTTTGGGGCGCTCCTTTGGCTCTTCCAAGCCACTCCCGAACAGTTTCGAACTGGATGGTTCGTCGAGTCCGTGGTATCGGCGTCCATGATTGTGCTGGTGATCCGAACCAGGCGGTCATTCGTGAAGAGTCCTCCGAGTCCATCTCTTCTGGCGTCGACCGTTGGGATCATCCTCCTGACGATTTCGCTCCCGTTTTTGCCCGTCGCTTCGCCCTTGGGGCTCACGCCGCTGCCGCTCTCCTTCATGATGGTCCTGGGCGTGATCCTGGCCGGCTATGTGCTAGCGGCGGAAATGGCTAAGGCGCACTTCTATCGTAATGGGAGAGCCTAAGCATGCCGTCGGCCCTCCGTGGGCTCGTCACTCTGGACATCCGCAAACGGCTGATATGGGAGGCGTCGGGAGCTTTGAAGAGGAAATGCATCAACCGAGGCGAGTGCCAAGGCCATAACCTCAGGCAGGACTGAGCAGCTCCTGAACCTTTTGTTTGAGATCTGAAATGCGGACAGGCTTATCAAAATAGGCCGCCACACCAAGGCCCAGAGCCTCTGCTTTTGTCTTCGCGTCCCCGAAGGCGGTCATGAGAATGATTGGGACGTCCGGGGCACATTTTCGAAGACGAGAGACATAATTCATTCCACCAGCCGGCATGCGAAGATCCGTGAGGATAAGTGTAGGTGCTTGATCCGTGATGTATCGAAGCACCTCGTCGCCGCTGCCCGCTTCGACGATACGAAGGCCCATCTCCGAGAGCTCATCGCAGAGAAGACTTCGCATATCGGGGTCATCCTCCGCCAACAACAAGACAACGCCGACTTCCGTATTTTTCATATAGATGAGCCTCTCTATCTGTGCGAATGCCCATTACATTAGCAATGGCCATACCCGAGAGGGGGCTCTGCTAAGTGAGGAAATAAGGCCAGACAGATGAGGTCAACGCGCGTCAGGTGGCGAGAAAGTCCTCATGATGGAAGCGATACTGGCGCAGGATGCCACAGGTTAAGAGGAGGCGCGTTCGGTCGGCAGGAGAATCGTGAAAGTCGTGCCTTTGCCCGGTTCGCTGTCGACCGTAATGCTGCCGCCGTGCTCCTCGATGATCCCGTGCACGACGGTCAGGCCGAGGCCGGTCCCTTTCCCCACTTCTTTGGTGGTAAAGAATGGCGTGAAGATCTTGCCGAGATGTTCGCGGGGGATGCCATGGCCGGTATCGGCGATCACCAGCGCGACGACGTTGGCTTGTGGCTTGACCGTGACGTTTAAGGTCCCGCCCTCAGGCATGGCATGCAGGGCATTGATAAAGAGGTTGAGAAGCACCTGGCTGATCTGATCGGGATCAGCGTGAACCAACGGCAGATCGTCGGGAACCTCCGCCGTCACCTGGATCTGATGGCGGGCCATCCGTTCGTGCAGCATTTCCAGACTGTCTTCAACGATGTCCCTCACGGCCACCGCGCGCCGCTCCGCCGGTCGCCGGCGTGCGAATACCAGGAATTGATTCATGATTTTCGTGATGCGCTCGACCTGCGTGACGATGGTTTGCAGGCTCTGCTTCGCCCGTTCATCGTCGATCCGGCGCATGGCGAACTCGGCTCGTCCTAGAATGACATTCATGGGCGTCCCGATTTCATGCGCCATGCCGGAGGCGAGTGTCCCGAGCTCGGCCAGCACTTCCGTACGCCGCAGCTGCTCCTCAATCCGCTTGCGGTCCGATATATCCACAACGGAAACAAGGACGCGGATTCCCGCCACAGTCCGAATAGGATTCAAGCCTATTTCCAGGGAAATCATCTGACCATCTTTCCGCACACCGGATAGCTCACGCCCGGCTCCCATCGGCCTTGGCTCAGGGTTCTGGTAGAAGTTTGTGCAATGGGAATGATGGATCCCTCGTGATGACTCAGGAACGAGGATATGCACCGATCGTCCGAGCAGCTCTTCTCTCGAATAGCCAAACTGCCGTTCGATTTGCGCGTTCAGGAGAATGATCGTCCCGCTCTCATCGACCATGAGCATGCCGTGAGGAGCGCTTTCCACAGCGACACGGAACTGTTCTTCGGCCCTTTTCCGCTCTGTGATGTCCACGACGGAGGCCAAGACACGCAAACCTGACTCGGTACGAATGGGATTGAGGCCAATTTCTACTGGAATCTCTGCGCCGTCCTTTCGCAAGCCGAATAACTCACGACCTTCTCCCATGCGACGAGGTTCAGGCCGGACAAAATAGTCAATGCGATGCATCTTGTGTTTGTCCCGTACCCCATGAGGCAGCAGCATCTCCACCGGCTTTCCAATCAGCTCACTACGGGAATAGCCGAACTCTTTCTCGACTTGCTCGTTGACCATCAAGATGACACCCGCTGCGTCGACCATGAGCATGCCGTTCGGCGAGGCTTCAACGGCAACCCGGAACTCCTCTTCCGCTCGCTTCCGTTCAGTGATGTCTACGACGGAGGCGAGCACCACCGTTCCTTGATCGGTCTGCACCGGGTTTAGCCCGATTTCGATGGGGAATTCCGAGCCGTCTTTCCGTAGGCCATACAGCTCCCTTCCCTTGCCCATTGGTCTTGCGCTGGCGAGCTTCATATAGCGTTCTCGATCGGAGAGATGCGCCGTACGAAACCTTGGCGGCACCAAGACCTCGATTGACTGGCCGATGAGCTGGTTGCGATGGTACCCGAACTGCTGTTCGAGCTGACGGTTTACCAGCACGATGATCCCGTGACGGTCGACCATCAGCATGCCGCTGGGAGAGGCTTCAACGGCGAGGCGGAAATGCTCTTCTGGTAAGTGAACGTCTGCCACGGCTACACCGATAGTCAGTCTTTGATCGGCTCTTCGGTGTGACGGCCTTCCATTTCGGCAAGCTTGCGGTAGAGGGTCTTCCGATCAATGCCCAGCGTTTGGGCGGCCTGGTATTTATTGCCGCCGGTTTTCTCGAGGATCTTTTTTATGTACTCCCATTCCACCTGTTGCAGGGGCAGGGTCCGCTCGGCCGCGTCGTCTAGCACCTTGCGGTCTCCCCGGGAGCCCTGCACGGTCGCCGGAAGATCCTCCGGCACGATCTTTTCACCTCTGGCCAGAGTCACGGCGCGCTCAATAATGTTTTCAAGCTCACGCACGTTGCCAGGCCAGGGATAATCGATCAACAGGGCAAGGGCCGACTCGCTGATACCTTCCAGCGGCTTACGGTTGCTCTTCGCACATTTGCGCAGAAAGCTGTCGACTAACAGCGGAATGTCGTCGCGGCGCTCCCGCAGCGGCGGGAGCCGAAGCTCGATCACGTTCAGACGGTAGTACAGGTCTTCGCGGAAATGCTTGGCCTTGACCTCCTCGGCCAAGTTGAGATTGGTTGCGGCGATGATACGGACGTCGACCGCGACGGACTTAGTGGAGCCGACGCGGCGGATTTCGCGCTCCTGAATGGCGCGCAACAGCTTCGCCTGGAGCATCAGTGGGAGCTCGCTGATTTCGTCGAGGAAGATGGTGCCCTTTTGGGCCTCTTCGAACAGGCCGAGACGGTCGGTCTTCGCGTCGGTAAAGGCGCCGCGCACGTGTCCAAACAACTCGCTCTCCAACAACTGTTCCGGGATGGCGGCGCAGTTGACCGGCACGAACGGGCTCTCTCGTCGGTCGCTGTTGTAGTGAATGGCCTTCGCAACGAGTTCCTTGCCCGTTCCGCTCTCGCCCGTGATCAACACATTGCTGGGGCTGTCGGCGACCCGCCGGATCAACTCGAAGACCTCCTGCATCGGCCGGCTTTTTCCCAAGATTTGATGAAAACTGTATTCTTTGTAGACCTCCCGGCGCAGATGCGTCACTTCCCGTCGCAGCTGAACTTCGCGCACGGCTCGTCCGACAATTCGAAGGACGTCCTCCGTCTTGACCGGCTTGATGAGGTAATCCGTTGCGCCGCCCTTGATCGCTTCGATCGCGGTCTCGATCGTCCCGAACGCGGTCATCAGAATGACGCCTGTTTCGGGATACCGGTGCTTGATCTCGCTGAGGAGGGTCGTTCCAAGCATGCCTTTCATCCGCAGATCGGTGAGGACAAGGTCATATTGTTGCTCGACAAGCACCTCGAGAGCCTTCTCTCCGCTGTCCGCCGTGCCGACTCGGTAGCCTTCACTGTCCAGGACGTCGGACAGCAAGCTGCGCATGTCGGCCTGGTCGTCCACCACGAGGATTTTGCCGGCGTCACTATTCGTTGCCATGAAAGCACCAAAAAATGGAGCACGTACAGTGAGTTAAAAAGGAAGAAGAAATACGCTTTTTGTTGAGGAAAAGCAACTTCGGGTGAGGGATCCAAGGCGGCATTACGATGTGCGTCAGCCAGGTCGTTGTTTGCGGCCGCCGGTCCCGCACTCTCCTTCGGTCAATCCATGACGTGTGCGTTCAAAACAGGGGATGCGGCGCGACGCCGAACTGCAAGACGGGAATCAATTCCCCGCCGACATTGCCCGTAATCCTCCACCGACCGTGCTCTCTCTTCAAACAATGGATTTGTTCGTACCAGCTGTCGACCGGTGAGCGCAACGTCGTCTCCTTCGATGTCGCCCAGACCACCCCCGAGCAACGCGATGAGATACTCGCTTCTGCTTATCCTCTACGGTGAGGCTCGGGATGCGCGCGCACCTCGCGCGATCAATACTGAGCACGGCGCATGCCGTAGCAGACTTTCGGAAACGCTTCCGAGATGAAGTCGCTCATGTTTGCTGAGTGGGCGAGAACCGACGACAAGGAGGTCGGTGTGATCGGCTTCCACGTGTCTGATGATCGTGTCGATGACATGGTCCATCTTCACCGTGGTGATTGCCGTCCAGCCTTCCTTGATGAAGTCGTCGCGGAAGGAGTTGACCAACTGGGTCGTTCGCTCGACGACCGGTTGCATGAGGGCGGCGACCTGTGAGGCCGATAAATAGCGAGCGGCCAGATCTGAGACCGGGCTCTCGGCCGATGAGAGAATGGTCACTGTCGTGGACTCGGAAGGCATGTTGGAGCGGAGAAACCGCGCGGCGACGCGGGATGGTTTCGAGTCGTCGATTGCGAGCGTCACACGGTTGAACGCGGAGAGACGGTCCTTGACGACGAGGACGGAACAAGGAGCCATCGACGCGACGCGGCGTGCGATGCTGCCGAGCAAAAAGCCCTTGATGTCACTCAATCCTCGAGAGCCCATAAGAACGAGATCGGCTTTGGAACGATGGGCCTCTCGAGCAATCGTCAGTGCAATCGGCCCATACGCCACGACGCCGTTAAACACTGTTCGTGAACCGGTTGCCGCCTGGCCCAGCGCGACTCTTGCCGACCGCTCCGCATTACTAAGAATGAGTTGGCCGGCCTTCTCCATCGCCTTGAGCGCCCGCTTGTCCACAGCAGTTGTGCTTCTGTTACCTATCGCAAGCGACCTCTTATCGATAACATGGACGAGTGCGACATGCTTCGGTTGCCGTTCCGCGAGAGCTTGAAGCGTTTGGACACCCCAATCTGAATATTCGGACCCATCCACCGCACAGATGATTCGCATTTAAACCTCCGTGGTCACAGCATCGCTGTCAAATCCATAGCACAGTGGTTGCATTGGATATGCCTGGTCATGACTGCGGTCGCCAACAAAGAGGGCTCAATTCCACTGGGCTCAGCATGAAGAGAACGGCGACGCGGTGACCGGATGTCGCGTTTTGCGGCAGTCTGGAGAAAGTTGTTGGGGTAATTGGCGTCAGTGCTCATGAAAACGAGAGGTTTGCCGTGAGAAACTCGACGATGTACGAGGTCATTGTTCTGGCCTCGGCGGTATGGTGGTGTAGCGATGACTGGGCGGCGAAGGCGGAGGGGCACTCGACAGCACGCATCGGACCGTCGGGGGAGTTCTTAGAGTGGCAGCGTGCAAGCGATGGACAGATCGTAAAGGATTACCTTCCTCTTCGTCAGAATGGGAGCATCCGCTATTTTAGCGCCGGTGTCGGCTTGGAAGAACGTCAGGCGGAATATCCGCCTTTCTCGTTGAAATTGGTCTTTACAGCGGGCGGTAAACCATATTTGACCGGCGTCGACGTGGCGATTCGCAGTGTGAAGAGCGAAATGACGGTCAGGATTCCCAAGGATCAGATAGAAGGACCTTGGTTGTTCATTGATCTGCCTTCCGGCGCGTATGACATTACCGCAGCCTACGGCAATCAGAAGCGGTCGGCGACGGGTGTGACGATCGTTCAGGGGAAACAGAAGACCCTATATCTGCGCTGGGCAGAGGACGCCGGCGCCATCGTCAATATACCGGCTGAATAGCGAATGCGACACTCTTGCCCCCACAAGGAGCGGACATGGTAACCAAGGCAACGCGTCAGAAGAATGCACAGCTCGGCTTTTCATCTCTCACGGTCAAGGCCGTGATGAACAAACAGGTGCAGTACGCACATCTCAACACGAAGGGTGACGCGATTGCATCACTCATGATTGAAGGATTCGGGGCGGTACCGGTGGTCAATGGCGGAAAGCGATTGGCGGGCATCGTCAGCGAGCACGACCTGCTGGCAGCAGTTGACGACGGGCATGAGCTGAGTCGGATCGCGGCAGGCGACATCATGACCGCCAACCCATATTCCGTGCGGCTCGAGACGACGCTGGGGACGCTGGTGCATGTCTTGCGCGCCAGCGACCTTGTCCGCGTGCCCGTCGTCGATGCCGGTAACAAACTGGTGGGCATCATTGCGCGGCGTGATTTGCTACGTGTGTACCTGACCGGCAGCTCGTCAAAAAGAAAGTGAGGAAGAGATGAGACAGACAGAGTTCTTCCTGAGCACATGTGATCCAAAGACGTTGACGGTCGCACAGCTCATGCAAGATGCCGTCACAACCTGTACGTCAGACACCGATGGGTCAACCATTGCCAGCCTCATGACACGACGTAACTTCGGGAGTCTGCCTGTCGTCAAATCCGACGGAACGCTTGTCGGAGTCGTGAGTGAGTACGATCTCTTACAGGCGATGAACGAGGGCCGTGATCTGAATAAGATTATGGCAACCGAAATTATGTCGGCTCACCCGGTAACGGTGACCGAGGATCAAACGTTGCCGCAGGTGGCCGAACTCTTCCAGGATCGCTATATCACCAGAGTTCCCGTCGTCCGAAACAGGAAATTGGTTGGCATCCTGGCTCGGCGAGACTTGCTGTTCGGCTATTTAAAGGCCTCTAAAAATTGGTTTTGGACAAAAGAGCACCAGGAATCTTGAATGGGGTCAAGCCGTCCAAGGCAAAGGGGCGGTCGTTGGGTCCAGCGCTTCGACGGCGGTGCTGCATGGTTCGCCATGGTTGCCTTGGTGGTGCCGCCGCCGGCCGTCGCTGACCTTCTAGAAGCCTTCATACTTATCCGCCAGTGCCGGAGAGAGGGCTGACGACGGTCGCTTGCGGGCCTTTCCGGCCTTCTTCAAGATTGAACATCACCTGGGTTCCGTCTTCTAACTCGCGGAACTGCATTCCCTGCAGCGCGTTCTTATGGAAATACACTTCGCTGCCGCCCTCTTTGAGAATGAACCCGTATTGTTCCTTTGGAAACAGTTTGCTGATGACGCCGCGGAGCGGCGGGACCGGCGAGGGCCGCTCTTTCTTGTTCGCGCGCTTCCCGCGAAACTTCCGAAGTTCAAGGGACACGGCCTGAAAGGCCTGGCGAATCGCCTCTTCAAACGTCTTGTTCTCTTTCCGGGCGGTAAACGTGTGCCGACCCGGAAGCGATACGACAACGAGCGCTTCTGCGACATTCGACGATTTCTTGTGATGCGGATTCTTGGTCAATGTGACGCGCCCATGCGTGAGGTCCTCACAGCCGCGCTGGAGGTCGGCCATGCGCGCCTCGATTTCATTTTTCCAGCGTGGTGTCATACCGACGTTGCGGCTCTCAATAGCGACTTTCATATGTCCTCCCTCATGGTGTTTGCTGGTGGGATTCAGCAAACGACATGCCTCTCGTAGAGAAAGGCTTTCAAACAAGCTCGAGCACGTATATCCGGCGTCTTGCTACGCCGGCCGGCCGTATTCCTGCCGGCGGTGACGCATTTTTCCTCATCCCGGGTCCGTCACTGCAGCCGAACGCGACAGTGGGAAGCGGACGGCAACCTAGCTAGAGGTTGCCAGATCGATGACCATTGGCATAGGGTTGGCGTACCGAACGACGATGCCCGCTCTTAAGAAACGATCCATTGACGCGTATCTCCGAAGCCGCTTTGGCCCAAAGACGGTGCTGATCTCCTATGGGCCGATTGGAAAGGAAAGTTCGAAGGGAACGTATAAACGATATGGCTATGGATCGCCGGTAAAGTTGACGTTTCGCGTGGGAAGAATCCGTCGAGCTGCCGTCCTTGAAACGATGAGCCCCGGCCCTTTCGGGCATGAGCACATGGCGGACCGAGCGCAGGCGGTCTTGTGGGACTATGACACCTACGGCAGGCTGCCTGGCCATGTAGAAGCGCTCGATGTGGGCGCCTTCACGGCGCGTCGCGAGCTGTTTTCCGTCGCCAAGGCGCGCGAATTTTTCGTGCTCACACAATGGGCTGAAGGAGCGAGCTATTACGACGATCTGCGTCGTCTCGTCGACGGCGGCGCATTGAGAACGCTCGATCGGCGACGCACGAAAGCACTGGCCATATACTTAGCCACGATCCATCGGCGGAAGCGTCGGGATGCTGCTCTCTATCGCCGCCGGCTTCGCGAATTGATCGGTCATGGCGAGTGCATTATGGGCCTCACGGACAGCTATCCGCTCCCTTTTGCGTTCATCACGCAGGATGTGCTGAGGCGGATAGAGGAAGCCTGCAA
>AR_comb_assmDRAFT_10017618_pt1 | contig 14687 bp, 8 predicted proteins | sample ArasoioldDNA_FD_10543 | JGI IMG/M metagenome (IMG submission 10543) | reverse complement strand
GGTGACGTTGATATCGTGCACCGTCGTTAGGGATCCGGTTTGAGCCAGATCAAAATCGTTGCTGACGGCAAAATTAACCGTGTCAGCGTTCACCGATTTGTTCACAAACGCGTTCTTAACGTTGGTAGTAACACTGCCGGGCGTTTGTACTGCGGCGTTCAAGGTCAAATCCCTGCCGGCACTAAATGAAAACGATTTGCCGGACGCGGCGCCATTCATGGTAATTCCATTGCGCGCGTTGATTGCGACCACATCGGTCGCAGTAAGCGAGCCGTTGTTGGTCAGCAGAAAATCGCCAAGGTTATTGACGGTAAAATGTCGCGCGGTAATAGCGTTATTGAAAGTGTCGTTAGTCCCGGCGATGGTAATGTCCTGGGCCGAGATTCTTCCATTAGCGGTGATATCCGCCGCTCCCTTCAGATCAAGGGAACCGGCAGCGCTCGTATTTCCGTCGAGCACGGTCGAGTTGGAGGCGGTGATAGCCCCGTTACCCGTAAGATTGAGCGCGCCGTTGCCGGTCAGACGAAAGTCGGTTCCCGAGTTAAAGGTCGCGTCTTTACCGGTAACAACAGCGTTGACGGTTTCGCTCGGTCCGGTCGCAGTCAGGTTTGATTGTGATTGGACATTGCCATTGATGGTAAGTGCCCCGCCAGAATTCAAAACCATGTTATATCCGTTCGTCTTTCCGTTCAGAGTCATCAGACCAGCAGCGTTTATGGTCATTGGGTTGTCGCCATCGGTGTCGGTAATGTCGCCGCCGGTGTTGGAGAGAAAATCTCCACTGGCGTTGAAAGTGAGTTTCTGACCGGTAATCGCCTTATTAAGGGTGAGAGCCGTTCCGGTCGCGGTAAGATTTTTGGTCGTAACCGGACCGTTGAAAACGATGGCTCCGTTGCCAAGTAAGGCGTTGGTGCCGGCGGTCAACGTCATGTTGTTGTTGTTATTCACTGCGGTCAGATTGATTCCACCGCCGGTCGATACCGTCAGGTCGTTGCTGTTGATAACGGCCGTGGGGCCGCTCATGTTGAACCCGTTAGTCATGGTGAAGCCAATGGTCTTGCCGCTGACTAAGTTAGTGATGTTGGCAGTCCGACCGGTCGCGATCAGCGTGTCCGATGTGTTCAGCGTGCCACTGATGTTAATGTCCGTACCGGCGGTCAGATTGTAGGTCTTGCTCGTGCTGGTCGCATCGGCCAAATCCTCGGTGGCCCCGGCCAGGTTCATTGCGCCACCCGTGACGATGTTCAGTTTGTCTTTCGAGCTTAGCGAACCGGCGCTGGTCAAATTCAGGTCGCCACCGATTTGCAAATTCAGATTTTTTCCCGTTAACGAGCCGTTAATCGTGCCAGTAGCACCGTATCCATTGAAGGTATCGGCTTTGACTGTGCCGTTAACGATCAGATTGGAACCGGCATAGATTTGGCCGAAATGAGTCCTGATTGAGCCGTCAATTGTCGCATTCCCAAGGGCGTTCAAAATAGCGGAATCTCCCTTGATCGAGGCGGTTGACAGGACGTTGATATTTTGTTCCGCAGCCAGGTTGAGTTTGCCGCCTCTCAGGTCCATGACAGAGCCAAAGTTCACAGTGCCGTTGCGGGCATAAAGCTGAATCAACTTGAACGGACTGCCGTCTACGTTGGTGAAGGTGAATTTATCACTCAAAGAAATCGATCCGTTAACGGTCCCGATGAAGAGACTATCGATGCCATTCAGGTTGACCGTTCCGCCTAGCGGCGATGAGGTCACATTCGTTAGACTGATGAGCGCAGCTTTGTTCGCACCCGAACTCGTGATGAAGGTCGGATTGCCTTCCAGCTGCAAGGCGCTGAATTTGTAGGCGCCGCTGTTGCCGAAGGCGCCGGCAAACTGGTTATCGAAGTTCATCTTATTGTCGAAGGCAGACGTGTTGCCGAACAGGAATTGTGACGGCGACCCACTTTTGGCGACGTTCACGAAGAACAAGCCGCTGTCCGTGGTACCGTCGGTAGTGATCGAAGGCGTAGCCTTTGAAGTGTCGATCACCGTAGTTCCCTTAATAATGTAAGGAGAGTTACTCGTGATCGTAGGCGGGACCTGGGTCGGAGCGGGATTCAAATTAGGCGTCGGCGCGGAATTTGGCGTCGAAGCCGCAGTGACCGTCGCGGAGGGGCTAGGCGACCCAGAGGGAGTGCTCGAAGCGGTCGGGCTCGGCGAGGCCGAAGGCGACGCGCTTGGCGATGCCGAAGGTGATGCGCTGGGCGAAGCCGAAGGTGATGCGGTTGGCGAGGCCGAAGGCGATGCGCTGGGCGAAGCACTCGGGCTGGCCGTGGGCGACGCGGTGGCAGACGGGGACGCTGTTGGGCTTGGTGTCGCCGGAGGCGTGGCACTGGCCGACGGCGATGGCGCCGGGAGCGGCTTGTTCGCCACCTTGGTATCCAAAGCGTCGGAACGATCCCGGGTGGCGTCGTCCACCATTACCACAGTCGAGACTCCACCATTGATAACCAGATTTGTCGGATTGAGCTGGCCGTCAGAAACTTGCCCATGCTGCGTCTGAATGACATCAGCGATGAACTTCTGCGCGGCAGGCGGAAGTGGATCGAACTGATCCGATTTCAAGAGCGCGGAAGTCTTCATGACCTTAGCCACATCAAAATCGACCGTTGACCAGTCTTTCATTGAATGAGCCTTGTTCGGCGCGATGAGCATTTGGCCGCCGTGAACCAGCATCGACTCGCGAACACGATCGCGGAGGTAGACGCGGACGGTACCTTCCAGCAGCACCAACTTGAAAGTGCCCCCCACCTGCTCCACGAAACCGGTTGTTCCGGTGATAGCAGCCGTGATTGCCGCGGTATTAATCTTTGCACCGCCGACACCCTTGGGAATCTGAAAGAGGATGGCGCCGTGGCCCAGGTCCATCTCCCGAGTCCCGGCTTTGAAACTGAAATAGGTATTGGCAGCCAGGCGGGTAAGGGTTTTATCCGGGAACATCAGCTCGGCCCGAGACTCAACGCCGGTTTGGACGCCGAGATCGCCTTTGACCACGTCGTGGACAACGGCCGGGCGACTGCCGGCGGCTGGATCGACCATATTGACCTGGCGATAGACGCGGGTGACTTCCGCTTCGGTGAGCGGAGCCGCGGTAGCGTTATCAAAAACGGCGATCGGCGTAATGAGAAGCGCTACGAAAGATGCGAGGTTAAAACGACAATTACGAGGGTGCATTGTATTTACAATAATTTCCGTAAACACAAAGCATCTTGCACACCTAAACCCATCATCGTTAGGCGTTTCTCAATTATTGTTAGGCCAGTTCTCACCATCGCGACATTCTCAGAATTGAATATTCGCCGACATCCCAAACCCGAGGTTCAAAACCTTGTATTCAAACGCTGGTTCGTTCGATTGGTTGAACGTCCCCGCCGCCGTGGCGCCCAGCGAAAACCACTTGTTGAACACATATCGCCCGCTCAGGGCCAAAGAATGGGCAAAGTCCCGGCGCGGCCCGTCGGTGTAAGCCATGAAACTCTCGCGAAGCGTGGCGCCGAAACTCAGATGCCGTGTAACCCCAAGTGTGTAGCTGGCAAAAGCGGAGACATCTCCGCGGTCCAGCGATGATGGATCGGCAATGTTGAACGCGCCGCCAATGCCGAACGACAGATTGTCGGCGCTGGTCAGCCTAACCGATTTGAATCCCGTTAGGCTAAAACTGTGACCGCTGAACAATTGCCCGGCCGATTCCCGACCGTTTAACAAATTATAACTGTATTGCAAACTCCAGATGCTGTCCCATAACGGATGAGCCTGAACGCTGATTCCGGCTCCGACGGTGAAACTGTTAAAGTCGAATTCGCCAAACCGGTCGTAGCGAAATAGCGTATCGCTAATCACGACGTTCACCGCCCAGATTTTGTCGAACGGCCGGGTATAACTCGCGCCGACGGTTGCTACCAGAAACCAGTCAGCCAGTTCGAGGTCATGTCCCAGCGCAACGTTGCTGGTATGGAACACGGACACATCGGCAAAAACATTGAACGGCTGGACCTTCTCGTTGCGCTTCATCACCCACTGTTCCCCCAGGTCTCCGTCAGACTGCTTGTCGTCACCATACTCACCCGGCAAACCAGTACCGTCGGGTGTGGTGGCGGCCGCTTGTTGCGAGGGTGGGCTTTGCGAGACTGTGCCCTGACTCAGCGCCGTCCCGTCGGGACTAATCGGAGCGAGAGGCTTGCTTTGAAGACCTGTGCTCGCGATCGACTGGCCGTAGGAACTGTCAGAACAGAAAATGACCCAGGCTGCCGCCATGCAAAAAGCGGAAGCTCTAAAGTAGCAAAGCCCAACGGCTTCTTTACTCGAAATGCGCATCATGAAGTGGCCAAATACGGTGGCCGCTCCTTAAGCTAGTTGTGAGCCATTAGTCGCTAGGCCAAGGCTCTCCCAGGGATCAATTTGGAGTGCTTCCTGCTAGTCCCGTTCAGTGTGCGGAAACCCACTTCCCGGTACCGGTCCATCATCCTCGTTTCTGTAGGCGCTACCGCGACGCTGACACTGCTGTATTGCGCCTATTTCGATCCGCTGCGTAAGGCTGAAACCTATACCCGAGACCTTCGCCATTGCTGGGGGCGAAAAGCGAAGCTGGATTCCCGGCTAACCTTCCTGGCGATCGATAAGGCGTCCGTTCAACTCGACAGCCTCTTTCCCGATGAGGTCGACGCTTCGCCAGCGCTCAAACTGATGAAATCCGGTTACCCGTGGTCTCGCGAGGTCTACTCGCTCATAGCCGAGCGGTTGATCCAAGCCGGTGCCCGCGTCGTCATCTTCGACCTGCTTTTTCCTACCCAAGGCAAAGGAGATGAAGCATTTCGCGACACGCTCAACCGGTATCCCGATAGGATCGTGATCGGCTGCGACTTCGTATTTGAACGAAGTGCCCCCGGAGCGGCCTGGCGACTCGACTTGCCGAGTGAAACCTTGCTGGAACGAAAGCGTCCGGTCGATCCGCGGTTGGGTTATGTGACGTTCTGGTCCGATCCCGACGGGGCCGTGCGCCACATGCGTATGACCACCTCCATGGAGGAAATCAGCGACAACAAGCGGCCGCCGGAGGAGATCTTCGCGTCGCTCGAGGCCAGAACATTATGGCGGCTGAATCGCCCCGATTTGATCCGGGCCGGCGAAGTTCCCTTCCGTTTTGTCGGCGGACCGCACACCATTCAACCTCGCCCCATCTATGAGATTTTCGTTCCGGGTTTTTGGAGCGGAAACTTCCAGGACGGAAAGTTTTTCAAAGACAAGATCGTGTTCGTGGGACCAGAGGGGTCGTGGAGCCACGATGAGCATGCCACTCCGTTCCGAGTGATCGATGGTGATGAAGCGCTCATGCCCGGACCCGAAATCCACCTGAACGCGCTCAACGCCGCGCTTCAATCCGATTTCCTCACCGAACTGCCGCAACGGAGCGAACTGATGGTATTCGCAATCGCGGGTCTTTGCGGAATGCTGATCAGTATTCCGCGCGGGCCGATCTGGCGCGCCGTGATCACCGCAATCGGCGTCGGCCTCTTCGCCAATGCCGCTCTGATCGTCTTCAATCACACCGGTTTCCTTGTCCCGCTCGTTCTGCCGTCGACCATCCTCGTGTCCGTCGTGGCGATCAACATCCTCACTGATTACCGCTTGGAACAAAAAGAGAAGGCCCAGATACGTTCCGCCCTTGGAAATTATGTAGGCGAAAACATCGTCCAGGAAGTACTGGCAAAACCGGCGGCATTCCTTCACTCGTTAGCCGGCGTAAGACGCATCGTGACTGTTATGTTTTCTGATCTGCGCGGATTTACGCGCCTAACGACGGAACGCGCGCCCACGGAGCTCGTAGCGCAGCTGAACGAGTACTTTTCGGCAATGACCGATCAGATCCTCGCGCACAACGGAACCGTCGATAAATTTATGGGCGATGGCCTGATGGCTGTCTGGGGCAATCTGCACTCAATGGATGCGCGGGAAAGCGCGCAGGCGGGACTGCGAGCGGCGCTGGGAATGCGGACCGCTCTCGAAGCCCTGAACGTCAAATGGCAGGAGCGTGGCTGGCCAACCTTGCGGTTAGGAATGGCTCTCGCCCATGGTGAAGCAACCATCGGCAACATCGGTTCAAACCGGAAGATGGAATTCACTGCCATCGGTCACGTGGTGAATGTCGCATCCAGACTTGAACGGTTAGCCGCCGAAGTCGGTCACGATATTGTTGTAGGAGAAAATGCCGCCAACCTGGCAATGGACGCGTTTGATTTGCGGGACCTCGGCGTTCACGAAGTACGAGGCGGGGTGCGGTTAAGGGTGTTTTATCTGGCCGGCCCGAAGCAGGCTCAAAGCGTCAGGACGCAGCCGTTGCTGATTCAGCCGACCATGCCTGGAGTTATGGCTTCGCAAACGGTTTTACAGCCGTCAGATATTTAACAGAAACTTAAGGGTTTTCGGATTTTTACGTTTTCTGTAGGGTTAATTCCTACAGCTAAAAGCTCCTGGAGAGTAGGAGTTTACAACTAGAACTTCTTTATCGTTCAAACGCAATATCATAAAATCGGGAGCTAGTTTTCCATCAGAAACAATGGCATCCCTGATCAGCCGTCCTACACAAAATCGACCCAGTCGGCTTCCCTCCGAGATTTCGTCAGGCGCGGGTTAAGGAGCCGTCACCTAGTTCCCCCATGCTCTTTAACAGCTTTCCCTTCGTCGCCCTGCTGCTTGCGACATTTGTCCTTTACTACCTTCCGTTCATGAGGCGATGGCAGCTGTACGTTCTCACCGCCGCCAGCTTTGTGTTTTACGCGTGGGAACAACCAGTGCTTTTGTTTCTTCTCCTCGCCTCAATCGCGATCAACGCGGTGACAAGTTATTTCATTGCGACCGATTCCGTTTCACGGCAGCGATTTTGGGCAGTGACAGGAGTGGCCCTGAACCTGGGCTTACTTCTCTTCTTCAAATACAGCCCGCTATTCGCCAACACTTTTGCGGGCGGAGCAAAGACTTCAATCGGCCACTTCCTAGTCACGATACCCCTCCCGATCGGCATTTCGTTTTTCACGTTTCAAGGAATCAGCCTGATGGTCGAGGTGTTCAGGGACCGTCAGGCGGCGGCTGAAGGAAAGGGGCACCTTGTGCCGGGAGTTGTGCCCGGAAGTTTTGTCGAGCACCTCCGGAATACCGCGCTGTTCAAGTCATTCTTCCCCTATCTCGTGGCCGGTCCCATCGTTAAGGCGCACGAGTTTTATCCGCAAATCGAGCCCAAGAACTTGCGAAACGTGAACTGGGAAGCCGCGTTCCGCGCACTAACCGTCGGTTACTTCCTCAAAATGGTAGTGGCTGACAATCTGAAAGATTCAACTTTCTGGCTGGAATATCCGTATTTCACACTCGATTCCGTTCCGACCCTCATCGCCCTGCTATTCGGATACTCGATACAAATTTTTGCCGACTTTGCCGGATATTCGCTGATCGCGATCGGACTCGGTCATCTGTTTGGGTTCCGTTTGCCCACCAACTTTAATTTCCCGTACATCTCGCGATCGTTCTCCGAGTTTTGGCGTCGATGGCACATTTCGCTGTCCAGCTGGTTGCGAGAGTACCTCTATTTGCCGCTGGGAGGTAATCGGCGCGGTAAAGTCCGCACTTACTTCAATCTTTTTGTCGTAATGTTTCTGGGCGGCCTATGGCACGGCGCTGCCTGGAGTTACGCCATTTGGGGAACGTTCCATGGTCTGGCCCTGGCAGTGGAGCGGCTGTTCAAAGATCGCATTCGTTTACCTCAACACTGGTTAGTCGATAGCCTGCGCGTACTCGCAGTTTTTTCATTCGTTACGCTGGCGTGGCTGCTCTTCAAGCTGCCGAATTTTGGCGACGTTCTTACCTACCTCGGCTCGTTCGTCAACAACCACAAGCCAACGCGTTATCTGCTCGTCGCCGCCATCATCACTTATTCCGCGCCGGTGATTCTTTACTATGCATGGCACCTGCTCAAACAGCGCTGGGCCCTCCAGTTGCAGCGATACGAATTCCTCCTCTTCGGCGCAGTTATGGCCGCCATCATACTAAACAGCGGTTCGGCCGGTCGGTTTATTTACTTTCAATTCTAGCTACAGCGATGATTAAGAGATCAGTCCTCACCGCAGTCGTTATTCTGATCGGCTACCATCTGCTGCTGCCGCATCTTTCTCGCCGCTTTTACCAGATACTTGGACAACAGCGCGGTAATTTTCTCCGGGAAGAGAACTATGTTGCTGATCCGCGACCGTCCACGAACGTCATCGTCGGCTCGTCCATGGCGCAGACACTCAACGACAATACGCTCGGGCCTAACTACACCAAACTGACCTTTCCCGGAAACAGCGTGCTCACCGCCCTGGAGCTAATTAAGCGCTCAGAAAAGAAACCGAACCTGGTTCTGATCGAGACAAACGCCTGTTGGAAAGACGCGGACGCCGAGCTATTGCACGATGCGTTTGATCCCTGGTCGGTAGAGTTGAGGCAATTGTCACCGATTTTCAGTGAGGAGGGGCGGCCGGCAAACTTCCTGGGGGGAATAGTGGAAGCCTGTGTACGAAGAAGCTGTCAGATCGGTTTGTCATTTTTCCCAAAGAGGCACGAAGTGCTGGCGCTCTCGACACCACAAACCGATCCGGGCGAGCCGGTAGTACAACTTAAAGATGTAAATATGGCGGAGTGGGATCGAACGCCGCCGGCAGATGTTTTGAACCGGCAGACTGCCCAACTTGCCACACTCGTTGACGGATTAAATAGACGCGGCTGCCATTGCATTCTCTTCACCATGCCGATGGACAACACCCTGGCCAACCTGTCCGGTCCCCGGACCTGGCGGATAAAAATGCATGAACAGTTTCCACCGTCGCAATATGACTGGCTCACGTTTGATAGTACCCACCATTACCTAACAACCGACGGGGTGCATCTGATCCCGTCGGAGGCTGATCGTGTAACCGAAACACTCCTGGATCAGGTCCGCCACATTGTAGACGGCTCCGATTACCGGGCGCGGCGAACCGTGGCGGTAAAATGGACTGAATAGTTTGGGAGATTCCAAAGCCAGAGAAAACCTTCGCTTCGAGCGGCTGCGCGGCTCGTCGTTTACCCGCTTCGCCGCGGGTTGAATCCACCTTTTTGCCGGTGCGGCTTTTGGTGGCCATAACGCTGCATCGGCAGTTCTCTAATCGGTTCGCGAAACGGCCAAAATCGGCCTATATTTGGAGTCCCACTTATGAAGGAACTTTCGATTGAGAACCTGCACGTCACCATTGCCGACCAGAAGATCGTCCGCGGCCTGACTTTGCGAGTCCCGCGCGGCGAGGTTCACGCCATCATGGGACCGAATGGTTCCGGCAAAAGCACTCTGGCCAAGGTACTTGCCGGCCATCCTGACTATGAAGTGACTGCCGGAAAAGTCATCATGGACGGCGAGAATCTGCTGGAACTGGATCCGGACGAACGCGCCCGGCGCGGTTTATTTTTGGCTTTCCAATACCCGAGCGAAATCCCGGGAGTGAGCATCGCCAACTTTCTAAGGGCGGCAGTTCAATCGCGGTTGCCTGAGGGCGAAGAATTGGAAGCCACTGAATATTACGCGCGGCTTTACGAAAAGATGGAGCTGCTGGGGATGGACCGCTCCTTCACATCGCGTTCGGTGAACGAGGGATTTTCCGGAGGCGAGAAAAAGCGCAACGAGATTTTGCAGTTCGCCATGCTCGACCCGAAATACGCGGTTCTGGACGAGACTGATAGCGGCCTCGACATCGACGCGCTCAAGACCGTCGCCCACGGGGTTAATTCATTGCGTGGTCCCGATCTTGGAATACTTTTAATTACCCACTACCAGCGACTCCTGAACTACATCGTTCCGGATCATGTGCACGTAATGGTTGCGGGGCGAATCGTTCGGAGCGGGCGCAAAGAGCTGGCACTCGAATTGGAGGAACGCGGCTATGATTGGGCTCGTGAAGACGAGCGCGAAATGGCCACAAGCTGACTGGATAAGGATCGATAATGAAAACCGAAACCAAAGCAGTCGATATCGACCGCAACAAAGGCAATTTTTCCTACGACGTTGCGCATGCCTACGACGCCGGAATTGGCTTAACGGAGAAGACGATTCATTACATCTCGGACATTAAGGAAGATCCGGATTGGGTTCGCGAATTCCGCCTGAAAGGCCTCAAAACCTTTCTCGAAAAACCGCTGCCGACGCATTGGGCGAGCAAGGACCTCGAGGCCATCGATTTCGACAAGATCCGTTACTACCTTAGCGGCGGGGTACAGCCGAAGCGGAATTGGGAAGATGTGCCGGACGATGTGAAGCGCACATTCGAACGGCTTGGGATTCCAGAACAGGAACGCAAATTCCTAGCCGGAGTTGAAGCACAGTTCGATAGCGAAGCGGTGTATTCCAACATCAAGAAAGCGGTCGGCGAGCAAGGCGTCATTTTTGTTGGATCGACCGAGGGGCTAAAGAATCACCCGGAAATTTTCCGGAAGTGGTTCGGCAAAGTTATCCCAATCGGCGACAATAAGTTTAGCGCGTTGAACTCTGCGGTGTTCAGCGGCGGATCATTCATCTACGTGCCGCCGGGCGTGAAGGTAAAACATCCGCTGCAGGCTTACTTCCGCATCAACGCTGAGAATTTCGGTCAGTTCGAGCGCACGCTGATCATCTGTGACGAGGGTTCCGAGCTGACTTACATGGAAGGTTGCACCGCGCCGAAGTTCAACACCGCCACTTTACATAGCGCCGTGGTAGAGCTGGTCGCGCTCAAAGGCGCGAAGCTTCAATACATCACCGTGCAAAATTGGTCCTCGAATGTCTTCAACCTCGTGACCAAACGCGGAATCGCGCACGAAGATGCCCAAGTGAAATGGATCGACTGCAACATCGGTTCGCGCCTGACGATGAAATATCCGGGCGTAATCATGAAAGGCCGCAAAGCGCGCGGCGAAGTTCTTTCGATCGCGCTGGCGAACGACGGGCAACATCAGGATACCGGCGCGAAGATGATTCACGCTGCGGACGAGACGACGTCGAACATCATCTCGAAATCGATTTCGATCGGCAAGGGCCGCGCGACCTATCGCGGGTTAGTCCACGTCCCGAAGCATCTGAAGAATTGCAAGAACAACACTGAGTGCGATGCGCTCCTCATCAACTCCACGTCGCGCACCGACACCTATCCGGCCATCACCGTGCGCGGGACTGGCAACGCGGTGCAGCACGAAGCAAGCGTTAGCCAGGTAAGCGCCGAGCAGATCTTTTACATGCAGCAACGAGGTTTGAGCGAAGCGCAAGCGATGAGTCTCAGTGTTAACGGCTTCGTTAACGATCTCGTGCGCCAGTTCCCAATGGAATACAGCGTCGAGCTCAAACGATTGATAGAGCTGGAGATGGAAGGATCAGTCGGCTAATTCTCACTTACAGATTCAAGGAGCGGCGGTCTCCAGGCCGCCGTTTCTATTAAGATCAACATGCCGTCAGTCACACATGATGAAGTGATGGAAACCGAATCGATTCTTTCGGGGCCGAAAGATTTTCTCGATTTCCCCGATTGGTTCCGAGACCAACAGCACGAGGCCTGGAAAGAATTCCAATCGCTCCCGGCCCCGACGCGGAAAGATCAGCTTTGGCGGTTTTCTAGTGTCGATCTTCTCGATCTTTCGCCATTCAAGCCCGCAGGCGAACTTTCGGAAGAGGATCGACAGAATGTTCTCAAGTATTCTCGTGGGCTGGATGAAGTCGCGGGGCGAATGATTTTCGCCAACGGCCAATTGATCGAACGCGACGTCATATCCGAGCAGCTGAAGAAACGGGGCGTGATTTTCCAGCCCCTAGAGCGCGCGATGGTCGAGCACGCAGACCTGTTTCGGAAGCATTTTATGTCGCAGCCGGCGGTGCTTGGCTCGGCCAAATTTGCCGCGCTTCACAAGGCGTTCGTTTCATCGGGCACATTTTTGTTCGTGCCGCGCGGAGTCGAGATCGAACTGCCGATCGAGATCTTCCACTGGTTGCGCCACGATAACATGGCGATCTTTCCGCACTTGCTACTGGTGGCGGATGAATTGGCGAAGGTCACGGTCATAGAACATTTCGCTTCTTGCGATAAGGAGGCCCCTGGCTTCGCCTGCGGTGTGAACGATCTGATCTCCGGGCCGGGCGCGAAGATCACTTACGTTTGCGCGCAGACCTGGGGAGAAAACGTGCGCGCTTTGCAAATGAACACGACCACGGTCGATCACGACGCTTCGGCCATGAGTTTGAATCTCCATCTCGGTGGAAAATATTCGCGGTTCGAAAGCCTAAGCCGGCTCATGGGCGAAGGTGCGCGCAGCGATTTGTTGGCGGTCGCCGTTGCCACCAACGACCAGGAATTCGACGCCCGCACGTTGCAGGACCACGTCTCGCCGCACACCGCCAGCGACCTTCTTTACAAAAACGCGCTCGATGATCGCGCCCGTTGCACTTTCGGCGGCCTCATTCGGGTCGAACCGCACGCGCATTTCACCGACGCCTACCAAAAAGTTCGCAACCTTCTGTTGAGCGATGATTCCGAAGCCAACTCAATGCCCGGACTCGAAATTTTGGCGGATAACGTCCGTTGCACCCACGGCGCCACCAGTGGCCAGGTCAACGAGGACGAGCTCTTCTATCTCCGCACCCGCGGCATCCCGGTAAAAGTCGCCCAACGCCTGATCGTCACCGGCTTCCTGAACGAAGTCATTCGGCGGCTCGACCACGCCTCAATTGGCTCGTACTTACACGATCTGATCGAAACCAAGTTCGCCTGATACCGGCCCGTCGTTCTTCTCCTGAAGTAACTGGTCGGCTCCCAAACCGCCCTCCAGATAAGGCCTTGCGTGTTTTGGCCGGCTTGCTCTAGAATAGGGTGACACTGTCGCAAAATTTGGCCACATGGACGTCAGCGGCAATATCAGCGCGATCCTGAATCAAAAGGGCGGGAACATTTTCTCGGTCTCGCCTCAGGCTACCGTCTTTGAGGCGGTGTCATTACTAGCCGAGAAGAATATCGGCGCGGTCTTGGTCATCGACGGGGAAAAATTGGTCGGCCTGGTTTCCGAGCGCGATTACACCCGCAAGGTGATGCTGCGCGGCAAGCGTTCGCGCGAGACGACCGTCGCCGAAATCATGTCCGCGGATTTGAAAACCGTGTCGCCGCGCGAAGCGGTGGCAGAATGCCTGCGGCTCATGACCGATAAACGGATCCGCCACCTTCCGGTGGTGGATGGCGAGAAAGTTGTGGGAGTCATCTCAATCGGTGACCTGGTGAAATGGGTCATCGACTGCCAAAGCGCCGCGATCGCTCATCTCGAGAGCTATATCCACGGCGGCTACGGCGCGTAGGTAGCGGCGGTCTGTGACCGCCGAATTTGAACCGCCTAGATCTCGGCGGTCATAGACCGCCGCTACAGTGCCCAGACAGTCTTACCCCCAACAATCGTTCGAACTGCGCGACCTTTAATTTTCCACCCGTCAAACGGCGTGTTGCGCGACATCGACTGAGAATCGGCGGCGCTCACGGTCCATTCCAGATTCGGATCGATCAATGTCACGTCAGCAACGGCACCGGCAGATAGCGTACCCGCCTGCAGCTTCAGCAAACGCGCGGGCTCAACCGTGTACATCTCAATCAGGCGCCGCAGATCGATGGCTTTATGCTTGTGAATTAGCAGATCGATGAACAATCCAAGTTCAGTTTCGAGCCCGAGAATTCCGAACGGCGCCATGTCGAATTCCACTTCCTTCTCAAAAGACGCATGCGGCGCATGATCCGAGGCCAGAATCGATAGCGTCCCATCGGCAATCCCTTGCAGCAATGCGTCGACATCCTTCGCTGAACGCAACGGCGGATTCATCTTACAATTCGTATCGAAGGTCTCAATGGCGTCATCGGTTAGGGCGATATGGTGGGGACAAACTTCGCCGCTGATTTTTACTCCGCGCTTCCGGGCTTCGCGCAACCGGCGAACGCTTCCCGCCGCACTGATATGCTGGCAATGGATGGGATGATCGCATAACTCCGCCAGCAGAATGTTGCGCGCAACAATCACCTCTTCTCCAGCCGAGGGCCAGCCCGGCAGCCCGAGTAAAGTGCTCCAATAACCTTCGTGAACTACGCCGTTTCCAACCAGGTTGTAATCCTGGCAATGGTCGAGCACCGGCAGACCCACCATGCTGGCGTACTCAACCGCGCGTCGCATTAACTCATGGTTTTGAATGCAGTGGCCGTCATCGGTGATTGCGACGACGCCGGCATTGGCAAAAGATCCAAGCGGCGCCAGCTCTTCGCCGGCCAGATTTTTTGAGATCGCGCCTGCCGGAAGAACATTTACACACGCAACCTCAGCCGCGCGGTCCTTGATCCAGGCAATGGTGCTCGGGTTATCTGCCGCCGGCGACGTGTTCGGCATGCACACCACAGTCGTAAATCCACCGGCTGCCGCCGCGCGGGCACCGGTTTCAATCGTTTCTTTATGATTAAACCCCGGTTCGCGCAGATGAACATGAATGTCGATTAGACCGGGACAGACGATGAGATTGGTGGCGTCGATCTCTTCGATCGTGGATTTGGGAGAGTGCCTGTCCGGCTCGGACCGGCTTTCGGCTTGGTCGGCGAGCCGGCCATCCGCGATCAAAA
>AR_comb_assmDRAFT_10033597_pt1 | contig 14690 bp, 13 predicted proteins | sample ArasoioldDNA_FD_10543 | JGI IMG/M metagenome (IMG submission 10543) | reverse complement strand
ATCAATTACATAATTAATCGCTTCCACTGCGGCTTTCGTCGTGCCGTATCCACCCGCGTTCATGAATTTCAACGGCATGATTTGAACCTTCCAGTTCACGCCGGCAATACCAATATCGTTTCCGCCTTCAGCTCCAATGATGCCGGCGCAGTGTGTGCCGTGACCGTTGTCGTCCATTGGATCAGCGTTGTTATCGACGGCGTTGTAGCCCTGCACATCCTGGATCGTGCCGAGTTGTCTGTCGTCGTATGGGTTGATGTTGTTGGGCCGCACCCAAATGTTGTTTGCCAAATCACTATGGTTGTAATCGACACCACTATCGAGCACCGCAACAACCACTTTGTCGCTGCCGGTCGTAACTTCCCACGCGTGTGTAGCGCTGATGTCAGCGCCCTTGAGACCACCTCGCGCACCATCGTTCAGCAACGCCCATTGATCAGTGAAACGAGGATCTCGCGGTGTAACCGGTGTATCGTCCGCGCTGATCTCGAAAACAGCCTCCGCGTATTCCACTTCCGGAAGTTTTCGGTATTCGTCAGCTACAGACTCAGGTGAGGCATCGTCGAGATCATCAATAGCATCGAGCCCAGGGACTGATTCGATTTCATCTTCAACGCGGTCATTCAATCCCTGCGTGATTCTTTCCACCGCTTCTTCGCTGACGCCCTGTTTAAACTTCACCATGACCTCGGGCGCACTCGGAATTTTTGTTTCGTAAGGCGCAGACTCGATGTTGTTAATCGGGCCGCGATGTTTTTCCTCCGCAGGCATTATTCGAACGTGATGCTTCCATTGCATTTGCCATCTTCTGAGTTGACCGGCAAAAGCTGCGACGAGAATCAGGACCAGCGCTAGTGCGACATGTGGAAGGAAATTATTGCGGTTCATCGGTAATACCTCAAAGCGAAAACGACGGTTCCTAACAAAGCCTTAAGTGGTGACTACAAAGCTCAAACCTTGTAGTTCTTTCCCTTAAATTTATACAACCGGAGCTGAGTCTTGTCTGCGCGGTATTCGTAGCTTTGACCGCCTGCTTTCAGTTGGATTTTCCAACCACGCGTTATCATTTGGCCGCTCATCTCCCCTGCTGGGGCAGCTCCCAAAGCCATGTCGGGGAAGTCGGCATCGGTTACTGACTGTTCCGTTACCTCACTTGGTTCAATCCCAAGACGGTTTGCCAAATCGTGGCGAGCTTTCTCGGTTGCTTCTTCTTTTGTCATCGCGTGTGCAGACGTTTCCTTAGTTTCAAGCTTACGAATACAAACGACTCGCTAGCATTCTTTGTTCCGGCACTTCGGGTCTATTTTGAGCTTCAATTAACGCGTGGTCAAATCAAAGATAAGACGATTTCACTTCAAATCGCCGTACAGATGCTGCAGCAAAACTGTAGCTGAAATTGCGGCGGTTTCCGCCCGGAGAATTCGTCCACCAAGCGTGACAATCTGCCAACCGGCGCTCCTCGCGGTTTGAATCTCTTCGTCCGCCCAACCACCTTCCGAACCGATCAGCGCGATCAATGCTTTTGGTGTGACGCCTATCGAGGCTTCGTAGTTCAATGGTGAACCTGCCCGTTCTGAAAACATCATACGGATCGCCTCGGACTCGTCAGTCGCAACCGACTCAAATGAAGCTGGCAACGAGACGTTCGGAACGGTCGCTCGACCACACTGCTTGGCCGCTTCCAAGGCAATTCTTTGCCAACGGGTTACTCGCTTTTGCGCATCGGACGCATCGCGCAGGTGAATGTCGGCATGACGAGTAGTTACGGGTTGAATGCTCGAAACGCCGAGCTCAGTTGCTTTCTGAACGACGAGATCAAATTTTTCACCTTTCAACAGTGCTAACGCGAGAGTTAGATTTAAAGTTGAATCAGGTTGGGCAGGCTCGACTTGCTCACAATCATTGAGCACGACTTCATCGCGTTGGAACCGCTCAACGCGGCAGCGAAATTCTTTTCCGATGCCATCAAAGACAAAAACTTCGTCTCCTGGTTTCAGTCGCAACACACCGCGCAGGTGCTTTGCTTCATCCGCAGTAAGCGTGACGGATCGTTCACTGAAAGCATTTGGTGGAGCGAAGAATCTTCGTCGTGACATGTTGATCGGTCAGTTGGTACGGGTAGTGAAGTTGGTCCAGTCCATGGAACCTCCGAGACTCCGAGGAGCACAGAGAATCAAACGACGCAACAAATCCACTCACCGTCTTTTGTTACTTGAACCTCTGACACTCCGGCCGTGTGCAATGCATCAACCACTTCATCGACTTGAGTGTCCAGAATTCCTGACAGTATCAACTTCCCGCACGTCAGGTTCACCAACGTTCGAAGCATTGGCAAGATCACATCAGCTGTAAGGTTTGCGCAAACCAGATCAGCGGAAGGCGACGCATCATTAATCGATCCCACCCAAAACTTGATTTGGTTTCCGACCTCGTTGTCAGCCGCGTTGGCTTGCGCAATCGCAACGGCATCAGAATCGACATCGCACGCTTCGATGTTCGCTGACGAAAAAAGCTTGGCTGCTGCAATCGCGAGGATTCCTGTTCCGGTTCCAACATCAAGGAAACTGCCGCCCTGGTAGTGTTGCTCGATCGCGGTGAGACAGAGTCGGGTTGTTTCGTGAGTGCCAGTTCCAAATGCCATACCAGGTTCGATACGAATGACTAGTTGTTCAGGATCTGGTGTTAGTTCGGTCCATGGCGGAGCAATGATGAACCGGCCGATAACTACCGGTTGCCAGCTTTTCTTCCACTCCTCAAGCCAGTCTCGGTTGTCGATCAGTTCCATCGTCATCTCGCGGACTGACGAGGAAGGCAAGCTATAAATGCGGAGTGCTTCAAAAAGTTCGGCTCGAACTTTTTCGCGATTCGGAATGTTTTCAAAGTAGCCGACTACACGCGTTTGACCATCGTCAACCTCGTTGGTAACAGTTCCGAGCGCGCCGGCTTCCATCAATGCGTATTCGACTGCTTCTCTTGCTAATGGTTCGGCATCAACGTTCAACGCGTGCCAGCTTGAATTGTTCGCAGGAGTGTTCACTTCAATTCAGTAAACGAGATCACCCAAAGCCCAACTCATCAAGCAGTGCATCTTTGTTCCGCCAATCGTCTTCCACTTTCACAAACAGCTCAAGATGCACACGATGCCCGATCAAATGTTCAATGTCTTGTCGAGCTCGTGTACCGATGTCTTTCAAGCGGCTGGCGCCTTTACCGATGACAATCTTTTTTTGCGATCCGCGCTCGACGAGAATTGCACAATAGATGCGAGTGAAGTCGTCGCGCACTTCCTCGAAGCGTTCAGTTACGACCGCTGTCACGTAGGGAATTTCATCGCCCGTTGATTGAAGAAGTTTTTCACGGACAATCTCAGAAACGAGCACTCGTAGGGATTGATCGGTTAGTTCATCTTCAGAAAAGATAGGTTCGCCCAGAGGCAGATGGCGAAAACAACTTTCGAGAAGCACATCTGTCATCTCATCCTTCAAAGCGGAGATCGGAACAATCTCCTTCCACTCGTATTCCTTGCTGTACCAATCGATCAGAGGCAACAAGGCTGCCTTGTCTTCGAGTTTGTCAATCTTGTTCAGCAGCAACAGAGCTGGCTTACTCGAATGTTTGATGAGTTCCAGAACAAAGATCTCGCCCTGGCCAGTCGACACAGAAGCGTCGCGTAACAGGCAAATCAAATCAACACCGAGCAGAGCATCTTGAACTGTAGCCATCATGCGACGGTTGAGTGCGTACCCTGGCTGATGAACTCCAGGTGTATCCACCAATACAATCTGACCTTCCGGTTTTGTAATCACTCCCTGGATCTTGAAGCGAGTTGTTTGTGGCTTATCCGAAACGGCGGCGATTTTCTGGCCAACCAGCCGATTGAGAAGAGTCGACTTGCCGGCATTGGGCCGTCCGATGAATGCGACGTACCCTGAGTGGTAAGGTTTTTGTTCAGCGTCTGACAATTGCTTTTGATTCTGACTAGCAGTTAATCACTTAGATTTCGTGGAACTGTTTTAACTGGTTACGTAGGGAACAGCAACTTGTGAGGGTTCCGTCGAAATTCTGAATACCAGCAACCGCAGTTGGCGGATCGTTCAAGTCCACCCTACACAAGAGCATCGCTTCCATTGCAGGAAGCTTACTTCGCCTTCTCAACAAACACTTGCACAAGGTTAACTAAAGTTTCCGTGGTCTTTTCCAAACCACGTCGAGAATTGAACTCGAGCTTCCCGTGAAAGTTTTGACCACCCGTGAAAAGGTCTGGCGTAGGCAATCCGCGAAACGTCAGGTTGGATCCGTCTGTGCCGCCGCGAATGGGATTGATGAAAGGCTTCAGACCTGCTCGTTTGGCTGCTTCGATGGCATTGTCTGTAAGTTGCGGATAATCCTTTAGCACTTCCTTCATGTTCTTGTAGTTCTCTTTTACGTCAATCGAAACCTTAACGTCTGGATACTTGGCCTGGGTTTGGGCCACCATATCCCGCAACATTTTTTCCTTCGCATCTAGTCCGCTAACATCAAAATCGCGAAGCAAAATCTTCAGTGAAGATTGTTCGACCTCGAGCGCGCCTGTGTAAGGGTGAACAAATCCAATCCGACCCTCAGTTGTCTCAGGCAACATTTCGTGGTTGAAGCGATCAATATAATCCGCGATCGCAAACAGAGAATTGATCATGATGCCCTTCGCAGTGCCTGGGTGTGTGTTCTTACCCTTGAAGGTAACCGTCGCCGTGCGAGCGCTCCACGTTTCGTTACTAATCTCGCCGAGAGTCCCACCGTCAACTGTGTAAGCCAGTTCAGCACCGAACGCTTTGACATCAAATTTGTCGATGCCTCCGCTAACTTCCTCATCCGGTGTAAAAGCGATCGCGAGGGTGCCATGTTTCAGTTGCGGGTTTTGTCGCAGCGTATCGATCATTGTCATGATTGCTGCGCAGCCTGACTTGTCGTCCGAACCGAGTAAAGTCGTTCCGTCAGCCGTGATGATGTCGTCGCCGATCATCTCTTTGAGAATCGGATTCTTCGCGACCGTGATGACTTGCGTTTGATCTGCAGGCAACACAATGTCACCGCCCTGATAATTTTTGTGAATGATTGGTTTGACATTTGCTCCCGAAACTTCCGGCGAAGTATCCATGTGCGAAATGAAACCAACGATTGGAACCTTCGAATTATCGGCAAGGTTGCCGCGAACCACACCGTATACGATCCCAAACTCACTGACTCGGACGCCTTCTACACCCAACTTAATCAATTCTTTCGCCAGCAGATTCGCCAAATTTAACTGTTTGCGCGTGCTCGGAACCGTCGTTTGGTCTTCTGCAGATTGCGTGTCTATTTTTGCGTAACGAAGAAATCGGTTGAGTGCAGATTCTGTCGGCGGCTTAAGTGAAGTTTGCGAGCGAGCGGGTGGCACTGCGAGCAGACACAAAACTAGAGCGAGAATTGGTTGCATCCTAAATACCTTTCACCGAAAATTTGAGTTTGGGAGATGCGTTGATAAATCGATGCCGAAAAATAAACCAGGGCTGCCTCGAACTTCTTCGCGACGGGCTTCAGTATTCAATTAATTCGTGGAGCGCCATTCGTCGCCACGTGCGCACAGGTCGTCAAGTGATTGCTGAAGTTGATCGCGTTTCGATTCCAGTTCTTCTTCCGTTGCTTCTTTCGAAACGTAGATTGGTTCACCAATACTCGTGAGCGCTTTGGTAAATGGAAGTGGAATTTGCAGTCGATCCCAACTGTTGACCGTTAAAGATCGCGATGCCGAGATCGAAAAGGGCACGATGGGATTACCTGTTTTCTTAGCGAGCAGCACCGCTCCCATTTTTGCAACGCAACGGGGACCTTTTGGTCCATCTATTGTGAACCCCGTTGGACATCCCGCTCGCATGAGCTTGACCATTTCAATAATCGCACCAATGCCGCCGCGTGTGCTCGATCCACGTGCCGCTCCATAGCCAAAGCGTTGGATAAAACGAGCGATATACTCGCCATCAAAACTGCGGGACGTCATTACTACAATCCGCCGTTTGCGAAAGAAGTAAGTGGCGAGAAAAATTCGGTTGTGCCAAAAAGCAAGAATTGGCAACAAACCGTTGCGTTCCACTGAAGCCAGGTGGTCTTGGCCGTCAACTTTCCATCTGACCGTCAATCCCACAATGCCGATGAGAACATAGAACGCGAAGTCGGCCATCCTGATCTGAAAACGTTCCCAGGCACTGTAGTCGGAAAGATTGGCGAACGAGTATGCCCGCGCGACCGACTCTCTTGTTCTGATTCCGGTAGAACTGGCTTCGGTTGAGCTATCCATCGAGTTTCTAAAAAGTTGGTTAGTAGATTGGCGACTCACCTGGCGGACGAGTCTTCCAGCGTTTGTGAATCCAGAGCCACTGGTCAGGATAGTCTCTGATTTTGTTCTCAGTAATCAAAGTAAGCTTTGTTGTAAGGTTTCGAACGTCGGTCTCTTCGTCTCCGGTCACATCCATTGTTACCGGCGGCGAGACTTGAAGAACAAATTTACCGACCTTTTCATCCCACGGCGCGAACATCGGCATAATTGTCGCTCTTGTTCGGAGCGCGAGCTTAGCAACCATGAAATTCGTCGCGGCCGGCTTCCCGAAGAAGTCCACGAATATTGCTTCCTCGCCAACGACGTTGAGGTCAGTTAGTAAACCCAATTGTTCGCCGGAACGAAGAGCTTTGATCATCTGTCTGCCGGCCGAGATTTTGTCCAGCGTTTGATTGCCCCACCGCGCACGAATTCGTTCGACGAGTTCCTCGACTTTGGAATTATCGAGCCTGCGCACTACCACGTTTAGCGGATAGCCGAGCAAAGATGAGCAGAGCGGCAACAATTCCCAACCACCCAAGTGCGCGGTGAAAAACAGGACGCCGTTGTTTTCAGTTTTGAGTTGTTCGTAATGTTCAAGCTCGGAAAGCTGAATGACGCTCAGGAGTTCCTCAGCGGGACTGTGAGCGAACTTGCTGAAGATTCCCAATTGGCGGCCGAGACTTCGAAAACAACCGCGAACTAGTTGCTCGCGTTCCGTGTCAGTTTTTTCCGGAAAAGCGATTTGGAGGTTGCGCTGTCCTGTTCGCCTGAGATTCCCGGCTAAAAAATACGCGACGATACCCAATTTCTCGCCAATAGACATTGCCCCCGAAACCGGCAGAAGACCGAGTGTGGAAAGAACGGTTCGGGCCGCCAAATATTCAAGGTTTGTTTGTAATTTTCCGTGTTTAGACATCTGACCAGAAGGCGGCGTAGTGTAGCAGTGAAGGGCGCGTCGATCCCAGTTGCTGACCGCCACGTCTGTTACCAGTTCCCCTCTTTCTGATATATTCCGAACACGGCGCGTCAGAATTTCGTACAGAACTTCGTCAGTGCCTTCGCGCGGTGCGGTCTCTCCTCAAAAGTCCGATTAGTTAGGAGCTGGATGGAAAAACGCCGGATTCTCATCGTAGACAATAACGATGAGTTGCGTGATCTCCTCGAACTCAGTCTCGGCAAACTCGGTCATGACGTTGTCGTCATGGGCGAGCGCGAGAAAGCGCTCGCGCGTAACGACCTCGATGAATTCGATTTAGTCATCAGCGATTTGAGTGAGGCTGAAATCAACGGCCAACCTATCGGCGATCTACAGCGAAGACACCTCGTTACTCCAACTCCTCATACAACAGAACCCGCCATCATCAAGGCATTCAAAATGGGCGCGGCTAACTATCTCCGGCTTCCTTACAATCCAGAAGAACTCCGTCAAATCATTGAACAGACGCTGTCTTACAAACTTCGTTACGTCGACGACCCGACCCTACTGCCTCACGTTCATGAAAAAATAGAGTTTGAATTGCCGAGTGACCTGGCGCTGATGGATGGGGTTCTTGAGTACTTGCAGGAAAGGGTGTCCAAGCTGGGACTGATCAAGCCGGAGCGTTCAAATCTTTTCATCGCACTGGACGAAGCCTTCGTAAACGCAGTTAAACACGGCAACAAAAGTAATCCAAACAAACTGCTTAGAATTACCGCGGAGCTCTCTCCGAAAGAAGCGTGCTTTACAGTCGAAGATGAGGGCGAAGGTTTTGATATGGGCGAAATCCCTGATCCATGTGACCCGGCAAATCTCTTTCGCACGTCCGGTCGCGGGGTGCTCCTCATTTACAACATCATGGATGAAGTTGAGTACAATGCGCAGGGTAACCGCGTAAAGATGGTAAAGCGACCAGACGCAACGGTCGAAGCTCAACTCGTTGATCCAAACACCCCTGACGACAAACACGTCTAACTCCTACACTGCAGACTCCGACGCTTGGGTCGGGTTGAATTCGCACGCTCTGTCATTTTGGCAAGCGTGGAAATGGTGGCTGGCTCCGACGCTTGTGGGACTAGGCCTCGTCTTGTTTTTCGTCGACCCATTTATCGGTGATTGGGATGGCATGGACTACACCATGCTGTCTCTGGCCGGATATCCCTCCTCGATGGCGCTTGGTCGGAACTTATTTATTTTTGGCAACCACACGCTTTTTGTAGCTGCAAAGACACTGTTCAATTTGGCGCCCGAGAACGCCTATCTAATTTTCAAATACGCCGTAGTCGTACAAGCACCTTTCGCAGTTATTGCGTGTTGGCTGTTGGCACGAACCCTCAGCGGATCACTTCAAACTGCGACGGTCAGTGCGCTCTTGATCGTTTGCTCGCCAGTGTTTGTTCTGTACGGCGGTCAAGTTATGACGGACGTGCCGTCAGTACTACTGCTGGCAAGTGCCTTAATCGTTCACTTAGAAGGAGTGAGACGAAAGAACACCTGGCTTATTCTCGCGGGCGCCGCGTTGTTAGGATTGGGAGTAAACCTTCGCGAGACAGTTGGTTTGTACGCACCCTGGTTGGTCCTTGCTCCGTTTGCCTGTGGTTGGAAACTCGGAAGACGCGAAGTGGTGCTAATCGCGATTTCTTGTTTGCTCTTTCTGCTCTTATCATTTGGATGGTTTGGTTATTGGTTCCTAACTGATCCTTATTACCGGCACATCTGGTACGGATGGCGACAGTCGATGGCTGAAGAATCGAGCCGTCACCCGGTTGCATTGCAAAATTTGCGACCGTTCTTAACTTATCTATTCGTCACGGGCCCATTTGTTTTTGTTTCACTTCCTTTCGCGCCGATCCTCGAATGGCGTCGACGACACATGACGCCCATGATGTTGCTATGGGCCGTCGCATTGGTTGCCGACATCCTTTTGTTCTTCAACTACAGCACGGCCATTAACTGGCGATACTTTTTGACGGGTTTGCCAGGATTGGCTCCATTGGCCGCTCAGTGGTTGATACATGTCGGTAATCGTTACCTGCGAAATTCTCGAAGAGCATTTGTTGCGTGCCTTCTCGTGATCGGCGGATTCGCAGCCATCTTCAGTCTGGTGATGAGGCCAGTCAGTTCTGAATTTATCCAGCGTCGGGCAATGAGCAAGGACTACAAACATCGACTCGACGATGTGCCTCCCGACGCCGTAATGATTTCCGGCGCACAAACAATCGCCGTCACTTACTGGGCGGCAATTGGCGCTGGTCATTGGCAAACGATCGGCACCGGTGGGGGATGGCCGGGAGATAAACTTTTCAGTGTGATTGACGATCATCTTGCCAAGGGTAGACGAGTTTTCATCGATAGTGATCCGCGTTGGTGGTTGCCCTGCGGATGGCAGCGCGAAGAGATTCCAACTATTACGGAACTTGAGCAGCATTTCCGCTTTCGCCAGGTGCGCGATTCGATTTTTGAACTGCGCCCGTTGAACGACGCTTCTGCTCAAGACACTCCTAACTTAAAACGACTGCTCCCCGAAAACCGACCGGACGATACGAAAAAGTGTCCCACCAGTCAGATCTAGACCTTGCTTAGGTCCATGCCCTACGAATTCTTTCTTGCCTTTCGTTACTTACGTTCACGACATCGACGTCGTCTTGCACGTGTTACTGCACTTGCCGCGGTGGTCGGCATAGCAATGGGCGTTGGCGCTCTGATAATTGCGTTAGCTCTTTCGAATGGATTCCGAGATGAGATGCGAGACAAAATCCTGGAGGGCACAGCGCACATAAATGTTCTGCGAACCGATGGCTCACCGATAAACGATCAGGAAGTTGTGAAATCGCAGATTCGTTCTGTTGACGGTGTAGTAAGTGCGTCTGCTACCACCTACGATGGCGCAGTTGCAAGAGGACCAAAAGGATCGGCGTACACCGTCTTGCGCGGCGTTGATTCAGGTGCAGGAGAATTAGCATCGCTCAATCATTGGCTAACTGCCGGTACATTGTTCGACTCTTCGCAACACAACAGCGAGCCCCAATCAGTCGTAGGTATTGAGTTGGCGAATCGATTAGGTGCTGGCCCAGGAGATCTACTTGAAATTGTGCAGCTGTCGACACCAACGAATGCATCGAACATCGTGACCAGGAGATTGCGAGTCGCAGGAATTTTTAAGGCAGGCCTTTTCGAGTACGATTCAACATGGATTTACCTTCCACTGGATGCCGCGACTGCCTTCGCAGGCCCTAATCATTCGGCATCCATAATTAGTGTCCAGGTAAAGAATGTAGATGATGTGAAGCGAATCGGCGCGCGCATCAGGGAGTTACTCGGTACCAGTTACACCACGATAGATTGGCAACAAGCGAACCAACCACTCTTCGCTGCACTCGCACTCGAGAGACGCATGGGATTGTTCATCATTGGATTGATCATTGCTATCGCGGCCTTGAACATCACCACCATGCTGATACTCGTCGTCGTTGAGAGACGACGTGACATCGCGATCGTCACTGCGCTCGGTGCAACACGTACAAGCGTGATGCTGGTTTTTGTGATCGAGGGCGCGGTAGTTGGCGCAATTGGAGCGATCCTGGGAACCGCACTTGGCTTGGCAGCGTGCGCGCTCAGCAATCACTACAAGATCGTGAGTTTGCCCGCGGATGTGTATTCGATCAGCAACGTGCCCCTTAATGTTCGGTTGAGTGAAACCATGTTCGCGGCGCTAGTGGCATTTCTGTTGAGTGTGCTTGCTACGATCTATCCGGCTCGCGCCGCGTCAAAAATGCGACCTGTTGATACGTTGCGGGATGCGGTTTAACTATTCTCGACTCACGCATGTCTATAGTGACACCTTCCACAAAGTTAAATGATCCGACACTCGAGAGAGTTGAAAAGGCGAAAACCGATCTGCGCGTTGTTGATGTCCGAAAGAGTTTTGATTCGCCGCTGGGAGAACGGATTGAAGTACTTCGAGGCGTAAGTTTTGAAGTAAGACAAGGCGAAGTTGTCGCAGTTACTGGTGCTTCGGGATCAGGCAAGTCGACATTACTTCACTTGATTGGCGGATTAGACGATCCCGATCATGGTTCAGTCTCCCTTGGGTATCAGGAAGTAGGAAAGCTTCGTGGTGCTGCATTACCCCGATTTCGTCAGGAAAAAATCGGGTTCGTGTTTCAGTTTCACTATCTGCTCACTGACCTTTCGGCTGTCGAAAACGTAGCACTTCCACTTCTGATATCGCGACAAAGTGCGGAGAATGCAACCGGCCGCGCCCAACATTTACTTTCTGAAATGGGATTGAGGGACCGCGCACAGCATCCAGCGTCACATCTTTCCGGGGGAGAACAGCAACGAATTGCCCTGGCGAGAGCGCTCGTTCATTCGCCTCAATTGCTTCTCGCTGATGAACCGACAGGAAACCTGGATGCGACTATTGGAGATGAGATCGGAAAAACCCTTGTAAATTACGTGAAGACTGCAAAGACAATGGCCGTAATTGCGACACACAATGAGAACCTAGCGAGTCTTTGCGACCGTGTGATGGTCTTGGAAGGTGGTCGAATACGCTCTTCGTGACAGTTCTCCTCTGAAAAAACAACCGCGTTGAGTGTTTTTACCTATCCGGGATTAGACAATGCTTTTTGACCCTCCGTTCATGGGTTATAATGCCGAGCAGTTGCCGAGTCAGTTTTTTCTTGCTCGGCATTTAATCACTAGGGCCTTTGGCAATTTAAAACACGATGTTCGAACGCTACACCGAAAAGGCGCGCAGAGTTATTTTCTTCGCGCGTTATGAAGCTTCCCAGTTTGGCGCTCCAGCGATTGAGCCGGAGCACCTTTTATTGGGATTGATGCGGGAAGACAAGACGTTAACTGGTCGTTTTTTTCCGCGAGCCCAAGTCTCAATCGAGTCAATTCGAAAAGAGATCGAGGGTCGAACTTTGCTGCGCGACAAAATTTCGACCTCTGTGGAGTTACCACTGGCTCCGGAGACGAAACATGTTCTCGCATACGCGCATGAGGAGAGCGATCGGCTTCAGCATCGTCACATCGGTACCGAACATCTTTTGCTTGGTTTGCTTCGCGAAGAGCGATCGATGGCTGCAGAGATCTTATACGAACGCGGACTGCGCTTGAATGCAGTGCGAGATGAGATTGCACGCCAGTCAGGGGCCGACGCACGAACATCTCAAAAGAAGGACACTCCACACCTCGTGGAATTTTCAAGAGATCTCACTGAAGATGCTTCAAACGACAAATTAGATCCGTTAATCGGTCGCGAAGCTGAGATCGAACGCGTCGTTCAAATTCTTTGCCGCCGCACAAAAAACAATCCAGTTCTAATTGGCGAGCCCGGTGTCGGCAAGACGGCAATCGTTGAAGGACTTGCACAACGAATTGTGCGTGGCGACGTTCCTTCGTTTTTAGAAAATAAACGAATCCTTTCGCTCGACCTGTCATTGATAGTTGCCGGAACAAAGTACCGCGGACAATTTGAAGAGCGCTTGAAGCAGATCATGCGCGAGTTGGTCGAGAATCCACAGTACATAGTCTTCATCGATGAGTTGCACACATTGGTTGGTGCTGGTTCAGCTGAAGGTTCTTTGGATGCAGCGAACATTCTGAAGCCTGCTTTGTCGCGTGGTGAGATTCAGTGCATCGGTGCCACCACTCCCGCAGAGTTTCGTAAGTCGATTGAAAAAGATCGTTCGCTCGAGCGTAGATTCCAGGCTGTGAAGGTTCCGCCTCCGTCTGAAGAAGAGGCCGTCAGTATCCTTGATGGAGTACGCGAGCGCTACGAAAGTTTTCACCAGGTTCGTTATTCGGACGACGCGCTTCAAGCCGCGGTTTATCAATCACATCGTTATATTCCAGATCGTTTTTTACCGGACAAAGCAATCGATGTTATTGATGAAGCCGGAGCCCGGGTAAAACTGCGCGTGCGGCGTGAACAAGGAAACCTTGCGGATTGGAATGAGTTGAATGAGTGGTCTCGTAGTTACGGTGAAAGTTCCAGCTTGCGGAATCAAGAAGACGCACTCGTTTCAGCAGAAGTGACTCGTGACGACGTCGAAGACGTCATCGCTCGATGGACCGGGATTCCGGTGAACTCGCTGAAGGAAGAAGAGACTCAGAAATTACTCCGCATCGAAGTTGAACTTCATAAGCGCGTAATTTCTCAGCGACCCGCAATCTCAGCGTTAGCGCGAGCGATTCGCCGTTCACGTGCTGGTTTGAAGAATCCGTTACGCCCGGTCGGCTCGTTCCTATTTCTCGGCCCAACCGGTGTAGGCAAAACCGAAGTTGCTCGTTCGTTGGCCCAGTTCTTATTTAGCAGTGAACGTGCGTTGATTCGTTTTGACATGTCGGAGTTTATGGAGAAGCACTCGGTCTCCAAGTTAATTGGCTCACCGCCGGGCTACGTAGGGCACGAAGAAGGTGGGCAGTTGACTGAACGAATCAAACGTTCCCCGTATTCGGTTTTACTATTCGACGAAATCGAAAAGGCCCACCCGGACATCTTTAATATCCTCTTGCAGGTCTTTGAGGATGGCATCCTGACCGACGCTCTGGGCAACACGGTTGACTTTAAGAATGCAATCATCATCATGACTTCGAACATCGGTGCCCGCTTCATTCAAAAGAAGGGCACGCTCGGCTTTCAGGCAAACACCGACGCCAGCCGTGAAAAGATGGAAGAAATGGTCATGTCGTCAGTTCGACAGACTTTCAACCCGGAATTTATCAATCGTCTCGATGAGATAATTATTTTCGATCAGCTCGTCGATCATGAGTTGTTGGAAGTTATTCAGCTTCAAATCGAACAAATGAACCGCACGATGAGTCGCCATGGATTCGAAGTTCGGCTTAGCGATGAGGCGAAACGCTGGATCGTGGAGAAGACCTGCGCCGATCGCTCGTATGGGGCGAGACCATTGCGACGTGCGCTGCAGAAATACGTTGAGGATCCCCTTTCGGAGGCGCTCATTCAGGGCCAGCTCACTGGATCTTCCCTCGTGGAAGTGTTCTTGAGCGGTGATGAACTCGATTTTCGACCTGCTGGAATCGAGACTGCCGATGACGCGCTTCTGATTCACTAAAAGTCTACGGCAACAACCTAGTCCAAAGTCAAAAGTCCATCCAAATCAATCCCCTGGCTGGACTTCAGGCTTTGGACTTTAGAATTTATTGCCTATATAATGCGCCACTTTGCTGCGCCGGAAGCTGGCAACTGGTCACTGTTTGTGTGAATCATAGTTCCTGTCTTCTGCTCAGTTCAGCATCTTGGCTATTTGCCCTTTATTTTCTATCTCTGGACTATTTATTCACCCATAGCTCCCCGAAGTTTCTGAGGCCCGGTAAGAACTACTGAGGGAATTGGTGCCTATG
>AR_comb_assmDRAFT_10206077_pt1 | contig 14695 bp, 11 predicted proteins | sample ArasoioldDNA_FD_10543 | JGI IMG/M metagenome (IMG submission 10543) | reverse complement strand
ACATTAGAAGAAGTTTAAACGAACGAAACGGATTTTTGTGATAATTGCGTTTATGCCCCACCCCGGGGCGGGGCCCTCCCTCCCCCTCCTTCCAACCTACCTGTTTACCTGATAAAAGTAGCCTCCCGGTCAGCTGCGGACGCCGATACAACCACTATTTTACTTGTGCGCGTTTACCTATCCCAAGTAATCGAGCTACTTGTTTTTGAAATCAATGATTAATCAGCTGACAAATATCGCTACTCCATCCTGCCTAGACCAAGGAAAGAAAACAAAAAAAAGACGTCTTATTCTGACAATAGGGGCGAAAAAAACACAGACCGTAATCAGAAATCTGCGACCGCATTCAGATTCACTAACTCCGGCTCCTTCGTCTCAGTGCTCCTATGACGATGCGGCATTCGAAATGTACATTATCCAATCCTCATCTTCTCAAAAGAACTTTACCTCGATTCTTTTCGCACTTCGAAATCCGAGATTTTCAACAAAAAAAGTCCCCCGACTTTGATCCGGGGGATTACTTGACTCAGGCGTTGAGGATTGCAATGCATTTTTTTTTACAATAGGACTTGGACGCCTGTTGGATTCACAAGAATTGGATTACGGTTTTTTCGGACAGTGGATTTAAATACGGGCTTTTCATAGGACCGCAGTATATGTGTTTTGGCGACATAAAGATGTTACGGAATTGTTCCGAAACAAAGTCAAACAAGCGTCTTCTTCCATTTGTAACGAATAATTTTAAATGACTATAAGCGAATGCACTTATTAACGTTAAACCCCTCTGGCTGCATTGCTACGCCTACGTTTCATGAGCCGTACAATTACCACGTAGATGCACAAAAATGTTGTTGATGCCGATCAACTAAATGAGTAATGAGTAATCAGTAATGAGTGCGAACTCTCCGAAAGGCATGAGGTCACTCATTACCGATTACTCATTATTCATTACAATTCACGCGATCTCTACTTCGTACACCGGGCTAAAAAGGTAAACTCTCCCTGTTTTTACTTCCGTGCATTTAAATCTTTTCCTCATCTTCTCCCCTTTCCTAAAAATACGTCCGTCGTTACAGCGAAAAATTCCATTATCAGGAATCTCTTCAACGAGGCGATGATTTGTTTTTGGATCGTCATATTTCCTTAGCACTCTTATCAGGCCATCCTCTGCACAACTTGTAGCTGCAGGGTTCCTTAGGGAGGCTAGTAATTCCATTTGTATGTCCTCGGGAAAAATCTTGTTCTGAACGAATTGGTGGAGCAAACCTCCATATATCATTTTCCACTCGCGGCCGTGCGATAAAACCCTGTTCCCAAATTGTTCAAATGTCAGCAGGTGTGCTAATTCATGCAATAAGGTTATTAGGAAGGAAAACCTATTCAGGTTGCCATTTACACTGATGCGGTGATTCGTAAAATGTGTGCGATGACGATAGTCACCAAGAATACTCTTGCGTTCCCGGGCTACAGTCAGATGTACTTTGTAGTGCTGCAGGTATTGCAGGACTGGGTCATAAGTACCTAGTGGAAGAAATTTTTGAAGATAATCAATCGGTGCTTCTCTCTTAGACATTTTTCTTTCCCTTCAACAACTTTGTGAGCATAGATACTTCAATAAAGGTGTACACAAGATATAAACCCATCGAAGTAAACAAGGCCGGTTTATTCAAGTTATTCCTAAATATGAAAATATAAATGAGCGCAGCAATAATACACACAAAAAGTTTCACCATGATGCTTAAATATACGCTTCGGACAAAGGCTTGCGGGTTGGTTGATTTTAGTCCGCGACTCGCAAATAAAAAAGATATGATGGTAGCAAGGAATACTACCAGGTTACCGATCATCAATACCGTTTGATCGAAACCGTGCAACTCAAGAAAGTTTCTTCCAGTAGCGACGAAAGCGTTCACGATGATAAAAAAGAAGATAACCGGGAATAACGGTCTTAGACTATTCTTTGGCATCGCCGTCCTTGGGTTTCGAGGTTTCTTTGACTATTTTATAAATGATGCCTACCAGCACTAATACCGGCAAGATCAACACCAGCAAAGGTGCAGAAATTTTCAACCATTTATCTGCCTTTAAACCTACGAAAACAGCAATGCCGAGCGCCACAAATATTTGTGTGCCCATACTGGCATAACGAAGGAGGTCTCTTGTATTATTATTACTGGGCCGCTGCTGCCTTGATTCCATTACTGCTTGTGCTCATCTCCACGATGTTCTTTTTCCCATCGTCCATTTTCCCCATGTGGCACTGACCATTGAATACGGCCGTTGGCTCTATTTGCAACTTGCCCGCATGTACATTACCATTTACCACACAATCACCGCGCAACTGCAGCAGATCTTTCGTTTTGATATTTCCCGAAACCTTGCCCACAATATCGGCCTGGTTGCCGGAAATATCGCCTTCTACATTTCCGCTTGCTCCAATCACAATCTTCGCCGTACTGCTAACATTGCCGATGATAGTTCCATCAATCCTGAGATCGCTGTTACTGCTGATGTCTCCCTTTAGTGTGGTGCCTGCGCCGATCAGGGTCGTGCCGTTGCCACCGTTGGTTTTTTCATTACTCATGATAGTAGGTTTGTTTTTAAACATAGGTATTTATTAAAAGTTTTTCTTCGAGGATTTGGATTCATACTACTGGCTCAACGCTTCGTTGCCGATGGGGTATGTCCCTACCAAAACAATAAACCATAAACAAAAAAGCGTAATATCAGTCGTTCGAATATTCTTCTTTGGGTAAATTCAGCTTGGTCGTATCAAGATTCACCGATACATCGCCTCTCAATACTTTTTTCAATCCGTCTATATAACGTGCCTGGTAATTTACTTGTTGTTCTAAAGAGTCAGTTCTATACTTTAATTGCCTGTATTCCCGGCCGATCTTGAGCTCATCGTACCCGGGTATGTAATATTTCAGGGGGGTAAAAACGATCAAGGCTACGGTAAGGCCAACAAGGATCACAAAAATGGCGCTCATCAGAACGTAGACACTCAGCCTTGACAATTTAAACGTTACCACCTCTTCGTACGTGTCATCATTCATCACCACCAGCCGGTAGCGATTTCGTAACCGCTTAAACGTGCTGCTCGTATCAAATTTTACCATAAACTATTTATAAGAGCTAAAGGTAGTAAAATGGTACACTCTGGAGGCTCGATTTCTACAAGATAGATTTTGTGTAGTGATTATGCAAGGATTTACTTGAAAATCCGAAATCCGAAACCCGAAATCCGAAAAATTTCTTGAATAAAAAAGCTACTTAATCGATTAAGTAGCTTTCACATGATTTGAACTTTCGAATTTCGGCATTCGAATTTCGGATTTGTCCTTTATTTCCAGCCCCCACCGAGGGAGCGATATAGTTCTACCATCGCATCTAATTGTTCTCGCTGAATTGAAGCCAGGTTGAGTTCAGCTGCCAGCGCATTCGCCTGTGCGGTTATTACTTCAAGATAATTTGCGAGGTCGCTTTTGAATAAAAGTTTTGCATTAAAGACGGCACGACGCAAAGTATCTACCTGACCAGTTGCGATTTGCTCCTGCTGCTTTAACTTATCCGCCTGCACCAAGGCATCCGTTACTTCCGTCATTGCTTGAAGTACGGATTGCCGAAAACGGATCACAGCCTGCTCCCTTTGTAGTTTAGCAACTTCAAATTCCGTTTTTAATTCCCTTCGTCTGAAAATTGGCTGTGCAATTGTACCGGCAGCCAAGCCAAATAGTGAGCTGGGAATATTGAACCAGTTGCTTGCTTTGAATGATTCCAGCCCGCCTCCAACAGTAATGTTTAATGCGGGGTACATGTTTGCCTGTGCCACGCCAACCTGCGCGTTTGCCGCTACCAGGGCCATCTCATTGGATCGAACATCTGGTCTTCTGCTTACGACTGATGCCGGCAAACCCGTAGAGAGATTTTCGACAACCGCAAAATCGTTCAGCGATACATTGCGTGATAGTGCCCCAGGTAATTGACCTGTTAGAATCTGCAGGGCGTTTTCCTGCAAAGCGATATCCTGTTCCAGGACTGGAACTAACAGTTCAGTCGTTTGTTTTTGTGACTCTGCGCGCTGAACAGCTAGCAGATTGACGACGCCTGCATTCTTGAGCAGTCGGGTAGCCACCAGGAAGGTATCGTTTAAGGCAAGATTTGTGCGAGTTATCTCCAACTGTTTATCCAGCATGAGCAGGTTAAAAAACCCCTGGGCGATATCGGCTACGAGTTGCGTTTGCACTGCCTTTGCGCCTTCGTAGGTTTGGAGATATTCGGCAAGTGTTGCCTCTTTCTGATTGCGAAGCTTTCCCCAAATATCGGCTTCCCAGGAGAGGTTGATCCCCGCTGAATAATATTCCATGTAGCTCTGGCCAACAAAGTTCTTAATGCTAAGACCATTGAGACTATTGTCCGAAGGGCGATTCAGCTGCGCTGTCATCTGTAAATTCAGTTCAGGAAGTTGCAACACCTTAGCTTGCTTTACTCTTGCTTGGGCGATGTCGATTCTTTTCATTGCTATCAGCAGATCGTTGTTGTACTTTATTCCTTTGTCAATAAGATTCTTCAATTCCGAATTGGTAAAGAATTTTTTCCATTCAATATCGGCAATGCTGCTGGTATCAGAATAGCTTACTCCATTAAACTGCGTCGGCAATTCCACTTCCGGACGCTGATACTCTTTACCCACCTTGCATGAAACCACCAAGAAGGCTAGAAAAGTTGGAATGATGACTTTGAGTTTACTATTTGTCTTTTGTAACATAAAATACTTTTTTCATTAATGAAATTATTCGGACAGGTGTTCTGCCGTAGTTCCAGGGTCGCCTATTTTCTTCCTGCTAACTTTTTCCTGCAGGTATTGAAAAATGACGAACAAGACTGGAATGATAAACACGCCCAGCACCACACCTGCAAGCATACCGCCAACAACACTCCATCCGATGGAGTGATTCCCATTTGCCGATGCACCTTGCACAAAAATCAGCGGAAGCATTCCTACAATGAAAGCAAGGGATGTCATCAGGATGGGACGAAAGCGTAAGCTAGTGGCTTCAAGTACGGAATCAATCAATGTCATTCCCTGGCGGCGGCGCTGCACAGCATATTCGACAATCAGAATCGCATTTTTGGATAACAAGCCTATCAGCATAATTAAGCCAATCTGTACGTAAATATTATTATCCAACCCGGCAAATCCGACAAATGAAAACACGCCGAGTACGCCTGTGGGGATAGTCAGTATCACAGCAAAAGGAAGAATATAGCTCTCATACTGCGCAGCCAACAAAAAAAATACGAAGACCAGGCTAAGCACAAAGATGAGTGTCTGCTGACTTCCCGCCGCTATTTCCTCACGGGTAATGCCCGTCCACTCGTAGGCAAAACCTGGTGGCAGTACGCCTTTAGCGGTTTCCTGAACCGCCCTAATTACATCTCCTGTGCTATAGCCAGGTTTGGGTGTGGCATTAATGACAACTGCATTATACAAATTGTTTCGAGTAACGGTTTCGGGACCGTATGTGCGGGTGAACTTAGCAATAGCTGTCGCAGGAACCATTGAGCCCAGATTATTCTTTACATAAATGCCATTTAGCGAATTGATGTCGGTTCGATAGGGAATATCCGCCTGCGCCATTACGCGATAATATTTTCCGAAACGGTTGAAGTCTGAAACAAAAGTGCTTCCATAATAGATTTGCAGGGTATTCATAAGTTCGGTAATGCCTACACCCAATTGTTTAGCTTTTTCATAATCTACTTCAATGGCATATTGTGGATTGCTTGTATTAAAAGTGGTGAAAGCCGACGCTATTTCTTTTCTTTGAGATAGCGCGCCGACAAAGCCCCAGGCCGTGCCGGCTAATTTGTCCAATGGACCAGTTGCTCTATCCTGTAGGGTTACTTCAACCCCACTCACGTTCCCAAAACCTTGTACCGTAGGAAAATTCACAAAGATGGTAAGTGCGTCATGAATCTGGCTCGTTTTCCCAATTAGCCTCCCGGCAATTTGGTTCGGGCTTTTTACCGGCCCTCTTTCCTTTATCGGTTTTAAGCGTGAAAAAACTGCTGCGTTAGGCGACGCAAAAGCGAAGGTGACAAAGTTCATTCCGTTCACATTCCACACATCGCTTGCCGCTCCATCCTGTAAAACAGTTTTGCTTATTTGATCAGTAGCACTGGTGGTCCTGCTTAACGAACTACCTCCCGGGGTTTGCGTGACTGCAATAATAAAACCTTGATCTTCTTCGGGAATAAAGCCTGTAGGTGTTTTCTTGACTAATACAAACGCCGTGATAGAAATTAACAATAGGCCTAACACACCTACCCATTTATGACGGGTTAAAAATCGAACACTATTCACATACCGTTGTGTAATGGCTTTAAATGCCGCATTAAATCCTGTAAAGAACCGGGCACTGAAGCTCTTCTTTACACCATGTTCCCCGTCAGCATGTGGGTTCTTCAAAAACAAAGCACATAAAGCAGGGCTAAGTGTTAATGCGTTGATAGCAGAAATGCCGATGGCGGTAGCAAGTGTAATGGCAAATTGTCGATAAAACACTCCCGCCGGACCTTGCATAAAACTTACTGGAATGAACACGGCCGCCATTACCAGGGTTATTGAAATAATTACGCTCGAAATTTCGCTCATGGTTTGAACGGTTGCTTTTCGGACAGGAAATCCGGTACGTTCCATCTTAGTGTGCACGGCTTCTACCACCACGATAGCATCGTCAACAACAATTCCTATTGCCAACACCAGTGCAAATAATGTTAGCAGGTTAATACTAAATCCGAATAGTTGCAAAAAGAAAAAAGTGCCGACAATTGCGACAGGAACCGCAATAGCAGGAATAAGCGTTGAACGTAGGTCCTGTAGAAATATAAAAACGACAAGTGCCACCAATATGAAAGCGATAATCAATGTTTCTTTTACCTGAGTGGTGGAAGCATCCAAAAATTCCTTGGAGTTGTACATGATCTTAAATCTCATCCCTGCAGGCAAACCCGCAGAAAATATGTTTAACTGGCGCTCGAGTTCCGTGATAATTTCATTGGCATTGGAACCCGGGGTTTGCAAAACGCCGAAACCCGCCGCGGGGCATCCATTCAGCTTATTGGATGAAGCGTACGAATAAGCGCCAAATTCCACACGTGCCACATCCTTTAAGCGCAAAACAGATCCATCGCTGTTAGCTTTCACGACCATATTTTCATAATCCTCGTTTCTATTTAGTTTGCCCTTATATTTTATGATGTATTCGAACGATTCAAAACTGCTTTGACCTAAGCGCCCAGGAGCCGCTTCAATATTCTGGTCTTTAATAGCATTGGTAATATCTTGCGGCGAGAGGTCGTTTGCAGCAAGGCGATCCGGTTTCAGCCAAATGCGCATCGAGTAGTTTTTGGAACTAAACACAACGGCCTGCGCTACACCGTGAACACGTTGTAATTGTGGAATTACATTTATTCTAAGGTAATTCTCGAGAAAGATCTCATCGTACTTTGTACTATCCTCACTATACAGCCCCACAAACATTAAAAAGCTGTTTTGTACCTTTCGGGTAGAAACACCTGCCTGAACTACTTCAGGCGGCAGCTGGCTATTTGCAGTTGACACGCGATTTTGAACATTTACCGCGGCAATGTCAGGGTTGGTACCTTGTTTAAAAAACACAGTAAGATTCATACTTCCGTCGTTACTGGAATTGGAGGTCATGTAAGTCATATTTTCTACGCCATTTACAGCCTCTTCTATGGGAGTAGCCACTGTGCGAGCCACTGCCTCGGCATTGGCCCCTGGATATACTGCCGTTACCTGCACACTCGGGGGCGCAATATCCGGAAACAAAGTGACGGGCAAAGTGAACAAGGACAATCCACCCAACAGAAGAAGGATGATTGAGATCACCGTTGATAATACTGGCCTTTCTATAAATCGTTTTAACATGGATGTACAATTTAATTACCGACAATAGGTTGAATTGATCAGTAATGTGAATAGAATTACTTGTTAATGGAATTCCTAAAAAGAGAGGGTTGGCTCAGAATCAATAGATAAAATCACCTTTAATAAATCGCGCTCAATCGCGTTCAGTTCCTTAAGCTATATCGATTCTATCTACTGATAACTTCATTTAATTTTACTTGCTCATCATTTAACCGTTTTAAGTTTCAATAGTTAAGATTTCACGGACCTAAGAATTTATATTAAAGCGGTTTTGCTCTTAACAAACTGTCGGTTGAAATCATTTGAGGTGTTATCGGCATTCCGTCTCTTAACCCACCCATTAATAAGGTAGATTGAGAGGACAAAACAATTCTTTCTCCCGCATTCACGCCGCTAGAAACATAGTAGTAATTGCTGGTTCTGCCGCTTACAGTAATCGGCTTGGTTACTATCTTATTGCTATCGGCTACAGTATATACAAATATTTTGTCCTGAATTTCAAAAGTGGCTTCTTGTGGCACAATAAGAACAGCTGTAAACATTTGAGGTAATCTTAATTTACCTGTATTACCTGTTCTTAGGGTGCGCGATGGGTTGGGGAAAGATGCGCGAAAATTAATAGCGCCCACAGTCTTGTCAAACTGCCCTTCTACCAATTCGATTTTTCCGTTTTGAGCATAAACGCTGTCATTTGGAAGAACCAGTTGAACAGGTGGAACGTGCTTTATTTTTTCCTCCAACGTGTTTCCCTCGTATCTATTTTTGAAATCAATAAAATCGGGCTCGCTCATGGAGAAGTAAGCGTACATCTCGTTCACCTGCGATAAGGTGGTCAGTGGTTGATCTTCTCCTTTTCCAACCAGGCTGCCCATCTTAAACGGAATGCGTCCAATATATCCGCTTACCGGAGCTTTGATATAAGTATAGCCGACATTAATTTGTGCATTGCCTACCATTGCCCTTGACTGCTCTACAGTCGCTTTTGTCGCATCGTAGGTTGCTTTGGCTGTTTTTACTTGTACTTCCGAAATAACATTGTTTTCGACCAGCGGGGTTAACCTGTCCACTTCTACCTTCGCTCGTTCCATGTTTGCCTCTGCAGCACGCAAATTTGATTTAGCATTGTTGAGTTGTTGATTATAAACGCGGGGATCTATTTTAAATAATAGCTGACCTGCGGTTACATAAGCACCTTCATCCACATAAATTTTTTCGAGATAACCTTCTACCTGCGGTCGAATTTCAACATTCACCCTGCCTTCGAGTGACGCAGGGAATTCGTGAAATGCGGTTGCGGATGCGGTGGACACTGAAATAACAGGGAGTGATGGAGGTGGCATTTGATGTTCAGGTTTTCGCGACGATGAATAACATCCGTATAATATGGATGCAGTTGCCGTCGCGCCCATCATCAGTTGAATAATATTCGTAGCTCGTTTCAATAATCGTTTCATAATGATCAAGTTGGTAGTGAAAAAATATTAACAATTCATCGATACGGTCATAAGCCTATCTATGATGACGATTGAGTTGAAAAATCTTGGACCATTCTGAAGAAAATGTTCTCTGATTCAATTTTTAACAACTCAACAAATCTACTGGCAAGCAAATTCGTTTCACAGGTGCGGAAACGTCAATTTAGTGGGTGGTTTGCGACTGCTGGCAGCCGCGATGATTAATCTTGCAGCAACGTTAGTAAAAGCAGTATAATGGACTCGTCAGTTCGATTCCATTAACCCAGGTTTTTTATGAAGCCTTCAATTGCATCATCCATCACTAATTTATTTATTTCATCTGAAGTGTTCGGATTCCTCATGTTTTTCATGGATATCAAGCCGTGCAGAATCGACCAAAACGTATAATATTTCAAACAGGGATTGACCTGCGGATTTTTACCCTTTGAGATAATCGACGTAATCGGTTCCATAACCAGATTTCTAAAGTCGGCCCTTTCCGTAAAACATTTTTCTATTTCGCAACCGGGCATGCCCATTCCGAACATCAGTTGGTAATACTCTTTGTTTCTAAAGGCAAAATTCCAATAAGCATCGGCAATTGCTTTCAATTGTTCGCGCGGGTCACCTGATTTTTCTTTCGCCTGCTGAATTTTTTTTGAAAGCATCCGAAATCCTTCCTTTGCAAATTCCCATAAGATTGCCTCCTTGTTTTCAAAATGATCGTATATCACCGGAACACTATACTCAATAGCATCCGCTATTTTGCGTATGGACACCGCCTCCCAACCATCCTCCTTCACGATCTGCCAGGCCGTAGAAAGAATATTCATTCTTACTTCTTCTTTTTGCCTTTGTCGGCGTTCCGTTATACCCATGTCGATGTTTTACCTAACACTGTTAGCAAATATAGCGGTGTTGTCATTCCAGATCAAAAAATTCAGTGTTAATTTTTTGTTTCCATTCTTTACTGTGTCAAAGAAAAGCCGCCCCAGTGACGAAGCGGCTAAATAACAGATCTCGAAATTAGGAATGCAGAGGTGTGAGTTACTCTCCTCGATTATTGCTGCAAATCACTCACCTAGCAATTACAAATTTGTTGGCTGAGCTAAATTCGGAGTTGTTTATTTTTAAAATATAGACGCCAGGTGTGATGTCGTGTAATGGAATCCTTATCAGGTTGTTTCCTTTGACGATGTTTAGGTGATAGGACTTAACAACTTGCCCAACGTTGTTAAGTATTTGCACCTCTGACGCGCCGTTGCTGACGCTGTTCAACTGCATGTTTATAAGATCTGACGCCGGGTTCGGATAAAACGACACATTTTGTGAACTAGAAATTATTTCATTGCCAGTGTTAGCAATGGCGGTTGTTACTGCACCTGGAATTGCTTGAGCCGATAAATTATAGCATTGAATGGCGGTGTAGGCTCCATTTTTTCCAACGACTTTAATATAGTAGGCGGCATTCCTGGCATGTGAACCATAGGTCACAGTTTCATTCCCCGTCCCGGTGCCCGTTGATGAGGCGACCAGGCTCAAACTCTTATTATAAACATACAGATCGTAATCAGCGGACAAATTGCTAAGCGTCACCTGCAAGTTTGTACTGGCGTTGGGCAGAGCGACGATGAACCAGTCAACATCGGTAGCCGAAGAAATTGTCGCGGAGATTGTAGTGCCCAAAGCGATTGTCTTTGCGGAGTTGGAAGTGTTGTTGGGCTCGTAAGTGTCATTACATACCGTAGTGAAGGATGCCTGTGCATAATTTCCGGGACCTGCATTGCAATTGGCGAGAACCCTCCAGTCATATGCAGTAGCCGGCAATAGTCCGCCTAGATTATATGAAAGCGTGTTAACAGAAGCAATTGGAATCCATGAGGGCGAAGCCGATTGTTTAAATTGAACACTATAATTAACCGCATTTGCAACTGCACTCCAACTGACCGTTGTGCTGCTAGAAGTGATATTAGTTGATGTTAATCCCGATGGCGTACCGCAAGGGGACGACGTTGTAAATGGAGTCGCCAATCTGCACAGTGATGAGGATGACCAACTGCAGACGGTGCTTACTTTCCAAACATACGTAGTCGAATAATTCAAGCCTGTGAGATTTATGGATGTAGAAGGAGTAGCAGTTGCAACATTTGTCCAACAGCAAAAAGTAGTTGGTTTATAACTAACATCGTAACTTACTGAACCCGGCACCGCTGACCAACTTAGTGTAGCCGAGTTTGTTGTGATGTTTGTTGCACTAAGTGCCGAAGGAGTTGCACAGCTTGCGTTCACGTTGCCCAAAGCAAAGGCGCCAAAATCGCTTACTCCTCTCCACGTTACCGAGCCGCTCGTTGTTGTCCCTTCGCCTGATCCGCCATGACTGTCCCAACTATAATTGTTGGCATGGGCTAATTTTACATCCGGCACATTTGTAATGTAGTTAAATGACCCGCAGCCGCTCGTAGAACTCCAACCTGCGGTCACGTCTATAGAACTGGTTAAGTTTTCATTATGACTTGGATAACCCGGACTCAAGTACCAATACTCACAATTACTTACGCTATGCAATCCAGTGTCGTTGATATCCCGATATAATTGCGCTCTTGAGTAACTGGCCCGAAATACATCTTGTGCAGCGACGGGTGCAGATATCGATAATGGTGCATAAACTACTCCATAACCAAGGGGAAATGTAAATGGATCATTCCCTTGTTTCCAAACGCTTCCATTTACAAACGAATTTACAGATGCATTCAGAGCAACAGCACCGTCGTTAAAGAACATGATTCCACAAGTGCTAGGAGCGGGAGGAGCGCTGTCGGAGGGAAACGAAATATAACCACAGGAATTATTACAAGGACCATCGAATGCATTTACGATTCCATTCACGAACCTGGCGGTGCCATTAATATAGATGGGAGTCTCCACTGATATTCCTATGCCGTCAAAACTTATATCCTGAAATGTTATTTCCCTCGCCCCACCTATCGAACTACCTGGCTTAGTCGTGTTAAATATAACCTTGAGTGCATCGTCATTGGTGCTACTTTGAATATACCCACCGATAGGATAATAGCAATAAGAATAAAGGCATTCATAGTCACACCATTCAAACTCCAAGTCATAGGCCCATTTGCCGGCCACAAGACTACCCCCAATAGTAAGTGAATGAACTTTTGCACCACTCTGATCTGTAATCGACATGTTACCGTAAACTATAACGCTTCCAGATACGGTCAATGAAACGGCGTTTGCAGAGCTAAACAACAGACTTCCCGGAGTCTGTACCTGATCGAAATCCGTATTGATATTAAGAGCCGGAATCGAATTGGGCACACTGGCTGTAAGCGTGATCTGTGTTCCCGTGCTGATGGTGACGGCTCCTGCGTTGGAATTCTGACCCGGGTAGCTGCTCGCACTAACCCAAGTGCTTCCATTATACGTTTGCCACTTAGTAACATCATTCCAGTTTCCGCTGGCAATCGACCGGTAGTCTTCTGCAGATTGAGCTGAGACAGAAAGAATGATTGCGGGAAACGAAATCAAAACAAGAATAATAATCTTCATGGTTAAAGTTTTAGTGTCAATATAGAATGCCGCTTTACGTCTGCATGTGAACGGATAATAAAGCCACTAAAAATGCCTTGATGATTTTGCGTGAGGCAACTCTATTTATTCAGGTCATTCAAGCTTGAGGAGTCTCCCTGTATACTTTAATCTGCCATTGCTGACCCGATAAAAATATATGCCTTTTGCAAGCTGAGCCTCTCCTATTGTCACACGGTAGACCTGTCCCTTGACCACGTAATGTGAAAACAAAGTGTGAATTCTCGCACCATGATTGTTAAATAGCTCGACAATGGCGTTTCCAGTTTCGGCCGCAACAAATTGGATGTTCGTTTTTGTAGTAAAAGGATTGGGATAGACGACGGGCTCCTTCATCAACCTCGTTTCTCCGATGTTCGATGATCTGCTTGTTACAGTTGGTGCCAAAGAATATTCCACTGTAACTTCAACCAAATCGTAACAAACCTGCACGGGGCTACGACCAATTGGCGCATAGTTGTCAACTCGTACACCAAATGTGATCCCGTTAATCATAGCTGGCGTCCATTGGTATGCCTCTTCGTGATTGAATCCTCCGGTGTTCCCGCCGCCGGTCTGAGGAAAAAAATATTCCGTTTCCACTTCGGGATAAATTTTGCCAGGATAGTCATCCTGATAAGTCCAAAACACTCCATACTGACAAGGGTTGCCCACTGAGCACTGGTATCGTTGCATCAGCGATAAAACGTAATCCCCGACCGACGAGCGGCCATTTTTAAATCGTTTAATCCTGATCGTAATATTTTCGATTGTAGCATTATCTGGAATCGTGAACCCGAAACCTTGCAAGGCCAGGCTTGCGACGGACCTGGAGGTGAAAGGCTTGGAGGAGTCAGTTATGGGCGACAACTTACTAGAACAACCGTAGATATTATCATCCGCTGCCAAATTCGTGGCAGTGGCCTTGGGATAATTTAGGTCGCCGTAAACTTGTCTAAACTGATTAAGATTGTTGAGGTAGGTTGCTGTCTTTGTTTGAGATAAAATCTGCGTGAAGCCCGAAAGGGAACTTGTCGAAAGCAATAACACCAGGAGTAAATATTTTTTCATAAAGATTCATTTGAAATATTAAAACACGAACTGAGGACCTGATTCTGGCGGTGCAGCGACTAGCTACAAAAACCTTAGCTGGATTGTCAATTTAAATTTGCCTCAAAAATTGCTTCAGGCAAAACACGAATTAATGAAAGATGGATTTGAATTAACGAATGGGTAATAATTGGCGAGCTAGATGATTTGTAACACGATAGATTTGGCGTGGCGAATGGCAAGCGGAATCTTGTCAAGAACGTGAATATATATTCATAAATTCTTCTTTGCGTTGCTTTGATACATTTAGGGAGGTGCCATTGGACATTATTAACTGACCGCCATCTCCCCGGAGATATTTTTGAATTTCCCGCAGGTTTACGAGGTAGGATTTATGAATCCGAAAAAAGCCGTAGTCCTTCAATAATTCTTCGTATTCTTTCAGATGTTTCGAAGTAAGTATTTTATCGGCCTGCTTTAGAAAGAAACATGTATAAGGACCATTGCTTTCACAATAGATGATATCACTGACTTTCACAAAAAGTAAACCTTCAAGCGTGGGCAAGGCGATTTTATGATTGTCTTGTGAGCCGGTCTTTATATTGCCTAACAGCGCTTCAAGATTTTTATTGATGTGCTCACGATTCAA
>AR_comb_assmDRAFT_10761174_pt1 | contig 14701 bp, 15 predicted proteins | sample ArasoioldDNA_FD_10543 | JGI IMG/M metagenome (IMG submission 10543) | reverse complement strand
TCGCCGCCCCAGAGCTTGCCATCAAGACCAAAGCCGAGCCCATCCATCGCGACCCCAATCACCTCGCCGTCAATCGCGTTGTCTGCCATGCAACTCGCAATGTGTGCATGGTGATGCTGGACGCCGATCTTTTCGGGTCCATCAAGAGATTGAGCATACTTGGTTGAGAGGTACTCGGGATGAAGATCGTAAGCGACCAGCTCTGGCTCAATCCCATAGAGTTGCTGAAAGTGACTGATGCCTTCTTTGAAAGACATTAGAGTCTCGAAGTTTTCCAAATCTCCTATGTGATGACTGAGATAAGCATCATGACCACGAGCTAAACAAAATGTGCTTTTCAGCTCAGCGCCACAGCCCAGGATCGGCCTGCTCACAGTAAAACCAGTTCTTACAGGAGCGGGAGCGTAACCACGCGATCTTCTGATCATGATTTGCTTGTCATCGAACACTCGCACTACGGAATCATCAGTACGGATGTTAATCTTCCGATCATGGACCAGGAAATTGTCGGCGATGCTCCCTAGCCTGAGACGGGCTTCCTCGTCCCCATAACATATCGGCTCATCAGACACGTTCGCGCTGGTCATCACCAATGGTCCAGCCATCTTCTCCATCAAAAGATAATGAAGCGGCGTATAAGGCAACATGAACCCAATGGTCCGCAAATTGGGAGCAATGGATTCTGGCAGGCTGCAGTTCGGCTTTCGTTCGAGCAGCACGATCGGACGATTGCTCGACAACAAAACTCTTGCTTCGACATCAGAAACTGAGCAATGCAGACGCACGACGTCAAGTGTCCGGGCCATCAGGGCAAATGGTTTGTCTTCTCGATATTTGCGTTGTCGTAAGCGACTGACTGCCTCGTTCGAGCTGGCGTCACAGGCGAGGTGGTAACCGCCAATTCCCTTGATAGCAAGAATCTTACCGGCGCGTAGTAACTCCTGGGCATGCAAAATGACATCGTCAACGCGCAGGTCCTGACCGAGATCACGAAGATAAACTCTTGGGCCACAGGTGTCGCAGGCGATAGGTTCGGCATGAAACCGTCGATCAAGCGGATCCTCATACTCGGTACGGCACTCGTGACACATTTTGAAGTGCCGCATCGTCGTTTTTGCTCTGTCGTAAGGAACATCTTCGACAATGGTGAAACGAGGACCACAATTCGTGCAGTTGATAAACGGATAACGATGGCGGCGGTTGCGTGGGTCAAATAGCTCTCGCACACATTCGCTACAGGTTCCAAAGTCTGCAGACACCGGCAGGGCTCGTTCGCCGACCGCACTACTCTCGAGTATTAGAAAGTCTGGATAACCTTCAGGCGGCAGATTTTCTTTACATTCGATGGAATCGATCTGCGAAAGTGGCGGCGGGTTGTTGCCTATTTCAGTTACGAAACGCTGGATAGCGACAGCGCTTCCCTCAACATCAATCAATACTCCGTTTACGTTGTTGCGGACTCTCCCCGTGAGCGACATGCGACTGGCGTGTGAATAGACGAAGGGTCGAAAGCCAACGCCTTGAACGATCCCGCGCACCAGTATTTGCGCTCTTATAGTCACGTTGTCAGATTGAAACTTTCTGCTTTACATGAGAGACAATTAGGTCAAGATAATTGGTTATTCCAGCCCCGGTTTTTACTGATACCTCCAGCGTTGTCATTCCTGGTCTGACACGCTGAATATTTGTTCTCGCAGCTTCCAAATCAAAATCGACTACCGAAGCGAGATCCATCTTGGTAATGACCGCAACATCAGAAGTGTTAAAGATGGTTGGATACTTCAATGGTTTGTCTTCACCTTCGGTGGTAGAGAGCAGAACGATTCGCAGGTTCTCGCCCAGGTCATAACTCGACGGACAAACCATGTTGCCGACATTTTCGATGAACAAAATATCGAGTGCCGCGAGATCCCAATCCCCCAGCGCGTTCTCAACCATCGCGGCATCAAGATGGCACACTGTACCAGTCGTAATCTGCCGTACTGGAGCTTTGCTCCGCGCGAGGCGGTCAGCATCGTTATCAGTCGCTAAATCGCCGACCAGGGCGGCCACCTGCAAACCTGTTTCACGTAGACTGCGGAGCGTATGTTCAAGCAGTGCAGTCTTACCTGCCCCAGGGGTCGAGACAAAACTAACTACCAACACAGCAGAGTCTGCAAATCGCTTTCGCAGTGAGCGCGCCAGGAGATCATTCTGCTTCAGAACGTTCTGCCTGACTTCAACCAATCGTGGTGTACTCATGCGATAGCCTCAGCCACCTGCGGTTTCTCTTCGATTTCGATGGCAACGACCAGCAGTTCTCTGCCCTCAATCACCTCTGGTGTTAACTCTCCGCATGTTGGACAGGCAAATAGCTGAATTGATTCGAGGGTCTTTTCACTCGCACACCTGGGACAATAGACCCTGGCCGGTACCTCTTCAATCAAGAGACTTGAACCCTGCAAGAGAGTGCCTTCGCAGGCAATTTCATAAGAGAACAACAATGCGTCTTTGACTACTCCAGACAATAACCCAAGCTTCAAATGAAGAGTAGTCACACGCTCAGCGCCGAGCCGTCGACACTCTTCGGTGGCCATCTCAACCATACTCATTGCAATAGAGAGTTCGTGCATGGCTATTGCGGTCTGGCGCAAATATCAAATGAGCACTTCACCTCGTTCTTTATCTTCAAGGTGCCGCCGGCCACCGAAACAGGTTTGATTTTGAAATCTGTCTGCCGCAACTGATAATCGCCTTTTGCCCGGAGCATCTCATCGGCGACAGTGATTTCAGCCGTAATCCAGACATTTTTCTGAGTCACACCATGTAAATTCAAATCTCCTATCAGGCGAGCTCGGTAACGACCCTGGCCCAACCGGCTGAGAGTCACGTTAGTGCTATCAAACTTGATCTCTGGATAGCTTTGGACCTCGAGCACCTCGCGCTGCATCGTGTTTTCGATCTCTAATCTATCTTTTTCTTTAACCTGATTCGCGACTCTCAGTGACGAGGCATCTATAGTCATACGCAACGACGCTTTTTCAAATGTCTCGTGAGTAAACTCGGCGCTGCCACCGAAACTCCGAACGGAAATCACCGGGTTATGTCCAAAGGCGGAGAATAGACCTTCCGCAAAAGCCTGGACTGTAAAGGTACTTTCTTCAGGAACTAGCCGGTAGTGCGCTAACGCGCTCTTGATTTCAGTTGCCATATGGGTGCTACAAAGCCTTGCGAACCGCTTTGCGTACCAACTCAGTTGTCAGTCCGTAAACCAGATGAGAAGCCAGCGCATAAGCGTGTGTTGACAAGGGATAATTCTTTGCCGATCGCGACAGTCCGACGGCGGGAACAATGCCTTCGTCGGCGATTAGCCACACAGCGGCACCAAAAGGGACACCTTCACCAATCGAGACCTGGGGCGCCAGCTCGGTAAAAGCTCCATAAATTGCGCCTGAGGCCGCTCCCATCGCGTAATGAGCAACTGTCCCTGCTGTCTCTTTCTCTGCTTTCGACAGTTTCTGATCGAACACCAGTTCACTGACCGCGTTACCGGCTCGCTCCGCCGCATCGTCGTCAGGATCGTCGCTACCTCTTTCTTGAAGCGCCTTGCCGATGCCATGTTGAGGTGACCCGGGCTGCTCTGATTGAGCTCCATGTGAGCGCTCTTCACCACTCATCAATTTACTAAGAGCACTTTGAAACTGATTCATTACTAATGAAGCGACCAGCCCACCGGCCACACCTGCAGCTAGACCTTTAACTATGCTTTCCTGGCTTTTCATTGCTTCACATCGATCTCATCTTTAAGTAACGTTGCACGTCGGGGACAACGGTCGACAAACTGTTACTGAAATTGCCGGGTAAACCGGGGATCACTCGGTCAAGTCCGGCGCGCACCTGTTTGCGAATCTCCGGATGGGCCATAATCAGGCCCGCACCCGCCACCAATAGGGCAAAACCGCCTACCAAATACAACATGTCCTTTGACTCGGAACCATTGTTAGCCATGACACTTCTCCTTATGACTTAGGGGTTTAAATTCATCTAAGCAAGCATCGCAATTGCCGATGGTTCGACGAAGTCAGGTGCTTACATGCGTGTGATTCGGATATATCGTTTTATGTCTGGGAGAGATGCGACGACACCCGCCGCAACCGCCGCCAACACCAATCCGCCGACTATTTTCCAAACACTATGTCCAAAATGCTTACACTCTGTCTGCGACCCATTGTTCCTGTCCATTTTTGTTCGCCTCCCTGGTTTGTCCGCTGTTTCTGAAAAACTCCTCAATCAGATCTTGAATTACTTGCACGGCACGATCCACAGAATCTGCAACGGCCGGACTCAGGCCTAGCTGTCCTTCTTCCGGCCCAAACGTCGCCGGCTCGCAACCCACCAGCAGGATCTTGTTGAACGTGCCTCCCATCGACTTCACCAGTTGCAAAACCTTCGCCGGGTCCATACCGTGCGTCTCGACAGCAAGATTAGAGGGATCTAGTTGGTCCAACTGGTCCAGATCCGGTTCGATCGTGTAAATCGTTCCGGGAGTCTCGCCGCGCGGCACCGCGTCAACGAGAATCGTAAGTTCACAGCCACCCATCAAAGCGTAAGCGAGATCAAAGCCGCGAATACCGAAGTCAAAGACTCGTATATTTTCTGGGAACTGAAAAGCAGAGAGCCTGCGAATCACTTCACAGCCAAAGCCATCGTCTCCCATAAAGATGTTGCCAATACCGGCCACAAGTACTTGCGCTGTCATAGATTTCCCATCGAATTTGACTCTGCCAACGGCTCAACCTCGGTGGTCGAAAAGAAAAAGCGGTGACCGGGCTGCCGCATCATTCCGAAATCACGGCCGGGGTCATCCTGAATCACCACGGCAACATGAGCCTGGCCCTCATAATCTTGTTCGATAGCCTCGATGATCGCGATCTTTCCAGCCAGTGCAAGGTCCATGATGTCACTCCTGCCACGCGGCCTTAGTACGACACGGTCGCCACATTTCAACGAGACTCCGTTGACTTGAATTTGTTCGAGCGGTTGCTTTTCTTCGAGCAACTGCCACTCCCATTCGTTCATGACTGTTTACGATTGACGCCTTTCATGGCCCCGTGCAATTTCATGAATTCCTCGAGGGGAAGCATTTCCGTTCTTTCGAGCAACTGTCTCGCGCGATCATCACTGGCCCGAATCTCACGCTTTTCTTCTTCAGTCAGCGTAAGAATCCTGAGTGTGAGAATCTCGTCAATCTCAGTTCCATCGAAGAGGTCGCCAGGACTCTCAGCAGCAATCTGCGGATAGTCGTAAAGAATGATCGGCGACGAAAGCATGCAATCTTTTTCTCCCGCCATTCCAATCATCACTGGATAGGTCCCGATATTCTTGCATTCGGTTGCTGCGTTACTGAATTCGGCTGGAGGATCCAAAAGCGATACAAACTCGCCGTTCTCGATGTTAAGAATCGTGTGAGTAGAAACGAAGGAACAAAGCAAAGCCTCGTCGCGGCTTTTCTCGTCAGCATTAGTGAACGCTGTCGTATTACGAACTTGAACAGTGAGCTTAAAGGCACCGCTTAAGTGCGAGCAGGCACTAACCTCGATACTCACTGAACCTGTTAAAGCACTTTGCCGCCTGGTAATTTGACCAATTACTTCGCTCTGATCAGAACTGCGCAACTCTTCAACTTGAGTCTCAGGCGGAAGTGCAAATTCCACCAACTCAATGTTCTGCTTACTATTCGCCAGGTTGATTGCGATTGGACCAACTTGCCGCTCAATTGCTTCCTGCCAGGTATTGTAGAGACGGCCATCGTGTTCGAGCGAGTTAACTGGTTGAAAGTTTGTAATCTCGGAGGTTGTACCGAGAGCCGCAGAAACCTCTCGGGCAATCAACTGAAGAAACTTAACACTCACCCGAAGTTGAGTCGTCTTGTTCGCTACGATCAGACATTGCGTCTGCATCAAAGCTGCTTCAGTGCCTTTTTGTGCGACGCTATACGATTCAGGACAAACCACTCCAAAATTCCAGCGCTGTTGATTCTTAACTGACGAAGGTCGATACGGATACAGCACGTAGCCTTCGTACAGTACGGCCGCGGCAACGCGCTCGACCAGCGACTTCTCTGGTTTTGATTCAGCTGCGGCGCTCACGAAGGTATGCTTTCTTCGACGACGATGATGTCCTCAGAATTCTCATCGCTGCGCGGTAACAACAGCTCGAGAGTCTGTTCCCAGGTGGGAATACCTCGTTCCATTTTGAAATGCGATAAGCGATCGAACACATCTCGACGTAAACAAAGCCAGGCACTATTCGGGTAATAGAGATCGATCATCTCTTTCCACACCCAAACCGGCAGCCGAAATCGCGCTTCCTTGTCCCAGGGGATCTGTTCAGCTTGCATTGTGCCGTCGGCTGCTTCATAAAAGACCGTCCCGCTAAACATCAAATTCAGAGGCACTTCACCTTCACTCAAGGCTGCAAAATATTTGGTTGCGGCCACATTGAAATCAAAAGTACACGGTACTGGTAGGGCGACCGTTGTTTGGTCATGAAATGGAGGCACGACCGTGTTTGTATGGGTCCACAGCATCGGCCGAAGCGTTTGCGCCCAACGATCCGGTTCGCCAAACAGATCCGAGAGTTGGCCCTGCTCCGCCGGATCATACTTTCGCCGCGTAGTCTCGATTTGGATCTGGCACCGCAGCATTATCGACTGGATCAATTCGCCGCGATTCGCGTTGCTAATGGTTAGCTGGAAAGCTAGTAATGGGGCAGCAGCAAAAGTCACGGCTTCTGCTGATTCGATTTTGAATTCCAGATCAGGCATCCGTTTTTCCCACCAGGTTCGATCTTTCTTTTAGCTGATTGAAGAACGTTGAAATTGCTTCCCAAACATCGCTGCCTCCCGAAAGTCCATGCCACTTCGTGCGAATTAACCCGACCAACTTGAAGCATTCGTCAATAGGCACGAGGTAATAATCCCTTGCGCCGTTCACCCGGTTGACTAACAAGGCTTCAGTATCAGTCTCCATCTCATTTAGCGTTCGGTTGCCGGCAACGATGTCGTTCCATGCCTCCAAATCGAGAAGAGATTCGGTTGCGCCTGCAGGACTCGGATAGAGAGCTATGATCTTTTGCTCCACGCTGCTACGAAAGAAGAAAGCCATGCCGATCGGAATTAGCAGGCCGTCCCACTGTGCCTCTGTCAGCGAAAAATCTTGCAGGAACTTTATTCGCTGCGGGATGCGTCTATAACGCTGATCCGAGCTACCACTGAAAAGAATTGAGCAAGCCTGACACGCACAGACAATTCGCCTGCGAGCTGGCTCGATCAAGTGCGAATGCTCAATTCCCAACTCTGCGCTGCACATGTCGCAACGTTCTGCCATGTCGCGCTTTTTGACAAAACGTCGCAGAAGATTGAAGGCATCTGAACTGACAGGAGCAGTCGGCTGCCGCCCTTTTGCCGGAAGCTCATCACTCGGAATTTGAGTCTCTGACATTCTCGTATGTTCGACCTGGTCCGTTGTTGATGAAATCGCTACGGGCCACGGCCTCCGACCATCTCCGCCGCGTGGCGGTTTAAGCAGGCGCCAGCGGCACCTGACTCATTGACAACGGGGGCAAAGCGATACGGGCGCGTCCGTTTTCCTGTAGTAACGGCAAGGGCTTAAGATGAAGTTTCGGTTGGTCCAGGCCTCGCCCTGCTCGGATCACGTCAAATCGTTGCTGACAGCTGTTACAGACGAGCGTTGTTAAATTGAGCGACGCATCAGTCAATTTGTTACTGCAGCCCGGACAGGTGTTTCCGTAGGCATAAAGCGAATCGCCCAGCCGGCAAAATAGCACCGAATGGCCATCGACATCGGCGAATTCGATCGAGTTATCGTTTAGTCCCACCAAACTGGTTACATCCCGCCAGGCGTCCTTTACTTCTTTCGAATTTCCGTTCGGTTTTCCGATTTGCACAAATCCAGTTTGGGGATTAAGAGTCGATAGACCTTCAGCATGAACTGCCAACACATCCGGAGCGGCCGCATAAATCGCGTCTTCGATCGCCAGTTTTAAGGTCATCGAGGAAGAGGGGCAGGTCTTACAACTTCCTTCTAATTTAATCCAGACGTTGCCCTCAACAATTTCCAGCAACTCAACAATCCCGCCGTGAGAATTTATATACGGTCGAACTTTATCCAGGGCGCCCAACACTCGGGTCTCGAGCGAAAGTGGATGTAGACCATAAAGAAGCAGCAAACTTGCGACTGTTTCATCAGCTGCAAAAGAGTCAAAAATTGCATGACCGACTTCACCTTTATCGGCAATCAGTTCCATTAGACGCTCCAATGCCGTGCCATGGAACTCCATTAAGGCCTGGACCAGGGCGATAGCATTTTCACGAGCCTCGGCATCTGTTAAATGCTCAATATTGTGAATAAGCTCTTCAATTTCTGAGGGGCCTGACGTCAAATTGAACCTCCCTGCAATTCTTGCTGGCCTTTATCGCTCATGTATTGCACTTTGTGCTTTGTATTCTTTGTTCTTTGTACTCGTCAGACCAGATACCAGATACCAAGTACAAAGCACTAAGCGCACAGCACAAAGTGCAATAGCAGCTGAGAGCCAGGGTCGAGCCTGGGGTTACTTCACCATTCCAAACATCGGCGAATGATGCGTCTCTAAAATCTTTCCATTACCCAGATACATATGGACACCGCAGGGCAAGCAGGGATCAAAACTGCGAACTGCCCGCATAATATCTATGCCTTTAAAATTATCAGGTCCATTCTCTTCGAAGATTGGGGTGTTTTGTACCGCGTCTTCGTATGGTCCAGGGGTGCCATAGATGTCGCGCGGGTTCGCGTTCCAAGGCGTGGGAGGATAAGGATGGTAATTTGCAATCTTGCCGTCCCTGATAACCACGTGATGCGAAAGTACGCCGCGAACAGCTTCGTGAAAACCACAACCTATTGCTTCGTCAGGCACTTTGAATTCGGACCATGTTTTGGTATGACCGGCGTGCAATTCCGCCATTGCCTGCTCAGTAAAATAGAGCGCAGCTGCGGCAGCGTATGCCTGGAAATACGTACGAGCCCGATCACGCTCGATGGCATTACTCCACTTCGGTATCTTCCACTCAAATTCGACTTCCGGCTTCATCGCAGTCTTTGGGAGATAGATCTTCACGCTGTGTCCGGTTGCTTTGACATAACCGATATCTACCTTCCCAGCGAGTGCCGTGGCCCAGAAGCGTGCGATTGGACCACCACCAGTATCGAGCGCCAGGTATTTCTTATCGCCAGGCTCGCCTTCGTGATACCAGCGAGGTGACATCACCCAGGTGTAGTTGTTGTCGAAGTCTCGTTTTTGAGGGCGCGGTATGGTTGTCTGATTCCAGGGATGTCTCCGGTCGACTGGGTTACCGAGCGGATCGGTTTTGACAAAGGTCTCCGAGTTTTCCCAGTCATCGTAATAACTGCTGCCAAGTAGGATGCGAATACCCAGGTTTATATCGACAAGGTCCGTCGTAACGAGCTTCCCATCGACTACGACACCCGGAGTCACATACATCGCGTTACCCCAGTCGTTCATGTTTTTGTAGGTATAGTCGCAGACAGCAGGATCCTGGAATGAACCCCAACAACCGAGCAGGATACGCCGTTGGCCCACCTTGTCGTAGCCGGGCATCGCTTCGTAAATGAAATCGAAAAGGTCGTCGTGTAACGGGACTACTTTCTTCATGAACTCGCAATAACGCATCAAACGAACGAGATAATCCGTGAAGAGTTGCACTGTCGGCACCGTGCCAACTCCACCCGGATAAAGCGTGGACGGATGAACGTGTCGTCCTTCCATCAAACAAAACATCTCGCGCGTGTACCGGCTCACCTGAAGAGTTTCGCGATAAAACTCACCGGTGAATGGATTGAGCGCAGTCATGATGTCGGCGATGGTCCGGTAACCATGGTCAGCCGCATGTGGTGCCTCTTTTGTTTTCGCCTTCTCCCAAACACTGGGGTTTGTTTCGCGGACCATCTGCTCGCAAAAATCCACGCCCACCAGATTGTCCTGAAAGATGTTGTGGTCGAACATGTACTCGGCGGCCTCACCAAGATTCACAATCCATTCGGCCATTGCCGGCGGCCGCACATTGAAGGCCATGTTTTGCGCGTAAGTGGCGCAAGTTGCGTGATTGTCACCACATATTCCGCAGATACGACTGGTGATGAAGTGGGCGTCGCGTGGATCCTTTCCCTTCATGAAAATACTGTACCCGCGAAAGATCGAAGAGGTGCTATAGCATTCCGCGACTTCACGATTAGCAAAATCGATCTTTGTATAGATTCCCAGGCTGCCGACAATTCGCGTAATCGGATCCCAATTCATATCGACAAGAGTGCGAGGTTGCGACGGGGTTTTAGTAATAGTGGAAGTACTCATGACGCTCGCTCCTTTGTCTGCAACGAAGGTTGGGCCCTATAACCAGTCGTCAATTCCGGACGGTTGTGGCGCCACCGCGGTTCTTTGTTCACGGTTGCGTTGGTCATACTGCGCAGCGCTCGAATCGCCGCACCGTAAACGCCAACCACTCCTGATGAAACTTTTGCCCCGGGCGGCTCGTCCATGAAGGGCATAAACTTGTCTGGAAAACCGGGCATCGTGCATCCGATACAAATGCCGCCGACGTTAGGACAGCCACCAATTCCAGCCATCCACCCACGCTTAGGCACATTGCAATTCACAACCGGGCCCCAGCAGCCAAGTTTCACGATACATTTTGGCGAGCCATACTCATCGGCAAAGTCACCTTGTTCGTAATATGAACCACGATCGCAGCCATCGTGAACCGTTCCACCAAATAACCAGGTAGGTCGACCGGCATCATCGAGCGGGATCATCGGCGCCAATCCGGCTGCTACATATAGAAGATAGAGGACCGTTTCCATGAAGTTATCTGGTTGAACAGGACAACCGGGTACATTAACTATCGGAATACCAGCGCCCGATTTCCAATCCCAGCCCAAATAATCGGCGAGTCCCATACATCCGGTCGGGTTTCCCTGCATCGCATGAATGCCGCCATACGTCGCGCAGGTACCAATAGCAACGACCGCCAAAGCTTTGGGAGCGAGGCGGTCGATCCATTCGGTCGTCTTAATGGGCTGGCCGGTCATGGCATCAGTGCCCATCGCCGCCCAGTAGCCCTCGCCGCTAATATTCTCATTCGGAATCGAACCCTCAACTACTAAGACGAAAGGATCTATTAAGCCTTGTTCAGCCTGGTAAAAGTACTTCATGAAATCGTCACCGACTTCATAAGCCAATACCGGATTATGCAAATGGACTTTGGGAAGGCCGGGTATCGCACCGAGCACAACATCTTCGACGCTTGGCTGCGTTGCCGCAGTTATGGAGACCGAGTCGCCATCGCATCCCAGCCCAGCTGTTATCCATACGATGTGAATATCCTTTACCGCCGGAGGCCTTTGTGTAACGCGGCCATATGGCGCTATTTCCGCAGCCATGTACTCTCTCCTTTCTAAAAGAGGCGTTTTGATTCTGGGCGAGAATCTTCTTCAAGGAGCAGTCGCTTGTGCGCGTTGCTATCGAGTTGCACGCAATCTCGGTAGTGCCTTATCGGGCACTACCGAGAACTCCGTATCCGAGCGGCGGCGTTCCTCAGCGTCGACTGTTCAGGCACACAAAACCCGTAACTTTGAAACCCGGCGAGTTTTGGTGCTCAAGCCAAAGTAAAACTCCAACCAAATTGTAGGGAGCAAGGGGATTATTAAGCGGGAACAGGGATTAGTCTATTCGTAGACATACGTAGTTGGGCTACGAAAGCTCCGTATTTTTATGGAGAATGAGTGTCTTAACGGTAACAGCGTCAGCCTTCCATTGGAATGATGCCTCGGCGCAGAGCAAAACGAATGAGCTCAGCTTGCGAGTGCATGTCCAATTTGTGCATCAGGTTGGCTCGGTGAGTTTCTGCAGTACGCGAACTTATGCCCAATCGCACGGCAATTTCACTATTGGTCCTTCCTTCGGCAGCAAGGTGGAGGACCTCTCGTTCGCGTGCGGTCAAGGTTTCGTATCGATCAAGACTGGTAGCCTGGGCTCGTTCCTGATAGACCTCAATGGCTCTGGCAGTAAGTGGTGGACTTAGGTAGCGGCGACCCGCAGCAGCCTCGCGAACAGCCTGAACCAGATCAGCAGATTTTGAATCTTTTAAAACATACGCTGAAGCGCCATTACTCAAAGCTTCAAGCACGTAAGCCTCATTCGCGTACATCGACAAAATTACAATTTGGGTGTTAGGAGAACGTTTCTTTATCTGTTTAAGTACGTCGAGACCATTTAGACCGGGCATCATCAGGTCGAGCACGAGAACTTTGGGTCCAAGCAGCTCGACTGTTTGCACTGCCTCCAACCCATCACCAGCCTCGCCTACCACGTGTAGATCCTTTTCGCCCTCAAGTAGCGCGCGCAGTCCTTGACGCACGATGTGATGATCATCTGCAAGAACAATGGTGGTGACCGACTGCTCCATTCAGATCTCCGTCAAATCAGAATTGATAATATGAGGCTTCGCCCAAAAGTAACATGCCAACTGTAAAGCACGAATTTCTCATTCTCCATTTTCTTCTTTGTGCAACAAACCGGCAACTTCTTGTTTTTCTAGCAAGATTCGGGCTGCGAAGGTTTATGTCACTCCGGAGGAGTGACATATTTATAGGACTTTTGTTCACCACGGAGTCACGGAGGACACAAAGGTTGCACAGAGCAAACATGGAAAATACAAATTCGCTGGAGGGAATGTACTCATCGCGACTCTTACCCAAGACTTGGGCTTTTGTGCAAAAGGCCGGGCAGACTCTCAGCAATTTCATCTCCAACATTCAGCTCAGCGATCAACCGGGTTCCGGAACCGGATTGAGATTCAATTTTCAGCTGGCCTCCTAACAAAGCAGTTCTTTCGCGCATGCCCGCGAGACCGCTCGTGTTTCGCTTTATTACTCCTTCAGGGTCGAATCCCTTACCGAGATCCTCGACTTGAATCGATAGCTTATCCGAATCAGTCCACAATCTCACTGTTGCTTCATGAATTTCGGCGTGCCGAGCAACATTCGTGAGTGCTTCTTGTACGACACGGTAGGCGGCGGTTTCGACTTGCGGAGTAAACCTCCTCTTCTCGAGTCCGTGATGTCTGAAATTCACCTTCACCTTGGTTTGTGCAGTGTAGTTTTCAATATGCCAAAGAAGTGTGGGTAATAAGCCAAGGTCGTCTAACATGGCGGGCCGCAAAGCAAGTGATAAATTTCTCACTCGGACCATCAGGTCATTAACTAGATCTCTCGCCTGATTAATGCTGGAACCCACTTCCACTAAAGGCAGTCTGGTGCTGACTTCGAGCGTCAGTTTAAGACCGGTCAGTACCTGGCCTATCTCATCGTGAAGTTCGAGCGCAATATTCCGGCGCTCAAGTTCTTGCACCTCCATCAACCGGCTGGAAAGAAATTTCAACCGCTGAGCATAGCTCCTGAGAGACTCTTCGGCTGTTTTGCGGGTAGTAATGTCGCGAATCACGCAGATGATCATGCTCGATTCGGCGACCATCGGATTAAGCACGATGTCAATCGGAAACTCGGTCCCATCTTTACGCCTTCCATAAAATTCATGTGGCGGAGTTACAAGGGGAGCGTTGAGTGCGAGAGATCCATTTCGAAGATATTCGACTATCAACGGATTCGAGATGAGTGTTGTAATTGATTGACCGATCATCTCGTTCGGAGAATAACCAAACATCCGAACGACTTGTGCGTTGACGCTGATGATCTCACCTGAATCACGTACAACCACAACGGTGTCAGGAGCTGATTCGAACAGGCCACGCCACATTGCTTCGCTCTTCTTAAGAGCCTCTTCAGCGGTTTTCAGCTCCGAGATGTCGAACGCAACTCCGTGTATGAACCACGGACGACCATCGCTGTTCCGCACCATCTTTACTTCACAGTGAAACCAAACTGTACGTCCGTCGCGTGAGATCACACGGTACAGCGACTTGAGTGACTTACCGTGTAAAAACAGATCGGCGGCTTCAGTGCTCCAACGCGCTTTATCATCAGCATGAATTTGTTGGTACCAACGAACTGGATCCTGCAGCCATTCCTCCTGAGAGAAGCCCAGGATCGACTCAATCTGTGGGCTCACATAAGCTTCGCCAATACCCCGGTCGAGAAAAGCCAGAAACACAACTGCAGGAATCTGCTCAACCAATGTTTGATAACGAGCATCGACCTCTGGCAACGGAGCCAATTCCCATTTCACATCCGCGTTTTCGGCATCGGCTTGCGATCGGCTTGCGATCGGAAATGCTCCGGCGAGCTGTCGCAGTACATCCTCAGCTTCAACCAGATTGACGCTCTGCATCAGATCGGCGAGGGCGCCGTCGAGATCGGATTCGTCGGAAACTTGAGTGTCAGAGCTGCGGGAACTCATTTTATTAGTTTAAGAAGCATGGTCGCCGGTTTATCTGATTACCGGCGTCGCCAGGCAGGCTCCTTATTAAGAGAAGCCTGGGTAAACCTGCGTAAAGCATGAATTGCCTTTCCATAAGTCATCACGGCGTGAGATGAGAGCAATGAACCGGGGGGCTGATTCATAAACGGCATGAATTTATCGGGAAATCCCGGCATCGTACAACCGATACAGATACCACCAACATTTG
>AR_comb_assmDRAFT_10378519_pt1 | contig 14703 bp, 14 predicted proteins | sample ArasoioldDNA_FD_10543 | JGI IMG/M metagenome (IMG submission 10543) | reverse complement strand
CCGTCGCCCGCTACGACACCGTGATGGGATCGCTGATCGCGCTGACCGCCGACGCCGTAGCGCCGGCCGAGCGCTCCATCGTCATGCGAACGACGATCCGATACCGGCCCGCCCCGAGCGACGCAGGCAGCTCCGTGTCGCCGGACCGCCTCCCGTGCGGGTCGAGAATCCATGCCTCCATCGTGCAGATGCGGTTACCCTCGGGCACGGTCGTCCACGATCCGCCGCTCTCGCGCTCCACCGACCGCGTGCAGGGATTGAACGTGTAGCTGCTCGCGCTCTTGTTCTCGAACGTCAGCGTCACCTTTTCGCCGGCGCGATATTGCGCCTTGTCGGTTCGCAGGACGACGGAATCCGCCCGCATGGTGTTCGACGCAGATGGGGACGTGGCGGAGTCGGAGCGCTGTGGTGGCTTCGCGGTGTCGGCCGGTCCACCCCCGGGCGTGCTCGGGCGACAGCCAGAGAACGTCGCCATTACGAGACTCATTACCGCCAGCGATAGACGTCCGTTACGGATTCGCATTGATTCCTCCGACAACAACCCAAGTCCGTCCTCGATACACGTCTCGTGCCCCGGAGGTTCGCGTGACGGGACCCGATCCGCGAACACGCCATCCAATGGAAGGCTTCCCGCAAGTGGCCTTCCTTCGGAACGTCATAACGCGTCCGAATATCATCGTCGGCGACTACACGTACTACGATGACCCCGAGGGTGTCGAGCGCTTCGAGCAGAACGTGCTCTATCACTTCCCGTTCGTCGGCGACAAGCTCGTCATCGGAAAGTTCTGCGCGCTCGCGAAGGACGTGAAGTTCGTCATGAACGGCGCGAACCATCTCATGTCGGGCTTCTCGACGTACCCCTTCCAGATCTTCGGCAACGGGTGGGAGCGCGTGATGCCGCCCATGGATGCCTTCCCACGGAAGGGCGACACCATCGTGGGCAACGACGTGTGGATCGGCTACGACTCGATGATCATGCCCGGCGTGACCATAGGCGACGGGGCGATTGTCGCCACACGGTCGGTCGTGGTGAGCGATGTGAAGCCATACGCGATCGTGGGCGGCAATCCGGCGAAAGTGATCCGCCGCCGCTTCGCCGACGAGATCGTGTCGGCACTGGTCGACATCGCGTGGTGGAACTGGAGCGCCGAGAAGATCTCACGGAACCTCGAACGCATCATGGCGGCCGACATCGATGCCCTTCGCGCCGCGACCTAACGCCTGGCATCCCTGCCGACTCGGAGCGCCGGAATGGAGTTGGACCCGCACCCGCGCGACTTGTCCCAACGCCGTTGTCGGGTGGCCCGCTCCGGTGCGTCCGTTGAGCGACTCCAGTCCCGAAACGCCCCATGTTCCACGACGCACCACCTGCGCTCGAGTCCGCGATCTCGCGCCGCGAAGCGCTGAAACGAACCACACTCGGCGCAATCGCGCTCGCGACCGGCGCGTGCCTTGGCGCTACCGACACGGGCTCCGACGGCGGGAACGGCCGGCTCTCCGCGCGCGTTGCCGCCCCTACCGGAACTACCGCGCCAGGCATCTATCCGCTTGGTCTCGCGAGCGGGCGTGACGGATTGCTGTACATCCCAACGAGCTACGATGCCAACACGCCAGCACCGCTCGCGCTTTTGCTGCACGGAGCGGGGCGGGACTCGTCGGAGCTCCTGACGCCGATGCGCCCCCTGGCCGACACCTCTGGTCTCGTGCTCGTGGCGCCGGACGCGAGAGGCGTCACGTGGGATGCGATCGGTGGTGGCTTCTTCGATGATGTGACGTTCATCGACCGCGCACTCACGTCGGTCTTCGCACGCGTGCGCGTGGACTCGAGCCGCGTGCGCATCATGGGCTTCTCCGACGGCGGTACGTACTCGCTCTCGCTGGGCCTCATCAACGGCGACCTGTTCTCGCGCATCGTCGCGTTCTCGCCCGGCTTCATCGTCGACGGCCGGGCGACCGGAAAGCCACAGGTGTTCATCACGCACGGCACGCGCGACACGGTTCTTCCGATCGATCAAACGAGCCGCCAGATCGTGCCTCGGCTCAAGAGCGCGGGCTACGACGTCGAATACCACGAGTTCGACGGCGGGCACGGCGTTACGCCCGACTTGCTGGGACAGGCTGTCATCTGGGCATCTGCATAACGACTAACAGCAACCAGTACGCAGCTTCAATTTTCGCTCCGATAGAGCGTGCGCCTCGTAATGGCCATGAGCCGTTCGCCGACCTGTTTTGGCGTTAGGCTTCGATCGCGATAGAGCTGCCCGAATGTCTCGAAGCTCGTGATCAGCCACAGTACGTCCGCGGCCTCGTCCACCGTCACGTCGTCGCGGAGCACGCCCTGGTCATGCATCCGCTGCGCGATCTTCCGCATTCCGTCCCGACGCCCAAAGTTGAGACGAGCTGCGGCGCTGGACGCATCGCGGTCGACGGCAGCAAGCGACAGAAGGGCCCAGCTCACCTCGTGCTCCTGCGAGTACAGCTCCATCGCCACATCCATGCTGGTCTCGAACGCGCGAACCACGTCCGGGCCACGCAGCGCCTGACCGATCCGCGCAAAGCCGCCGCGCTCGAGCAGATCCTCCGCGACGGCGACCATCAGCCCCTCGCGCGAGCCGAAGATCGCGTAGACCGTCGACCGCGCTACCTCCGCCTCGGCCGCAATCGCCGGCAGCGACACGTTCTCGAGTGGCGCGCGAGCCAGCAGATCGCGGGTGACCTCGATGATCCGCCGCCGCGTCTCGGCCGCGTTCTCCGCGCGCGCCTTCTGATTGTAGGAACGCCTGGGGATTGACTTTTTCAAATTAGTCGGACAGGTTGTAGCGTGAAATTAACAACGCTCCAGCGCCCGAGGCAAGACGGCAGCGGAGCCCACCATCGACACGCGTGAGGGATAATCCGTATGCAGGTTCCTATTCTCATCGCCGGCGCCGGCCCGGCCGGGCTGTGCAGCTCGATCCTCTTGTCGCGCATGGGTTTCCGCTCGCTGGTCGTCGAGCGGCATGCGTTCACCTCGATCCACCCGAAGGCCACGGGCATCAGCACCCGTACCATGGAGCTGTTCCGCTCGTGGGGAATCGAGCCGCGCATTCGCAAGCTGGAGATTCCCGTCGAGTTCTCGAGCTCCGTCCGCGCCAACCTCTCGAGCCCCGAGCTCGAGCGGCGGTCGCTCGGGTACCCCACGGCAACCGAAGCGGCGGCGTTCAGCCCGACGTGGCCAGGAGTGCTGGCGCAGGACGTCCTCGAGCCGATTCTCCTCGAGCACGCGCGCAGCTATCCCGGTGCCGAGATCCGGTTCTCGACCGAGCTGGTGGATCTCGAGCAAAATGCGAACGGCGTGCTTGCGACGATCGTCGATCGCACGACGGGCGAACGCACCGAGGTCGAGGCGCGCTACCTCGTGGCGGCCGACGGCGCGAGCAGCCCGATTCGTCGGCGACTCGGCATCGCGACCAAGGGCGTCGAACGCATTGGCGAATACCTGAGCATCCTGTTTCGAGCCGAGTTTGACTCGATCGTCGGAAGCGAGCGATTCGGCTTGTACATGCTGCACGGGTTGGGCGGTCCGGCGCCGTCGGTCCTCGTGCCGACCAGCAACGATGGACGCTGGCTACTGGCCACGCCGTGGCGAAGCGACGCGCGGCCTTTGTCGACGCTCGGCATGGATGACCTGGTCGGCCTGGTTAGGCGTGCGGCGGGTCAGCCGGACTTTCAGGTGGAGGTCTTGGACCACCAGCTCGTCGGGATTGGGGCCGAGGTGGCGGAGCGGTTCCGGGATCGCAACGTGTTCCTCGTGGGTGATGCTGCCCACCGCACCGCTCCAACTGGAGGAACGGGGATGAACACGGCGATCCAGTCGGCGCACAACCTGATGTGGAAGCTGGGGGCTGTTCTTTCCGGCTTCGCGGGCGACGATCTGCTCGACACGTACGAGCCGGAGCGACGTCCGTCGGGCGAACGCAACCTTCTGCGCTCGCAGGGTCAGCTTCAGGGCGTGTCCGGCGTAGCGGCGGATCTGGGTGTCGTCTACTCGTCAGGCGCTGTCCTAGCCGGGGCTGAGACGGACAGGCCGGCCGTCATCGAGCCGACCGCGCCGGCGTGCGTGGGCAGCCGCGCGCCGCACTTGTGGCTCGACGTTCGTGGCGATCGCATGTCGACGCTGGATCTCTTCGGAACGACGCTGGTGCTCCTGACGGGCCGCGACGGCGCTGCCTGGCACGATGCCGCCCGCAATGTGCGCAGAACGTTGGGTGTCCCGTTAGGCGCGGTCACGGTTGGTGGTGCCGAGGTCCGGGATCTGTCGGATGCGTGGCGCTCCACGTATGGGATCGACTCGGACGGTGCCGTGCTCGTTCGCCCCGACGGTCACATCGCGTGGCGGTCGGCCGGTGCCGCCGCGGATGCGACGGCCACCCTCGAGCACGTTGTCGCGCGAGTGCTTGCGTTGAACGTTGGAGATCATCGTGACCGTGTAACCTCACGCGCAGCTGGCGTCAGCCGGAGGGTTGGATGACACGCGTGGTTCTCAAATGGACGGGACGGCTGCTCGCGGCCGTCCTCGTCTTCGCGCTTGTTGGCGCGGGCGTGGTGTACGCGGCGAGTGAGCGTAAGCTTCGCCGGACGTACGACACGTCGGTCGACTCCGTGCGCGTGCCGACGGACGCCGCGTCCATCGCGCGCGGTGAGCACCTCGTCCGAAACGTCGTCAACTGCACGCTCTGCCACGGCGCGGACCTCGGCGGCGCGGTGTACTCGAGCAGTCCCGCGATCGGGACCGTTGCGGGGCCGAACCTGACGCGTGGCAAGGGAGGTGTCGGCGCGGACTACGGCGACATGGATTACGTTCGCGCCATTCGACGTGGCGTGCGTCGCGATGGTCGTTCGTTGATCGTGATGCCGAGCGAGGTGTTCACACACCTGAGTCAGGAGGACCTGGGTGCGGTGATCGCCTTTCTCGAGCAGGCGCCTCCGGTCGATCGCGAGGTTCCGAAATCGGGCTTCGGTCCAATGGGACGTACGTTGCTCGCGGCCGGGAAGATGAACATTCTGGTTGCAGGCAAGACTCCGCGCATTACTCCACCTGCGTCGGTGGCGGCGGACACGACGGCAGCGTACGGGAAGTACATCGCGGACATCAGCGGTTGCCACGGTTGTCATGGGTATGGACTGTCCGGGGGCCGAGTGGCCGGCCCGCCCGGGCTGCCGCCGGCGTCGAACCTGACGCCGGCCGGTATCGGCAGCTGGACGGAGACCGATCTGACTCGCGCGCTTCGCGAAGGCAGGCGACCCGACGGCCGTCAGCTCGACGAGTTCATGCCGTGGAAGGTGTTCCGCGGAATGACCGATGCGGAGATTCACGCGATATGGCTGTACCTGAAGAGCGTGCCAGCGAAGCCGTTCGGGAACAAGTAGGCGCACCGGCCACTACGCCTTCGCTTCCCTTCGCCGTGTCGGCCTGGCCTAACGAGGAGCCGAAGCTGGATTGGTGGTCGTTCGTCCGATCGATGGTGTTGGGCGGCGCTGTCACGCTCGGCGCGTATTTCCTGATCTCGCGATTCCTGCCCACCGTTCCGAAAGCACACCTCGGGACGGTGGGCAAGCTGGTTCTCTTTGTTGGAGTGCTGTTGGCGGCCGCCGTGGCCCCTCTGGTCCACGAGCTCGGCCACGTCATTGGCGGCGCATGGGTGCGGTTTCGATTCGCGTTCCTCACCTGGGGACCGTTTCGTGTCGCGCGGGAAGGAGACCAGGTACGGGTGCGCATGAACAGAGAGTTCGCCCTGGCCGGCGGAATTGCGCTGTCACTGCCCACGACGATGGAGGATCTGGCGCGGCGAAACGCCATCGTGGTTGCGACGGGACCCGCTGTGAGCCTGGTGCTCGGCGTCATCGCCTTGACCGTGAGCTACCTGACGGGGATCTGGCGGTCGTCGGATGCGATGTCGGATCCCACTCTGGCGATCACGGGCATTGTGGCTGGCGTGTTCGGCGTGTCGTCGATCGGGGTGGGACTGTTGACGTTGATCCCGGGTCGCACCGGGCGGTTCGCGACGGATGGCGCGCAGCTGCTGCGCTATGTTCGTGGCGGATCGGACGCCGACCGGCACAGCACGCTCATGACCATGGGGGCCGTTGCGACCGGCGCAACGCGCCCGCGGGACTGGCCGAGGGATCTGATTCGGCGCCTAACGATCGAAGATCCCGATAGCTCGGATGCGATTCTGGCGGAGTCGTTCGCGTACTACCAGGCGCTGGATGATGGCGACCTGTCTCGCGCGCACCAGGCGTTGAGTACGGTGCTCGAGCGCACGATCGCCAAGGGACGCCGCGCCCGGGCGCCCTATGCCCAGGAAGCAGCGTTCTACGAGCTCGCGGTGCGTGGCGATGCCTCCGCGGCGGGGCGCTGGCTCGACGAGGAGCTCGGCGGGTCGATCGCCGACGTGCCGATGAGGAAAGTGCTCGTCGAGCTGCTGACGCTGACGAAGGTCGTCGAGGCGGGCGACGCCACGGCCGCCGCGAAGGCGCGAGCGCGTGTCGAGGACGCGCTGCCAACGCTCGCTGCACGGTCGGGCGTCGATGCCCTCAAGGCGGAGCTGGTCGCGCGCCACCTCGCTGGTCTCCGGGTCACCTAACGACAGAACTCCGTGGCGGCGGCGGTGAGGATGTCGGTCAGCTTTGCTATGGAATCGAGGTCGACCCATTCCTCGAGCGCGTGTGCTCCGGCGCCGGACGGCCCGATCACGACCGTGTCGATGCCGACGTCCGACAGCAGCGCAGCATCCATCCAGTACGGTTCGCCGATGACCTCGGGCTGCGCGCCGAGGACGTTCGTGGCCGCGCCGAGGATGGCGTTGACGATCGGTGCGTTTCGCGCGACCTCGAACGAACCACGCGTCAGCATCGCGCGAACGTTTGCGCGAAACGTTGGATCATCGGCCCCGAGCGCATCGGTGATCGCTCGAATCTCGGACAACACCTGGGCCTCGGTCTCGCCCGGGACCGTGCGTCGTTCGATCTCGAGACGGCATCGATCGGCGTAGGTGCTCGTCCCCGTGCCGCCACGGAGCACCGCGGCGTGCAGCGACGGCGGTCCCACGAGATCGTGTGGCGCGCGGGCGCGGAGCTCCTGCTCGAGCTTGTCGAGCCGCGCGAGGAAGCGGCCCATGCGCATGTTGGCGTCGATGCCGAGATCGAAGCGACTGCCGTGGGCAGCGACGCCTAACGTTTCGACCTCGATCCAGCTGAATCCGCGGTGCGCCAGGCAGACCCGGAGCTCGGTAGCCTCGGTGACGATCGCTGCATCGGCGCGGACGTGCTCGAGCACCGCGGCCATCCCGATGCTGGCCACCTCCTCGTCGGCGACGCAGGCGATGAGGACGTCGCCGCGCAGCTTCGCGCCGGCGTCGCGCAGGGCTTTGACGGTCGCCAGGCACGAGGTGACGCCACCTTTCATGTCGTAGGCGCCGCGTCCGTACAGCTTGCCGTCGCGGACGGTGGCCGAAAACGGCTCGGGCATGGCGGTGACGCCGACGGTGTCGATGTGGCCGTAGAGCATGAGCGACCGTCCCCCGCCGCTACCTCGCAGCCGGCCAACGACGCTGACGCGGCCGGGCTCGGGCTCGTACTCGGTTGTCTCCATGCCTAACGCCCGCATCATCCCGCCGACGCGGGTCGCGATCTCGCGTTCGTCGCTTGGGCTTCCGTCGGCGAAGGCGGGGTTGATCGACTTGGTGCGGACGAGGTCAGTGAGTGTCGACGTGATGTATTGGGTGTCGGCCATCGTCGGGAATCGGAATCCTGAAAACCGGGAACCGCGAACGGGCAACAGGGCCCTCGACCGGGAAGATCGCGATTCCTCGCTGCGCTGGGAATGACACGCCCGTCACGGCGTGCCAACAGCTAGTCAGCCGATGCGTACTGCGCCGCGGAGGGGGATGGAACCGCTGCGACGTTGACGTCGATCGGGAGGCGCACGGTGGCGTGCTTCTCCCAGGTGTCGAGCACGCCCTGCCAAACATCGGCGAACGCGTGGCCAACCTCCTGCGGGTCGCGATCTCGGCCGAAGTTGCTGCCGCCCGCGATCCAGAACGGCGGATCCGCTTCGATCCCTCGGCGGTCCAGCACCGCGCGGACATCGGCGTAGATGGCCTGCGCGTTCGCGTTGTGCGCGTAGTACGCCGGCCGGTAGCGACCGTCGTCGAGCAGCCGTTCCGTCCATGCAAGATAGTACTCGCGCATGGCGTTAGGCACCGAGTTCATGTGCTCGAGGTCGAGGAAGATCGCCGTGCCTGACGGGAAACCCTCGGCGATCGTGCGCGCGATGGCGTCGTCGGCATCGAGCCGTCCCTGCGACGAGCTCACGAGGTTGGCCGCGCAGGTCGCGCCGCGGGACGTGCGACCGTTCGCGCGTGGCGTCTTGCCCCAGGTCTGCTGGCCCACGTACACCACGGCCACGCCCCAGCCCATGGCCTCGAGCGTGTCGCGCTTGCCGCTCCACGAGGCGTCCTTGTGGCAGGGTGCCTGGAGGTAATAGCCGACCCAGTCATAGCCGGCGTGTTCGCGCCACGTCTGCATGGCTGCGTCGCCGGGGTAGCCGAAGGTATCGAAGCCGAGGTACGGGCCGTTGTCGGTGATCTCGTGGAGCATCGGTGAACCGCTGAGGTCGGCAATCGCGTGTGGCACATCAGGGACCCGCGCGCTCAAGGTCGCGAGGGTCTGATCGAGCGTCGTCGGTGCGCCCTTCGAACAAGCGAGCGCGACCGTGAAGACCGGCACCACCATGCGTTTGGACCAATGCATTCGTCAGTCGGCCTCATAGGTAAAGTCATGCCGGACACGGCTTTATGCAGCCGTGCGGTGATTGTTCGACCTTCCATTCTAGTCAATTCGACCGCGAAATTGCCGTCTTGAAGTTCCGACCTGCACCCTCACGGCACAAATGGGGTCAGAGTCGAATTTCATCCTTTCCGCGTACGGGCGGTGCAATTCAACGCCGCAGTAGAAAGTGATGGGGCGCGTTCGAACGATGAAACTCGACTCTGACCCCATCTGACCGTGCTGTTCGCATCGCCCGGGTGCCGTTCGTGCCAATGCCCGGACCCGCCCGCGCCGGCACCCGGTACCATCCTCCGAAGTACCCGGGGCGGTGGTTGCCGCTTCGGAACTCGGTCCCGACAGGCGGCGGCTCACTCTGGAGCGCGGCGCCCGCGCGGGCGGACATCTCGCTGTAGGGAGAAGCACATGCGTAAGACCCTGACCAGAACGGGCCTCGGTTTGGCCCTTGTCGTTGGCGCCGCGGGCGCGGCCGCCGCGCAATCCACCCCGAACGCTCGGCCCGACACCACGCAGCGCGACCATCGCCAGTGGGATGGTGAGCGCGGCGGCCGTCGCGGCGGTCCGGACGGGATGCTCCTCAAGGGCATCACCCTGACGGACGCGCAGAAGGACCGGCTCAAGGCGATCAGAAAGGAGCAGGAGCCGGAGATGAAGAAGACCCGCGAGCAGTTCAGCGCGGTGATGAAGGAAGCGCGCGATGCGCGTGAGCGCGGCGACACCGCGACGGCGCGCGCAAAGATGGAGCAGGTCCGTGCTCAGATGGAGCGCCGGCGCGATCAGCAGATCGCGACGCTCCGCACCCTCCTGAACGCCGATCAACAGAAGCAGCTCGACGCGAACATCGCGGCAATGAAGGAGCGGGCCGCGCAGGGCGGACATCGGAATCATGGTGGCCAACCTCGCGCCGGCAGTGTCGACCGCTAAGCGGCGGTTGCGGCAGGATCGTTGACGTACCAAGCCCGAGGCGGAGGAGCACTCGCTCCTCCGCCTCGGGTCGTTCAACACCCAAGCCTCACCACACTCACCGAACCCGAGGGAAACTGCATGCATACGAAGAAGACCGTGGCTCGCGTCGCGCTGCCAGCGCTGACCATCGCGATGGCCGCGAGCTGCCGCGAGAGCGACGCGGCGACCAAGAACGAGGCCACGAGCTCCATCGCGAAGACCTCGGCCGGCGAGGTCGCGCTTCCCGCCACGGACGGTCTTCAGCTGGTCGTGTCGCCGGAAGGCAACGAGGCGAGGTACCGCATCCGCGAGCAGCTGGTCGGCGTGGACATGCCTAACGATGCCGTCGGTGCGACCGGCGAGGTATCGGGAGGCATCACGTTCGATGCGTCGGGCAAGCTTGTTCCCACTTCGTCGAAGTTCGTCGTCAACGCCGGCACGCTGAAGAGCGACAAGGATCGGCGGGATGGCTACGTGCGCGGGCGCATTCTCGAGACGAGCCAGTTTCCCACGGTGGAGCTCACGCCCACCGCGATTCGCGGGCTCGCACTACCGCTTCCCGCGTCAGGCACGAAGACGTTCCAGCTCGTGGGCGACCTGACCGTCCACGGCGTCACGAAGCCGACCACGTGGAACGTCAACGCGACGTTCGACAAGGGACGCGTCACGGGTGCCGCCGCGACGTCGTTCATGTTCTCGGACTTCGGCCTGAATCAGCCGCGCGTGCCGGTGGTGCTCAGCGTGGCCGACAGCATCAAGCTGGAGTACACGTTCTCGCTCGTGCCGAAGCAGTAGGCCGCCCGCGGCCCGTCAGCGCTGGACGACGACCAGCGAATAGGCGCCGGTCTCGGTTGCGGAGATCGCGTTCGCCCAGATCCGATATTTGCCGGCGGGGAGTTGGCGCACCAGTCGTGCGTTCCGACCTCCGCCGGAATTGTCATCCTCGGCGAGAAAGAGGCCGCCGGACTCGAAGAGGCCGATGTAGGAATCGACGTCGCCGCTCGTCATGTCGATCTGAACCGTTCCCGGCGCGGGAAGCGAGATCTCGTAGACGTCGACGTACGAGTTGTCGAGCGAGAACTCGCAGTCACCTAACGCGAGAATCCCGTCGGCGGGCTGGCCCAACGCCAGCGCCGTGATGAACGGACACGCTTCGGCCGCGTGAGCGACGCGAATCTGCGTCGTCCCGCTCTGTCCCTCGCTCGACGCGACCAGCGTGATTGGCCCACCTGGCCCGCGCCCGCGCACGATGCCGGAGCCGGACACATCGGCGATCCTGGCGTCGGGAGTCGTCCACGTGATGGGCCGCCCGCGGAGCACCCGCCCGTCGGCCGAACGAAGCTGCGCGACGACCTGGCGCGCAAAGCCGACATACACGACGGCCGATGGCGGCGACACGTTCACGGTCGCAACCGCGGGGCCACTCACCGTGACCGGAACGGTCGCGCTGATCGTGGTGTCGTCGGTCATCCGCACGACGATGCTGGCCGTTCCGTTCGTGACTCCGGTGACGTTCCCCGCGGGATCGACGGTCGCGACAGCGGCGTTCGACGAGACCCACGTTACGGTCAGCGCCTTCGGATTGCGAAGCCGTGCGGTGATCTTCGCCGACTGCCCATCCTCGAGGGTCAGCTTCGCCGGCTCGACGAGTACTGCCGGAGGCAGCGGTCTGGTCGACTCGCACGCGACGGTGCCCACGCCGGCGAGGAGGGCGAGCAGCTGGAGTCGGAACATGCCCACAGAGCTACACCCTGGACCGCCGGCGCGCGAGGGTTCCGTGACGAGTCGGTTGCGCACGGCGACGACTCGGCGTCTTGACTCACCTAACACAACGTTTCACCTTGCCATCATGTCGCTGAGACTCGCGCCCGTCTTCCGGAACAATGACGATTCCGACGCCACCCCGCTCACGGGGTGGGGGCGGAGGCGCACGCGAGCGTAACACACGCTTCGAGCAGCGACGACCGAACCCTCACGGCCCGTGGATCTCCACGGGCCGTTTTGTTTTGTACCCTCCGCTCACCCACGCTCATGCAACACTCCCCGATAGCCGCTCTCGCCGAGCAGAACCAGCTCGAAGTCACGATCGCCGGATTCGTCGTCACGAGCCGCGTGCTCAAGCGCATGATCTTCGTGATCGTGCAGGACCGCACGGGGCGGGTGCAGGTGACGATCGAGCGGTCGGCGCCCGGCACGGCGCCCACCCCGCTCGAACTCACTGCGCTCGGCCTAACGATCGGGTCGGCGGTTCGCGTGCTCGGCACGGTGGTGGCCAACGCGGCGGTGAAGACCGGCGGCGTCGAGCTCGTTGCGCGGTCACTGGACGTCGCGGGTGCTGCCGAACCGGGGATGCCCATCGATGAACATTCTGCGTCCGACCTGCAGCTCGACTGGCGGTTTCTCTCCTTGCGACGACCGGCGAATCTCCTCGTCTTCGAGGTGCAGACGACCGTCGAGCGTGCGATGCGCGAGTACTGGGCGACTCATCGCTTTCTCGAGCTGCATTCGCCGAAGCTCATGCACAGCGCCAGCGAGTCGGGCGCCGATACGTTCTCGACCCGCTACTTCGAGCTCGGCGACGCATACCTCGCGCAGTCGCCGCAGTTCTACAAGCAGATGGCGATCGCGGCGGGATTCGAGCGCGTGTTCGAGATCGGGCCGGTATTTCGCGCTGAACCGTCGCTCACGCCGCGGCACGCAGCGGAGTTCACCAGCGTCGACGTCGAGATGGCATGGGTGGAATCGCACGTGGATGTCATGCGCATGGAGGAGCAATGGCTCCACTACGTTCTGTCGACGGTGCGCCGCGAGCACGGCGACGCGATCGAGCGGACGTTTGGCGCGAGTGTCGTCGTGCCGGCCGTTGGCTTCCCGCGCCTGGCGATGCACGAGGCGCACGCCCTCCTGCGCGAGATGGGTCACGAGATCGCGGAGGCGACGAAGTCCGGCGACATCGACCCGGCGGGCGAGCGATTGCTTGCCCGATGGGCCCTCGACACGCACGGGAGCGAGTTCATCTTCCTCACCGAGTATCCGTCGTCGCTTCGGCCGTTTTACCACATGCGCAGCGAGCACGATCCCTCGGTGACGAAGAGCTTCGACCTCATGTGGAAGGGTGTCGAGATCACGACGGGTGCGCAGCGCGAGCACAGGTACGACGTTCTCTCGCGTCAGGCAGAGGCGGCAGGACTGCGGGAATCGGTGTCATACTACCTCGACTTCTTCCGCTACGGCTGTCCGCCGCACGGCGGTTTCGGCCTCGGCCTGGCGCGACTCGTTATGCTGATGCTGGGGCTGCCGAGCATTCGGGAAGCGACGTTCCTTCACCGTGGCCCGACACGCCTGACGCCGTAGCTGGCGTCAGGCGTGTTTCGTGGCTTCGAGGTGGCAGAGCGGCACCCACGTCTCGCCGTCTTCCGTGGCTTCCCAGTCGATCGTCATCGTCTTGCCGTCCGCGCCGAGCGACCACGTGGCGCGCTCCCAGTCGCCGGTGAAGGACCACACGCCGTCCCGCTGTGCCACCCGATACGTTCTCGCGAATCCGAAATTGTCGACGTTGTACGAGGAGTACTGGTCGGTCGTCTGGTCGTAGCGGATGATGTTGATTCCGATGTGCCGGTCGTTCCCGAATCGATGATCCCAGTGGCCGAGCAGGAAGAAGCCGCCCGGTAGCCAGACGTAGCTTTCCTCTCCGGTGACCGGCGTGTTTGGCGCGTTAGGCGCCCCGCTCCTGTTCTCGCCGGCGACGGTCCATTGGCCGATGAACGGCTCGAGCTGTCTGTGTTGCGCAGTGATGGCTGGCGTCGGCTCGGTGTCGACTCGCGGCTCGCGCGCGAGGACGCCGGCGGCGTTAGGGCCGGCGTCGTTGATCTGGTCGATGGGACGGAGCTCGACGGCGCCTTTCGCGCGGGCGCACGGCGTGTCGGCGACGAGCTCGATGGCGCGCTCGAGATCCGGTGCGTCGATGATGGCGAAGCCGGCGAGTGGTACGCGCGATTCGGCGAAGCCTCCCTGGGTCGTTTCCGGCACGCCGTCCCAGGCTCTTACCGTCGTCGCGGCCTGGTCGACGGCGGCGACGAGGTCTCCGCGTTGCCGAAGGACTTCGTCCTGCTTGAGCAGCTCGTCCTGCTCGGCCTTCGAGAGCTGCTTCCATTCGTTCGCGTCGCCGTAGGCGAGACACAAATACTTCACCTTACCACCTCACATCATCGTCGCGGTCGGTGCCATCAGCCATCAGCCACGATCTGGGCGCAGCGCGTCCGCAAGACGCGAGCCGGGTCAGGCACGCGTCGGATTGCCGAGGCGATGTAACGGCTCTGCGTCGTACGACAGCTTTGGATACCACGACGTGCCTCGGCCTTCCGGCGTGAGATCGAAGAGATTCCACAGCGGCCAGATCATGTCGACGTGACGGCCATCCTGGCCGGGGGCGGCGGGCGCGTAGAGCAGCTCTGTCCCGTACGAGTGGTACACGGAGCCGTCGCGCTTCACGAACACGTTCAGCATGGGCATCTGGTCGCCGTCGGCCGTCTCTCCGTGATAATCGTGGTTGTAACTGTTGCGGGATGAGGACAGAAGCCGGAGGTTGCGCCAGCCACGCTCGCGCGCGACCTGCCTAACGCGGTCGATGGGTGATTTCGCCACGACCGCGAAGCTCACCCGGTCCCGGACATGGGGTGCCTCGCCGTCCAGAGCGTCGAGGATCGACGTGCACATCGTACACGGCGTGGCCATCGCCGGGCCGTACATGTAGCTGTAGACGAGCAGCGTCGGTTGCCCGGGGGCGAACAGCTCCGATAGTCGCACCGTGCGGACCCGTTCCGCGCCCGACGCGTCGACCATCACCTCGTCGAACTCGTAATCCTCGGGCAGACGCCCGCCCGCCGGCAGTTGTCGCCGCAGCGCGGCGACCTCCTCGGTTCTGCGGCG
>AR_comb_assmDRAFT_10071951_pt1 | contig 14705 bp, 14 predicted proteins | sample ArasoioldDNA_FD_10543 | JGI IMG/M metagenome (IMG submission 10543) | reverse complement strand
CGTGCTCCAAGGTGCGCCAACCAACTCGTCGGTGTAGTCGTAAACATAATTATCAATTTCGGCTGACAGTCTCCGGCTCAATTCCTCCAATCCATGAAGCTCTCCACGGTGATGCACGCCCGGCTTTCAGGATAGCGTTGAGCCTCTTTCCGTTTCCTCTTCTCACGCACGTCAGACGGGGTACAGATTTGCTAGCCGCCGCGCATTGCCGCGATCAGGAACTCGCGGTTGCCGTCGGCGCCGGTGATCGGGCTGTTGGTGATACCGAGCACGGCCCAGCCGGGCTGACGGCCGAGCCAATCGGCGATGCGCGCGCAGACTTCCCGATGCAGATCGGGATCGCGGACGATGCCGCCCTTGCCGACCTGGGCCGGGCCGACCTCGAACTGCGGCTTGATCAGCGCGACGAGGCGGGCCGCGGGCGCCGCCAGGGCGAGTGGCGCCGGCAGTATCACTTCGAGGCCGATGAAGCTGGCGTCGCAGACGATGCCATCGAGAGCGTCCGGAATGTCGGCGCGCGAGAGATGGCGGGCATTGGTGCGCTCGAGCACGACGACTCGTGGGTCCTGGCGCAGCTTCCAGGCGAACTGCCCATGGCCGACATCGACGGCGTAGACCTTGGCGGCGCCGCGCGCCAGCAGCACGTCGGTGAAGCCGCCGGTCGATGCGCCGATGTCGAGCCAGGTGCCGCCGGCCGGATCGATGGTGAAATGGTCGAGAGCGTGGGCGAGCTTGAGGCCGCCGCGGGAGACCCAGGGATGGTCCTGGCCGCGCAGTTCGAGCGGCAGATCGCCGGCGATGGACAGGCCGGGCTTGTCGAGGCGACGCTCGCCGGAATAGACGACACCGGCAAGGACCAGGGCCTGCGCCTTGGCGCGGCTGTCGGCGAGGCCGCGCTCGACCAGAGCGACATCGAGACGCGACTTCGGCGGCGTCTTCGTCCTGCTCACCGGACCTGCGCCAGCAGCAGCGCCCGGGTGCGGCGGTGGAAGCGCCAACTCAGCATGGTCGCGGATGCGGCCAGGCCGAGCGCCAGGCCCCACCATATTCCAATGGCGCCGAAGCCCCAGATAAAGCCGAAGACATAGCCGCTACTCATCCCGATCACCCAATAGCCGAGCAGACCGAGCAGGAACGGCACCATCGTGTCGTTGATGCCGCGCAGGGCGCCCATGGTCGCGACCTGCGCGCCATCGACGATGCAAAATGCCGCCGCGATCGCGATGAGCGAGGCCGCCAACGGCAACACGGACGCCGCGGCCGGGTCGGCCGAATCGAGGAAGACGGATGCGATCGCGCCTGCGTTTGCCCACATCAGCGTGGCCATGGCCGCCATGTAGAGCGCGCTCATGCCGAGGGCCACGAGGCCCGACCGCCGGGCCGCAGCGAGGTTACCGCTGCCCAGGCCGAAGCCGACGCGGGCGGTGGCCGCCTGGCCGAGAGCGGCCGGAATCATGAACACGATGCCCTGAACCGTAAAGGCGATCTGGTTGGCCGAAAGCGCGACGACGCCGATCGTGCCGATCAGCAGCTGGACCGCCAGGAATAGGCCGGACTCGACTGTCGACATGCCGCCGGCGGGCAGGCCGACGCGGAAGATCCGAGCGCAGAGCGAGGCATCCAGGTGAAACACCCCTGCGAAGATGCGGTATTCGCGCACGCCCTTGGCAGTCGCGACATGCACCGCCTGCGCCAGGAACATGCCCCAGCACACCAGGCTCGTTCCAATGCCCGCGCCGCGCACGCCGAAACTGGGCAATCCCAGGGCGCCGGTCACGAGCGAATAGACGAGGACGAGATTGACTCCAATCGCGGCGATGCTGATCACCATCGTCGATACGGTCCGATGCAGGGCGGTCAGGAAATTGCGCAGCACCGAAAACCACATGTACGGCAGGAAGCACCAGACCAGACCCTTCAGATATTGGTCGGCGATGGCGACCACCTGGGTGTCCTGGCCGAACCAGCGCAGGATTGTTGGCAGATACCAGCCGATGACCATGGCCGGCAGCGACAGCATCGTCGCCACCCAGAAGCCCTGCCGAATGGCGCGCGACAGAGCGACCGGATCGCCCGCCCCATGGCTCTGCGCCGCGAAGGCGCCGACGACGGAAATCACGCCCATGCAGGCGAACAGCAGGCTGAACAACACTTGCGCAGACAGGCTGACCGCGCCGAGGGCGATGACGCCGACGACGCGGCCGATAATCAGCGTATCGCTGAAATTCATCGCCATCTCCGCCAGGAAGCCGGCGGCGATCGGCGCCGTGATCCGGGCGAGCGTGCGCACCTCGTAGGGCCAGGAGGGCGCCAGCGGCGATGCAGTCACAGTCGTGGCGACACGGACGCCGGGTTCCATGGGAGACCATCGATCCGCCGTTGGAGGATCCCGCGGCGGCGCCGCGGGTGGTTTGAGCCAGCTACGAGCGCCTGTTGACCACGAACTGCGCCATCTCGCAGAGCAGGTCGGCCCGTTCCTCGAAGCCGGCCAGATGGCCGGCAGCGCGATCGGCGATGGCCTTGGCGCGGCGGCGAGCCTCATCGACGCCGAGCACGGCGACGAACGTGGCCTTGCCGGCGGCCTGGTCCTGGCCGACCGGCTTGCCGGTGACGGCCGCGCTGCTCTCGACGTCCAGGAGGTCGTCGGCGATCTGAAAGGCGAGGCCGAGATCGTCGGCGTAGAGCTGCAGCGCACGACGCTCCTTCGGCGGCGCGCTCGCCAGGATGGCGCCGGCCTCGCAGGAGAAGCGGATGATGGCGCCGGTCTTCAGCCGCTGCAGCTTCGTGATCGCCTCGAGGTCCAAGCGGGCATGCTGCGCCTCCAGATCGATCATCTGGCCGCCGACCATGCCGGCGGCACCGGCGGCTTGGGCCAGGGCCAGCACGAGTTCGGCACGCACCAGCGGGTTGGCATGGGTCTCCTCGTCCGCCAGCACCTCGAAGGACTGGGTGAGGAGGCCGTCGCCGGCCAGGATGGCCGTGGCTTCGTCGAACTGGCGGTGCACGGAAGGCCGGCCACGCCGGAGGTCGGCATTGTCCATGGCCGGCAGGTCGTCGTGGACGAGGCTGTAGCTGTGCACCATCTCGATGGCGGCGGCGGTTCGCAGGGCTCCGATCTCCGGCACGTCGAACAGCCGCGCGCTGTTCAGCACGAGGAAGGGGCGGATGCGCTTGCCGCCGCCCATGAGGGCGTAGCGCATGGCCTCGACCACGCGCCGTTCCGCGCCGTCGACCGACGGGACCAAGCGATCGAGGGTGCGATTGACCGCATCCGCAGCTTCGCCGAGAGCAGATTCCAAACGTTGCACGTCAATGACTCAATCGATCTTGGCAGGTTCCGTGGCGATGGTGCCGTCGGCGCTTTGCACGATCTTCTCGACCTTCAGTTGCGCTTCGCGCAGCTTGGTTTCGCAGTGACGCTTCAGATCGACGCCGCGCTGATAGGAGTTGATGGCATCGTCGAGTTTGCTGTCTCCCTTCTCAAGCGCTTTGACCAGCGTCTGAAGTTCGGCCAGCGCTTCCTCGAAACTCAATCTTGCGATGTCCGCCGGAACCTTGGTTTCGGCCATCCATGCCCCGCTACTCGGCCGCAGCCGGTCCGCGCCGGCGAATCGACGGCGAGTTTAGTCACGCGACCACGGCGCAGCAAGGGCGGCCGGATGGCGCTTCCCAGCGCCGGAGCCCTCAGGCCGCCATCAGCGCGCGCACATGGGCGGCGGCGCTGGCCGCCAAGGCCGGCAGATCGTAGCCGCCCTCGAGGGTCGAGACGACGCGTCCGCCGCAGCACTCATCGGCCACCGCCATGAGCGCCCGGGTCGCCCATTCATAGTCCCCCTCCTTCAGGCGCAGCGAGGCCAGGGGATCATCGGCATGGGCGTCGAAGCCGGCGGAAATCAGCAGCAGGTCCGGCCGGAAACCTCGGAGCGCGGGGAGCACGATCTCCGTCATGGCGGCGCGGAACTCGCGCGATCCCGACATCGGCGCCAGCGGCACGTTGACGATATTGCCGACCCCGGTCTCGTCGGCCGCGCCGGTGCCCGGATAGAACGGCCACTGGTGCGTCGAAGCGTAGAACAGGTCGGCATCGCGCTCGAACATGTGCTGGGTGCCGTTGCCGTGATGGACGTCGAAATCGACCACGGCGATGCGCGCGAGACCGTGCACCTTGCGCGCCTGTTCGGCGCCGACCGCGACGTTGTTGAAGAGGCAGAAGCCCATGGCCCGCGTGGCCTCGGCATGATGGCCCGGCGGCCGCACCGCGCAGAAGGCGTTGCGGACCTCGCCGGCCACGACCGCATCGACGGCCGCGGTCACGGCGCCGGCGGCCCGCAGCGCGGCCTCGCCGGAACCCGGCGAAGCAACGGTATCGGGGTCGAAACCGACATAGCCAGCGGCCGGAATCGCATTCAGCACGCGATCGACATAGAGCCGGGCATGCACCCGCGCAATCTGCGCCGCCTCCGCCAGCGGCGCCACTCGACGCTCCAGGGTCGAGAACTCGGGCGCTTCAAGCGCCGCCAGGACCGCCTTCAGGCGCGCCGGACTCTCCGGGTGCATGCGGCCGGGATCGTGCCCGAGGCAGGCCTGGTGCGTGACGAGCAACGTTGTCATGTGACCTGAACCTCGATCCTGCCGTTCGCGCGTTCTCTTATATTGTTCGCGGCGCACTTCGGCCAGCCGCGCGACTCTGTGATCTCCGTCACTGCGGGTACGATCGCGTGCCGCTAGAATTTCGCGCACTAAATCAATCGGTTGAGTCAGCTCATTCGGGGCGGCATCAACCCCAAATTAAGCCTAGCTGCCAACCATAGCTTTACATCCGCGAGCTACTCTTGCCGGCCATTCGATCCTCGGAGGCTCCAGCAACATGGTCCGAGTCCGCCCGCATCCGGCGCAGCTGGCGCTGGCGGTCGTTGCGAGCGGCGCCGAGGGGCAGACAGGGGCGCGGCGGCGAACTGCAGGTGGCATCGACAAAGCACGCGGCTGAGACTTGCCGCGAATCTGTTGTATGTTTTGGGGATTATCGGTCGTGTGGGGCGGGTCAATCATGAGTGAGCGTGGCGACGGCGTGCGGTCCGCGCGCCCGGCTGTTGTCGGTGGAGTGCAGGCGTCAATTCCGGGCCTCGCGCTGGCGGGCCTGCTGTTGCTCTGCTCTTTGACGCCGTCATGGGCCGCACCCGGCGATCACAACGGCGAGCCTTCGACGCCGGCGCCCGCGGCATCGCCGGCGGTCGATCCCGCATTGATCGGCGGGATCAGGGACCTCGCCAGCAATGCCCAAGCGCTCGACCAGCTCGTCGAAGTCGACGCGGCCGCCTTGCAACAACTCTATGTCGACCGCAACTACGAACCGATCTGGGTGGCGAATGCCGGACTGCAACCGCTGGGTGAGGCGCTGCTGGACACTCTGGAGCGACTGCGGCGCAGCGGCGCGCTGCCCGACGACGCGGATATAGCCGCTGCGAGCGCTCGCCGGGGCGCCACGGCAGCGGCCGGCATAGCCGAAATGGAGTTGCTTCTCAGCAGCGCGCTGATCCGCACGGCTGTCGATCCCCAGGATCTTCTCGCGCCGGGACCGCGTCCGCAGGTCTTGGAGGCGGCGGCCAACAGCGACGATAGCGAACAGTTCCTGCATCAGTGGCTGCCGCCCGATCCGACGTTCTGGCGGCTGCGGGCCGCAATCGACGGCTACCGCACCATGTCCGAGCACGGCGGCTGGCCGAGCGTGAGCGCCGGACCGAAGCTGGAGCCGGGCGCGCGGGACGGACGCATCGCCCAGATCCGCCAGCACCTCGTGGCCGCAGGTGATCTCGCCGGCGACAGCGCCGAACCGGACCTCTATGACGATGTCCTCCTAGAAGCCGTCAAGAAATTTCAGGCACGCCACGGGCTGGCGCCCGACGGGGTCATCGGCTTCGGCACCATCGATGCCTTCAACGTGCCCGCCGAGGCGCGGCTGACCGCGATGATCTTCAATCTGCGGCGCCTCTACGGGCAGGCGCGCGACTGGGGCGACAACTATGTGATGGTGAATCTGGCTGCCGCCCAACTCAAGCTGGTGCAGGGCGGCGCCATCACGGCGTCCTACAATGTCATCGTCGGCCGCCGGGACCGGCCGACGCCGGAACTCCACAGCACGATCAATCGCATGGAGTTCAACCCCTACTGGAACGTTCCGGCCGGCATCTATGCGAAGGACTTCCTGCCGAAGCTGCGCAAGGATCCCGACTTCATCAATCACTACCAGAACATCCGGGTCTACCGGGCATCCGAGCCCGCGAACGAGGTCGACCCAAGCACGATCGACTGGTTCAGCCCGGAAGCCAGGCAGATGCGGCTGCGCCTCCGGCAGGACCCGGGACCGGAGAATGCCCTCGGGCCCGCCAAGTTCCTGTTCCCGAATCCCTACGACGTGTATCTGCACGGCACCAACAAGCCGTCGCTCTTCGCCAAGCCCGACCGCTTCCTCAGCTCCGGGTGCATACGCTTGCCCGACCCGCTCGGGTTTGCAGAGTTGGTCCTGAAGGACGACCCGAATTGGACGCGGGCGAAAATCGATGCCGCGGTCGCGGCGAAGTCGAACCGCGGCGTGCCGCTCGCGAAGCCGCTGCCGGTTCACCTGGTCTACGACACGGCGTGGGTCGACGAAGCCGGCACGGTGCAATTCCGCCCTGACGTCTATGGTCGCGACCAGAGGGAAGCCACCGTCGCCGAGCGCGGCGGCAAGAGCTAGCGATCGTCCGTCGCGCGCCAGCACAGGACGCCGAGAGCGATAAGCCCGAGCCAGCCTGCGATCAGGACGACGCCCCCAACGGGCGTGATCCAGGCAAGAGCCCGGATATGGGTGAGGGCCAGCAGGTAGAGACTGCCGGCAAAGAGAACAATGCCGGCCAGGAAAGCCCACGCAATCGCCTGCAGGACGCGGCGCTGCCTACCCCGCTGCGGGCGGACGAACAGCGAAGCCACGACCAGCAGCGCGAGTGCATGCCACATCTGATAGCGGCTGCCGGTATCGATCCAGCCGAGCGCATCGGCATCCAGAACCGAGTGCAGGCCATGAGCGGCAAAGGCGCCCATGACGATCGCCATCAATCCGTTCACTGCGGCAGCAACCAGCCACGCACCCATTGCAGCCCTTCGCACTTCCCCGTCGCGGTGATCGCGCTGTATAGCATTGCGGCCTGCGGTCGGATACGTTCGGGCGACGCCCCTTTTGCAATCGAGGCTCGTATCATGCCTGTTGAGATCGCCGACCGTTGGTTCGAGGCCCGCCGGATCGATGACGACATCACGCTGTTGTGGGAGCCGCACGTGATTCCGCTCATGCGCTGCAACATCTGGCATGTGCGTGGGCGCGACCGCGACCTGTTGATCGACACGGGCATGGGCATCGCCAGTCTCAAAGAGGCGACGCAGTCTCTGATCGACAAAGCACTCATCGCAGTGGCCACCCATACCCACGCCGACCATGTCGGCAGCCACTATGAGTTTGACGACTGCCTGGTGCATCGATTGGAGGCCGAGGGCCTGCAGCAGCCGGGTGCGCGCAACACTTTGATCGCCGATGACTTCGATCCCGGCGAACTACGGACGCTGCGGATCGCCGGCTACGAGATCGAAGGCGAATTGATCACCGCCCTGCCCCATCCCGGCTACGATATGCACAGCTATCGCGTGCGGCCGGCGCGACCGACGCGCATTGTCGAGGAAGGCGACATCGTCGATACCGGCGACCGCCGCTTCGAGGTCCTGCATCTCCCCGGACATTCGCCGGGCAGCATCGGTCTATGGGAAGCGACGACGGGCATCCTGTTCTCCGGCGATGCCATCTACGACGGACCGCTGCTGGACGAATTGCACCATTCTGACATTGCCGATTATATCCGCACCATGCGGCGGCTGAATGGGCTGCCGGTGCGGGTCGTGCATGCCGGCCATGATCCCAGTTTCGGGCGCGACCGGCTGAAAGAACTGGTCGATGCCTACCTGCGACGGCGCGATCCCGGCTACGGCTCGACGGCGGCGGCCTGAGCCGACTGCCGGCGCACTGCCATCACCTGCGCATAGAGCACGCCGGCGATGATCACGGCCGCGCCAGCGAGTTGCGCGGCCGTCGGCTTCATGCCCGCCCAAAAAGAAATCATCACGGCGACGATTGGAATCAGGTTGTTGTACATCGACGCGATCGTGACACCGACGCGACTGACCCCGAAATGCCATAGCGAATTGCCGACGGCGACCGAGACCGCGCCCGAAAATAACAGCAGCAAGACAGGCTCGGGCGACAGATCGATATGAAAATCGGCCATGCCGGTGGCACCCACCGCGGCGATGACCGCATAGAGGCCAATCAAACCAGTCAGTGCCGTCAGGCCGGAAATGTGCAGCTGGGAATAGCCGGCCAGCCAGCGCTGCGCCATCATCGAATACCAAGTCCATAGCACATTGGCGACGACGAGCAGCAGTTCGCCGCCACGAAATTCCATCGCCCCGCTGTCGCCGCCGAGAATCGAAAGGAGTCCGCCCGCGGTCGATAGCGTCGAACCGATGACGATGCCAGGAACCAGGGACATGCGGTAGAGCAAGCGGGCGGTGATGGCCGAGGTGATCGGGTTGGTCGCGGAGGCGATGGCAGCCGAGACGCCACTCGAAAAATGCACGCTGAGCGTGGTCAGCAGCGACGTCACGCTCATGCCGAAGAAGCCGAGCAGCAACAACCGGACCCACGGCAGCCCGCGGTGGATGGGGACCGCCCGCTCGCGAAGCGACAGCACGAGGAGCAGCGCGATCACCGCGAGCGTATGGCGGCCGGCCGTTGCGGAGAACACGTCCCAGGTCCGGAGAATGCGCTCGAGCGCCGGGAACATGGCACCCCAGATGGTCACCATGAACAGAAACCCGACGTTGGCGATGATCGCTTGCTTGACGGCGCCGGAACGAGCGGAAGGCATGCCAGACCTACATGCTCCGCGGTATCCAGTGGGCGAGCCAGGCGCAGATGAACCAGCCGATGGCGACGGCGGCGTAGACTGCCGAGAGATCGAAAAAGGTCAGCAGTAGCGAGAACAGCGCCATCGGCGCCAGGCCGGCCGAGTCGCGGTAGAGACTGAACACCATCGTCATTTCCGGCCGCTCGCGTGTGCGGACGGCGCGCAGGAACGGGACCATGCGCACGGAGTCGAGGCCGACGGCACCGACCGCCGCGATCAGCAACGTCGCCGCCAGCCATCGCGGCGATCCCGTCGCGAACATCGCCGCGGCCGTTGCCAGCGCGCCGAAGAGAAAGCAGGCCATCATGTGACGCCGCAGGCCGACCCGCCGGGCGATCCAGCCGAAGAGAGGCGAGGTGAACAGCAAGGCGCTGCCGCATGATACGACAAACCCGCCGATGAAGCCGCCTGGCAGTGTAATGCCGCCAAGGGAGACGCCCCCAGCCAACATCTCCTTCATCTTGATGGGCGTGTAGACGAAAAACGCGACCCACCAGGTTTCGCCGCCAAAGTTGAGAATCCACGCCAGCACCAGGCGCGGGCGGGCCAGAAAGCGGCGAATGTGGGGAAAGGGATTGGTGTTGACCGGCTCATCCGGCGCGAGGGCCGGCCCATACTCCAGCCGCAACCACCAGAAATAGACGAGATGCAGCGCCGCACAGGCCGCGCTCAGCCCGAACGCAAGGTTGGGCGAAAAATTCTCGAACAGATAGGGGCCGAGCATCGGGCCGATCGACCAGGCGAGGGCGGCGAATAGCGCCCGCAACGGCTCGGAACGCGAGAGATCGCGCTTGCGGATGTATGCCATGATGTAGAGGTTGAGGAGATTGAGCAGGCAGGCGGCTCCGTAGGTCCGCAGGAACATGCCGGCGACCAGACCGGCAAGATTGGAAAGTGCGAACAAGGCAGGCGCGACGATCAGGAGCACGACCGCCATCGTATAGACCCAGCGCGGACGGAACCGCCGGACGAGGACGGGAATGAACAGGGTCGCAATGATACCCACCCACCCCACACCAAAGAACAGCAGGCTCACATTGCGCTCGCTGCCGAGCACGGCGTAAGCCTGCAGCGGGATTACCGTCGAAAGCGTTGCGCGCGCCATGGAATCGAGCGCGAACAGACTCGCAAAAACGACCGGGCCGGGTCGGATGAAGGCCCGTCTCCAGGCAAACGCTTCAGTTGTCATTTCCAGGTATTCGAATCGTCGAGACGATCGGTCGTGCGGATCCTGATCCTACGGGTGTGGCGTTGCATCTTGCTACGCTTTGCGCGCATACGAGCCCTGTCGTCGCGGCAAATTCCGCTTGAGGACCAAGGCGCAACGCCTATCATCCGGCCACGACGCCTCTGCGTGTGCTACGGGAGCAGACCACTCATGCGACAGTTCAACATCGAGCAGCGCGGATATCCCGCATGACGGCGGCGGGCCGGGTGCCGGTCGGGGAGCCGTTGCTTGCAGAGGCCGAAGCGATCGCGGAACGGGCCGGCAAAGTTATTCTCGGACACTATCAGGGCGTCATTGCCCAACGCGCCAAGGCCGATGCCTCGCCGGTGACGGTGGCCGATGAGGCGGCCGAAGCGGTGATCGTACCCGCACTTCGCGCGCTCACGCCGGACATTCCCATAGTTTCCGAGGAAGCAGTCGCCGCCGGCCACATCCCCGAGGTGCACGGGCCGGGCAATCCCAGCAACCGGTTCTGGCTGGTCGATCCGCTCGATGGCACCAAGGAGTTCATCAGCCGCAACGGCGAGTTCACCGTCAATATCGCCCTGATCGAAGACGGCCGGCCGCTACTCGGTGTGGTTCACGTTCCTGCGTTGGCCACCACCTATGGCGGTGTCGTTCCGGGAATCGCGCGCCGGCGGCGCGACGGCGTGATGGGCGCGATCACCGCGCGCAAACCGCCGGGAGATGGCGTCATCGTGCTCTCGAGCCGCTCGCATGGAGATGCCGTGGCAATGGACGCGTTCCTGGAGGCCGAGCGGGTCGGCGGACACCGCACGGCCGGCAGTGCGCTGAAGTTCTGCCTCGTCGCGGAAGGCATAGCCGATCTCTATCCGCGGCTGGGCCGCACCATGGAATGGGACACTGCCGCCGGCCATGCGGTCGTCGTTGCAGCGGGCGGACGAGTCACGACGCTCGATGGCGTCGAACTGATCTATGGCAAACCGGGATTCGAGAATCCGCACTTTGTGGCGCGCGGTCGCGCGGCATGAGCGCAGCATTATTTTGTCATTTCCTGTTGCAGCGCGCGTGATTCAGGTTTAAATTTCCGCCGTGAGGTTGTGCAGAAATCGCTGCCCTTCACAGACACAGTGTTCGCTCAGGCGATCACTGATATAGCCGCCGCAACTCCTTTGCGGTGACTCGGGCGCGGATCTCATGACCGCGGATGGGCTGCGCCACCGAGTAAAACAACGGGAGCCGACTCTTTATGAGCGGCTCCTTTGTTATTTGCGGCTTGAACGGCGTCGTTTGCCTGCCATCGCCCGCCATGCTATCGGCCCGCGATGGCAGACGAAAAGCATGCTGAGCCGCCACCGAATGTGGTCACCGCCGATGCCGCCACTATCGCGGCCGCAACGCGCATGCTTGTCGCCGGCGACCTCGTCGCCTTTCCGACCGAAACGGTCTATGGGCTCGGCGGCGATGCCACCAGCGACCGCGCCGTCGCCCGCATCTTCGAGGCCAAGGGAAGACCGCACTTCAATCCGCTGATCGTGCATTTTCCGGATGCCGATTCCGCGCGCGCTCAGGTGGCCTTCGACGAACGCGCGCACCGTTTGGCCGAGCGGTTCTGGCCGGGCGCTCTGACCCTGGTGCTGCCGCGTCGCCGGGATTGCGCGGTCTCCCTGCTCGCCAGCGCCGGCCTCGATAGTCTGGCCGTGCGCGTTCCTCGGCACACGGTCGCTCGGGCATTGCTCGTCGCTTGCGGTCGCCCGATCGCCGCGCCAAGCGCCAACGCATCGGGCAAGATCAGCCCGACCACGGCCGAACACGTAGCCCGCTCGCTCGGCACGAACGTGGCGATGATCCTCGACGGCGGCCGCTGTCCGATCGGCATCGAGTCGACGGTGCTCGACCTGACCGGCGCCATGCCAGTGCTGCTGCGGCCCGGCGGCGTGACTTCGGAAGAACTCACGGATGTGGTTGGAGCGCTGGCCGCGCGAGAGGTGGCCGACGACGCAGCGCCGAAGTCGCCAGGCATGCTGGCGAGCCACTACGCGCCCGAACTGCCGCTGCGGCTCGATGCCCACGACGTTCGACCGCGCGAGGCGCTGTTGGCCTTCGGTGCCTGGTCGATCGCGGGCGCCGCGGCGCTGGAGAATCTGAGTCCCGGCGGCGATCTCGTGGAAGCGGCGGCAAATCTCTTCGCAATGCTGCGCGCATTGGACCGGCCGGGGCTCGCCGGTATTGCCGTCATGCCGATCCCTGACCGCGGCCTCGGCCGCGCCATCAACGACCGCCTGCGACGGGCGGCGGCGCGCTAGCCGAGGAAGCGGGCGGCGATCTTTCTCGGTGTGCACGGCCATGCGGCAAGAATAGGCATTCGGCGCGGCGGCGGGTAGCAGCTCAAGACCGGCGACCCGGAAGGGCTGTTGTGCGGCGACAAGTCGCGCTAGGTTCGGGGAGTCATGAACGAACTCCTGCATCCGCGCCGGCAGCCGGTGCCGGGCGACGTGCTCGAACGCATCAAGGCCGCCGTCGGTCCGAAGGGCTGGAGCGACGACGCGGCGGTGCTGACACCGCAGCTCATCGATTGGCGGCGGCGCTATCAGGGCCGGACGCCGCTGTTGGTTCGGCCGGCGTCGACACTCGAGGTGGCCGAGGTGGTCAGACTGTGCGCCGGGGCCGGTGTGTCAATTGTGCCGCAAGGCGGCAACACGAGCCTGTGCGGCGGGTCGATCCCGTCCGAATTGGGCAACGAGATCCTGCTGAACCTGTCCCGCATGAACCGCGTGCGGGCCGTCGACGCCGCGAACTACACGATCACGGCGGAGGCCGGCTGCATCCTCGCGCAAGTGCAGGAAGCCGCCAGCCAGACCGACCGGCTGTTCCCGCTGAGTTTGGCCGCCGAAGGCAGCTGCCAGATCGGCGGCAATCTTTCCACCAATGCCGGCGGCATCACCGTGCTGCGTTATGGCAACGCGCGCGAACTCGTGCTCGGCCTCGAAGTCGTATTGCCGGACGGGCGGGTGTGGGACGGGTTGCGCGGATTGCGCAAGGACAACACCGGCTATGATCTGAAACAGCTCTTCCTCGGCGCCGAGGGCACGCTCGGCATTATCACGGCCGCCGTCCTGAAGCTGTTTCCGAAGCCGCGCGAACGCGTCACCGCCTTTGTCGCCGTGACGGACCTGCCGGCGGCAGTCGCGCTGTTGGGCCGCTGCCGGGCCACCAGCGGCGATGCCGTGACCAGCTTCGAACTGTTGCCGCGCGCCGGCATCGATCTCGGACAGAAGTACGTCGCCGGAGTCGTCGAACCGCTGCGCGAGCGGCGTGATTACTACGTGCTGATCGAACTGACATCCGCGGTCGACGACAGCGGATTGCGCGGGGCCCTGGAGAAGGCGCTCGAGCAGGCCCTGGAAGACGGCCTGATCGCCGACGCGACCGTGGCGGAGAGCGCCGAGCAGTCACGACGCCTGTGGTTCGTGCGCGAGTCGCTCGTCGAACTGCAGAAATTCGCCGGCGCGAGCATAAAGCACGACGTGTCCGTGGCGGTATCGCGCGTTCCCGCGTTCATGACGCGGGCGATCGCGGCGGTGACATCGGCGTTGCCGGGCATTCGACCGGTGCCGTTCGGCCATGTCGGCGACGGCAACATCCATTTCAACCTATACCAGCCGGAGGCCATGGGTGCGGACGATTTTCTCGCTCGCCAGCCGGAATTGAGCCGCATCGTTCATGACATCGTCGCCGAGCTCGATGGCAGCATCAGCGCCGAGCATGGCATCGGCCGGCTGCGGCGCGACGACCTGCAGCGGTACAAGCCGGCGATCGAACTCGAGTTGATGCGACGGATCAAGCAAGCGCTCGATCCCGACAACATCATGAACCCCGGCAAAGTGATCTGACGCGCGGCCCATGACCTACACGGCACCGCTCCGCGATATGATCTTTGCGCTGGAGGAGATCGCCGGCATCGGCGAGATCGCGGCCCTCCCCGGCTACGCCGACGCGACGCCGGACCTCGTACAGTCCATCCTGGACGAGGCCGGGAAGTTCGCCGCGGGCGTGCTGGCGCCGCTCAATCGGACCGGCGACGAGCAGGGCAGTCAACTCGAGAACGGCGTCGTGCGCACGCCCGACGGCTACCGCGACGCGTATGCGAAGTTCGTCGCGGCCGGCTGGAACAGCCTGCAGTTCGATCCCGCCTATGGCGGCCAAGGTCTGCCTTGCGCGCTGGCGGCGGCGATTCAGGAGATGGTGAGCTCGGCCTGTATGGCGTTCAGCCTGTGCCCGCTCCTGACCCAGGGTGCGGTGGAGTTGCTGTCAGCACATGGGAGCGCCGCCCAGAAGCGGGTCTATCTGAGCAAGCTCGTCAGCGGCGAGTGGGCCGGCACGATGAACTTGACGGAGCCGCAGGCCGGCTCCGACGTCGGTGCGCTGCGGGCGCGCGCGGTCAAGGACGGCGACCGTTATCGCATCACCGGACAGAAGATCTTCATCACCTTCGGCGAGCACGACATGGCCGAGAACATCGTGCA
>AR_comb_assmDRAFT_10447974_pt1 | contig 14709 bp, 11 predicted proteins | sample ArasoioldDNA_FD_10543 | JGI IMG/M metagenome (IMG submission 10543) | reverse complement strand
AATACGAGCCAATGTCAATGGGAGTCAGATCGGTATCGGCGGCGACCACGCGCACACGGGAGAGCGAGCATCCCAACACTTCGGCCGCAATCTGTGCGGTCATGGTGTCGGAGCCCTGGCCGATTTCCGACGCCCCGGTATAGACGACAACGCCACCGTCGCGATCAATTTTGATGTTCACGGTGGAGTGCGGCATGTCGGACCGTATGATCGAGTTGGCCGCCCCGCTCACATAATGGCTACACGCGATACCGAGTCCGCGCCCCTTGGGCAGCTTGCCCTTGCGCTGGCTCCACTCGGAACGCTCGACGGTCTTGTCGATGCACTCGGGCAAGCCGTAGCTCTGCACGCGCAGGCCGTTCACAGTAATGCAAGGAGGCTTTAGCAAATTGCGACGCCGAATTTCAGCGGGGTCTATGCCAATCTTTGCGGCGAGTTCGTCGAGCTGCGACTCGAAGGCGAAGCGGACGTTTACCGTGCCATGCCCCCGCATTGCGCCGCAGGCGGGCTTGTTCGTAAGCACGCGATAGCCGTCGTACTGAATGTTTGGGATATCGTAGAGCGCGCCGAGCAACGCCCCGGAATACAGAATCGTGACCACACCGTAGGAACAGTAAGCGCCCCCATCCTGCACAACGCGCGCTTTGACCGCGGTAATTCGGCCATCTTTCTTTACACCAGTCTTGAGATCGACGATGGTACGCGGCCGTCCGCGATGCGCCCAGAAGACTTCTTCGCGTGTGTAGGTAATCTTGACCGGAGCTTGTGCCTTGCGCGCCGCAACTGCCGCGATGATTTCGAGTGGGATCACTTCACTCTTGCCGCCGAATCCACCGCCCACCAGCGGCTTGATCACGCGAATCTGCTGCATGGGCATTTCGAGAACCAGGGAGAGCTTGTGCTGCAGGTAGTACGGAACCTGAGTCGAGGACCAGACACTAAGGCGTCCGGGCTTGCCGGTATGCGGGTCGATCTCGAACGATGCCAGCGTGGAGTGCGGTTCCATCGCGGCGTGGGTCACTTCGTTGGCGAGGAAGCGCGCTTCGGCGATTTGATCCGCTTCCGAAAATCCTTTCTCAGGGTCGCCGAAGACGTGGTGATAGTCCTTTTCCAGATTATTCGGTTTGTGGTCGTGAATCAGATCGGACGTCGCCTTCATCGACTCTTCGGGATCGAAGTAGGCAGGTAGCACTTCGTATTCGACATCGATGAGTTCGAGCACCTGCTCGGCGATCGCTTCCGAGGTTGCGATCACACAGGCCACGTTGTCGCCAACGTAGCGGACTTTGTCGAGCGCCAGGGGATATTCGTCGTGGCCGACTGGAAGGATGCCATACGTCTTCGGGGCATCTTTGCCAATTACGACTGCAACTACACCTTCCAACTTCTCAGCCCGACTCGTGTCAATGCTCTTGATACGCGCATGTGGATACGGCGAATGCAGAATCTTGCCGACCAACATGCCGGGAACGCTAAGGTCATCTGTGTAGTGGCCTGAACCAGTCGTCTTTTCGGCCGCGTCGACCATAGCGGTGGGTTTGCCGATGATGGAGAATCCGGCCGTTGGTCTTTGGACTTTGGTCGTTGTCGGAGTCATCTCGCTACTCGCTAGTCGGCACCGCGGATCGCTCCGCAGCGATCGCCGACCGGATCGCCTCGTACATCTGGTTGTAGCCCGTGCAGCGGCATAGGTTGCTGCTGAGACCCATGCGAACGTCTTCTTCTGATGGATCTGGGTTTTCGGCGAGCAGCGACTTCACCGTCATAATGAATCCCGGCGTGCAATAGCCGCACTGCGCTCCCCCCCAGTCGCCGTAGGCTTTCTGGATCGCAGTCAGGCTGCCGTGTTCGCTCACGCCTTCGATGGTTGTGATCTCTTGCCCCTCACAACTGGCGCCGAGTAGCGTGCACGACATCATCGCGACGCCATCGATTAATACAGTGCAGGCGCCGCAGGACGAATCATCGCAGCCACGTTTCGACCCAGTAAGTTGTAACTGCTGGCGCAATACGTCAAGCAGCAGTGCACTGGACTCAACCGCAACCTCATGCGCGCGGCCGTTGACTCGGAGTTCGATGAGTTCTTTTTTCAAAGTCCGCTCTTGGCAATTAGCCCTTGGCTCTTGGCGAAAAGCTTCAGCTAGTAGCCGAGAGCCAACAGCCAGCAGGGGATCTCAATACACCGGCACTTTCGGATCTACACTCTTCGACCAGGCATCGATGCCGCCTCGCATGGATTGGACATTCTCAAATCCCTGCTGCCGCAGCCACACCGTCACATTCATCGAGCGCACTCCGTGATGGCAAACGACTACGATATGATCCTCGGGATCAAGCTCTTGATGCGCACGCGACGGCACTTCGCCCATCGGCATCAGCTTGGCGCCGGAGATCTTTGCCGTTTCACATTCCCAGGGCTCGCGAACATCCAGCAGCGTGAAGATCTCGCCCGCATCGAGCTTTCCTTTTACTTGTTCGGCGGTGATCTCGTAGTCCATGGTGCTTATTGCCCTGTCCATTTAGCCGGCCGTTTCTCCATAAACGCACGAATGCCTTCCTGTGCATCCGTTGTCTTCATCAGATCCTCGAAATAGATCTTTTCCGCGCGAGCCAGCCCTTTATCGAAGTGAATTGCGTCCCAGGCATAAAGAGCTTTCTTCGTGACCCTGAGCGCCGCTGGGCTCAGTTGCAGAAGATGGCCGACACATTCCTCGGCTGCGGAATAGGGATCTTTCGCAACTGCATTGGCGAGCCCGATCTGCGCGGCCTCTCTGCCCCTGATGGAACGCCCGGTGAGGATAAGTTCTGCCGCGCGTTTCTGCCCTACCAGCGCGGCCAACGCAGCGCATGCGACCGGCGGATAACATCCCAGCTTGATTTCAGGGAATCCCCATTGCGAATCCTCAGTCGTGTAGACAATGTCACAGACCATTGCCAGTTCCGCTCCGCCACCGAGGCAATGCCCGTGAACCGTGGCAATCGTGACCTTCATCGTGGCAACGAGTGCCCGTATCACGCTGTGGAACTTGCCCAGCATTTCTTCCACCTTCTCGAAAGTGTGCGCGGCGACGTCGACTCCGGCAGAAAAAGCTTTCCCCTCTCCGCATAGCACGATAATGGCGAGGTCCGGGCGAGACTCGATTTCAGAGAGAGCGAGCGCGAGTTCCTCCATCATGGGGAGATCAATCACATTCAACGGAGGATGACGCAACTCGATCCGCGCGATCGGCGCATCGATCTGAACCGTCACACGCGCCAGCTTCGCAGTTGTAGATGCCGTGCTCATCCCTTCTGTGTCCTCCGTGGCGATCGGCCTAGATATTGATGGCCGACTTTCTCACTTCCCCGATCGTCGACAGCGGGTCGCGGGCGCCCACCTTTTCTGCAATCCATTTCTTCTCGGTGTCGATGATCTCAAGCAGCAACTTCTTGTCAGCCGCAGTCGGCATGTATTCCTTCAGGTGCTCTTCGTACGCACGATCATCCAGCGGCTCCCCGGTTTGTGCGTGGAACTTTTGGTTCGCCCAGCGGCCGATGAAGCGGTTGAACTTGATGTCGGGTGCGTAGAGCTTCGGCTCGCCCGGTTTCAGGGAATGGTTGAAACGCTCGATCAGTCCCGCAACTTCTTCGCGGTAGAGATGACGGTTGTAGTCGTTGAGATCGTCAAGGTCGGCGGCCTTGTCATTCTTCGGCTCATCGTAACGTCCCTTGATCCCCCAAACGTAGGCCCAGTGCGCCGAGGAAGAATGATCCGTACCGAACAGGTCATAGGAACTCGAGAGCCACTTGTTCAGATATTTCTGAATGAGCCATGCAGGCAGCACACCGGCTTCCACTACGCGCCGGATGCCGTCGTTGCCCGTACCCATGTGGAAAGCTTCCTCGCGCAGCATGTATGACATGGAGCGGCCCAAGGGAGCGAACGCGGAGAACTTCAGCATCTGCAGCTGAAACTTGCCATCGCGATCGACGAAATCCGTGTATGTGAAGAAGTCCATCCAGTTGTCCACATCGACGTTAAACGCGCCCAGCAATCGCTTGTTCTCGAACGCACGCCGCTCAAGCATCTTCTGCGCTTCGACTTTGCCTGAATATCCGAAGTGGTCGATGAGCAACGCGCACATCTGCCAGCCGTGGCGCATCTCTTCGATCATGACGCGCGTGATGGCGCGGCGGTCCCAGTCGGTAGGCGCGTTTTCGAGCAGATTCCGCTGCTGCTCGACGCTGGCAAACTCGGTGTCACCCTGGTAGACGATCATGTTCATCAAAGCGTCACGCACCTGTTGCGTAGGAATCTGACGCAGGTTCTCCCACTTGCGCTTGCCCTTGTAGTGGCCGAACTCGATGTCGTCGGTCTCGATCGCGCCGTAGAGCGTATCGAACTTGAAGGCCTCGATATCGTCGGTGTTGACACCGATTTCCTTGCGCCAGTCATTGAACAGACCGACCCAGTCACTAAAAGTCCCGATTTTGGCTACTTTGCCCGGCATGATTCGTTACCTCAATTTGTCCGACTTCTTTTGCATTCAGTGATCAGCACGCAGCCTTCGGCTAGCACAATTCGGGAATGGCCGAATGCTGAAGGCTGAGTGCTGAATGCTGTTATCCCATGTTCAACCACACAGTTTTCAACTCCGTGTAGTGCTCGATCGCGTGCGCGCCTAGTTCCCGGCCGAAGCCGGAACTCTTGTATCCACCGAACGGCAAAGCCGCATCCATCAGCCCATATGTATTGATCCACACGGTGCCCGCTTTGAGTCTGCGCGATACCGTGTGCGCCTTCTTTAAATCACGCGTCCAGACGGCAGCTGCCAAGCCGTAGGGATTGTTATTCGCCCGTTCGATTACTTCATCGATGTCGTCAAACGTGAGCACCGACAGCACCGGTCCGAAGATCTCTTCTTGCGCGATCTTCATGTCATTCTTCACATCACCAAAAATCGTCGGCTCAATGAAGTAGCCCTTATCGCCATTGACCGAAACACGATTCCCCCCGGCCACCACTTTCGCGCCTTCGTTCTTCCCTGCCTCGATGTAGCCCAGAACCGTCTTCATTTGCTCTTGACTGACGACTGCACCAAGTCGGGTCTTCGGGTCGAGCGGATCGGCGGGGCGCATCTTTGCGATTCGAACGACCAGCTTTTCTGTGAATTCGTCCCGCAACTTGCTCTCCAGAAACAGCCGCGAACCCGCGTTGCAGACTTCGCCCTTGCCGTAGAAGATGCCATTGATCGCGCCCTTTACTGCGTTGTCGATATCGGCATCGGCGAACACGATATTCGGAGACTTGCCGCCGAGTTCGAGCGTAACGCGCTTCAACGTATCGGCGGCCCCGCGCATGATCTCTTTCCCCACCGCCGTGGATCCCGTGAAAGCAACTTTGTCGATCCCCGGATGCGCAACGATGGCCTTCCCCGTTTCCGGACCACCCGTGACGATGTTGACGACTCCCGCCGGAAAGCCTGCTTCGATTACCAATTCACCGAGCTTCAACGTCGTCAGCGGAGTCTGTTCTGCTGGCTTCAGCACCAGCGTGTTCCCGCACGCCAGTGCTGGACCCAGCTTCCACGACGCTAACAACAAAGGAAAATTCCAAGGGACGATCAGGCCCGCCACGCCAACAGGCTCACGAAGCGTGTACGTGAATGCCGTCTCGAAGGTGTTGACGGTTTCACCATGGATCTTGGTCGCGAGGCCCGCGTAATAGCGGAGGACGTCGATGACCATCGGCATATCGACATAGCGCGATTCGAAGATCGGCTTGCCGTTGTCGAGCGTTTCGAGTTCGGCCAGTTCGTCAATGTTCTTTTCGACGAGGTCGGCAAGTTTCCAGATCAGACGTCCGCGCTCGCTGGCGGAGAGCTTGCGCCATGCGCCATTGCGATCTTCGAACGCGCGGCGGGCGGCCTGGACGGCATGATCGACGTCCGCGGATGACGCTTCAACGGCTTGCGTCAACACCTCTTCTGTCGCGGGATTGATGGTGTCGAAGGCCTTCGAGCCCTCGACCCAGTGGCCATCGATCAGGAGGCGGCCGGGTTTCAGATTTGTTTTTGTTGCTGCCAGCATTTCCTTCGATCCCTCACGTCGGCTTCGCCGGGGGGGTCGGGCGAGGCGCCCGTCCCTACACAACCAAAGCGGAGGTCGGACGAATGCGCCCGACCATACCCGCGCTACTTCGCCTTGAACGTTGCCGGACGCTTTTCCACGTACGCAGCCAGACCTTCCTTCGCATCTTCGCTCTGGAAGAGTAACTGCTGGTTCTCGCGTTCGACAGCCAGGGCGGACTCCATCGGAATCTCCCAGCCTGTCTGCACGGCCCGCTTGATGCGTCCCACTGCCTTCGCCGCCTTGTTCGGCGGGCAGAACTGGCGCGCGTACTCCATGATGTTTTCCATGAAGTTCTCCCGTTCGAAAACATCGTTGACGATGCCCAACTCTTGAGCCTCTTCGAATGAAAAGGTGTTTCCCGTAACCATCAACTCGATGGCCTTGCTCTTTCCAACCAGCCGCGAAAGCCTTTGTGTACCGCCAGTTCCTGGCAATACTCCAAGATTTACTTCTGGCAGGCCGATCTTCCCTGCATCCTTGCGGGCGATGCGAATGTCGGCAGCCATGGCGATTTCCAGGCCTCCACCGACGCAGTGTCCGTTGATGGCGGCGATCACAAGCTTCGGGGTGTGCTCAAGGCGCAGAAGCATCTCGTTGGCATGCAGGCAGAAGTAGTACTTGAAGGTTGGATCGACGCTGGAGAGCATCTTGATGTTCGCGCCCGCCGAGAAGAACTTGTCTCCGGCACCAGTCAAGACAATGACATAGACATCGTTGTCCATACGCGCCTTCAGGATGGCGTCGTCCAGTTGACGATTCATCTCATACGTGTAGGTATTCGCAGGCGGGTCAAACATCTCGATAGTTGCGACACCGCCTTCGGTGCGATAGTTGACCAGCTGCTTGGTGGATTCGCCAGCCGTTGGTTGCATTGTCGTCGCCATGGTTCACTCCTCTTGAGAGCCGCCCTTCAGGGCTGAAGCTCTAAATCTTTGTTCATTTCCCACACACAACCGAAGCCGCCCAATCAGATCACTTGTCCTTGCGGGCTTTACTTGCCATCACGCCGCGGAGAAAAATGTCTCCCATCTCCCGGGCAATCGAGTCCGCATCCGCGTCCACACGCGGGTTGTGCCATGTGTAAATCCAATTCATCATGCCGAACAAGCTGAGTACCGCAAGACGCGTCGTAAACTGCAATCCCCGTTCGCGCTTTAGTTCGTCAAGAAGGCCCACGCAGATGCGGTAATACTCACGCTTGATCACGGCCACTTCGGCGCCAAAGCCGTTCTTCAGAACCTCATCCTCGTGCGAAAGTACCTTCATGGCAGCCTGGTTCGCGAGGAAGTACTCGAGGTGATTCAGAATGAAGATACGAACCCGCTGTTCGGGGTCGGCCACACCTTCCAGCCGCGTCTTCAACCGCTGCACGATAGTGGCGAACGTGTGCTTCTGGATGAGATAAAGCAACCGCTCTTTCGATTCGAAGTAGTAATAAAGGCCTGCGAGCGACATACCGCTCTCGCGCGAAAGATCGCGCATCGAGGCGCCTTCGTACCCTTTTTTGCAGAAGACCTCTGTGGCGTAGGTGAGGATCTCAGTCAACCGCCGGGTGTAGCGGCTCTCGGCAGGTGGCGCGCTGCGGTGCCGGCGCGCGGACATTCGTCTGCTTGTGGAAGGACTCCCCATAGTCCCCTGAATAATTCGAACGTTCGTTCGAAGATAGTATACCCCGCTGTGATTACAATCACAACCTGTGAATTATTTTCTCTGGAAACCTTCGGTGCTTATCGGCACAACCGACGACCAGGCATTGCGATAAAAGGGGACCGACGGAACGGTTGAGTCTATAAATTCACTGACCCTGTTCTGACGCTTGCCGCTGCACGAAAGCAATTCGTTTGACCTGATTGCGATCAATCCGCTGATCGTTGCCACCCACATGAACTACGACGTCCATTCCTGACACCGAAACCACATCGCCGCTCAGAACGCTGCCATCCCGCATCTCGATTGTGTCATGAGCCGACGTACCGAGTTCGAAACTAACGTTTCCGCCAGAAACATCATCCGGTCCGATCTCGAAGGGGAACTTGCCAGGATTGAAACCTTCTTTCGTGAACTCCAGCATGTGTTTGCCCACTGTGACTCGGACCAGCTTTGGGGTAGTGCCGACCTCGACCCCGTCGAGCTTGGCGGTGGCGCCCTGGGGAACGGAGTTCACCGTAAGGGAGATCGTTCTTGCCGGAGCCGCCGGGCCGAGTTCCTTGGGCAAATACGTTGCGCTAATCGACAAAGACACTGGCGGCCCAGATAAGGCGATCGTTGTTTGAAATTTCACAATCTCACCCGGACGAACGTTGCTTACTGAGAGCGCGGCTTGTCCGATACGGACTTTGTTTTTGTCAAATAGATAGAGAGTAAAAGATGCCTCTGGAATGGGCTTACTCCAGAGATTCTCCGCGGTAGTATCGGTGACATAGGTACGTTCGTTGCCCAAAGATCCCACTTCTTTGAACTTGCCGAACGTGAACCGAATGATGGTCGTTCCTTGCTCTGGCCAAGACACAACCTGCACAGGCTGGTCTTTGGCAACGGAGCCGAGTGAAAAAACAATTAGTTGGGCGATGCTGAGCATGCATCGATTGCTGAAGCGAATCGCTCGCCGATAACTGCTCATTTATGTGCCGCTCCTGGATGCGACTGATCCTTCGGTTGCTCGATCACGCGTTCTACAAGCATTACTTTCTTAACTTGATTGCGGTCGAGTTTCTGATCCTTGCCCTCGACCCTCAACACGACTTCCGTCAACGACATCGATATTACGTCCCCCAGAATGGTCGTGCCGTCCCGTAGTTCGACCGTGTCTTTTGAGAGACCGCCCAGTTCGAAGCTAACGCTTCCCCCGGGAAGTTCATCCGTTCCTACGTCGAGCGGGGTGCTGCCCGTGGCATAACCTTCTTTACTAAATTCGAGCGTGTGGCTGCCGATGGTGAAATCGACCATCTTCGGCGTCCCGCCTTCATCGGTGCCATCGACCTTGAAATTCGCGCCTGCGGGTATCGAAATAACTCTTAGTGGAATGGTCTTGCCGGCCAGCAGCGAGATCGCAGCGGGATCCCCGGCCGCTGAAAACTGCAACTGCGCTTTTTCCGTTCGATATGGCGCGATCTCCGCGAGTTGAAGCCGGGCGCGTCCAATGCGAACCCCACCCTTGTCGGCAATAAATACGGTGAAAACCGAACGAGGCATATTTTGTTCGGAGACGTTCTGCGCCGTGACATCGACTACGTAGATGCCTTGTCCGTTTACGATGCCGCTCTTTTGAAATTTCGCAAAGGTTATCTTGAGGGTGGGATTATCGTTACTCGGCCAATTTACGCTGATCGGCGAGTCGGTCTGTGCACCCGCGACGCAGCAGGTAAGGAAAGTGAGGACGATACGCAGCGCAATACGCGTCTTCATTCGCGTGGAGTTTTAGCACACTTCTCCGCGAGCGACAAGGCTCAATACAAGTCAGTTTCGGACATCGGCCAGCAGTTGCTCGATCTCCTGTTTGAGCGCCGCGGTCAGAGGCAGGAATGGAAGGCGTGCCGGGCCGCCATAGTAGCCATTGAAGTCCATGCCGTATTTGAATCCCGGGACGCCGAGGTCGCCGACACGCTGCGCGGCCTTGGCAATGCGTTCCTGCTTGAGGTGCGCCAGGTCGGCGTCGCCTTCTTTCCATGCTGCATAGATTTCGTAACAAGCCGTCGGAGCCGGACAGGCGAACGCAAGGATCGCGCCGACAGCGCCGGCATCAAGCGAAGGATGCAGCTTGTGTGCCGCGCCCACCAGCACCTGGAAGCCGACTTCTTTCTGGCGAGTCTTCATCTTGCCCACCAACGTCACGGCGGCGGAAGACGATTTCGATTCTGAAGATCCCGACAGCACTCCCACCGGCACCAGTTCCCCGCCATCGGACGAACTGCCACTGGCAGCCGCGGCAAGCATGCGCGGCGTGACCGCCTCGAACGTCTCGGTGACCGTCGCGGTGCGCTTGACGCGCTTCGTGCCCTCAACCATCTTGCGAACTTTCTCCACGTCCCCGCTCGACTCCTTGATCCCGATCAAATTGGGATGCTCAGCCAGTTCGATCACGAGTTCAGCCGGGATGTCGTACCCCGTAGCTTGCGGGAAGCTGTAGATGATCACCGGAATCGGCGAACGGTCTGCCACTGTCCGGTAAAAGGCCAGCATGTTCTCCGGAAGCATCTGCTTTTTGTAGTAGTGCGGCGTGCGCACCATGGCAACGTCATAGCCGAGTTCCGCGGCATATTCTGTCAGGCGCAGCGTCTCAATGGCCGACTCGATACCGGTACCCGCGATCAGGACTTTATTCGGAGCCGCGGCCTCGCGAGCGACCTTGAAAACATCCCGCTTCTCTTGGTCGGAGAGCATGAGCGCCTCGCCCGTGGAGCCGAGGACTACCAGGCCTGCAACCGGAGTCCGCGAATAGCGCTCAACGTTGGCTTCGAGCTTCTTGTAATAAACGTTTCCGTCAGGATAAAAAGGCGTCGTGATGGGCGGAAAGATTCCGTGGAGAAGCATGCGACCTAGTCTACTTCAAGCTCACGGCTCTAACCACAAAGAACACGAAGAGTCCACGAAGTAAAACCGGGACTACTTCGTGGATCCTTCGTGTCCTTTGTGGTAAACGCCTTCGCCTACTTAGTAAGGGCTCGTTCCGCGTGCAACTGCTGCAGGGCGTGCACGGTGATTTCGCCGCGTTGCAAGGCGGCGATTCCTTCTGCCGCAGCGCGCGCCGCAGCGAGTGTAGTAATCGTTGGGATGCGTGCCGTCACCGCTGCTCGTCGGATCGCTTTTTCGTCAAACCACGGTTCCTGCCCGTGAGGCGTGTTGACCACCAACTGGATGCGTTGACCTTTGATGAAGTCGACCACGTTGGGGCGTCCTTCTTTCACCTTATACACGCGCTCCACGTTCATGCCAGCCGCTTCGATCACCTCGGCTGTGCCGTCGGTAGCTACCAGCTTGAATCCCATCTCTACAAATTTTCGAGCCACCTGGGCGACGTGGCGCTTATCGGTATCCGTCACGCTGATGAAGACAGCTCCCTTCGTCGGCAGCTTTTGTCCGGCCGCCAACTGGGCTTTGGCAAATGCCTCGCCGAAGTTATCGGCGACACCCATAACCTCACCCGTCGACTTCATCTCGGGTCCGAGTACGGTGTCCACGCCGGGAAACTTGTTCCACGGAAACACTGGAGACTTCACGTAGTAGAAGTTCCCAGTATCGAGATCGGCGCGGCGCTTCACAAACTCAGGAAGAAATTCGCGCAGCTTTCGGCCAGTCATCAGTCGGGCAGCAATCTTCGCCATGGGCACGCCCGTTGCTTTCGAAACGTAGGGCACGGTGCGCGAGGCACGCGGATTCACTTCGAGCACGTACACCTTGCCGCCTTCTCCGCCGTTGGTTGAGGCGCCATCACGACGCGGAATGGCGAACTGGATATTCATCAGGCCGACGACCTTGAGCGCCTTGGCAAGCTTGAAGGTGTATTCGCGCATGCGCTCGAGGAGATGCTGCGGGATATCGACCGACGGCAGCACACACGATGAATCGCCAGAGTGGATACCGGCCTCTTCGATATGCTGCATAATTCCGCCGATGACGACATCCTCCCCGTCCGAAAGAGCGTCGACGTCAACTTCGATTGCATCTTCGAGGAAGTGATCGATGAGCACTGGACGGTCGTGCGAGTATTCGACCGCTTCCTGCATATAGCGCACGATCGACTGCTCGTCATAGGCGATGACCATCGCTCGACCGCCCAGCACGTAGGAAGGCCGCACCAGCACCGGGAAACCGATGCGCTTGGCACCTTCGACGGCTTCTTCAATCGAGGTCGCCATTACGCCGGGAGCCTGGGGAATCTGCAAGTCTTCAAGCAGCTTGTTGAACTGCTTGCGGTCTTCGGCGAGATCGATAGACTCGGGCGAGGTGCCGATGATCTTCACTCCGGCTTCCTTGAGCGGGAGGGCCAGGTTCAGCGGAGTCTGTCCGCCGAACTGCACGATCACGCCCACATCCGCGCCCTTCGACGTTTCGTGCTGGTAGATCGCCCAGACGTCTTCGAAGGTTAGGGGCTCGAAGTACAAGCGGTCGCTGGTGTCGTAGTCGGTCGAGACAGTTTCTGGATTGCAGTTGATCATGATCGTCTCGTATCCGTCGTCGCGCAGGGCGAATGAAGCGTGGCAGCAGCAGTAATCGAACTCAATTCCCTGCCCGATGCGGTTCGGCCCGCTTCCCAGAATGATGACTTTCTTCTTGTCGGTGGGCGCCGCTTCATCCTCGTCTTCGTAAGTCGAGTAAAGATACGGCGTGTAACTCTCGAACTCCGCGGCGCAAGTGTCGACGCGCTTGTAGACGGGCATGATCCCGTGCTTCTTGCGCAGATGGCGGACTTTATCTTGCCGGTCAAGCCTCCAGACCTGCGCCAGGCGGCCATCGGAAAATCCCATACGCTTCGACTCGCGCAGGACCTCCACCGGGATCGACTCCATCGGGTGCTTCTCGAGCTCAAGCTGCTGATCATTAATTTCCTTGAGCTGGTAGAGGAACCACGGGTCCATCGAAGTCATCTTCGCGATCTGCTTGACCGTATGTCCCTGACGTAGCGCGTAGCGGACGTAAGCCAGCCGCTCGGGATGCGGCGTGACCAGGCGCTGCGTGAGAATCTTAGGTTCGATCTTGTCGGAACCGACCTTCTTGCCCGTGTCGAGCGAGCGAATGCCCTTCATCAGCGCTTCTTTAAAGGTTCGACCAATGGCCATCACTTCGCCGACAGATTTCATCTGCGGGCCCAGCGTGTCATCGGCACCGGGGAATTTCTCGAACTGCCACTTCGGAATCTTCACGACGACGTAGTCGAGCGTCGGCTCGAAACAGGCGGGAGTCTTCCGGGTAATGTCGTTCTTGATTTCGTCGAGCGTGTAGCCCACAGCGAGTTTCGCGGCGATTTTGGCAATCGGGAATCCGGTGGCTTTCGATGCCAGCGCGGAGGATCGTGAGACGCGCGGGTTCATCTCGATGACGACCATGCGCCCGGTCTCGGGATTCACGCCGAACTGAATATTTGATCCGCCGGTGTCAACGCCGATCTCGCGGATCACGGCGATCGACGCATCACGCATCGCCTGGTATTCGCGGTCCGTGAGCGTCTGAGCCGGGGCAACCGTGATCGAATCACCGGTATGCACGCCCATCGGGTCGAAGTTTTCGATCGAACAGATGATGATGACGTTGTCGGCGGTGTCGCGCATCACCTCGAGTTCGTATTCTTTCCAGCCGAGCACAGACTCTTCGATTAGCGCTTCGTGGACTGGGGAGAGATCAAGACCGCGGGCGAGCACTTCGCCGAGTTCTTCACGGTTGTAGGCGATGCCGCCGCCGGTGCCCCCGAGGGTGAACGATGGACGCACGATGACCGGGAAGCCGATCTTTCCGGCGAACTCGATTCCGTCCTTCGCGTTATTGACCAGCGCTGATTTCGGAACGTCGAGGCCGATCTTCTGCATCGCGTCTTTGAAGAAGAGGCGGTCTTCCGCTTTCTTGATCGCGGCTACATTCGCGCCAATAAGATGGACGTTGTACTTTTCGAGAATCCCCCCATCGGAAAGCTCAATCGCAAGGTTCAGCGCGGTCTGTCCGCCAACGGTGGGCAGCACGGCGAAGCCGGCGCCGGGAGACATCCCGCGCTCAATCCGAATAATCTCTTCGAGATATTCGAGCGTGAGCGGCTCGATATAGGTGCGATCGGCCGACTCCGGATCGGTCATGATGGTCGCCGGGTTCGAATTCGCCAGCACCACTTCAAAGCCCTCGGACTTGAGCGCCTTGCAGGCCTGCGTGCCGGAGTAATCAAACTCAGCCGATTGCCCGATGACGATGGGCCCGGAGCCGAGTACGAGGATTTTCGAGATGTCGGTTCTCTTTGGCATTTACTTGATTCGTAATTGGTGCTCGTCCACCACAGCTGCGATCTTCGACTCATCGCGAAGAATGGTCCCGTAGATCCAGGTGTAATGTCCCTTATTCTTGATTGTCGTAAGCGTCCGTTCTGGTCCGATCAATTGACGGTCGGCCTCGATCTCCAGATAGCAATCGACGAGATGTCCGTAGGTGCTGTACGCGCTTTCGGCCCCTTCGGGCAGGCCAACCGGGGCGTTTGGATACATCTGCCGCAGTTCATTGATCGCTGCTTTCTGCTGCATATCGTGGTCACGCAAATACCAGTGCAGTTGCTCATGGATGTACGACGAGAGCAAATCATCGGGCACATCAGCGAAACGCGCGTTCAAAGTTAATTCCGGAAAAGCGTGGTTCATTGCATCGCGATCGATCGTCACATCTTTCGTGAACGTGTATTTACTCAGGTCGTAGGAACCGATCAATTTTCTCAACGCATCAGCTGTCTGCTCCTCACGCGGCCCATGATGCGCGGTGCGGATGGAAACACCTTTCTTAGCTGAAGCTGGAGAGGCAACCACAATGGAGAATGCCAGACATAGCACGGATGCCGACGCTGTGCTGAGACTCTTCACCGCTTCCACTCCTCCATCATCTTCGTGAACTCTTTGAACAGATAATGCGAGT
>AR_comb_assmDRAFT_10353612_pt1 | contig 14711 bp, 12 predicted proteins | sample ArasoioldDNA_FD_10543 | JGI IMG/M metagenome (IMG submission 10543) | reverse complement strand
AGCGACGATTGCTTCAAATCGAGTGGTCGATGGGTTTCGCCTATTGAAGTTGAAAGTGTTTTGTTAAGACATGACAGCGTGGCTCGCGTCGCAGTGGTAGAGGATTTTGACGATGAACAACTTCCCTGCGCGTGTGCCTTTATTGTGAGCGAGGATGTAGAATCAAACCAAACCGAGATTGAACAGGAACTTCGTGCTCTGGCGGCCGAATCGCTACCTAGATTCAAACGACCACGAAGGTATATTTTTTTGGACGAATTACCCTACACGGCCACTGGAAAGATTCAAAGATACAAGTTGAGAATAGAACTCCGAAACCGACGTTCCTGACCATATGACAAACAAAAGTATTCAGGAGACATTTGCACCAAACCTTGCTTGCTTTGGCTGTGGACCCGCAAATCCAAAGGGACTCCACATTAGAAGCTTTCCTGACGGCGACGAGGTAGTTGCCGAGTTCGAGCCAAAACAAGAATATGAAGCATTTCCCGGTGTTTTGAACGGTGGAATTATCGGCACCCTCCTCGATTGTCACTGCAACTGGGCAGCAACATGGTATTTGATGAAAAAGACCGGCGCTGATACGCCGCCTTGCACCGTTACAGCCGATTATGCGATCACGTTAAGACGCCCGACGCCAACCGATGGAACAATAAAGCTCCGAGCGCGTGTGGTTGAGTCAACGGAGGATCGTGCGGTGGTCGAAGGTGAATTGCTGGCTCATGACAAGGTATGCGCGACCTGTAGAGGCACATTTGTGGCAGTGAAGCCTGGACATCCAGCCTATCACCGCTGGTAAACGAAGTAACAAATTCAAGAGGTAACCTGTGGTCCAAATGATTCATCGTCCCCGCCGTTTAAGAAGGTCCGAGGCTCTGCGCTCGCTCGTTCGGGAAACACGCTTGTCTGCAGATAACTTTGTTTTGCCGCTGTTCATTTGCCCTGGAACCGGTGTCCGAAATGAAGTCTCGTCGATGCCAGGTGTTCATAACCTTTCTGTCGATGAAGCCACCAGCGAGGTTTCAGCTGCTTTTGACGCCGGGTTACGCAGCGTAATTCTCTTCGGGTTGCCGGAAGCCAAAGATGAACTGGCGTCGGGAGCATTTGCAGAGGACGGCATTGTACAAAAGGCAATCAGGTCAATCAGACGAGCAACACCGGAAATGATCATCATGGCCGATACCTGTTTGTGTGAGTACACATCGCACGGTCACTGCGGTGTCATTCGAGACGGTGAGGTTCTTAATGATGAATCGCTCGAATTACTGGCGCGTACCGCTCTGAGCCAGGCGGAAGCAGGAGCAGACGTTGTAGCACCGTCGGCAATGATGGATGGTCAAGTGGGCGCCATTCGGGAAACGCTGGATGAGTCCGGGTTGGAAAACATCGCGATAATGGCTTACGCCGTCAAGTATGCATCAGGCTTCTATGGACCATTTCGCGAGGCCGCCAATAGCGCCCCATCATTCGGAGACCGTAGGGCGTATCAGATGGATCCTCCTAATGCACGCGAAGCACTGCGCGAAGCAGAGCTCGATTATTCGGAGGGCGCTGATATTCTGATGGTCAAACCCGCGACGGTTTATCTTGACGTCCTAAAAACCGTAAGAGACCGTTTTGATATTCCATTGGCCGCTTATCACGTCTCCGGAGAGTACGCGATGATCAAGGCGGCCGCACAAAAGGGATGGATTGATGAGCAGCGCGTCATGCTGGAAACCTTAACTAGCATCAAACGAGCTGGAGCGGACATCATACTTACTTACTATGCTCGTGAAGCCATCCGGGCACTTCCATGAAGCACATTCGAATATTGATTTTTGCTCTGTTAACCTGCGGCGCTTCGGCCTCACCTGTGGCTGCGGTCGTGAACCAACAAACCGCCCCTCAAGCCCAGGCGGAAGTTAGCTGCGGTTGCGAAGACGACCCTCAACTAGATGTACTGGCCATCGTCAACGGCGTAAAGATCCGCAAAGACGATCTCAGCGTTGATACTAGATCTAAGATTAGACTATTGCAGGATACGGTTGTAGAAGCGCGCAGTCGCGAACTCGATCGTGTGGTTGCTGCTACCCTGCTTGAAAATGCGGCCAAAGCGCGTGGCATTACCCCGCGTAAACTCCTGGAAATTGAGGTTACAGGAAAAGTCGTAGCGCCAACCGAAGCGGAAGCCCAGGAGTTCTACCGGATCAACAAGCAAAGGATTGTGCGGGACTACAAAGAAGCAAAACCAGTCATACTGGCCCAGATGAGAAGTGAGCGCGAAGTTCAGGAGGCTCAGAAATTTGCCAATGCTTTACGAACCGCTGCTGACATAAAGGTCCTGGTTGATCGAATTACCCCTCCGGCTAACCTGAACGAACGCTCTCGCGTCATAGCAACTGTTAACGGTCGACCGATTACATCCGCAGATATCGAAGACAGTCTGACCCCACTCATTTTTCAAGTTAAGGTACAGACGTACGCGTATCGCAAGGCTGAAATTGATCTGAAGATCAATGACCTTCTCTTAGACCAGGAAGCCAAGAAACAAGGCGTCGCTCCTTTAGCTCTTGTTAGTCGAGAGATTAGTCGCAGGATGCCGATGATAACCGACCAGCAAGTGCTGGCCTTCTACAACGAAAACAAAACGCAATTCAAGCAAGAGTTTTCGAAAGTGCAACTGCAAATTGTTCAATACTTGTTGGCCCAGCAGCAGCAACGCCTGGCCCACGCATATGCCGACGAGTTAAGAAGTCGAGCGGTTGTTCATGTATTCATAAAGCCTCCACCGCAGCCCTCTTACCGAATTTCAGTCGCCAACCAACCTTCACGAGGAAATGACGACGCGACCGTCACCGTCGTTGAGTTTGCGGACTTTGAGAATCCTCGTTGTGCCGCTCAGTTTCAAATTCTCCAGCAGCTCATTGCCGACTTTAGCACCCAGGTCCGTTTTGTCGTCCGCGACTTCCCCGATCCTTATCACAAATACAGCATGAAAGCCGCCGAAGCAGCAGAGGCAGCCCATCAACAGGGAAAGTACTGGGAATACGCACAAAAGCTTTACCGCAATCAAGGCGCATTACAGCTTGATAAACTAAAGAGATATGCGTCAGAGATTGGCCTCGATAGAAGCTCATTCGACGAGGCACTCGACGACGGCACTTTCAACGACCAGATCCAGGTTGATATCGCCGAAGGAGGCAAAATTGGTGTAGTTGATACCCCAACCTTCTTTGTAAACGGCAAGCGTGCTAACGGACAAGGTTATGCCGAGTTGAAGCTCGCTATTCAAAACGCGCTGCAAAAGTAGCTGGGCTACAAAGAGTGATTGGAACGCCATTTAGGTTGAGTTAAATATTGTCACCGGTAAACCTATTTGGTGCTCACTGCTTCTAAAGCCAAAACCGCTGGAGAGACCAAATGAAAAGGCTCCCCGATATTCAGCGAAAAGGTCAACGAAAAGCGCTTTTTGCCGCTTCCAGCCTTGTCTTGCTGCTGGGGGTGCAATCACTCGCTCAATCCGGACGACGGACCGCAAAGCCATTACAAACACCTGCTATACCTGAGCGCCAACCTGATCCGGTCGATGCAAACAACTCGGGAACCGGGCGAGCCTTGCGCCAAAAAGTGTCGCTGCTGGTTGGAGGCGAATTCAGCTCAAAACATCTGTTGAGCGAAGACGCTATTCTCTCGAACATGATCAGCCATCTGAGCGATTCCAAAAACATCAACGCAGCTTCTCTTGGTATGGTGAAGCACAGCGACGCTGTTAAGCGTGCTAAGTCAGAAAGTGAACGTTTTGTGGTATTGGTCCAATTCGATGTCGATGAGTTTCAAAGTGGCACGATAATCTTGAACTCACCTGACCTCGACGTGCGAATTCAGGTATTTGCTCCGCAAACCGGACAAAAGAAGTTCGAAGGAAAAGTCTATTATAAGGCCGTTGGTGGACCAATGTTGAAGAGAGATAATTGGCCCAATGGAACTCCCATTCGGATTACAACCGAAGCAGTAGGAATCGAGGCAGCGGAACAGATCCGAGATTGGTTGATTGTCGAAGAATCAAAGCGCAGCACTAACAAGCAGTAGGATCTTTTTTATTCAACCTCAGCAAGCGCCAGCTTAATCCGTTCCAGCCCTGCCACTAACGACTCGGTGTCACCGGCAAACCCGATGCGAAAATGCGCCGGCATCTCAAAGAAGGAGCCTGGCACAACCGACGTCTGATATTTCTCTCGCAATAATCCGCAAAAAGTGTCCACACCAGGATTCAACAACCGAGGAAACACGGTAGTTCCGAACTCAGGTCGAACTGCTGCAAGTTGTGGCGTTGAGTCGAGGAAATCAAAAACAAGCTTTCGATTATGATTGAGCAGAGACTTGGCGCGGGTCGCGATTTTTTCGATTTGTTGGAAGGCCAGGACACTCAACCGTTCACCGGCATGGACTGGAGTGGCCGCGAAGAGATCGTTTAGCAACCACATTCGTTTTGCGAGCTCTGGCTCCGCAAAAATCCAACCACAACGTAATCCACTTAACCCAAACGCCTTTGTCAGGCTACTTGTGATCACAAATTCGTTCCCCAGGTGAAACGCCGTTCGAGGCTGCTGCTCAAATAGAGTTTCTAAGTAGACTTCGTCAATCAGTACACGAGCTTTAACTTCACGAGCCATCTCACCGAGCTGCCTCACTGTATCGTCATCGATTAGAACACTGCTCGGATTGTGCAAGTTTGTGAGGACAATCAAGCGCGTGTCCGCTGTCAATTTTGAGTGAAGTTCATCGAGATCGATTCGAAACCCACTGTCAAAGCTTCGCGAAAAACGGTGGATATTCGCACCAAAATAACCGGCCGTCGACAGCATCGGCTCGTAGGCTGGATGCTCGAAAAGAACTCGATCTCCGGGTTTAATCAGCGCTGCCATCGCGAGATGGTTGGCGAAACTGGTTCCGGCAGCGGTCACAATCGACTCGGTGCCAACGCGGTAGCGCTGGCCAATTAATTCCATTAGTGGTCCATATCCATAACCGCCGCCCGTTAGTTCCAGGTCGTCGAGGGATACTTCGAGATCATGAATACTTAAATTAGCAAGACCACTCGTGGCTAGATTGAATTGTCCTTGCGAACTGGTCTTAGCCCAGTTCATGTAACTTGATTCCAATACAGCGCGCGAAGCAGTCACGGCTTTGACCTCCTGGCCCAAAACATATAAGCGGGAATACCTGCCAATAAAATAGCGACACCAATCAAAGTATTTTTCGGATTATGGTAGATGGTGTTTATCACGACCAGCCAACACACCAGGATAAATAGAATGGTTGTGACTGGGTGAGCGGGAATTCGAGTAAAACTGAGATCAGCGCTATGTCGGCGGCGGAAGATAAAAATACAGCAGGCGGTGAGGCCAAAGAAGATGAAATCCATCGACACTACATAATCGAGAATCTGGTCATACCTTCCAACCAACGCGATCAGAATTGCCAGCGCGCCTTGAAGAGCGATCGCTACCACTGGAGCTTTTGTCTTCGGATTGATAGCGCCGACGCTCTTAAAGAAAATTCCGTCCTGGGCCATCGCAAAATAAACGCGCGGCGCTGTTAGCATGCTCTGGCTAAGAAATCCCAAAGTCGAAATTGCAATTCCGGCAGCTATCGTGAAGGCCCCGATATCGCCGAGGGCGAGTCGCATCACTTCAGAAGCCGGCGCTTTCGACACGGCGAGTGCGGACACGCCTAATACCCGCAAATAAACCACGTTGGCTGCGAGATATAGAAACACGACACCGCCGACACCTAGAATCAGACCGCGGGGTAAATTTTTAGCAGGCTCCTTGATCTCCCCGGCAACAAAAGTAGCCGTCTGCCAACCACCGTATGAGAACAGCACCGGAACCATGGCTGCTCCAAGAGCAGTGAGCAATCCAAATGAAGCAGGCTGGTCCAAAAGGGCCGTGGTGTTTGGCGTACTTTTCGCCAGGAAGAAGCCACAGCCTACGAGTAACAAGATGGCCAGGATCTTCAGGACCATCAAGACACTTTGGACAGTACTGCCGGCTCGCACTCCGAGACAGTTGATCAGAGTTAAGGCACTTAAGATGGTTGCCGCTACAATAGAATAGTTGAGCCGCAATCCTGTCAGTTCAACAAAATAATGTGAAAAGGTGACCGCGACAGCTGCCATGCCTCCGGTCTGGATAACAAGAAGCAATACCCAGCCATACACAAAGGCAACGCCCGGATGAAACGCCTCACGCAGATATGCATACTGGCCGCCTACGTCAGGCTTCACAGTAGCCAGTTCTGCCCAAATAAAACTGGCTATTAAGGCGACTATGCCACCAACTATCCAGGCGCCCAGAATTAGAAAGGAAGTATGAACCTGATTGGCTACCACCGATGGGTTCATGAATATGCCGGAGCCGATAATTCCGCCCATGACAATCATGGTGGCATCGAACAGTCCTAGCCGCCGCGCAAGCGTTGGAGTTGAGGGTGTTGGTTGTGCTTGGGCCACAGGTTTAATGGAATTATTCCGTTGAGCGCATCAGGTGTGCAAACTGTATCACTTTCAATCTTAGTAGTGTCAGTTACAAACCCACGCGCGGCGACTGTGGTGACTCATTCTTACAGTACCAGGAGCGGAGCGACTGTATCATCCTGTAGCCTACTCAGACGTCAGCCCTAAGCGCTCTTTGCACTACCGTGGGATTTTCGCTACCCTTTCCCCTTTTGTTATAGGCCCTGAATTCATAAGGAATTTAAACATTGTCAGCTCGCGCCGAAGCCATCATTACCGCCGGTTTAAGGCCGGATTTATTCACCAGCCGCAGTACTCTCTCTTCCAGTAGAACTCTTATCATTGCGGCCTTGACTGTCCTTATCATTGCCGGATTTGGCTTTCGCCTGACTGGACTCAGTGCCGAAGGGCTCGGTGAGGACGAGCTGAATAAGCTCAACGCTGTCTCCGATTACCGTGCCCACGGTCTGACTGGAGCAAACGGCGAGCACCCAATGTTGATGAAGGCACTTCAGACCGCCAGCATCATCCTTGTTGAGAAATGGAATGAGATCTTCGTCGCAAATAGACCTGCTGAACAGATCTCTCCGGAAACAGCGCTGCGGATACCGGGAGTCGTTGTGGGGGCGCTCACCTCATTACTGATCTATTTGATCACCGCCGAACTGTTTGGCGCCGAGGTCGCTTTGATTGCGGCAGCCTTATGGGCTTTCGATCCAACCGCCATCGGCTTCAACCGAGTCGCTAAAGAAGATACTTTCTTACTTTTCTTCTTTCTCCTGGCAAATGTCTTCTGGCTGAAGGGCCAACGGATCGCTGAAAGCACAAACCAGAATCCAAACCGTTATTACTGGCTTTCAGGAGCAGCTTTCGGAGCGATGGTCGCCTCAAAATATGTCCCTCACCTAATCGGAATAAGCGTAGCCTACTACTGGATGTTCCAGAATCTTCCTGAAACAAAATGGCGTTTAGGGAAAGTCCGCCTTCTGACAATGTTCTTCATAATGGGTCTCGTGTTTCTCATCTTGAGTCCCACCATCTTGTTGCCGGAGACATGGCGACAGATGGGCCTATTTGCGAGTAGCAAACGTGTCAGTCATGACGGATACGAATTTATGGGCCGCTTATATACCCAGGGATTTAATGATTGGCTGCGCGGACTGCCGGTCTCTTTCTATCCTGTGTTCACCCTGGTGAAGCTTCCAGTGTTGACGGTTACTGGTTTCCTGGTCGGACTGCCGTTGCTTTTTCGTCGCAAGCTTGGCGACGGTCGCTACTTCATTTTGTTCTGGCTGTTTCTATGGTTTATCAGTTTCGGATTTAACGGTGGGAAATTCACTCGCTATTACACCACGGTACTGCCGGCTGTATTAATCACGTCGGCACTCGGTATTCAATGGGCGGGCCGCTGGATTGTCCAACGTTTGCCAGATCGATGGTCCGATTCAGTGTCCCAGTATTTACCGGCAGTGTTGTCAGTGCTCGTCATCACTTGTTCAGTCATCAGCTCTGCCCAGGCGGCGCCTCACTATCGGCTGTTCACCAACGTCCTGGGAGGCGGAATAAATGCCGCCGGTTATTACTTTCCTCACGATGAGTTCTACGACGCCAGCATGCGAGACACGATTGCTGAGATTGGCCGGCGCGCCCATCCAGGGTCGAAAGTCGCCAGCGAAAGTCCGGTAGTAGCGGCGTACTACGCTCAGCGTGCGCAACGTCCCGACCTGGTGACCTTATCACTTTCGGATCCTGAGAATGTACGACAGCTTGGTCCTGGAGACTTCATCATTGTCGCCCGGGGGCGTCGCTACTTCAGTAATGACGCGTTAATCTCGGCGTTACATCAAGCTAAGAAAGCAGATTTTGAGATGTTCCTCGGAAGTGTTCACTCAACTGACGTGTACCAGGTGGACGACAAGGTGATGGAGTTGTTGCGCAAGTGATTTTGGAGTGCGACGACCTGTCACCGCTTTGTAATGCGAGTATCTTAATTTAAGTCAGGACTCGGATCTGGGTGGCGCGTGAAGAGCTGCGCCATGCTGCGGCACTCCAAAGTCAGTGACGGAGTTCAACTTCTATTGGCTTGGCGTCTTTTGAGTCGTAACCCTCGGGCCAATTTGAAATATTCACGCCGTAAAGCCAATCTGATTCCGGCTCAACTGCGAACCGCAGCGAGAGCGGAAGCCCTCTCATAGCCTGCAAGCGTAGAAACAGACCAGTCGCTTTCCACTCCTGGACCAACGTCTGTCCTTTCGCTTCAAACGGCACCAAACGAGAGCCACAGTCCCATCCATTCAAGTAAAGGGTCACGCGCGTCCTTACGAAATCCCTGGTGGCATCAATTGGCGATACAGGTTGAATATGCGCGCGAACGACTATTTCACTTACTCGCCTGCGATCGGCACGCTCAGGAATCGTGTACTCGACAAATCCGCTGCCGTATCCCCAGATGTATCCGGGTCCGCTGCCGATCTTCTCGAACCGTTGTGACGTCGCCATCTGTGGTCGGAACTTGTAAAGGATCGATTTGTCATCCTGAACAATCATGATGGGCGCGGTGTACTCGTCCAACGCACGACTCCACGCAAATTGACGTGGAATCAAATGTCGATCAGAGGCAGTGATAAATGATGGCGGATCCGCAATCTGTAAGACTTCCCATTTCTTTGCAGAGCGATCAATTACTTCAAGCAGATTCCTATCACGACCGGTCGCATAAGTGACCCCATAGCCCCGGTGCGGATCGGGAGTTAGTATCCAGAACATCGCACCCGCTGAGCCCGCCCGGGCGTTACCATCGAGGAAAGCTGTAAACCAGTCGAGCTGAGAAAAGCCGTTATGGCCTTCAACTCCCATTCCAAATTCTCCAAACACAAGCGGTCGATTAATGGAGAATGCGGCGGCCGCGCGGTTCTCGATGAATTCTTGTAAAGCCGTCGGGGAATCTACAAAACTATCGTGGTCATCTCTTGGGTAGTTGTGAACATCGCAATAATCAATGGTCGGGAGATTGTGATCAGCTAACCACTCTCGCCGTTCAGCTGCGGATCGATAGCCCCAATCACCGGGCGCGATCATGTGGTTCGGATCGAGTTGCTTTAAGTACTGGCTCATTTCCGCAATCCACGCACGCCTTTCAGCCCAGCGACCAGTGATCACTTGCGCTTCGTTCATCAGTTCCCAACCAAAAATAGCCGGGTCATCGCGATATAGAGTGCCAGTGATGGTATTTCGTCTGGTTGCGAGCTTCTCCAGATGAGCCTTGTACAACCGGCGAGTTTCAGGGTTGGTATAAAAGAGGATTGCTTTTTCGTTATTGATACCAAAAGGATACTTGTCGTCGGCGGCGTCGTTAATTCCGGCCCAACGTAAATACTGGGTCACCCCTCCGGTGTCACGCCACCAGTTCGTCAAACATAATTGGACCAGCAAACCATTTTTAGCTGCCTCGGCAATTACCTTGTCGAGGTGAACAAAAGCCTCCTCATTCCATTGATCGGGGGTAAAACGAAAAGGATGAGTCCGAGGCCAGTCAGCAAAGTCGGCCATTGGTTTGACATCATTTGGCCCACCTTCGCCGTAGGCCCACACGCGGACAACTTTTATCCCAACCTGCGCCGCGCGACGAAGCGTCTCAGGCATTCGTTCACGATCCTCATCGCGATACATGACCGCAACGTTCGCGCCGACGAAGCGAAACGGTGTGCTGTTAACAATAAAATGTGTACCTCGGGATCTGACAAATCGGTTCTCAGGCGAAGCGACAGGCGAGTGGTCACGGATTACTAAAACAAGAATCGCCGCGCTCGCAAGCAATGCCAGCGCGGCGATAGCTAACGTTTTTTTACTCATCTAAGGTACTCGAATCGACGACACCAACAACATCACTCCGGAATTTCTCATATTTTGCCGTTTCTCTCCAAGCGCAGGCCAGGACCAGTGGTGGATCAACGTGGACTGGTCATGCGAATAAAACCAATGATCGAGCAAACGGCTCCGAGTACCACAAAAAGGTTAAAGAAGGCTCCAACACCTAACGCGGCGGTAAGGTCAATCGGAGACTCGTTCATTCCCATCACTACAAATAGGCCAAAGAGCAGGAACTGGAGGTGATAGAGAATCAGGCAAACTGCCGCATATGAGAACCAACGAGCCGGCGGTCCAAACGCAGCGGAGCGGGCAAACCCTAAAACAGCGGCAATTAGCCACGCGACACCGCCAATGATCAAGAGGAGTAATACGACGGCGATGAAATAAGTAGGCTGCGTGGCCCGCAGCTGCTGCAAGAAAGCTAGAAGCAGAAAGAACATTTATTGGGTGGTCTCCTTCGTTAATCCTGAAATACAAAAGCAAGCGCCGTCTGCGCACATCAGCCGCTTTTGTTGTGCACAAACGGCGTAATAAAAGGTTAGGCGCAAAAAGCGCAAGTTTCTACAACGGGAGTCAGGTCGGGATCTGGCTTCCTGGGTAAAACGAAACCCGCTTACTGCGTTATATGAATTTCCTCTTCTTTGTTCACATGGCCAAGGAAATAGATTAGCCCGCAAACAAAGGCCACCGCAGCCAAAACCAACGCAATCCATCCTGAGGTGTGACCACCAGCAGGATTGGGGTCTGTCACAAACCTGTAAAAGTAAAAGATTGCGCCAAGTGCCGCAGCAATTCCGAGGAGTACAGCCAGAATATCCTTCAGGCTTTTCATTTTGAACCTCCGGCCTAAATAGTCACTTAGAAGGTTAAGGAAAAAGCCGAACTTTTCTCGTTATGAATGTGTTGATGTTAACGCCGCTTAACCGTGGAAAGCAAGTCTCTTATTGTTTCCGAAAGCCGCACAGGATAAAGCTCATTAGTGTGGCCGGCAAAGTTGTTAAGTTTGCTCAACTACGCTACTTCCCGGCGGGGTGATTTGGCTTGAGGATGAGTCTTTTATCTCCCGCTCGCCTGGTTACCCGCTCGCGGTCGAAATACTCAAGCAGCGGTATTGCATACTTTCTTGAAACCCCGGCCAATTCTTTGAACGCCGGCACGTCGATCAAACGGTCCGGTTCGTGTTGCTCCGCAAAGATCTGTAACTTTTTAATCAGTTCCCTAGTGGCTCTCTCGTGCATATACATATCATTGGTAACGCGAACGATTCGACCACTGTTCATCAGAAGCTGTAAAAGTTTTTTCGCTTGCGGTTGACGACTTGGATCGATGCCCGCTCGAGCAAATAATTCCTCAACGGTGGGTGCCTCGAGACCTGCTGCCAGGTAAAGCCTTTCCAACTCCTCCTGCAAGCTTAAATCAGCTGGAGAGAGCGCGATCGAATGGTCGCTGGAACGAATAATTTCCCTTTCAGAAATTATCGCGTGCTCATTCTCGAGACTCGCAATTACCGCAACAAAGACTTCCGGATGTGAACGCCCAAAAAGTTTTTCACGAAGTGTTTCGCGCAAAACTCCGCGGGAAAGTGGTTCTCGTTTATGGTAAAGAAGCAGTTCCTGAACCACCGCTCCTTTTAGAGCTGCAAAATTTTCCGGAGTCAAACTTACGCCATCCATTTCAAGCAGCAGATTCTTTTGACTTGCCGCGGAGATTTCTCGCGAAACAACTGCGGGATTCCAACCGGTGATGGCAACTAGATCTGAAAGCCTTGTCCCTCGTGCTCCAGAAGCCGAGACAAACGCAACAAGCTTTTCGGTAGATGCTGCGCTTTGCAATTGACCTAACCGTTCGCGGGTGACTTGAATGTCTTTCGCCTTATGCTTGGAGGCCATCGGATCCAGCACGACGCCGCCGGCAATAGTGTGAGATGGCGAATAGCTTCTGACTATAAAACGATCACCGTGAAGAGCAATAACCGGCGATTCCAACCTAAGTTGGACCAGGCTAGATCTACCAGGCGCAATTTCCAAAGCTTCATCCAGAATCTTTACCCTGCCGAGTACTTCCGCCGCGCCAATGTGCACTCTCACCCGTGCGCGCGATTTAAGAGCTGGTGGCGCGTCCCGCAAGACATCGATCCTTGTATCAAGAATCTGAGTTGGTCTAATCAGACCCGAAGCGGCTATGACCATTCCCCGCTCGAGCATTGCGATATCGACGCCCGCCAGATTCACTGCCGTTCGTTGACCAGCACGTGCTCGTTGAACTGGTTTTCCGTGCACCTGAGTTCCTCTTATCCGTACTTTTGTGCCGGCAGGATGAAGTTCCAGCTCATCCCCTTCTTTGATCTCACCCGATATCAGAGTGCCCGTAACCACTGCGCCAAAGCCTTTGATAGTAAAGGCGCGATCGATGGGCAGACGAGTGATAAAGTCGGCAGAGCGCGGAGTGATTTGTCGTGCAACCTCTGTGATAGCAGCTCCGAGATGGTCCAGGCCCTGGCCATTTTTTGAGCTGACCGGAATTGTCGGCGCGTTCTCCAGGAATGATCCGGCTACTAATTCTCTCGCTTCTTCCTTGACCAGTTCGAGCATGTCGTCGTCAACCAGATCTCGCTTTGTGATCACCACAATTCCGTGTTGGACACCAAGTAGCCGGCAGATATCAAAGTGTTCTCGCGTTTGCGGCATGACGCCTTCGTCAGCAGCAATCACGAGCGTAACCAGATCAATACCATGAGCTCCGGCCAGCATGTTTTTAACAAAGCGCTCATGACCGGGCACATCAACAAAGCCGAGCCGCAGGTCTCCGAGAAGCAGGTCAGCGAAGCCGAGATCGATTGTAATGCCGCGTTTTTTCTCTTCAGGCAGGCGATCCGGATCTTTGCCAGTGAGTGCTCGTACAAGGGCACTCTTACCGTGGTCAATATGACCCGCCGTTCCTACGATAATCGAGTGTTCCAAGCTTTGAACCTACTGGTTGGTGCGTGCTTTGTGCTTTGTACTTGGTGCTTTGTACTTGGTGCTTTGTACTTTGTGCCTCGAAACATCGCCCTTCAACCACTCTTCGAGAGCACATCCTCATAGAACTTTATATACTGCGGTATTACTACGTCGGTACGGTAACGAGATATCGCCGACTCGCGCGCGCGTTGGCCCATCTCAACTCGCAACTTCTTGTCACCGAGAAGTCGAGCGGCGTCATTCGCCATCTTGTCGACGTTTCCCACCTCACTCAGATAACCGGTTTCGCCGTCAGTCACCACCTCGGGAAGGCCACCGACTTTTGACGCAACTACGGGAACTTCACAAGCCATCGCTTCGAGTGCGGCTAATCCAAACGACTCCTGCTCTGAAGGAAGTAGCAATACATCACTCACGGATAAATAGTCGACAATCCTTGGCTGCTTACCAACAAAGGAACAATATTCGTAAATTCCGAGACAGCGGGCACGGTGTTCAGCGTTGGTTCGCTCGCTGCCGTCACCCACCATCACCAAACGAGTCTTAATTCCCTTCTGCAGAACGCGAGAAAGGATCTCGACGCAGTCCACCGGTCGTTTGACTGGTCTAAAGTTCGACACATGAGCCAGCAGTGGCTCTCCGTCCTTTGAGAGAGATTCGCGCAAACTTTCGTCCGGTTGACGCTGGTAATCGGTCTGACAAACAAAATTGGGAATTACTTTGATATCGTCAACATGAAAAATTTCACGGGTCGCTTCCTTTAGATAGTTCGATATGGCCGTAACACCATCTGACTGCACTATTCCATACCTTGTGATTGGCAGATAGGACCGGTCAGCTCCAACGAGCGTGATATCGGTTCCGTGCAATGTTGTCACTACTGGTAAACGGCGGCGGGGCTTTAGGGATTCTCGCGCTAGGATGGCGCTGATGGAATGGGGAATTGCGTAATGAACGTGTAACAGATCTAAATTTTCTTCCTCTGCCACCGTAGCCATCTTGGTAGCCAGGGCAAGGGTGTAGGGCTGATGCTCAAAAAGTGGGTACGCCATCATCTCCACTTCGTGAAAACGGACCCGCTCGTTAAGTTCAGTTAGCCTGGTTGGGAGAGATGAGGCGATGAAGTGAACAGTATGACCACGTGCAGCTAGCTCCTTTCCTAACTCTGAGCCAACTATGCCACTGCCACCGTAGGTCGGGTATACAGTAATTCCAATATTCAAGGATTTGGCCCACCTTCAGAGATTCGCGCCCGGTTCACCGGTTATTCCGATGAAGTTAAACGAAGAATACTCGTAGGCGGTTGAAAGCCCAAATCGCCGTGTGAATAGTTGAGGCAGGCGACCCTCGCTATCGCCTGCCTCTATCTCAACTTGACTCAC
>AR_comb_assmDRAFT_10203502_pt1 | contig 14711 bp, 8 predicted proteins | sample ArasoioldDNA_FD_10543 | JGI IMG/M metagenome (IMG submission 10543) | reverse complement strand
CAGCATATGGGTCGAAATTTTCTGGGCGAATTTGAACAACGCGTCTTGCTCGCGATTTTGCGCTGCGACCAGAACCCGTATCCGATCGAGATTCGAAAAGAGATCGCGCGGGCGTCGGGACACGACCCTTCACGCGGCGCGTTCTATACGACGCTCGACCGGCTGGAAGCGAAGCAACTGTTGCGATGGACCGCCGAGGACGGCAGCGCCGGACGCGACGGATTGCCGCAACGCAAGTTCGTCGTCACCCCCGAAGGCGTGAGGGCGCTGCGCGCGTCGCGCAAGGCGTTACTCGAATTGTGGAACGGACTCGAAGATTTGCTCGCGGGATCATGACTCGCCAGAAGGGATCGGGGATCGGGGATCAGGGGTCAGGGGCGCCGCCGCGCTTGGCGGACTGGGTCCTCAGGCGCGTACTGCCACCAGGCAAACGCGGTGCAAGCATCCTTGGCGATCTCCACGAGGAATTTTCCCTGGTTCCTGATCCCCGATCCCTGATCCCTTCACGATCAGTGTGGTACTGGCGCCAGACGTTGCGGCTGGCCGTGCGCTATGGCATGAGCCGCTCTCCCCAGCAGTCGCTGACGTATCCGAGGAGCACACCGATGTGGTTCGACATTCGCGCGGACTTGCGCACGGCATTTCGCATGTTGCGGCGCAATCCTGGCACGTCGACGCTGATTGTCGCGACGCTTGCTCTTGCCATCGGCGCCGCGACGATTGGATTCGCGTTCGCCGATCTCGCGTTGTTCCGCGGCTTGCCGGTCGATGACAACGCGAAGGTGGTGTCGCTCTTCGCGTCGGATACACATGGCGCCAATTTTCGCGGACGCGTGTCCGCGCCCGACCTGCTGGATTATCGGGCCCGGGCGACGACGCTCGAACAGCTGGGCGCGATGCGTGAAGGCCGCGCCCCGCTGATTCGAAATGGACAGTCGCAGACCCTCGGCGTCGGCTACGCCACCGCCAATCTGTTCGCGGCGATGGGGCAGTCTCCGCTCGTCGGGCGCGTGTTCAGGACGGGCGAGGATCTCGAAGGCGCCGAGCCCGTCGTGGTGTTGTCGCATCACTATTGGCGGGACGAGATGGCGAGCCGGCCCGACGCCATCGGCCGCACGCTCCAGATCGGCCGCGAGCTCGCCACGGTGGTCGGCGTGCTGGCGCCGGATATGGAGTTCGGTAATCTCGCCGAAGTCGACGTGTGGCTGCCGTTGAGACTGGATCCGGACGGACCCAGGGATCTTCGGAACCTGCGATTCATTGGACGGTTGCGCGACAAGGTGACCTTCGAGCAATCGGCCGCCGAATTGGCGGCCATCGGCGATTCGCTCGCGACTGAGTACCCGGTCACCAATAAAGGTTGGAAGGTGCGGCTGATCCCGATTCGCGAGCTGACCGGCGGCCAGGGTTTCTGGGTCGTGATCGCGCTCTTCTTGCTGTCCGTCGGCCTCCTGATCGCGATTGCGACCGCGAATGTCTCGAACCTGATCATGGTCCGAGCTGCCGCCCGTTCGCGCGAGCTGGCGGTCCGGACCGCCATGGGCGCCCGCGGCGGCCGGCTGATCCGTCAGTTTGTTATTGAGGGGCTCGTACTCTCGGTCGTCGCCGCCGCCCTCTCGGTGGCGGTCGCCGGGGCCGGCCTCCAACTCATTCGGTTGATTTCTTCAGAGGCGGTGTTCCAGCAGATCACGATCGATGCACACGAGCTCTCGTTCGTGGCCATGCTGGCGCTCGTCTGCCCGGTGATCTTCTCGCTGGCATCGGCGCGCCTGATCGCGAAGCCCGATCTGAGGCAAGTGCTCGCCTCGCAAGGCGGACGGGGGGCCACGGCGACGATGAGGGGACGCGGTGTGCTGGTGGTGGCCCAGGTGGCGCTGGCCGTGATCATGCTCACCGCATCGAGCCTGGCCGCGAAAAGCATCCGCCTGGCGTTTGGCCAGCCGCTCGGCATGACGGTCGACCGCCTGGTGATCTTCGGGGTGGAGTTCAACGATGCCGTCTATCCGGACGTGGCGACGGCTCGCGCCGCTCAGCAGGCGATGCGAACCGCGCTCGAAGCCATCCCCGGCGTGACACGCGTCAGCGCCGTGAGCGCGTTGCCGATCCTGGGCGATCCCGGTCCGAGCGCGATCGCCATCGACGATCAGCCAGTCGCTGCCGGAGATGCCACACCCTCGGCGGTTGTCACCGGCGCGCGGAGCAATGCCGGCTCGACACTCGGAGTATCACTTCGTGACGGCCGATGGTGGGACGAGGGCACATCGTCTGGCGCCGTCATCAGCGAGACCACGGCGATGCGCTACTTCAGTGGCGTCGAACAGGCGATAGGACGTCATTTTTCGTTCCAGGCCGGCCAGACACGCTGGGTTTACCAGGTGATCGGAGTTTCGACGGATGTTGCCAACACCGATCGCACGTCTGTGGCGCCGGCGCGGATTTGGATTCCAATGCTCCCCGAAACACGGCGGCTCACGTTCCTGATCGAAGGCGCGGACCCCGCGAGTATGGCGCGCGATGTCCGGACCGTTGCGGCGTCGACAGCCCCCGCCATCCCGATTGAAAACCTGCAGGATTTCCCCGAAGCACTTCGCCTCGCGGAGGCCAGTGACTACGTGATCATCGCCACGCTTGGCGGGTTTGCGATCATCGCGCTCCTTCTCGCCACGACGGGACTCTTTGGGGTGATCTCGTTCTCGGTCTCGCAGCGGACACCGGAGTTCGGTACGCGCATGGCGCTCGGCGCAAGCGCCGCGGACGTGATGCGACTCGTGGCTCGGCAGTCGATGGGCCTGGTTGCGGCCGGACTCCTCATCGGCCTGGCCGGCGGCGTTGGCGTCGGCTTCATGATGGGGAGCCTCCTGTTCGGCACGTCGCCCGCCGATCCGCTCACGCTGGCCGGCGTCTCGACGATGCTGGTCGCGGTGTCGCTGGCGGCGACGGCGCTACCCGCATGGCGCGCGTCGCGGATCGATCCGGTGATCGCGCTGCGTGCAGACTGATACGGACAACTCTTTTCAAAACACAAGTGCCGCCAAGCAGGGCCCTTGCATTTAGGAAAACGTGCTCCGTGCTCGCCGTGCCTCCGTGGTTAACGTTCGTGACATAATCTGCGCCTTGTTGAGCAGGTCGCTAACGCGAGTCGCTGCCTGTGTGGCCGTGATTGTTGCGCTGGTGTCGGCGCAACAGCCGACGTTTCGCTCGGGTGTTCGTCTCGTCAACGTCACGGTCATCGCACACGATTCGTCGGGGCGGCCGGTGACGAATCTGACGGCGTCCGACTTCCACGTGTTCGAAGACGGCAAGGAACAGCAAATCGAAGCGTTTGCGATCGATAGCGATCGCCCCGTGCAGACGGCGTCGGCACCGCCACTGGCACCGGCACCGGCACCCAGTGTCTTCACCAACCGGATCGAGCAGCGCGACGGCGGCGGCGTGACCGTCGTCCTGTTCGATCGCCTGAACTCGAGCTTCGAAGATCAGAAGAGCGCGCGCGATCAGATCCTGCGGCTGCTGGCGAAGGCCCAGCCCAGGGATCACATCGCCCTGTACGTGCTCGAGTCCGACACCGTCACCGTGCTCCACGATTTCACCAGCGATGCCAGCCGGTTGATTGCGGTGCTGAATCGCTATCTCGGAAACACGTCGGTGGAGCTGGCACGCTCGGAGGAAAAGGCCCCCGACTTCTTGCGGACCGGACTCGCCGCCTTCGATGCCGATACTGAAGCGTGGCTGAACCGGTCGCAGCAGATGGTTTCAGAAATCTTCCTGCGGCGGCGGGGCGAGCTGACGACCAGCGCGCTCGAAGGCATTGCCAATCACCTTGCTGGCGTGCCCGGCCGCAAGAATCTCGTCTGGGTGTCGGCGGCGTTTCCGTTCGTCATCGAGACCGATCACGGCCCGGTCGTCATGAACACGCAGGTCAACCGGGCCACGCGCGCGATCAACAGCGCCGACATCGCGGTCTATCCCGTGGATATTCGTGGACTGATTCCCGCCTTGAACCCCACGACCGCAACCGCCACCGTGGTCGCAGGCGCGCGGCCGTCACCGGTGTTCACGACGATGGCGAATACGCATCCCAATCAGGACACGATGCGTACGATTGCCGAGGCCACCGGCGGCCGCGTGTTCTTCAACAGCAACGACATCGGCACAGGCATCCGCCGGGCCATCGACGATTCACGCGTGTCGTACGTGATCGGCTATCGCTCGTCTCGCCCCGAGAACGACAACACGTTCCGGAACATCACGGTCAAGGTCGATCGCGACGGCATCGAGCTTCGCCATCGCAAGGGGTACCTGGCCGCGCCCGTTCCCGCGCGCAATTCGCGGGCGCGTCTCGATGCGCTGCAGCGCGTGCTGCTCAGTCCGATCGAGGCATCGAGCGTCGCCCTCGCCGCCGAGATCTCGCGGTCGGGAAAAGACGGCACGGTCGTCGTCCGTATCGATCCAGCGGTGTTGTCGTGGGAGCAGAAGAAGGACGTTCGCGAAGCCGCGATCGACATCGTCATCGCGCAGAGCGTGCCCGACGGCAGGTACTTCACGATCAAGGAGACGACGGTCCATCTCACCGCCGATCCCGAGCGTTACAAGCAGATGGTGGAAGACGGCCTGACGCTGTCGAGCAATTTCACGGCAGTGCCGGCCAACTACCGGCTGCACGTCGTCGTATCTGACGTGGCCAGTCAGGCGGTCGGCTCGCTGATCATTCCGATCAAGTAATCATCACGTACGGGCCACGGAGACACGGAAACACGGAGAACCCTTTTTCAAAATACCCGAGCCGCTTAGCGGCACCTGCATTTTTCCAAAAAAGGCTCCGTGTCTCCGTGGTTAACGTCCGTGTCGGTTACCAGTCGAACTTCACTCCGAACTTCGCGATGCGCGGCGGCAGCACCGTCGTCGCCTTCTCGAACGCCGCGCCGCTCCTCCAGTTGATGTTGATCGCCGTGTTCGAGTTGAAGGTGTTGAACATGTCGAAGAACAGCCCCAGCCGCGCCTTGGTCGCGAAGCGGATCTGTTTCTCGACGCGGAAGTCGAAGAGGTTCACCGCGTCCTGGCGCCGCGTCCCGATCGGCTCGGCGAGGATGATCTGCGTGCCGTAGTTCATCGCCGTCGAAAAATACCGGCCGTAGGGCGCGCCGCTCTGCAACTTCACCACCGGCGACACCTTCAGGCCCCAGCCGGCGTCGATCGTGCCGGTGATCTTCGCATTCCAGTTGGTGAACTCGTTCAACGTCTTCTCGTTCGGGTTGAGCGGGAAGCTGCCGAAGTGCGAGAAGCCGCCGCCGGCGACCGCGGTCGCGAAGCGGTTGTTGTAGTAGAGGTTGCCGTATTCGTCGGTCCATGTGTAGGACAGCGAGGCGTTCATCGACCAGCGGCTGCTGTAGCGCTTGTTCGCCGACACCTCGAAGGTCTTGTAGGTGCCCTCGTACCCAGGGATGTTGCCGGTCACCTGATTGGCGGGCCGCGTCGGATCGTCGAGGTTGAAGCCGGCGATGTTGGCGCCGTCATCGGCCGTGCTGAGGGTGCCGTCCGGCCCGGGATCGCGGATGGTGACCGGGACGTTGAAGGCGCTCATCGGCCGGGCGATGTTCGAGCGCTGCCAGCCGGCGCTGTCCTTCTTCCACACGAAGCCGGCGCGCAGGCCGAGCTCGGGCATGAGCGCGCGCTCGACGAACATCGAGGCTTCATCGGTGTGCGGATCCTTGAGGTTCGGATCGATCGACGAAGCGACCGTGCCGCCGACGCGCTGGATCTCGGTGGTCTCTTCGCCGGCCTGGTAAACGAGGTCGCCGTTGCGATCGACCCAGTTCATGTCGGCGTACTGATCGCTCGTGTTGGGGTTGATTGCGTCGGCGAGATTCACGCCGGGGTTGAAGTAGAACCGGCCCCAGTTGGCCTTCAGCACGGTCTTGCCGTCGCCGCCGAGATCGAAGCTGGCGCCGAGGCGCGGGACGATCTGGTTGAACGCGACGACCTCGGACACTTCCGCAAACGAGCGCGCGACCGGATTGAAGCGCGACGCCGGGATCGACTGCTCGGGCAGCCACACGCGATAGCGATCGAAGCGCGCGCCGACGTTGAGCGTCAGCCGATCGATCGTCCAGGTATCGGTCACGAACAGGCTCGTGGTGCCGAGCGCGTTCTGCGAGCTGGTGCCGCTGTTGTAGAGGCGCACCGAGTTGGCGACGCCGTTGTTGAGGAAGTGGATCACGCTGTCGGCGTAGCCCTGGTCCCAGATGATGTTGCCGGACTCGTCGAGATACTCGCCACCGAGCTTGAAGTTGTGCGAGCCGCCGGCAAAGTTGTCCTTGAAGTAGCTGAGCGCGCCGGTGTACTGATCGCGGCGCCGCTTGTTGAGCCAGTGACGGCCGCCGCCGCGGATCTCGTTCGTGATCAGATCCTCATAGCGGGTCGCCTCGGTGTTGCTGTCGAGGCCGAAGTTATAGCCAAACTGGCCGGCGCGGAACTCCGCGAACATGTTCTGCCCGAGCGTGCCGTTCCATTCGCCCTTGTAAACCCAGCTCGGCGAGTCCTGCAGCGTCGTCGAATCTCCGGAGATGTGCACCGGCGCGCCGAGACGATTGCTGCTGTCGGTGCGGTGCGGCTGCTGCTTGGTGCCGAACTGGAGATACGCCACGATCTTGTTGGCCTGGTTCACCTGATAGGTCGCCTTGCCGGTGTGGTTGAACAGCTTCGTGTCGAACGGCGTTCCGTCGAGGATGGAACCGGCCGGCGGCGCCGCGACCGAGTTCGACTGGTTCAGGTAGGCGTAGAAGCCCCACACCTTGTCCTTGACGATCGGGCCGCCGAGGCCGAGGTTGAGGTTCTTGTAGCTCGCGAGCCGGTTGCCGTCCTGGCGAATCGTCGCGCCGGTGGAGGGGATGACCTGATCGGCGTCCAGGTTCTTGGCCTGAAATTTTTCGTTCTCGTAGTCGTAGTAGAAATTCACCGTCGGCGTATTACCGCCGCTCTTGCTGACAAACTGCGTCAGCACGCCGGGGTTCGGCATCTCGGCGGAGTTGCCGGCCGCGCCGATGAAGACCTCCTCGAATGATCCGTAATCGAGGTAGAAGCCGGCGGCCGCGGTCCCTTCGGTCGTGTTGATGCCCTCGACGAGCGGGCGATTCTGCCCCGAGTAGCCGTAGGCGAAGTAGGTCGTCTGCGTGCCCATCGTGCTGCCGCCGACGTCGACGCGGTTCAACGTCACCGACGGCGTCGTCGCCAGCAGCGACCACATGTCGCGGGCATTGGGGATCGACGACAACATCTGCTGGTCGTAATTGGTCTGCACGCGGGTCGCCGAGGTGTCGATCACCGGCGAGGCGCCGCTGACGGTCACGCTTTCCTGCAGCGCCGCGACGTTCAACACGAGGTTGACCTGCGTGTTCGCGCCGAGGGTAACGCGCAAGCCGTCGCGCACGCTCGACTGGAATCCCGCGAGCTCGTACGCGAGCCGGTACTCACCCGGAGGCACGGCGGGAAAGCGATAGATGCCCGCCTCGTTGGTCACGGCCGTCAGCTGGCCGATCTGCGCCGGGCTCGTCGCGATGACGGTCACGCCGGGCAGCACGCCGCCCTGCGCGTCCTTCACTTCACCGCTGATGCTGCCGGTGGAGCTCGCGCCGCCGCCCTGTGCGAACGCCGTTGATGCCAGCATCACCACGGCCGCGAGCGCCCAGACGATGTTTCTCCAACCTGTCATGTGAAACCTCCGGCCCGCATTGAGCAAAGGAGGTGCCGCGGCTCAGGCGTGCGGCTCGTCACGCGTCCGATGACGTCCGTCCCGCGAGGGACGAATGGAGACGCGATTCACTTCAATCGCGCGGAGCGGAATCCAAAAAAAAGGCTGTCAGGTTGTCAGGCCAACAGGCCAGCGGGCCAACGGGCCAACGGGCCAAAAGGCAGTCAGGTCAGTTGCGGCAGCGCGGTGATCACCGACCAGAGAATCGCCACCAGAGACGCGACCAGGCAGCCGACGGCAATCGCGAGATGATCGATGCGCTCCGGCTTCAGCGGATCCAGGATCAACGAGGCCAGATAGCCGCCGATGAATCCGCCCAGGTGCGCGGCGTTGTCGACACCGCTCATGACGAAGCCCATGATGCCCATGAAGAGCGCGTACTGGAGGCCGGCTTCGCGGACGTGGCTGCTGCCGGTGCGATTGCCGTAGTGCACGAGCGCGCCGAGGAAGCCGAAGATCGAGGCCGACGCGCCGACCGTGAGGCCGGCGCCAAAAAACCGCAGACCGAACAAGCCGAGAAACGAGCTGAGCGTGAAGCCGACGATGCCGGCGACGGTGTAGATGATCACCATGCGGCCCGCGCCGTACAACCTGGCGATCTCGGGGCCGAGCTGGCGGATCCACATCACGTTGAAAAAAATGTGCAGGATGCCGCCGTGCAGCCAGCCCGCCGTCAGCACGGTCCACCACCGGCCCTCCGAGATGACCGGGAAGGCGCCGCTCGCGCCGAGCAAATAGAGAATCTGCCCGGAGGGCTGCATCATGATCTGCAAGCCCTGGCGCGACAGGATCAGCGACAGGGCGAACAGGATGACCGTTCCGCCGGTGACGATCGAGATGAAGCCGAGGTCGTTGCCAAGACGGCGCAGTGCCGGGCCATACCCCCACATGCCTGGATTGCGCCGGCCGCAGTTGTAGCAGGTCGGATCGTTGACGCCCACCAGCACGCCGCACGACGTGCAGATGACCGATCCTTCTCGTTGGCGCTTGAGCATTCACGGACAAGTATCCAGTAGCCAGTAGCCGGTAGCCAGAAAAAACTCAGAAGTTCTTCTGGCTACTGGCATCTGGATACTGGCTACTACGCTTCCCTGAGCCCCCTCGTGCCGATCGCGAAGCACGCCATCCCGACGGCGATCAGGATCGCGCAGGGCGTGGCCATCTCCGCGATCGAGAAGTTGCGCCACACGCCGCCTTCGATTGCCAGCATCGTCCAGCGGATCGGGCTGATGAAGCTGATCGACTGGATCCACGCCGGCATGACGAAGGTCGGCACCATCGCTCCGCCGACCATCGACAGCGGCATCAGGATCGCCCAACCCGCGCCCGACGCCGTCTGTTCGGTCTTGCCGAGGCTGGCCACGAGCATCATGAAGCCGACGAAGCAGATTGCCGCGGACAACCCCGCAAGCGCGAGCATCGGGTACGACGTCGGCCGCACGCCGAAGCCCAGCGCCACCCCCAGCAGCATCACCTCGACGGCCATGATCGAGGTGAAGCAGGAGAGCGCCTTGCCGCCGAGAATCTGCGTCGAGGTCAGCGGCGCCATGCGCAGGCGTACCAGCGTACCGTGCGTGCGCTCGGTCACGAGGCTGATGCCGAACGACATCGCGCATCCGATCAGCCCCCAGATCACGCCCTGCGGAAACGTGATGTCGAACGGATTCCGCGGACCCTCGTAGACTCGGGCGACGTCCTTCTTGGTAATCTTCAGAGGCTGCCAATCGCCTTGCGCCGATCCCGGCGGCCCTTGCGACTGCGGCGTGCCCATGAACGTCTTCAGCTCGCCGAGAAAGCGCTCCACCGGCGCGACCTGATCGGGCGGCGCCTGCTTCAGGTCGCCGAGCGCCTTGTCGACCATCGCGGTCGACGCCGTCGAGTCGGTGAACATCTTCTGCATGTCGCTGGCGGCGTGCTTCATCAGCAGGCCCTCGAGCATGCCGGCCTCGGCCTGGCGGGCCGGATCGACCCCGACCTCGATCTCTTTCGGGCTCCCGTAGAACATGCGATTGGAGGCTTCGCCGAATCCCGGCTTCACCACGATGAAGCCGGTGCGCTGACCGCGGCGGACCGCGTTCTCCGCGTCCGCCTGGGTCATCGGCGTCAGCTCGAACGATTCCTCGATCTTCTTGATGAACGCGCGCGAGCCGTCGGTGTTGTCCTCATCGACGATCGCAACACGGACCTTGCCCTGCGTGCCGTCGTCGTTGCCGCCGAACATGATGCCGAAGAGGACGGTGACGAGGATCGGCCACACGAACGTGAAGAACATGCCGCCGCGGTTGCGCGGCATGAGGCGAAGATCCTTCCGCGCGAGCGCAATGATCTGTTTCATGGTCAGTCTCGAAGGCTGCGGCCGGTCAGGCGAAGGAACACTTGCTCGAGCGTCGGGCGCTCCATCTGGAAGGCCTCGATCGTGGATGTGGCGGCGATGCGATTCAGATCCGCGAGCGGATTAGCCGTCTGGATGCGCTGTTCGCTGCCGTTGGTCTTGACGACGAGGGTCGGCGGGCCGCCGTGTGCGGCGAGCAACTCGCCGAGCGTGCCGAGCGCGAGCAGCTTGCCGGCATCGACGATCGCGATGCGATCGCACAGACGCTCGGCTTCCTCCATGTAATGCGTCGTGTAGATGATCGTGCGGCCGTCACGATGCAGCGCCTCGATGCTGTCGAAGATCTTGTTGCGCGACTGCGGATCGACGCCGACCGTCGGTTCGTCGAGCAGGAGCAGCTCGGGCTCGTGCAGGACGGCGGCGGCAAGATTGAGCCGGCGCTTCATGCCGCCCGAGTATCCGCCGGCGCGGTCGCCCTTGCGATCGGTGAGGCCCACGAAATCGAGGCACCACTTGACGCGCGTGTCGAGGGCGTCGCCGGAAAGCCCGTAGACCTCGCCGAAGAATCGAAGGTTCTCGTCGCCGGTCAGCAGGTCGTAGAGCGCCAAGGCTTGCGGCGCGACCCCTATCTTTTGCCGCACCTCGGGTGCGGCGGGATTGCCGTGGCCTTCGATCGTGACCGTGCCGGAATCCGGCGCGAGCAGGCCGACGGCCAGGCTCACGGACGTGCTCTTGCCGGCGCCGTTTGGCCCGAGCAGGCCCAGCACTTCGCCTTTGCGAACCGAGAGCGAAAGCCCGTCCACCGCGACGATCTTGCCGAACGATTTCCGAACGTTCGAAAGGGTCAGCATGAATACCTGACTATACGTGCGCGCAGGATCACGGTTCAGCAGGCGCGGCCGAACGGCGGGTTTTCTGGGTCGAAGGGTACAATTGACGTCATAGGCACCGAACTCCTCATCATCTTCCTGCTCATTCTGGCCAACGGCGTTTTCGCCATGTCGGAGATCGCCGTCGTCGCCGCCCGCAAGGTCCGCCTGCAGCAGCGCGCCGATGAAGGCGACGAGCGCGCCAGGACCGCGCTCGAACTGGCGCACGATCCGAACCGGTTCCTGTCGACCGTGCAGTTCGGCATCACGCTGGTGGGCGTGCTGGCCGGCGCATATGGCGGCGCCACGATCGCGGCGAAGCTGGCCGTGCCGATCTCGGGAGTGCCGCAGCTGGCGCGCTACTCCGAAGGGATTGCCCTCGGCCTCGTCGTCACCGGCATCACCGTGATGTCGCTCATCTTCGGCGAGCTCGTGCCCAAGCGCATCGGCCTCAACAACCCTGAAGCGATCGCGTCCTGGGTGTCGCGGCCGATGATCCTGCTGTCGAAGATCGGCGGTCCGGTGGTCCACGGGCTGACCGCGGCGACCAACCTCGTCCTGCGCGTGTTCGGCATCAAGGGCGAGGCCGAGCCGAACCTGACGGAAGACGAGATTAAGGCGCTCATCAGCCAGGGCGCAGAAACCGGCGCGGTCGGCGCGACCGAAGAGAACATCGTGCAGCGCGTGTTCCAGCTCGGCGATCAGCGTGTCGCCGCGATCATGACGCCGCGGCCCGATATCGAATGGATCGACGTCGATGCCGGCGAAGAGGAGCTGCGCGAATTCCTCGCGTCACATGCGCACACGCAGTTTGTCGTCTGCCACGGTGGGCTCGATGAAGTGCTCGGCATCGTTCGCTCGGCCGACCTGCTGCCGCTCGCGTTCAAGGGCGTGCGGATCGACCTGCGCAGCCTGACGAAGGAAGCGCTCTTCGTCCCCGACTCGATGCCGGCGGTGCAGCTGCTCGAATCGTTCCGCGGCTCGCACAAGCACGTCGCGCTGGTCATGGATGAATACGGCGCCGTCGAAGGCCTCGTCACCATCACCGATCTGCTGACCGCGATCGTCGGCGATCTGCCGGCCGACGCCAGCGAGGCGCGCGGCGAGTTCGTTTCGCGCGCCGATGGATCGTGGCTGGTCGACGGCTCGGCGGCCATGGAGACGGTGGCCACGCATTTTGCGATGGACAGCCTGCCCGAGGATGAGGCGGGCGCGTATCACACCATCGGCGGCTTCGTGATGGCCCGGCTCGGCCGCGTGCCCAAGACGGCCGACGCGTTCGAGTGGGGCGGCATGAAATTCGAAGTCATGGACATGGACGGGCGGCGCATCGACAAGGTGCTCGTCACGCGCAAGCAGCCGCCGCCGCAACCGGTGCGCTAGCGTGCCGCCGAGGCGACGGGCAGCACGAGGTGCGAGGCCTCGGCGCCGGATCGGAAGATGCGCTGCGTGGCGGCAATGAAATCGGCCGGCTGCGCCAGAAAAATATTCGACACGAATTTCTGGGGGTTCCGATCGATGACCGGAAACCAGCTGCTCTGCACCTGCACCATGATGCGGTGCCCGGCGCGAAAGGCGTGATCGTTGGCGGGAAACGGAATCACGTACTCGACCGGGATATTCGGGACGAGCGCCGAAGGCCGTTCAATGCCCTTGTGATACCGCCCGCGGATCACGTCCCCGGCAATCATCAGTTGAAATCCGCGCATCGCCTCGTCCGGATCCTTCTCGGAATACACGTCGATCAACTTCACGATCCAATCGCTGTCGGTGCCGCTCGTGGCCGCAAACAGATGCGCGGCAACCTGTCCCGAAACGGTGACGGACTCGGTCAGCGGACTGGTGGCATAGGTGCGCACATCGGGACGTCCGTCGACGAACCGCTGATCCTCGACCAGCCACGTCGGCCAGCCGGTCCGGAGCGTGATCGGCCGAGGCCGGTAGGGGACCGGACTGCGCGGATCTGAGATGTACGAGTCGAATGCCGCGGGCTTCGTCGCGGGCGGCTGCGTGAACGCGAGCTTGCCATCCTCCTGGAAGTAGAGACGGCGTTCGGCCACGTTCTTCACCGGCGGCCACGCGTCGTGTCGTGTCCACTCGTTGTCGCCGGTGCGGAACGTCAGTGCTTCGCTCGCCGGCGGCGCGCCCTGATCCTTGAGGTAGTGCGCGAGGAACGTGGCCATCACGTTGCGGCGGTAGTGGGTGGCTGTGTCACTGCCGAAATCGACGCGGCCCAGCGTGCGGCCGGTGCCGCGCGACCAGCCGCCGTGGTTCCACGGCCCGACCACGAGAAAGTTCTCGTTCTTCGTGTCGTGCTTCTCGAGCAGCTCGTAGATCTTGATCGGCCCGTAGAAGTCTTCCTGGTCCCACCAGCCGGCGACGTTGAGCGTGGGCACCGTGACGCGGTTCAGCCACGGCGCGAATGCCTGCCGCTTCCAGAACGCGTCGTAGTCGGGGTGGCGGATGAAATCATTCCAGGTCGGCAGCGACTCGCGGAAATAACGGCGATTGGCGTTCGAGAGCGGGCCGAGCTCGAGATACCAGTCGTAGGTGTCGTGGCGATCGATCAGCGTCGCGGCGCTGACCATCTCCTTCGACGACTCCATCATGTAGGCGTACTCGAGGCCGTAGCTCAGTCGAAACGCGCCGTTGTGATGGAAGTCGTCGCCGATCCACATGTCGGCGGGCGAGGCCATCGGCACGATCGCCTTGAGCGCCGGATGCGGATCGAGCGCGCCCATCACGGCCAGCCACGCCGGGTAACTCGTGCCGACCATGCCGACGCGCCCGTTGTTGCCGGGCACATTCTTGAGCAGCCACTCGATGCTGTCGTAGGTGTCCGTGCTCTCGTCGATCGCTTTGGGATCCGTGCGATCGCGAGGCTGGCGCAGCATCACGAAACTGCCTTCCGACTTGAATCGTCCGCGAATGTCCTGCAGGACGATGATGTAGCCGTCGGCCGGAAGATCGACGAGCGCCGTCGCGACGCCGGCGGCCGTGTTCTGGCCGACGCCGTAGGGCGTCCGCTGAAACACGATTGGCATTGGTCCGGTGGCATCGACGGGTCTGTAGATCTGGGCAAAGAGCCGTGTGCCGTCGCGCATCGGAATCATCACCTCGCTCGAGGTGAGCGTCGGCGCGGCCGGCTGCCGGCCGACCAGCGCGACGCCGCCGATCGCGATCGCCGCAATCGAGGTCATGAACAGCCGCGGCACACGCGGGATGCGAGCGAACTTCATGCCACTTACTCCTGGGGCGGGCGCCTGGGTGGCGAGGTGCGATTGGCCGGCTCAGGCCGCGGCACGCGCTTCACCGGTGACTTTTCGAGCAGCTTCATCGCTTCCTGCACGGCTCGCTCGAGCTGCGGATCACGTCCCGCGGCCGCGTCCGCCGGCGTGATCTCGACCTCGACGTCCGGCGCGATCCCCTCGTTCTCGATCGCCCATCGGCCAGTGATGTCGTAGAACGCGAGCGACGGCGCAGTGATTCCTCCGCCATCGATGGTCGCCGGAATATTCAAGGTGCCGACGAGCGCGCCCCATGTGCGTGTGCCCACGAGCGGCCCGATCTTCTGCTGCTTGAAGTAATAGGGCAGCGCATCGCCGCCCGACCCGGCGGACTCGTTGACGATCATCACCTTCGGGCCGTAGATGCCCACCATCGGCGAGGCTGACGGCTTGCCGTCGCGGCGGGCGAAGTAACCCATCAGCGGCCGGTTCAGTTCGTTGACGATGTAATCGGCGACCATGCCGCCCTGGTTGTA
>AR_comb_assmDRAFT_10259853_pt1 | contig 14721 bp, 11 predicted proteins | sample ArasoioldDNA_FD_10543 | JGI IMG/M metagenome (IMG submission 10543) | reverse complement strand
GTGCTTATTCCCGTACAAATGAACTAAACAAATTTACATGAGAGCAATTATCATTGATGACGAACGGTTGGCAAGAGCCGAGCTGCGCAAATTGTTGCAGGATTTTCCTGAAATAGAAGTGGTAGATGAAGCTGCCAATGCTGAAGAAGGCATTGCAAAGATTGAGGCGCAAAATCCCGATTTGATCTTCCTGGACATTCAAATGCCGGGTCGGACTGGCTTCGATATGCTGTCGAGCCTGGAAAAATCTCCTAATGTAATTTTTACTACGGCTTACGATGAATATGCACTGAAAGCGTTTGAAGTAAATGCTCTTGATTATTTGCTCAAGCCGGTTGAACCTAAGAGGTTGGCAGATGCGATTCAAAAACTCCATTTTGTTGAAACGCGTGAGCCGATGACGAATGGAGAGCACATTAATCGTAGCCTGCTCACGGAACACGACCAGGTATTTGTAAAGGACGGTGAACGATGCTGGTTTGTGAAGCTTAGTGATATCCGCTTATTTGAGAGCGTAGGAAATTATGCAAAGGTTTTTTTTGCTAACAACAAACCGCTAATTCTAAAGTCACTCAATGCACTTGAAGAACGGTTGGACGAAAAAATGTTTTTCCGTGCTAACCGCAAACACATTGTCAATCTTCGAATGATCGATAAAATTGAGCCTTACTTCAACGGTGGATTACTCCTGGAATTAAAAGGAGGAGAGAAGATCGAGGTGAGCCGGCGGCAGACGGTGAAGTTTAAGGAGATGATGAGCCTTTGAAGAAATAGGCAATGGGCAATAGACAATTGGTAAATGACTCTTCGGTTGAACTTGCCTATTGCCAATTGTTTAAAAGTCCGTACAAAAAAAAATGAGATTGAAGACATTTATACTCTCGGGGCTGTTTCTAACAGCAACCCATTTTTTATCCGCACAGACCACGCCTGCTGATATCCTAAATGAGAAAGAAACGCAACGGATCGAAAGTGTTTTGGCCTCCGATGATATGCGCGGTCGAAAGGCGTTTACACCAGATATTGACAGGGCGGCAGATTTTATTGGATCTGAATTCAAGAAAATTGGATTGCAAACATGGGGCAGTAATCAAAGCTATAAGCAGGAGTTTGCTTTGGAACGCCCCAGATTTATCAGTGCTTCGGCCAACTTTGATGGGTCTGTAATCGATGAGAAAAACATCGTTGTGGTTACTTGTCAGCCCGACTTACATATCGATGACCGATCCGGTTACACGTTTGCAACGATCAAGGAAGGAGACAATCTGCGTTCCGCGGCTTCGGCTCTCATAAAGGCTGATAAAAATGTAATTGTGCTCGTTGATCAAAGTTTGGCATCATCTTTCCCAAGGCTCACTAATCTGAAGCGTGCAATATTCAAAACCGACAAGAACTTTGTATTTGTGTTGGGACAAAAACAGCCAACAAAATTTCAGATTGAAGCCAAGCATGAGTTTAGTGAACAGGCAATGGCAAATGTAGTGGGAGTACTGCCCGGCAAGTCGAAGAAAAACGAGTTTGTAATTTTTTCTGCTCATTACGATCATTTGGGCGTCGGCAAGCCTGTCAACGGCGATTCGATTTACAATGGTGCGAATGATGATGCTTCGGGGACAACAGCCGTAATTATGCTGGCCAAATATTTTAAAGCACTTGGCAACAATGAAAGAACCATTGTGTTCGTTGCCTTTACCGCGGAGGAGATGGGCGGTTATGGTTCGCAGTATTTTTCGACCCAGTTCGACCCTGATAAAGTTATTGCCATGTTCAATATTGAAATGATAGGAACGCAAAGCAAGTGGGGAACGAATTCTGCCTATATTACCGGTTTTGAAAAGACAGATATGAGTTCTATTTTGGAAAAGAATTTACAGGGAACCGGTTTTACTTTTTATCCTGATCCTTACCCAATGCAGCAACTCTTTTATCGATCGGACAATGCAACCCTGGCCCGGTTAGGCGTTCCTGCTCACACCATTTCCACTTCAAAGATGGATGATGAACCGAATTACCACAGAGTAACCGACCAGATCGAAACTCTTGACATGGTTAACATGGCAATGATTATTCGATCGATTGCTCTGAGCGCGCAATCTATTATTGCGGGAAAGGATACACCTACAAGAGTGAAGATGGAGGAGTTGAGGTGAGGGAATATCGAACAAGGAATATTGATATTGAATTTAGAAGTTTGAATCATCATTCATAGTTGGAACAGGTCAGTGCTGCCCTTACGATTTCAAAGTCCCCTTCAGATTATTTCAACCGTGATTTCGTTTGTCATTACTAGCCGGGCTCGAACATTCCCTTCACATTAATGTAACCAGCGGGATCGGCAAGGTGTTCGACATTGCGCAGCAGAATTACCAAACGTACAAGTGAGTGACACAACGGAAGCTGAATGCAGAGGTAGACTCTGGCTACAAAAAGATGGGAGATTGCTTGGCTTCTGTCGAATGATGCTTGTGGTTAGAAATAGACGAATAGAGGGAAAATTGAGCGAGTTCAAACGTTGGTCCATTTCACGTTTGACGTTTCACCTTTCACCGGCTACGCCTTCACCGGAACTGAATGCACTGCGGCGCTCATTTCTTTAATTAAGGAAGAGTCTTTTTCGATGGCATTTCCTACAACAATCAGGTCAGCGCCTGCCTTGCAATTGCGATATGCTTTTTCGGGTTCGACAATTCCGCCGCCGATAACCATGGGAACAGAAATGGTTGCTGCAACTTTTTCAATCATCGTTTCGGTGATCGGTCGCTTTGCACCACTGCCGGCGTCCATGTAGATTAACTTCATGCCGAGCATTTCACCGGCCATTGCCGTACACATCGCAATTTCATTTTTGTCGTGGGGAATCGGAGATGCGTTACTAATATATGACACGGTAGTGGGTGCGCCGCCATCAATAACCATATAACCGGTTGGTAAGATTTCAAGCCCACTTTGTCTGACCGATGGGGCGGAAACTACATGTTGGCCAATAAGCAATTCAGGATTACGGCCTGATATGAGAGAGAGATAAAGAAGCGCGTCGGCGTATTTGCTGAGTTGAGTAGGGCTTCCTGGAAACAGGATTACTGGAATCGAGCAGTTTGATTTAATGTGGCCCACCACGTCGTCGAGATGATTGCTGATAACAAGACTTCCACCTACTAAAAAATAGTCGACTTTTGCCGTCATCGAAAGATCCATGAGTTCATCCAGCATGGGGTGATCCACTTTGTCGGGATCGATCAGAACTGCGAATGATTTATGTCCGCTCTTTTTTCTTTCTTCCAGGGATTGGTAAATTTTTATCTTCATCCGATTCCGTTGAATATACAAAAATGCAAAAAAACTTCCGCTTTTTCATGTTTCATAGCCAGGTTCACAATGATGGTGGAAAGCACATGTGGGATATAATTTCGTCGGCTCAAAAAACTGGTCGCAAATAACTTCAAAAAATGCCTAACGCAAAATTTTGAAACATCAAACTTTTGATGTTACTGCTTTTTTAATTTTCTGTTATCGTAAAGTTACTGAGTTGATGGGCATTCCATTAAATGGGTGGTTCAAGGAGCCAGCCAATTCAACGGTTTGCAAAGGCGCGGATTAAAAAAAGCGGGCTGGTTTTGGGTTTGGGCCGGAAGAAAAATGGGCGGGATTTTTTTACAAATACATCCGGAATTTTCCAAAAGTTTTTTTAAGCCAAAATGTTGATAAAAAAGGAAACGCAATACGAACAGGCATTTCAGTTGCTTATCCACATTGTGTTAATATTTGAGGGTTTGAAATGAGTGATGATAAAAATACTTTCGTTATCACCTCTCGCCAGAGAGCCCGAGAACCAGAACCCAACTAAATTCTTTTTAATTATGGAGTACAGAAAACCAGGTGCCCCCGTGGGGGGACTGCAGTTTCGTCGTCGCTTTACGAGAGACGATTTGAATGTCTTCGACCAGTTTGAATATGATTATCGTACCAGTGTGATCCGCAATCCCAGCGGCGAGGTGGTTTTTGAAATGAATAACGTTGAGGTTCCCAAACCATGGAGCCAAATCGCAACCGATATTCTCGCACAAAAATATTTTCGCAAAGCCAGTGTGCCCCAGCCAGATGGCAGCCTCGGGCGTGAAACAAGTGCAAAGCAGGTTGCACATCGATTGGCCAATTGCTGGCGAGTATGGGGCGAGCGTTACGGATATTTTGCTTCAGAACAAGATGCTCAGATTTTCTACGAGGAACTAGTGTATTCCATTCTCAACCAAATGTGCGTGCCTAATTCACCGCAATGGTTTAATACTGGTTTGTTCGAAACCTACGGCATCAAAGGCAAACCCCAGGGACATTATTTTGTTGACCCGGTCGACGGGCAATTGAAAAAATCCACTTCGGCATATGAAAGGCCTCAACCTCACGCGTGTTTTATTCTGAGCGTGGAAGATGACCTCGTAAATGATGGTGGAATCATGGACCTGTGGGTGCGGGAAGCAAGGATCTTTAAGTATGGTTCTGGTGTCGGAACGAACTTTTCCAATCTGCGCGGCGAAGGAGAAAAGTTGAGTGGTGGTGGTACTTCAAGCGGATTGATGAGCTTCTTAAAAATTGGTGATCGTGCAGCTGGCGCTATTAAAAGCGGAGGTACTACGCGTCGCGCCGCCAAGATGGTATGCCTTGATCTTGATCATCCGGAGATTGTTGAGTTTGTCAATTGGAAAGTGGAAGAGGAGAAAAAAGTGGGAGCGTTGATCGCTGCAGGGTATGCCAGTGACTATGAGGGTGAAGCGTACAGAACCGTATCTGGTCAGAATTCAAATAACTCGGTTCGCATTCCGAATTCATTTTTTGAGAAACTCGAACAGGGTGAAGATTGGGAACTAAAGGGCAGGATGGATGGAAGGATCATGAAAAAAGTCCCGGCGAGGGAATTGTGGAATCAAATTTCATATGCGGCCTGGCGTTGCGCAGATCCCGGCATGCAATACAATACCACGATTAATGAGTGGCATACCTGTCCTGCAGGGGGAGAGATCAGGGCGTCGAACCCGTGCAGTGAGTATATGTTCCTCGACAATACTGCTTGTAACCTGGCATCCGCGAACCTCATGAAATTTTATGACGCTGAAAAAAACATTTTTGACGTCGAAGGTTATGAATACAATTGTCGTTTGTGGACAGTTGTCCTTGAAGTTTCTGTATTGATGGCTCAGTTTCCTTCCAAGGAGGTTGCTCAATTAAGTTATGAGTACAGAACACTAGGATTAGGATACGCTAATCTAGGCACGCTATTAATGGTGAGTGGCATCCCTTATGACAGCGAAGAAGCGAAAGCTATCGCTGGTGCCCTTACCGCCATCATGACCGGCATTTCCTATAAGACATCTGCTGAGATGGCTGGTGTCCTGGGAGCGTTTCCGCGCTATGAAGAGAATAAAGAAAATATGCTTCGTGTAATGCGTAATCATAGGCTTGCCGCATACGACGCAGATGAATACGAGGGCCTTCATATTAAGCCGCAAGGCATTAAGGCAAAGTACTGCCCGGATTATTTACTCAAAGCCGCGTGCAAAGCGTGGGATGATGCAGTAGAGTTGGGTGAGAAGTTCGGGTACCGCAATGCACAATCAACGGTGATCGCGCCCACAGGCACGATAGGTTTGGTGATGGATTGCGACACGACAGGGGTTGAACCTGATTTTGCATTGGTGAAATTTAAAAAGCTTAGCGGCGGCGGTTATTTCAAAATCATTAATCAATCGGTGCCGGTGGCGCTGAGAAACCTGCAGTATACTGAAAAAGAAATAGAAGCCATCATTAAATATGCAGTCGGTGCGGCGACTTTTTCCGGCGCTCCTTACATAAATCACCAAACATTAAGTGAAAAAGGATTTATTGCTGACGAGATCAAGAGGCTGGACGCAGCTGTTGCCTCAGCGTTTGATATTGCTTTTGTATTCAACAAATACACTTTAGGCGAGGAGTGCCTGCAACGGCTTGGCTTTACGCCCGAACAATACAACAATTTTGAGTGGAATCTGTTAGATGCTCTCGGATTTAGCGAAGATGAAATTGAAGCGGCGAACGACTATGTGTGTGGGACCATGATGCTTGAAGAGGCGCCTTATTTGAAAAATGAACATTTGCCCGTTTTTGACTGTGCCAATAAATGCGGAAAAAAAGGTCAACGTTATATCCATGCGCACGGCCATATCCGCATGATGGGTGCCGCTCAGCCTTTCATAAGCGGCGCCATTTCTAAAACCATAAATCTACCCAATGAGGCTACTGTGGAGGAGATATCGGATGCCTATATGCTAAGCTGGCAACTGGGCTTAAAGGCCTGTGCCCTTTACCGCGACGGGTCGAAATTGTCGCAGCCGCTCAGTAACAAGTCTGACAAGAAAAAGTCCGTAAGGACTCCTTCGGAGAAGTCAGAGGACAAAACTCAGGTTATTGAGGACCAAAAATCCGCGAAATCCGAAATCGAACCTCATATCGTTGACCTTGGGAAACTAACTATTGATGAATTGCTCGAAGAGGTACAAAAGAGAGTACAATCATCTCCAGACACGAAATTAAAACGCAAGCTGGCGAGCATTGTTGAGCGTCGTTCGTTGCCAGCCAAGCGCCGTGGCTTTACACAAAAAGCCAAAATCAACGGACAAGCCATCTTCTTACGGACGGGGGAATATAGCGATGGCACTTTAGGCGAAATTTTTATCGACATGGCTAAGGAAGGAGCTACCATGCGAAGTATGCTTAACTGTTTTGCCATCGCTATTTCCATTGGGATGCAGTATGGAGTTCCGCTAGAGGAATTTGTTGACAAATTCGCTTTCACAAGATTTGAGCCGGCGGGGTTTGTTGAGCATCCTAACATCAAGTCAACGACATCAATTGTTGATTTTATATTCAGAGTATTGGGATATGAATATCTTGGTCGCACCGACCTTGTTCATGTGCTGGACAAACCGGAAGTGCTAAACACTGGCACTGATGATTGGGATGATGTTCCATCTGGTTTGGAATATGCAAAGGGTCCTGAACTATCAAGTGTAAGAATCGTCAGTCCGTCGTCCAATGGAACACAGCCTGCAAAAGCGCAACGTACAAATGTTAAGGCGGAAGCGGGGCTTGATGCGGTTAACGCGGCGGCCAAATCTATGCAAAGTGATGCTCCTGCATGCAACGTATGTGGACATATCACCGTTCGAAGCGGCACTTGTTACAAATGTTTGAACTGCGGTAATAGTATGGGTTGTAGCTAATGCGAGTAAAAAGCAGAATGGCGAAAAACCAGATAAATGTACCCATTAAAAGCAGTCCCCCGAGAAGTCGGGGGATTTTTTTGCAACGACTTAATCTGTTGTCCCACCGATGGCAGACTGCTTATCGTAAAAATAGTGCCTTGTATCGGTAAGAGGTAATTCTAATGGTGCCGGTGACGAATCAAAAATATTGCCCTTATATTTATTCCGAATTTGTCGCAAAGTGATTAAGATGCACGTTTTCTTACTACGATTTATCACATCTCCATTGCTGGTTATTATGAGTGTAACCCTCATGGCGCAAAACCCTCCCAAGGGAGAAGTTATTTATCACGTTTTTCAAAGAAGCTTCTATGATAGCAATGGCGATTTGCATGGAGACCTGAATGGTGTGCGTCAAAAATTAGACTATCTCCAGGAATTGGGAGCGACCTCCATTTTATTATTGCCTTTATATGAGTCGGTTTATTATCACAATTATTTTGCTGTCGACTTTAAGAAAATCGATCCGGAATTTGGAACACTGAAGGATTACATTAGCCTGGTGAAGGAAGTACACCGGCGAAGGATGAAGATCTATATGGACATGGAAACGCAATATGTGACCGAAGACCAGGTGTTTTGGAAAGATTCCTACAGTAATCCAAAATCAAAATATACCGACTATATACTTTATAATGACTCGCTGAATACCCGGCCTGAGAGCATCATCTTTGGACTGACTGAATTGCCGGCATACGATGGCACAAAAAGGAAAATAACGACAGCGAACCTTGCAAGTAAAAATTTCCAGCAATATAATTATGACGTTTTCAAATATTTTGTTGATCCAAATCGGGATGGAAAATTTGATGATGGTGTAGACGGCTTTCGACTGGATCACTGCATGGATGATCTTGATTTCAAAGGCAGGTTGACCAATCTTTTTTCAAAGTTCTGGACTCCTTTGATCACTCGCCTGAAACAAATCAACCCGAAACTTTCCATTGTTGCCGAACAAGCTGTGTGGGCCTCGTATGGGAACGAGTATTTTAACAAGGCGAATGTTGATCGCGTTTTTGCGTTTCAATTACAGGCGGCCATTGCTTCCTTCGATAAAAACAGGATTGCCGCAGTTGCGGATACCACGCTTAACATGATTCCGCATAACAAACGGCAGGTTGTATTTATCGAGAACCATGATATGCAACGTTTCGCTTCCGCTGTCAACAAAAACCTGCAGAAAGAAAAAATTGGTGCAGCACTTAGCTTGTTTATTGGGGGCATTCCTTCCATCTATTATGGCCAGGAGTTAGGTATGTTCGGAAAAAATGCGGCTGGAAAGTATGGTATGACGGATGCGAATGACATACCGATCAGGGAAGCATTCGAATGGTATGCCGCAGATAGTGGAAAAGGAATGGCGCTTTGGTACAAGAACACGGGTCCGTGGTGGAGTGAAACTAATTTGAGACCGGATGATGGCATTTCATTGGAAGAGGAAAGAAAAGATCCGAATTCGCTCTTCAATTTTTATAAAACGGTAATTCGCCTGCGTCAATCAAAACCAGCATTAATAAGCGGGGCGTACAAAACGTTACACAATGACAATGATAATATTCTTTCGTTTTCACGCGGGCAAACCGTAATTGTTGTGTTTAATCTTTGCGATAAGTCACAGGAGACCACAATAGATCTTTCCCAAATGCAGGGACGAACAAAAGGCATTGCTCACTTGCTTGGCAAAGAAACAGGCAAGGTTTCCGGTCAACAGTTCGTGCTGACCTTACCAGCATACAGCATCAATGTGTGGGAGCTGCGATGATGTTTTCCTTTTTGAAATAATTGTAATGAGTGAGAATCTTTTTAACGGACAGGTAGTGGTGATCACTGGCGCGGGTCAGGGGATTGGATATGAGATCGCCAGACAATTATGTCGCCATGGGGCCAAGACAATTCTGAATGATATAGATGAACAGCTTGCGACAAGAGCTGCTCAACAAATTGAGCGGGAGGGGGGCAGTTGTATACCGATTACGGGCAATGCAGGCGATAGTTCTTTCGTATGCAAAATGGTTGAAGAAGCTGTGCGACGGTTTGGTTGTTTGAATATTGCAATAGCAAATGCAGGCATAACCATATTTGGAGATTTTTTTGGCTATAGCCCAGAAGCACTACAAAAAGTAATGAGTGTAAACCTGGGAGGTAGCTTTTTTCTGGCACAAGCTGCCGCACGGCAAATGAAAACGCAACAAGATGGTGGCAGTATCTTACTGATGTCGTCGGTTACCGGTCACCAGGCACATAAAAACTTAGCGGCATATGGAATGACAAAGGCCGGGATTGAAATGCTTGCAAAAACGCTGGTGGTTGAATTGTCGCCGTTCAATATCTCTATTAACGCCATCGCGCCTGGCGCCACAGTTACAGAACGAACGATCGGTGACCTGGAATACATCAACACATGGTCTCAAATTACACCTATGGGGCGTCCGGCTGGCGTGTCAGACATCGCCAATGCCGCGCTATTTCTCGTGTCGCCGTCATCGCGCCATATTACGGGACAAACCCTTGTAATTGATGGGGGTTGGACTTCTATAAGCCCACAGCCATAAATGACGATAGGTAAATTTGTACGTTGCGCATCGTAAAGTTTCTCAAAAAAAAGCGCACATTTTGGTAGTGTTTCTATGCGTGTTGGTAAAGTTGAATATATTACTTTTAAAAGCTAAATTCGTAACTATGAAAGCTAGAAATCTGCTCTTTATTGCTGCATTATTGGTTTTTTTGGCCGGTTGTAGCCGTGCTGTCACACCTGCCCAGGCAGCGAGTGGCAATTATCATCATTGCCGACCAGTAAGATAAGTCGCGCGGCTCCTTAGGAATGCCCAAATAAATTTCCCACCATGCCCTCCAGCATTGGGAACTTTTCCACTACAAAGTTTTTGATTGTTTCAACGGCTTTTTTGGCTTGCTCGTCAGTGAGACCAACTTCTGATTTTAGTTTGTCAATTAGCTCCTGCATAGGTTTCAATTTTGAGGTTTGAAGTTAAGCAACAAAAAAACCGCCAGAAATCGGCGGTCAAATGTTTTAGCGGAAAATATTTAAGCCACTTTTAGCAGACTGAGTTTGCTCTTGTCAAATTTGCGTCTTGCATATTCAATGTCAAGTGTGAAAGTCGATTCTTTGGAAGAGGGCAACTCAAACATTGCATCGGTCAATATACCTTCGCAGATACTACGCAGACCTCTCGCACCGAGTTTGTATTCTACCGCCTTTTCTACCATAAAATCCAACACTTCATCTTCGACGGACAATTTGATTCCTTCCAATTCAAAAAGCTTTTTGTATTGCTTCATCAAGGCATTTTTGGGTTCCGTAAGTATCGCACGGAGCGTCACGGCATCCAAAGGATCCAAATGAGTAACTACCGGCAGCCGGCCCAACAATTCAGGAATCAACCCAAACGCTTTCAAGTCTTGGGCGTTTACATAACGCAACAGGTTTTTCTTCATAGATTCCTGTTGCACTTTGTCAACATTGAACCCGATCGTGTTAGTCTGCACACGTCGTGCAATAATTTTGTCAATGCTGTCAAAAGCACCGCCGCAGATGAAGAGAATATTTTGCGTGTTAATTTTTATCAGCTTTTGTTCAGGATGCTTACGTCCACCTTGTGGAGGCACTAATACATCCGTACCTTCCAATAGTTTAAGCATTCCTTGCTGCACACCTTCACCACTTACATCACGCGTAATAGATGGGTTATCTCCTTTGCGTGCGATCTTGTCAATTTCATCAATGTAGACGATTCCACGTTCGGCGCTGCTGATATCGTAATTGCAAACCTGCAGTAGCCTGGTCAAGATACTTTCAACATCTTCGCCCACGTAACCTGCTTCGGTAAATACGGTAGCATCTACAATAGTAAACGGCACGTTTAGCATGCGCGCGATGCTTTTCGCGAGCAAAGTTTTTCCGGTACCTGTTTCACCAACCATAATGATGTTGCTTTTTTCGATCTCAACATCGTTATTGTTGTCGTTATTTTTTTGTTGTAACCGTTTGTAGTGGTTGTATACGGCGACAGCCAACACTTTTTTGGCCTCGTCCTGGCCGATCACATACTCGTCAAGAAATTTTTTGATCTCGACGGGTTTCTTTACAGTAAGCTTAAATGATGAAGCAGTTTTCTCATCGCGTATTACGAGCTCCTGTTCGATGATTTCGCGGGCATGTTCTACACAATTCTCACAAATGTGTCCCTCCTGGCCGGCGATGAGAATTTTCACCTCATCGCGACTGCGACCGCAAAACGAACAGTGTAAAGGATTTTTTGCCATTAGTACAAATATTCAACGGGTTAGAAAGTGGTTGGTAAGGGCAAAATTATAAAACCATATTGATTAAGAGCCTATTATTTACCGTAAACTGTTAAAAAACTCGTTAATAGGCCTTTATATCTTGTCGATTACTTTATCGACGATACCGTACTCAACAGCTTCCTTGGCATCCATCCAATAGTCGCGGTCAAAATCCTTCATAATTCTATCAACCGTTTTGCCACAATTGTCTGCTAATATTTTAGCCCCGATATCCTTAGCTCTCTGCGCCTGCCTGGCCTGTATTTCAAGATCTGCGCTAACTCCCTGGATGTGGCCGCCCAGGGAGGGCTGATGGATCATGACTTCGCCATGCGGATAGATAAAGCGCTTTCCTTTGGTGCCCCCGCTAAGCAAAATACTTCCCATCGACGCCGCTAGACCCATGCAAACAGTACTGATCGGACTTTTAATCATTCGCATGGTATCGTAGATCACCATGCCACTGGTTACAACGCCGCCGGGACTGTTGATATAAAACTTTATTTCTTCTCCTGGTTTATCAGAATCAAGCAGTAAAAATTTGCTTACTATATCTCTTGCGCTCTTATCATCCACAATCCCCCATAAAGACACACCACGATTTTCAAAAAACAGTTTTTCCAGCTTCCTGCTGAACATCATTATATCCGATTTGGGCCTCTCCTCAGGAATCTCCTCCTCCTCATCATCTGCGCGCCACCAAAAATTTTTCCGACTCATAATTTTTATCTTTTGTCTTTTTTGTTCTTGGTCTACAATCTTATTCTTTCTTCTTTTCTTTCTTGGGATTGATCAATAACACTTCATCTACAAGGCCGTATTCTTTTGCTTCCGGCGCCGTCATCCATTTGTCACGATCAAAATCTGTTTCAATTTGATCAATTGGCCTGCCTGTGTGATAATTGACAATGTCGTACAGCTCCGCCTTTAATTTTCTGATTTCTTTCACTGTAATTTCAATATCGCTGGCTTGTCCCCCAATCGCTCCGCTGGGTTGATGCATCATGATTCTCGCATGTTTCAGGGCAGCTCTTTTTCCCTTTGTGCCGGCGCCAAGCAGCACACAGGCCATGGATGCTGCCATACCAATACAAATTGTCGCTACGTCGGGCGATACATATTGCATAGTGTCATACATGCCCAGCCCCGAATACACAACGCCGCCAGGACTGTTGATGTACATATTGATGTCCCGCGTGCGATCTGTTGAATCTAGGAAAAGCAATTGTGCCGTGATGATATTGGCTACTTCGTCGTTAATTGGGTAGCCCAGGAAAATTATTCGATCCATCATCAGACGGCTGTAGACGTCCATTACCGCTACATTCATAGGACGTTCTTCAATTATGTTTGGCGTAAGGGCCGTGACAAGCTGAGAAGCGTAACCATGCAAAGTGTTGCTGGAAATGCCTCTATGCTTTACCGCGTATTTCTCGAACTCAGAATTAAATGCCATAAGATTTGTTTGTAGGGAATTTTAAGTCATCAAATATCCGTCCAAACGGGAAAACCACAAAATACTGACACGAATTAGGCAACCTGATGCGATTTGGTCTAGATGAGAAGACGAATTGACACAAACACTAGCTCTCCCGAAACGACTGGGCTTAATGGTGATGATGCTGATGGGACTCTACCAACTTCGTAAACTCTTCAGCACTGACTTCTTTTTCCTCCGGTTTCAACTGAGTTTCTGCCCACTCAAAAATCTTTTGCCCCTGAATGCGGTTGTATGAGTCCTCAATGTATTTACGATCTTTCATCATCTTTTCAATATAGTCATTCACCCACGGCTGGTCTTCACCCTGTTGACCCATTCCCATATATCCAAAAAGTTGCTGTTTGGCGAAGTTTTTGATTTCGTCAGGAGTTACTTGAATGCCATTCTCAGAAACAATTCTGTCCGATATTAAAGTCCATTTAAGTTGATTGATGAAGACGGGAAATTCCTTTTCAATTTCTTCATCGCTCTTAGGGTTATCCCCCTGCGTTTTCATCCATTTTCTGAGAAATTTCTCTGGAAATATAATTTCGGTGTGATCTAATAATTGATGGTACGCCTGGTGTTGAAGTTGGTTCCTCGCTTGCCCGTCCCAATATGCCTGTATCTCCTCTTTGATTTTGTTTCTGAAATCAGCTTCAGACTTTACATCACCGCTTTGATAAAGTTGTTTGAAGAAGTCCTCATTTAATTCTCTTTTTTCAAGCAATCCAATTTTAGTGATTAACACCTTAAAGTTTTTTTCTGCCGCCGATGCGTCATCTTTATTTAGTCCAAGATCGCCGAGGATCCATTCCCTTTCCTTATCTTCAAAACCGGTTTTTAAATTGATAATAATAAAATCATTTTTTGCTTTGCCCAACAGGTCCTTGCGTATCGATTCAGCAAAATATTTTACGAGTAGCGAATTGTCTTTGGTAGTGCCCTCGGGCAAATTGTTCCCGTTTTCATCCACTTCGCTGAAAGCAACATTTAAAACATTTTCTTCGGTGGTAACAGTCTCTTCGTCTTTCATGTTGCCATACCTGTTTTGCAGGCGGGCAATCTCATTGTTGATCATTTCGTCTGTTACCTGTACTTTGTAACGGGTGGTATGAGCCGTCGCAAGGTCGGGGAGTTTGAAATCCGGCTTCAAGCCGATTTCGAAAGAGAAGTGGTAATCGGCTGGGCTATTTACATCTAGTTGACGAAGGTTTAACTCGTCTGGAAGTGGTTGCGCAAAAATGTTAACCTTCTCCGTTTCCAGGTACTTGACAAGCTCGCGATCAATCGAACGAAGCACCTCATCAGTGAACAAGGAATTCCCATACATTTTCTTTATCAAGCCGGCGGGTACCATTCCCTTCCTGAATCCCGGAATATTAGCCTTCTTGCTGTACTCCTTAAGTGATTTTTCAAATGCCGGGAGATAATCGTCCTTTGATAAGGACAATGTGAGCTTATCATTCAGCAGGCCGATATTTTCCCTGGTAACCGTAGCCATAAATTCTATTTTAAATGGTGAACAAGGAACAAGGAGAGGGGAACTGCAGCTGTGCTTGATCCGAAATCCTTATTCAATATTCTCCTCGTGCGGGTGGAGGGACTCGAACCCCCATGCCTTGCGGCGCCAGATCCTAAGTCTGG
>AR_comb_assmDRAFT_10335353_pt1 | contig 14726 bp, 7 predicted proteins | sample ArasoioldDNA_FD_10543 | JGI IMG/M metagenome (IMG submission 10543) | reverse complement strand
TGGCGGTCCGCCGGGCAGACCGATCCCGGTCTCGTCCGGCAGGTGAACGAGGACCGTTTCCACATCGACGACGCCCGGGGCTTTCTGATGGTCATCGACGGTCTGGGCGGACAGGCCGCCGGCGGAAAAGCTGCCGACACCGCGCTGGCGATGATTCGGAGCCGCCTCGAACGTTCGACCGGGCGTCCCGATCAGCGCCTGCGCGAAGCCATCACGTTCGCCAACAACGAAATCCACCGCCAGGCTGCGACCCGCGCGGAATGGAACGGGATGGCGTGCGTGGCGACGGTCGCGATCGTCGACGGCGACCACGCTGTCGTCGGTCACGTAGGCGACTCACGGCTCTATCGCCTGGGCGCGAACGGGATCGAAAAGGTGACGCGGGATCACTCCCCGGTCGGCGAGCGGGAGGATGCGCACGAAATCTCGGAATCCGATGCCATGCGGCATCCGCGCCGCAATGAGGTGTATCGGGATGTCGGATCCGAGCGGCACGATGCGGACGATCCCGATTTCATCGACGTCTACGACGTCCCGTTCCATGCGAACGAGGCGCTGCTGGCCTGCAGTGACGGCCTCACTGACCTGCTGCCGGCGTCCGCAATCCGGCGCATCGTCGCGGAGCGCGCCGGCGAACCGAAGCAGGTCGTTCAGACGCTGGTGGCGGCGGCCAACGAGGCCGGGGGGAAAGACAACGTCACCGTCGTATATGTGGAGAGAGAAAAATTTGCCGGCGCGGTCACGCACGGGAAGCCGGATCGGCCGCGGCGGCCACTCCTGACCGTCTTCGAAATCGCCCTGGCGCTGTTCCTCGCCGCGGGGGTCACGGTCTTGCGGACGTCCCGTCTCGACCTGCCGGTCGCGGCGGGCCCTCTGCTCGAAACACCGCGGACCGATGCGTCTTTGGTGGTTCGGCCCAATGAATCGATTGCCGCGGCGATCGCCAACGCCCCTGCCGGCTCGTCGGTCATCGTCGAACCGGGCGAGTACCGCGAACGTCTCGTACTTCGTGATGGGGTTCGGGTCGTGAGCCGGGTGCCGCGCGGTGCGACGCTTCGACTGCCCGGCGCCGCCTCGGAAGGCGAAGCGGCGGTGACCGCTCTCGGCCCGATGACGTCCGAGCTGAACGGATTCCGCATCGTCGGCGACGCCGCGACACCGCTCGGCACCGGGATTGTGGTCCGCAATGCCGCGCTGAGCATCGTCAACGTCGAGATCGCCGGCGCGGCCCGCGCGGCGCTCGATATCAGCGGCGACAACGCCGTCGTCATTGGCAGCGACATTCGCGACAATCCCGGGATGGCGCTCGCGGTGAGGTCGGACGCGTCGCCGCACGTGACCCACAATCTGTTTTCGCGGAACGGGCTCTCGTCGGCGGCGACGGCGGCGGTGCTGATCGAATCTGGCGCGCAGCCAACGCTCGTCAGCAACGTGTTCGAAGATCTCGCGTCGCGGATCATCGCCACCGATGAGCGCGTGCGGGGGCCGATCCTGCGAAGCAACTGGTTCGTCGGCAGCCGCCGGCCGGTGCCGCCGGGCAGTCCGGCCGGGCAGAATCGATGAGCACCGAGATCTACTTCAATCGCGTCGGGCCCTACGAAATCGAGCGCGAGATCGGTCGTGGCGGCATGGCGGTCGTCTTTCTCGCCCGCGACACGCGTTCGAACGTCGACGTGGCATTGAAGCAGGTGCCGGTCGGTGCCGATCGCGAGGGCCGCGAGATCTGTGAAGCCGAACAGTGGGGCGCGAGCCTGCAAGAGCAGTTCTCCGGCGTGAGCGCGCTCGTCCCCAAGGTGTACGAGCGGCGGACCATCGGCGACCACTTTTACGTCGCAATGGAATACGTCGACGGCGAGAATCTCTCTGACGCGATCGGCCGCGGCCCGCTGCCGGTCGCGCGCGCCACGGCGATCGCCGCCGAGCTTGCCCAGTTCCTCGACGCGGCGCATCGCTTCGAGGTGACGCTCGACGATCGCAGCCTCCGATCGCTCCTTCACGGCGACCTCAAACCGAAGAACGTCCGGATCACTTCCGGCGATCGCGTCAAGGTGCTCGACTTCGGGATCGCGAAGGCGTTGTCGATGACCCGGCGGGTCACGCGAAACGACTTCGGCAGCATCGCGTACCTCTCGCCCGAGCGCCTCGAGAGCGGCGAGATCGACGAGGCCTCCGATCTCTGGGCGCTCGGCGTGCTGCTCTACGAAATGCTGAGCGGTGCGGCGCCGTTCAGGGGCGCCGATACGCGCAAGGTCGAAGAGCGCATCAAGTCGCGGCGGCCTCCCCTGCCGCTCGATTCCGGCTGTCCTGTCGCCCTGCAGGCGGTGGTCGCGAAGGCGCTTGCGCCGGGTCTGGATCAGCGTTACCGGTCGGCGACGGCGTTCGGCGAGGACCTCTCGCGATTCACCAGCGGCGCGCCGACGAGTGCCGAGCAGGAAGGGTGGCCGCAGCGCGCCGCCGACGAACCGCCGACGCGGCCGACACGCGCCGGCGAAATCGAGGCGCCGACGAGAGCGACGACGCGCGAGGCCACCACACGGAAGACGAAGGCGGATCTCGTACCAGCGGGTCCTGGGGTCCGAAAGCGGTCGTGGCGCACGCGCTTCGCCGGGATTGGCCTGGTGCTGGCGTTCCTGGGCATGGCTGCCAACGAAGGATGTATCCGGCTTCAGGCGGAGCGGGTCGCGGGCACGGTCCCGATTCAGGAGTTCAGCGGCCTCGGCGAGGCCTGGGATCGGCACGATGCGCTCGTCCAGCGGAGCTGGCTCGGCGGCATCGGCGTGAAGGGGCTGGAAAACGCGCTGGTGCGCCAGACTTCCGTGCTGGCCGATCGCGTGATCGACAACTATCGGCTGCCGCGCCCGACCGTGCGCGAAGCGCAGTGGGCGACGACCCGCGCGAATCTGGCGCGTGCCGTCGCAACCTCGCCCGGCGACAGCAGACTCCGCGCCGCGCTCCGGTACTGCGACGGACACCTGCACCGCATCAACGGCGAAGCGCGCAAGCGTCGCGGCGAAGCCGCGGCCGCGCAGGTGTCGTTCACCGAAGCGGTTGCCGCGTTTCGAGAAGCCGCCGAGATTCGAAAGAACTGGGCTGACCCGTTCCTGGGTCTGGCGCGCACGTTTATTTATGGACTCGAGGATCTCGATCGCGGCGCCGACGCGCTCAAGCGGGCCGAAGAGCTCGGCTACACGCTCGGCGACCGCGAGACGGCACAGCTCGCCGACGGCTACCGGGCGCGCGGCGACGCGCTGGCGCGTACGGCCGCGACGCTGCGCGGCATGACTCAGGAAGTGGACTACCTGACGCGGGCGGCGGAAGCCTATCGCGAGGCCTTGACGCTGTACTCGAAGGTCATCGATTACGCGAACACGGCGGGCAATATCCGGCGGACCGATCGCCTGCTCCAGCAGGTCGAAGATCGGCTGACGCTCATCAGGAGCGACGGCACGTGGCCCTGACGCACGTCACCGCGGCGGAGCGTCAGGACCGGCGCGCGCGTCACGACAGCGCTCGCCTCGGCCGCGGCGATCTGGTTCTCGTCATCACGTCCGTGGTCGCTGCCGCGGCGATCGCGCTTGCCTACCTCGGACGGACCCGCGCGGTTGCCTGGTCGATCGCGCACGAACACATCCCGGCGGCCGTCGTCAATCTCAACTCGGTCGAGAGTGCCGATAAGCTCGAACCCGTCCTGATGCACGCGCTCGAAAGCGTGCCGGATAGCAAGTTCGCGGCTCGACAGCTGTTTCAGTTTCTGGCGGGCACGCCGGAGACGCGGGTGTCGCTGGCCAACGTCGGCGGCATCGCGCGGATTCCGGTGCCGGCAGAGGCGATTCAGCGCGACGCGAGGCTGGTCGTGTATGGAGAGCGGCTGCGGGCCGCGCGTGCCCGCGCGACTGCAGCCGGGCAACCGGTTCCGGCCACCGTTCCCCTGCTCACTGCGGTCGAGCTCGCGACGGTGAAACCGCTGCTGAGCGTGCGAACCCGCGAGACGTACCGGCGAACCCTGTGGCTGTGCGGTCTCGCCTGTCTCGCCGGGTTTCAGATCGTCTCGATCTTCTGGCGGCGACTTGGAATCGCCGGCGATCGCGCGCTGCTGGCTGCTGTGCATCTGCTGACCGCGATCGGCTTTGCTGTGCTCGTCAGCCGGGCGGATCCGCTTCGCGACACGCTGCTGTTCGTTCGATTCACGCTGGGAACCCTCATTGGCCTCGTCTTGCTGGCCGTCGGCTCGACGATCGACTTTCGCAAGAAAGTGTTCGGCGAGCTGAGCTACGTGCCGCTGGCGATCGCCGGCGCGCTCTGTGTCCTGCTGATCGTCTTCGGGAACGGACCGGGTGGAAGCGGCGCGAAGGTAAACCTCGGACCTGTGCAACCGGTCGAAGCGATTCGGCTGCTCCTTGCGCTGTTTCTGGCCGGGTACTTCGCGAGCCGCTGGGAGCTGCTGCGAAACATCCGGACCCGGACGTTCCGGCTCGTCACGCTGCCGCCGTTCCTGAACGTCCCGCGACTCGAGTACGTGCTGCCGCTCGTCATCGGCGTCGCCGTCTCGCTCGGATTCTTTTTCCTTCAGAAAGATCTCGGGCCGGCGCTGTTCCTGTGCTTCGTCTTTCTGTCGTTGTACGCCGTCGCGCGAAACAAGGTCGTGCTCGCCGCAGGCGGACTCGGATTGCTCCTTGCCGGCTTCTATGTCGGATACCGGCTTCACGTCTCCGACACGCTCGCCGATCGCGTGCAAATCTGGCAATCGCCGTGGAACAACGTCGCGCGCGGGGGCGACCAGGTGGCGCACGCCTACTGGGCGCTTGCCGCCGGCGCCATTCCCGGCACGGGCCTCGGTCTCGGCGATACGCGATACGTCCCAGCCGGGCACACGGACCTGGCGCTTGCCGCGGTTGGCGAAGAGCTTGGTGCGGCCGGACTGCTGATCGTGGCGGCGCTATTCGCCTTCGTGGTCTGGCGCGGCTTCCGAATCGCGGCCCGGGCGCCGGGCGATTACGCGTTCTTCCTCGCCGTCGCGGTCACGCTGACGTTGATCGTGCCCGTGCTGGTCATGGCCGCCGGCATTCTCGGTGTGATTCCGCTCACCGGCGTGGTAACCCCGTTTCTCAGTTACGGCGGATCGGCGATGGCGGCCAATCTCGCCGGTGTGGGGATCCTCAGCGCCATCCGGAACAGCCGGCTGCCCGCTGCCGATACCGAGCCATTTCGAGTGCCGCTGCGGACGCTCGGCGTTGTGCTCGGGACGGCAGCCGTTGCCCTGATGGCCATCGTCATCAACGTCCAGGCCGCGAAACGCGACGACTATCTCGTCCGTCCGCAACTGGCGCTGCAGGCTGACGGCGGGCGGCGCTTCGTCTACAACCCGCGCGTGCTTGACGTCGTTCGCCAGATTCCGCGCGGGACGATCTACGACCGGCATGGGCTGCCGCTCGCGAGCAGCGACACGGCAGTGATTCACAAAGCAGGTGACGGCTACAAGGATCTCGGCATTGCGCTCGATGAGGCGTGTCCCGATCGCGAGGAGCGGTGTTATCCGCTCGGCGGCGTGGGCTTTCACCTGCTCGGCGACGCCAGAAGCCGGTTGAACTGGAGCGCAACCAACTCGTCCTTCGTCGAGCGCGACGCGGAAGACCGGCTCCGCGGTTTCGACGATCGCGCCACGACCGTGAAAACGACCGGGGCGCACGGCGAGCCGGCTCTGGCGGTACGTCGCGACTACCACGACGTCGTGGGTCTCGTCCGTCACCGGTACGAACCGAATCACCCCGACGTGAAGGCGATCCTGACGCGGCCGCGTGACGTGCGTCTCTCGATCGACGGACCGCTTCAGATCCGTGTCGGCGCAATTCTGAGCCGGTACGCGCGCACGTCCGCGACCGGCAACGCGGCGGCCGTTGTCATCGACGCCGACACGGGCGAGGTCCTCGCGTCGGTGAGTTATCCGTGGCCGGATCCCGATGCGCACGCCGACGCGAGCGAGGCCGAGGACGCGCTGCTCGATCGCGCGCGTTACGGACTGTACCCGCCGGGATCGACGTTCAAGATGGTGACCGCCGCGGCGGCACTCGAATCCAACGATGGCCTTGCCGGCACGCGATTCGTCTGCAGCCGGCTGCCGGACGGACGGGTCGGCGCCAAAGTGCCGGGCCTCGGCCGGCCCATCCGGGATGATGTGCTCGACAAGACTCCGCATGGGTCGCTCGACATGCGCGAAGCGCTGGTTGTGTCCTGCAACGCGTATTTCGCCCAACTGGCGCTCCGAGTGGGACGCGATCGGCTGATCGAAACCGGCACACGCGCCGGGGTGTCGATCGCCGTGCCGCCGGAGAACGAGCGTGACGCGCTCGCGCACGCCGGGTTCGGCCAGGGCCACGTCCTCGTGACGCCGCTCAAGATGGCGCGCGTCGCCGCCGCCCTCGGCACGGACGGCGTTCTGCGCGGACCGCTGCTCGAACCAGGCGACGCCGAGCAGCCGCTTGCGAAAGGCGCTCGATTCGTAACGGCACGCTCCGCGCACGTGCTTGCGGACACGCTTCGAGACGTCGTGCTGCGCGGCACCGGCCGGCAACTCCGCGCAAACGTCAACCGAATCGCGGGCAAGACAGGAACCGCGCAAGTGGCCGGTGCCGCGTCACACGCCTGGTTCGTCGGCTTCGCGCCGTACGGGCCCGCCACAAAACGGATCGCGTTCGCGGTGATTCTCGAGAATGGTGGGTACGGCGGCGTCAACGCGGCGGCAGCCGCCGGCGAAATCGTCAGCGCGGCATCCTCACTCGGACTCCTCAGGGGGCAGTGACCAACTCATGGATCTCTTGCGCAAGGCGCAACACCTGGAAACCCGGATTTCGAAGGCCTTCGATCGCGCGGCACATCGCGTGGCGGGATCTGAACCTCTGCAGCCGCTCGAAATCGCGCACCGGATTCTCGACGTCGTGCAAAGCCACGTCGAACCGGCAGGCCGCGGCCGCCGGTCGTTCCCCTTCAACCGGCTTCGTGTCACCCTGGCGGCGATCACGCGGCACGATCGCGCGCGGCTGGATGCCGTGCTCAAGGGAGAGCCCTCACTACGCGATCGTATTGTTCAACGCCTGCGGACCTCAGGCTGTGACATCACGGATCTCATGATCACGATCGCTTACGCCGCGACGCACACGGAAGGGTGGACGCATCCGCAATTTCATCTCGAGTTCGATCGCGTGACACAGCCGGCGCGGTCGGCCGCGGCTGACGTGCATGGACCCGGCGTCGAGCTCGCGGTCACGCGCGGGATCGCGGAAAAACGTCATTACTCACTGCAGTCGTCGCGGATCGATCTCGGCAGACGCGCCGAAGTCCGCAACAGCCGTCATCGTCTGATCCGGACGAATCACGTCGCCTTCGTCGACGACGACCAGCGGAATGCAACCAATCAAAGCGTGTCGCGCTGTCACGCGCACATCACCTACGACCGCGCGACGGCGAGCTATCGCGTTCACGATGATGGCAGCGCGCACGGCACGATCGTCGTGCGAGGCGGCCGATCGATCGACGTCTCATCGGGATCGCGAGGGGTGCGTCTGATGTCCGGCGACGAGCTCGTGCTGGGCGAGGCCCGCCTTCGGGTCAAAATCCGCGTCGATTCTTGATCTGAATTAAGTCCTAGCCGCGGTAGAAGTCTGCCTGGTGCGGCCGTAGTCTGCCTAGCAGTGAACTTCTAAGAAAGCAACAAAAATCATCACAATCCGCTTGATTTGTTACGACTGTGAAAGTACGGTTACCGCGGTTCGAGGCAACGCTCGTCCGGCAACCGGCTCTGTAACAAATTAAGGCGGCACCATGAAGGTCGATACGCACTTTCGTCGCGCGTCGTTCTCCGTCGCCATCATCTTCGCATTGGTGATTGCAGTACCCGCAGCCGCGATTGCTGCGCCGATCACACTTCGGTCAGGAGCGGGCGTGGACGCAGCATCCATCCAGTCCGTCGTTGATCTGTTCAGAGCCGATCTCGGCGGCGTCAATAACGGCAACACGCCGGGGTCGCTCTCGAGCGGGCGGCGCGAGATCAATTGGGACGGCGGCGGCGCCGCGGCGAATGCCACGATCTTTCCGAGCCCGATGACGACGTTCAACTCCGGCGCGACGACCCGAGGCGCCGTGTTCACGACGCCGGGCACCGGATTCGAGATCAGCGGCCAGCCGAACCCGGAGTTCGGCGACATCAATCCGCAGTACCCGAACAACTTCGCGACGTTCAGCTCGCCGCGGCTGTTTTCGCCGCTCGGCAGCAACATCACCGACGTCTTCTTCTTCGAGCCGGGCACGAACAATCCGGCGACGGTCACCGGCTTCGGCGCGGTGTTCACCGACGTCGATTTCATCGACGGCGTGAATCACACGAGCGTGGAGTTCTTCAACGCGGCGAATGTCTCGCTCGGCATCTTCCTGGTGCCAGCGTTCAACAACGGCCTCTCGTTCCTGGGCGCCACGTTCGCCGATCCGATCTTCCGCGTGCGCCTCACGACGGGAAACCGTGCGCTTGGTCCCAACGACAACGGTGACTTCGACGTGGTCGCGATGGATGACTTCATCTACAGCGAGCCGCAATCGATCGTGCCGGAGCCCGGGTCGTTGCTGCTCCTCGGCTCCGGCGTCGCCGCGCTGGCGATGTACCGGCGCCGGCGCTCGCGCGCCTAACGGCGGTCCGCCGCCGTTACGCCGGCTTCACCCGACAAACCGTCCGGGACCGTCCCGACTCGTCTCAGCTCGCCGTCCGCTTCTGCCGGACGTGCTCGGTCACTCGTGCGATCGTTCCGGCAGCATGAACTGGGATCGATTGCTGGCAGACCGGACACTTGCACACCATCCACTTTGCAGCATCGGTGTGCGCGTGCTCCATCGTCAGATCGAGCGGCGCTCGGCAGGCTTGACAAACGGCAGGGATGACCGTAACCACAACACACCCCGCAAGTCGAGCGTTTCCGGGAGCCTGCGTGACGGTACACGCTTCTAAAAAACGCTCAGAGGACCAGCGTACCGTACTTCGCTCGCGCTGAGATGGGTTTTCACGATCGCGTGGAACCTTCTTCAGGGATCGATCGTTAACAGGACCATGAAAACGCTCGCAACTACGCTGCTTCTGGCCCTCGCGCTGCTTCCGCCGGCGACCGCGGCGCAGGCGACTGACCTCACCGGCAAATGGAACGCCACGTTCACGCGTACGGCGCCCAACGGACAGACGCAGTCGATCACCTTCACATTTGATTTCACGCAGAAGGGCAAGGTTCTGAGCGGCACGATCGGCCCCGAGCCCGCGCGGCAGTGGAAGGTCGAGAAAGGTGTGGTTGACGGGGCGAAGGTCACTTTCCAGGTCCAGCAGCCGGACGGCCCGCTTCGTTCGTTCGCGCTCACGCACGCGAAGGGCCGGCTTCAGGGCACGCAAAAGCTCGAATTCCAGGGACAGACAGCGGAGGTCACGGTCGACGCCGAACGCGCCAAGTAAGAGCTTGCCCAGCCGAAGCCACGAGCGGAGCGAGTGCTTGGCGTAGGCGGAGCCTGCCGCGCCGAAGCCACGAGCGAAGCGAGTGATCGGCGAAGGCGGGTGCCGGGGATGGGACTCGAACCCACACGGGCCTTTTGAGCCGTTCCTCTTCATCCCGCTCTGGACGACGAAGAGTGATCAAGAACACGCTTTAGCTGATCTTTAGCTTCACCGGCCAACGCACAGCCCCACCCAGCGCATTCAGCCGGATCGATCCCCACCCCGGCACCATCGCTCGCAGCCACAAGCCAGAGCTATTCCGCCCGCAAGGCCGCGATCGGATCCACTCGCAGTGCCCGCCGCGCTGGGACGATGCATGCGACCAGGCAGACAGCGAAGATGATGGGCCCGACCGCGATCAATCCGAGGGAAAAGCCGACCGACAGCTCCATGAGTCGCGAGACCCCCACCGTCAACAGCGCACCGAAGACGGCGCCGAACGCCAGCTGCATCAGCGGGCGGCGCAGAATCGTGACGACGACGCGCGATCGCGGCGAGCCGAGCGCCACGCGGATGCCGATCTCGCGCGTGCGGCGCGACACAGCAAACGACATCACCGCGTAGAGGCCCGAGAGCGCCAGGACCAGCGCCGCGGCGCTGACCATGCCGAGCGCCGCGACGATGTAGTTGATGATCTTCACGCCGTTCGCGGTGACTGCGGCGAGCGGCTGGACGTCGCCGATGCGCAGCGCCGCGTCGGCTTTCGCCGCGGTGGCGCGGAGCGCATTCGTCGCGGCGGTCATGTCGCCGGCCACTAGGCCCGCAATCCGCACGGATGAGAGCGCCTCCAGATTGAGCGGCAGGTAGACGCCCGCAGCGCGCGACGCCGCCGGGTCAGCGCCCATGCCCAGGTCGCGCACGACGCCGACGATCTCGATCCACTGCTGTTGCGGAATGAGCTGACCGCCGTTCGAGCTCACGCGGTATTTCAGACGACGGCCGATCGCGTTGCGGCCGCCGAGCACGTTCCTGACGAACGACTCGTTGACGACCGCGACCCGCGCGACATCCGCGTTGTCGGCGTGGGCGAGCAGGCGGCCCGCGATCGGCGTGGCGTCGAACGCCGCGAAAAAGTCCGGCTCGACCGCGGCCGTGTTGACGAGATGCGCGCCCGTCTCGTCGGTGGGCCCCTCGCCGCCCGTATCCACCTCGATCACGTGGAAGCCGTTCCACATCAGCGGCAGGCGATCCGCTAGTGCGACGCGCGCGATGCCGGAGGTCGCGGCGAGATCCTCGCGCACGCGGCGGACTGCGGCTTCAAAGCGCGCCTGCGTCATCTCGCTGCCGCGGCCGAGCTCGGCTGTCAGATAGCGATCCGTCGGCACGCCGATCTGCCGCGCTTCTCTCTGCCACGCGGCGGTCTTGACAATGAACGCGATCGCCGGGAACGTCGCCGTGACGGCGATCTGGGCGACGATCAGCACGGTCCAGACGCCGCCGAACCTCAGGCCGCCGCCGCCCGCCGTGGCCTCGCGCAGGCGCGACGACACGCCGCTCGTCATTTTCATCGCCGGCAAGATGCCCGTCACCAGCGTCGCCGCAATCGCGAGGCCGACGCCGTACGCGATCGACATCGGCGGCAACGTCGAGGTGATCCAGAACGGCAGGAGCTCGCCGCCGTTTGCCGCAAGGACGAACGTCGTCAGTCCCCAGTGCATCACGCGTTGCGCAATGGCGAGGCCGGCGATTGCGGCAAGGATGCTTAGCACCGAGGCTTCGGCCATGAACTGACCGATGAGCCGCGCGCGGCTGGCGCCGAGCGCGGTGCGGACGACGATCTCGGATTCGCGCGTCGCGGCGCGCGCGAACATCAACAGCGCGACGTTGCCGCTCACGAGCAGCACCAACAGCGCGATGACGCCGTTCATCGACGCGAGCAGCTTGCGTTCTTCCGGATTCCTCATTTCGGACGCCGTCGCCGGCTGGACGTCGGCGACGAGCGACGCGTGCGTCGCTGGCCAGGCCGCCGCGTGCTGCGCGCTGAGCACGGTGAGCTCGGCGTTTGCCTGTTCCGGCGTGACGCCCGGCTTCATCCGCGCCCAGATGCGGACGCCGATGCCCGCGCGCGGCTGCACCGCGCCTTCGTTGATTTTCAGCGGTTGCCAGACTTCGTAGATCGACGGGAACCGGAAGGTCGCCGGCATCACGCCGACGACCGCGGTCGGCACGTCACTGATGAGGACCGTTCTGCCGAGGAAGGCAGGATCGGCGCCGAATCGCTGGCGCCAGATCCGCTCGCCAATGATGACGACCGGCGGCGCGGCGGCGCTCGCGTCCGCGTCCGTCAGCGTGCGTCCAAGGATCGGCGCGACGCGCGTCATCGCAAACGTCGAGGCGGTCACTTCGGCGACCGAGATCGGCTCGACCAGTCCGTCGCCCATCAGCAGGTTGCGCGCCATGCCGCGTCCGGCGGCGACGTCGGTGAGCGTCGCCGTGCCGTCGCGCCAGCGCAGGAAGTCTGCGACGACGCGCGATTCGGGTTGATTGGCGGCGCGGTCGTGGTGCTGAACGACAACGATCTCATCGCCATCGGGCAGCGGCATGCGCGGCCACAGGAACAGCGAGATGAACGCGAACGCCGCGGCGCCGATGGCAATTGCGAGCGCGAGCGAGCCGATGCCGACGAGCGTCAGCACGGGGTAGCGGAGCAGCATCCGGAAGGCGAGTTTGAGATCAATCCAGGACATGGCAATGTGTGGAGTACGCATACGCCTTTTCAATCCGCCTTCGCTAAAGCTACGGCGGACAAGCATGAAGGTGATGTCCAATGTTTCGAGCGTCGTCAGCAGCGTTGCGACGAAGTCGCCGCGTCTGGCCACGCGGGCGCGGTGCGCTTCCTCGAGATCGCCAATCAGCACGTCGGCTTCGGCGCCGGTCGCGCGCGAGAGCCGGCGAAGCAGGGCAGCGGCCCAGCGCGGTGCGGTCATATCTTCACTCCGTGCGTCATCGCGTGGATCGCGGTCATCGTCGCGCGCACGGCGGCGACGCCGTCGCGGGTGGGCGTGACGACACGCCGCGGTTTGCCACCGCGCTCAGGTCGCGCGTCGCCGAGCGCGGTCCTGACGAGGCCCTTGTCTTCGAGCCGCTGCAGCGTCGTGTAGACGTTGGCGCGCCGGACGACGCGCCCGGTCCGCTCGCTGATGTCGGCGGCGATCGAGACGGCGTGGGCGTCGTCGTCGAGGCGCATGGCCGCGACCAGAACCATCAGTTCGAATTCGGCCAGGGTGGCCGCCGCCGATGTTTTAGTCACAATGTGACTATATTTCAAGATCAGGCTGCCGGCGGCACGGGACAAGTGTGGGGCAAGTGGCGTCGAACTGGCCGCATCGCAACGAGGAAGAAAACGTCTGCCTAGGGTTTTCCTAAGAAAAAGTGCCGGGGGTGGGACTCGAACCCACACGGGGCTTTTGGCCCCTCAGGATTTTAAGTCCTGTGCGTCTGCCAGTTTCGCCACCCCGGCTCAGACAACAGATTCAATCACTTCGGTGATAATACCGGCACCTCGAAATTGAACGTTGAACGCTGATCTCGGAGAGCCGAGGAGCGGTCTATGAGACCCATCTGTCGCGCGCTTCTGATGACCATGCTCGCGGGAGGCGTGGCGTCCGCGTGGGTGCAAAACCCAGCCGCGGGTTCGATCCGGGGAACAGCAAAAGACTCGACTGGCGCATCGGCCGGCGGCGTCGTGGTCGTCGTCTTCCCGGAGGACGAAACCCGTTGGTCTGGACCCGACCGCGCGTCAGTCGTGAAGCGGGTTCCCATCACAGCCGGCCGATTCGCGGTCAGCGATCTCGCACCAGGAAACTGGCTGCTGGCGTTTGCCACGGAAGCCATGCTGACCGACTGGCCCGATCCAGCGATCCTCGCGCGGCTGAAGGCGCGCAAGCCGATGCGAATCACGCTCGCCCCCGGCCAGCAGGTCGGCGTCGACGCGACGCTCACGATCTCCGAGTCGGATGTCGTGGTGAAGGACGCGATGATGTTACAGAGCCGGCCGGAGCTCGTGCGGTCGGGCACGACGCCCGGCGGGCGCACGGGACTGCCGCCGGCAGCGGGATCAGCCGGCGCTGCGCCGCCGCCAGCCGCGCCCGGAGTGATCAGCGGACGAGTCACAGACGCCGACGGCAAGCCGCTCGCCGGCATTCAAGTGCGCTCGATGCGTCGCGCGGTGAATCCGAACGGTCAGGTGCAGTTCATTAACAGCGGCGCGTCGGCCAGAACAGATGCGGACGGGCGGTACCGGTTGACGAACCGCACCCCGGATGAGTATGTGGTTCTTGCGGAAGCCTACTCGATCGACCTTGCGACCGGTACAACCAGCCGCGACGTACCGTCTGCGTCGCCGGGCACAGATGGCGCGATGGCTGGCAACCTGACGACCTTTCACGGCGGAGTCACCGACCAGCGCGCCGCGTCAATCGTGCGAGTCGCCAGAGACGAAGTGGCGGATATCAATATCCAACTTGCGCGACGACCCGTGTTCAACGTGACGGGATCGATTCCCGGACTGCCGCTGACCAGCATGCAGTTCTGGGTCGTCCTGATGCCTCTCGAGTCCAGAGAGCAGCTCAGCACGCTGAATGTCCGGCGCATCGCCATCACCGACAACGGAACGTTTTCGATCACGGAAGTTCCGGACGGAGAGTACCTGCTCTCCTTCAACAGTCCGAGTGGATGGGCGGAAACGCCGATGCGCGTGGCCGGCCGCTCCCCCGACGCGGTGGTGCTGACGTTGCGGCCGCCGACGACCTTCAAAGGACGCGTCGAATTCCGGGGATCGATCGCGGCGCCCACGATAGTTCGCGATGTTCGCGAGTTTGCGGTCGAGCTGGCGCCGGCGCAGAGGACGATCGGTTCCAGCATGATCCGGACGGTCATCCAGCCGGATGGGACGTTCACCGCGACCGTGTCAGGGCCGGGACCGTTCCAAGTACGCGGTCTCGCGCCGGCACCCTGGATTCAGGCCTCAGGTATCGCCAACGGCGCGGACACACTCGATCTGCCGGTAGCGGCCGACAAGGGCATCGAGGACACGCTCGTCATCTTCACGGATCGGCCGTCGGCGCTCCTGGTCCGCGTGAAAGACGCCGCCGATCAGCCGCTGATTGGCGCCGGGGTGATCGTGTTCAGCGAGGAACCTCAATACTGGTCCAGCCGATCCCGTCGCGTGCAACTGGGACAGACGACGAGCGGCGGCACCGCGACGTTC
>AR_comb_assmDRAFT_10098752_pt1 | contig 14760 bp, 17 predicted proteins | sample ArasoioldDNA_FD_10543 | JGI IMG/M metagenome (IMG submission 10543) | reverse complement strand
CCAACAGGTGTACCTTTATCTTCGATGATTTGAACTAAAATCTCTCCTTTCCTGGCATGCTTGAATAAATTTGTGGCCAGCTCCGTTGTAACAATCGCAATTTTCGAAGTTTGATTTTCTTTAAATCCCAGGTACTCAGCCATCTCAAGAATGATTCTTCGGGCTTCAGCGATTCCACTGCGATCCTGAATTGAAACTTTGAAATTCTGTTTTATTTCCATTTTGTAATTGCAACCCGAGTTCCTTTTCCGGGTTTTGATTCGATTTCAAACTCATTAGATAAACGTCGTGCACCGCCAAGTCCCATTCCTAAACCTTGACCGCTTGTATAACCATCCTTTAATGCCAGTTCAACATCGACTATTCCCGGGCCTTCGTCTTCAAAAATAAGTTTCACTCCGCTTTTATTTGCATTTGTTAAAATTTCAATTTTTAATATGCCGCCACCGCCGTAAATCACCGTATTTCTAGCAAGTTCGCTGGCAGCGGTAATGATTTTTGTTTGATCAACAAGATTAAAGCCGGTATCAATTGCAATTTTGCGGACAATGTGTCTGACACTTACAATGTCATCAGTTGTCCGCACCATTAACTTTTCAGTTTGTAACGTCCCCATGTTCCCTCTGTGATTAGTCGTCACCTACAAGCGCTTTAAGCATTTCCATTCCCTTGTCAACCGTAAGAGCAGTGCGAACTCCATTCATTGCTACCCCCAATTCCACCAGTGTAATTGCAACTGCGGGCTGCATTCCAACAACTACAGTGTAGGCATCCAGAATTTGTGCAATTGATGCAATGTTTCCTAAAGTTCTTCCGATATAGGAATCCACCAACTCAAGTGAGGAAATATCGATCAAAACTCCTTTTGCGCTGGTGTTGCTGATTTTCTCAGCGAGATCTTCTTGCAGTGTATGAGCCAGTCGATCATGTAAATCAACTTGAATGGTAATCAGAAGGTATTTGCCCATTCTAAGAATTGGAATTTTTTCCATATAGACTCCTCAGTTTGAAATTGCATCCGTCTTCGTTACTTTCATTCCAATTCTTTTCAGTGCGAGTGCAAATGCATCAGCAAGATTTGCTTTAGTGACAACATCAGGCAACGATACTCCAAGATGAACAATTGTTTGGGCAATCTGTGGTCTGATGCCGCTTACAAAACATTCCGCTCCCATCAACCGCGCTGCGGAAACGGTCTTCAATAGATGTTGAGCAACAAGTGTGTCTACTGTTGGAACCCCGGTAATATCAATGATCGCGATCGAAGATCCGGTTTCGAGAAGTGACTTCAATAGGTTTTCCATTACAACTTGTGTTCGTGCACTATCAAGCGTGCCGATCAATGGCAATGCAACAATGCCCGGCCAGAGTTGAACAACAGGAGTGGATAATTCCATGATTTCTCGCTCCTGCCGTGCGATGATCGTGTTCCGGCTGTTTTGATAGACTTCGGTTATATACAACCCTAACTGGTCCAACAATGCTGAAGCTGTCCATGTTTCGTCTGCAAGAGCGGACCCATCATTCCCTAATTCTTTTTTTAACAAAGCGAACAGCGGTTGTTTAAAGGAAAAAACAAAAATTGCTGTTTCAGATGATGAGAATCCCTTTTCTGCGCGTGAATAGGAAAGATGACTGAGAAAATCTTTTATGTCGTTCCAGATAGGTGCATTGAGGTTTTCAACATCGCCTTCTTTTAGACCTTGCTGAAGAAGAGAAATGAAATCGGTACTCTGCTTTCTAAGTTCAACATTACTGATCAATCCAGCGCGGTGACCCTGAAAAGCTTCTTGCTCTTTCAGCCAATTTGAAACTAATTCAGCCTGGTTCTTCTCAATTAATTCTGAAATTCGACTTTTCGCTTTAAGCATTTTTTTCTCCTAAACTTCCCGATAAATTTGGATCTCGTAAAAACTGACACCAGTGCCGTTCTTGTACAGTGAAGTGTATGCCGGTCCTCGATAGGTCTCCGGCTAGGCATACTTTTGACTAAGTATATACTTGGGTCTGATAAAACCCATGTCAAGGGACGATGAAAAATTCCGACAAGATTTTAATCAGATTGGAACATTGAATTCTTTTTGGCGCGGAGTTCGTGAAAGGCGATAGTAGATTTTCCACTCGTGCCGCCCTGGGCATAGATGCCGGGCTTACCTTTATGAATTACAGGATCCATAATTTTAACCAACAGTACATCGTCTATAAATGCGCTGATGTAATCTCCTTCTGTTACGATTTTTAGCTTATATTGAACATTCTTCTTAATGGGCTTCATTTTTGGAAGATTCATATATCCAGTTAGATCAACCCAGTCACTATTTTCATAGCTTTGTAACAAATATTCACCACGGCCATTAATCATCAGCACGTAAAAATTGTCGCTATCAATTGCGCAACAAATAATGCCGTAATATGTATCTTTGTCGCCATCTTTCCATTCAATAGTCCCTTCAACTGTAGATTTGTCCGGTGCAACAGTGTCATAGATTAACGTATAAAACTTTTTGTTTGGCGGATCGATTTCCAGTGCATCGTCAAAAAATCTTGCTGCGGAACCAAGCCGACGAATTTTTGATTCGAGCTGTGAATGTGGTTTTTTGAAATTATCTTTTACCAGAACACCTGGCGGGAAGAAATAAAAATATGCGATCGCTCCACCGATTCCCAAGATAAGAAAAAGAGCGACTGCCGCGATCAGTATTATTTTTGGTGAACAACCTCCTCCGGCTTGTTGAACCGGAGTTGTTGCAGATATCGGTGCCGCAGCTGCCACTTGTTCCCGCCCGCACGCAACACAAAAACGCGCACCTGGTGTAATCGGCTGTCCGCAATGGATGCAATTCATTGTTTGAATGTTACCGCAGATATCAAAAAACTGATATGTATCAAATTTTACGGTGTTAGACGCAACTAGTTTTCGACGAAGATCGAATGGCAAAGCGTTTGCTATATGAAATTTTTCTGATGAAAAGGAGTTATGTATTCAGAATGTGGAAGTTGATCTGGTTTTTATTAGGAGCTCTTGTCATTTTACTTACAGGCTGTTCATCGGAAGATCCCGCATCGAATCTTCCGCAAGGTGGACAATATTTTACGGTTCAAGTTGCCAGCGATACTTTCGTAATGTACATCACAAATCCAACGGCAATCCGGCTGGCAAATGAAAATTTTCAAGGGAAGAATAGAACGTTTCCAAACGGTCGAATTGAACCAGGTAATGGCGGATTTAATTTCCCCTGGAACTGGCATTACGTTCCGGAAAGTGTGCAGATGGTAGAAGCTTCAATCGAAGTTTGCGATGGACGTCCCAGTTACGTTTCAGATCACGTTTCTGATTATGTTTCGGTCGGCTATTGCCCTTGGGGTGCAAAAATTATCAAGGTAGGGAAGTAAGTGCCGAGTGCTGAGTGCCGAGTTCTGAGTAAAAAACACTGGGCACTCAGCACTCAGTACTAATTTCATCGTTTCTTAGGTCCCCCCTGAAGTGGGCCTCCTGTCCTGGACAGCAGGAGGCCTTTTTTTTGGGAATAATTACTTCTGTGATTGAGCTAATTTGCTGAGGCGAGATTTATGTCGTGCAGCTGCATTCTTATGAAGAACGCCTTTCCGGACTGCCTTATCAATAATTGAATATGCTTCCGGTAAGTTCTTTGATGCTTCCGATGTGCTCATTGAAGCAATATTTCTTACCTTTTTCAATTCTGATTTCAATCTGGTCTTGTTTGCACGATTGCGCGCTTGTGCTTTTTTCGATTGTTTTAAGCGCTTCTTCGTCGATAATGAACTTGCTTTACCCATTACAAAATTCTCCTGTCAGTTATAGAACTTATATGAAAGTCTGTTAATGTACCATTATTGGAGCGGAACGTCAAAGATCGGTTTCGGCGGGAGTTTTAAGCTGCAAAGTTGAATCGTCATCAACTGGAGTACCGTCTCATCCTTAGCTTGACTCGTTTTTAAGGCCTTATCTGCTGCCGATAAAATTGACACTGCTTTTACCAGATCCTGCATTGTGTATCTCGAAAGCTGATTCAAATAATTTTTCAAATAATAAACTGGTTTTCCAATCTTTTTGGAGATTGTCGCCTCCGGAATTTTTTGCTGAACCATCTCTTTGGTCAGAATCATTTTTTCATACTGCTTACCTAAAATTGCTACACACTTGATCGGCTCTTCGCCATTTTCCAAAAGATCACTTAAATAATGAATTGCTGGTTCTGAATTTTGATCAAGGATGGCTTCGGTCCATTGCCACACTGTTGCGGTTGGTGAATGTCCAACCATTGTTTCTATATCTTCTTCCTTTATCCGTTTTTCAGCAGCGCGCAATAACATCAACTTTTCCAGTTCCGCTGCAATTCTTTGCAGATCATTTCCGGTGCGTTCTACCAATGCTTCAATTGCATTGTTATCGATCTGGAAATTTAATGTTTTTAGATGACTATTAATCCAGCTTGGAAGCTCTTTCTCGCTGAGTGGATTGAATTCCACTACCGTAGTTTTTTCCGCTAAAACATTTTTGAATTTGGAACGGCCTTCCCATTGATCAACATTAAATACCAACAGCGTATTGGGTGATGGTGCATCCAGATAATGTTCCAAATAGTCTTTGATTTTTGCAAAAGATCGATCCAGGGCAGATGCGCCTTTAATATGCACAACTTTCCAATCAGAAAACATTGGAAGCGTGGCTGCATCTTCCAAAAATGAATTGTCTTTTAATTCATCACCGGCAAATGAGCGATAGTTATACTGCCTTGAGTCATCATCAAGAAAACGATTGATCAAAGCCTCCATTGCACGATCTTTCAAAAAAGTTTCTTCGCCCAGGAAAGTCATCACTGGAGGCACACTTCGATTCTGAACGGCTTTGAGGAATTCGGAATATTTCATCAGCGGGGTTAAAAGCCTTCCAGGATTGCGCTTACCACTGATTCCGCGAAATCTTTAGCAATATCATCGACAGCCTGGGATTGGCGGTCAAAAAATTGAACTTCATTCTCATCGATCTCATACTTGCCGCGAAAAACAAATGACGGATTCTGGAAAATGACTTTCTTATCGATCTCATCGGTGAATGTAACTTTCGCGTAAATAATGACGTTATATTCTCTGGCTCTACCATCCGAATTGAACGTAACCGGCACCAGTGAAACCGAACTAATCGTACCTTTCAAAGTTGCATCCATCCCTTCTGTTTCCGGCTTCACATCGTATTTGCCGCGTTGAATTAAAACGTTGATAACATCAGCAGTAATTTTTTGCTCAACTTCATATCCCTGCGTGTTGTTAGCAAAGATTGGAACGCCGATCGTTTTAATGTGTGCAGGCAAGCTCGTTCCTGTACCTGCAAGATGATACCCACAGCCGCTGAACGCAGAAAGAACAAAGATCAATAAACAAAGTTTTAAGAATTTCATATTTCTATTTAACTACAATGTTCAAAAGTTTGTCTGGAACAAAAATCTTTTTTACAACGACTTTTCCTTCCAGATATTTTCTAATTTTTTCTTCCTGGGAAGCAATTTCATAAACCCTGTCTTGTTCGGAGCCATGTGCAACATTAATCGCGCCTCTCATCTTTCCATTAATTTGCACTACCACTGTGGCTTCCTCTTCGCGCGCCAATTCTTCATCAAAAGTTGGCCACGGTTGCATCGATATCATTTTGGTATGACCATTTGCGGCCCAGAGTTCTTCAGTAATGTGCGGCGCAAATGGATTCAACAAATGAATCATTGTATCAGTAGCTTCTCGCAAAACAGCTTTTGAGCCTGAATCATTCATCTCAGATGCGAAGTCTGTTGCTTGATTCACCAATTCCATGATTGCGCTGATTGCTGTATTTTGATGCATCCGCTCATCCACTTCTTGTGTAACTTTTCGGATCGTCTGATGCGTTTTTCTGCGCAACGCTTTTTGCTGCGCGGTCAATTCAGCCGGCATCGCTTCCGCTTTACTTTGATTTGAAATAATAAGTTTCCAAACGCGATGAAGGAATCGGTGACAACCTTCAACGCCTTGATCGTTCCACTCCAATTCTTTTTCCGGAGGCGCAGCGAACAACGAAAAGAGCCGAGCGGTATCAGCACCGTAACGCGCAACAAGTTCATCCGGAGACACCACATTGCCTTTCGATTTGGACATCTTCGCGCCATCTTTAATTACCATGCCTTGAGTAAACATGCGCTGAATCGGCTCATCGAATGAACACATCTTCATATCGTAAAAAACTTTTGTGAAAAAGCGGCAATAGATCAAATGCAGAATCGCATGTTCAACGCCGCCGATATAAAAGTCAATCGGCATCCAGTAATTCACCGCATTTGAATCGAACATTGCATTTTGTTCATTCGGTGAACAGTATCGAAAGAAGTACCAACTGGAATCGACAAACGTATCCATGGTATCGGTCTCGCGGCGTGCGGGCTCGTTGCAAGTCGGGCATTTCACATTCACAAACTCCGGAACATGCGCAAGTGGCGATCCTTTTTCGCCGGTGATTGGAATATGCAATGGCAGCTCAACAGGCAATTGATCTTCAGGCACTGGAACGATTCCACATTTCGGACAATGAATCATTGGGATTGGGGTGCCCCAATATCTTTGCCGTGAAATTCCCCAATCTTTAATTTTGTAAGTAACTGCGCCTTCACCGAAATGTTGGCTCTTCGCGTGCGCAGTCATTTGCTTCATTGCTTCGTCACTTGTTAAGCCGGTGAACGGTCCACTTGTTTCCAGAATTCCATATTCTTCGAAGCCCGGTTCACCGCTCTGTGTGCGAATTACAATCGCTTGGGGAATTCCGTATTTGCTTGCGAATTCACCATCGCGAGCATCATGCGCAGGAACGGCCATGATTGCGCCTGTGCCGTAATCCATCAATACATAGTTTGCAACCCATATCGGAACGCGTTCTTTTGTGAATGGATTCATTGCGTATCTGTTTGCAAAAAATCCTTTCTTTTCCAGATCCTCTTTACCGCGCAAGATCTGTTCTCCGCGTAGCGCTTGTGATTGGCGCCGCAATTCGGGTTCATCAGATCCCCAAATTTGATCAAGCAATGGATGTTCCGGCGCCACAACCACAAAAGTCGCGCCGTAAATTGTATCGATGCGCGTCGTGAATACACGAATTTTGGTATTGCTATTTTCCACGGGAAAATCTACATATGCGCCTTCACTTTTACCTATCCAATTGCGCTGCATGGTAACAACTTTTTCCGGCCATTCTGTAAGACGATTCAGAGCTTCCAACAGACGTTCAGCATACGTAGTTATTTTGAAATACCATTGATCCAATTGCTCAATGCTAACTACGCTGTCACATCGCCAACAATGTCCGTTGATTACTTGTTCGTTAGCAAGTACCGTTTGACAACTCGGACACCAATTGACTGTTCCTTTTTTTCGATAGGCAAGGCCTTGCTTGAACAGTTCAATGAAGAACCATTGATTCCATCGATAATATGACGGTTCGCAGGTAGCAAGTTCGCGAGTCCAGTCATAACTGATTCCAAGAATCTTCATTTGTTCGCGCATGGCAGGAATGTTTTGCTTGGTCCATTCATATGGATCGACACCTTGTTTCATCGCTGCATTTTCGGCAGGCAGACCAAGCGCATCCCAACCGATGGGGTGCAAAACATTAAACCCGCGACGCCGTTTGAACCGCGCCATCACATCGCCGATCACATAATTGCGGGTATGGCCCATGTGAATTTTGCCCGAAGGGTAGGGCAACATCTCCAGCGAGTAAAATTTCTTGCCGCCGGTACCAGCTTCAAAACAATGCTCATCTTCCCAACGTTTCTGCCACTTCTTTTCAATGGTGTTGAAATCGTATGTATTCATAAATTTCGGTCATGTAATTGTAAATCAGGACAGTAATTCCTGCACGTGATTTGCGGATGCGGGTTATTTCTTGCCGGATTTGCGTTTGGCGCGCTTACGTTTGGTCTTTTTAGCTTTATGTTTTACACGCTCGGGAAGCTTTGCACTTCCCGTCTCCCGATTCCACTCCTCGTACTGCTCAGGCGTAATTTCGCCTTTGACCAGAAGTTCTGCAAACTTCCTGCGTTGCGCCTTGCTCTTAAATGGCATTTGTTACCCAATCTATGGCAAAACTACCTCTTTGCCATCTTCATTCTTTAAGCGCAATAAACTCTTCTGACCTTCGGAAATTAGCTGAATATATGTTTGCTTCGTTCCAGTTGGGCCAGCAAATGACAATCCTGCAGATTCTTCTGAGGCAGCGATCTTTACGGACGGACGTCCTTTTTCTGTAATCAGCCGCAGCATTACTGTTTCCTTTTCACTATCCTTTGCAGGATAAACCTTGATACTGGCGCGAACCTCTCCGCTTTCATCAACGATTTCAAGTGCCCGACCTCGTAATACCGGCGAGATTTCCGCTGCTGCAGCAGCGGGACGTAACTGTCCAAAAGTCAAAATCAAAATCACCAGGTTTATTACAGTAAGCACAATTAGAATTGGCTGAAGTTTCATGATGCAACCTCCAATGAATATTCCGGGGCGCGGGGCCTCTGTGCCCGCGAGTTAACGAGGCATCTTATTCATTGCGAATTGATTTTTTATGAATACGATATCATCCGCTGAAAAGATGTTCAGAGGAATTAAGACCGGTTGCGATGAGCCTACCATGGTAAGAAACAGAAAACTGCGCGTAGTTTGCAAGCGTGTCACACTACTCCATGGCAGTGACGAAGACATGACTAATGAGTTCACTGCAATGCTGCGTTCATAGAAACCAAGTTGAATCTCAATTCCTTCATACGCTTTTACTTTTTTCGATGCTGATAAATACTGACGCAGGATCAACAAAAAATATGTTGTGGCAATTCCAGCAATGAAGCCGGACATCCATAACAATGGATGCTCACCTACTGCAATAAAGAATGCGATCAAGAACAGAACGATCAATCCCAGTAGCAATCCACCGTGCGTCAACCACGTCAATTCCCACATCGCTTTGCGGATGATGGGGGAGGAGTATGTGTATTTGCGTTCGATCATTATTTTGTTATCGGGACTCTCGGTCCCAATCTGTTTGAAATATTATTTGTTCGCCGATGTTGTCCCATCTACTGTAAAGTTTAGCCTGCATTGGATCGGTCAATCGAATTGGAATCTTTCCGATAACTAAAATTCGAGGACGAACTTTTCGAAAACCCACTGGTAAACACCATGTTATGTCGTAAGATCCATCCCGTTTATGATGAGTGAGTCTAAGCCATTCGCGCTTTTCGAAGAAAGATAGATCTGGAGGTTCCGGACCTAAGTAATTAAGTGTGGCTACTAAATTCATGCCATATTCTAGCCGGCTGTGATTTGCTGCTAGTACAATCGCCGCACCATATTCATTATTTGGGTGTTTGATGGCAAGACATGTTCCAGGCTCAAAAATTGCCTTTCTAATAATTAATTTTGGTCGGCGCTTTGGCTTCGGATTATCCTTTTCAATTTTTTTTAGAAAACGATTCAGGTTAGATTTTCTTTTTTGAAGTTGAGAATCAACATCCTCTTTCCAACGATCCAACCCTTTGCCTTCAGTAACAAAAGTTCTCACACGCTCTAGGACAATAGGTGCGAGCTCACCATAAGACCATTGTGCTTTGGCAATCGCGAACCATACAATTGCTTCTTCATCATTATCCTTAAGAGATTCTGAAAATTGAGATAACACATGGTTTGTTGCTAAAGAAATAGAATCACCTAACTTCAATCGATCATCGAAGACAGCCAGAACATCAGCAACAAGATCATCTTGTCCGATTCCTATTCCCCAACTTCCCATTAACTACGCGTCCTAATCGCTGGTGATGTTTGGGTGTTGATTTGTTCCGCCGTGCTTATGAACAATTTTGAAAGAATTTTCTTCGCTTGCTTCAGATACGAACCTTTCGCAAGGGAGTAACATCATTTCAATTGATTGGAACTGCTATATCGATCGTATGAATTATATCCTTCCCATCGGGTGCGGCTTCAATAAAGCGTAGTGTAGTTTTTTCGCCGCGAGCACCTTCAAGTTGTGAATAGAATTCGGTTTCGAAACCATGCATATAACCAAATGGAATGAAGCCCGGTTTGATGCCGGCCTTATCGAAAACGCCGCCTTTATCTACCTTAGTTATGTAGAAAGTGTTCGCTCCGTATTGATTACGTTTACCCACCACGGTTTCAAAACCAAGTTGTTTTTGAAGTTTTGGTCCGCAGATTTCAACAATATATCGATTATAAAATTCCGGAAATCCTAACCAAACAGTAACTGCGATTACAAATAGAACAAAAACTAAAACTAGCCATTGCTTCCAAAATCTTGGTGTGGAATTCATTATGTAAAATGTATTGCGGCCCAGAGGGCCGCGGCCCGTAATGCGGACAAGATGTCCGCGGTCATCAATGTTATTTGCGGTGGTGGTTGTTGTTGTTCAGGATTTCGTTGATGGTCTTCAACAACTGTGAAGCCTGAATTGGTTTCACAATATAAGCGTTGGCGCCGAGTGCCAGTCCGCGGGAACGATCTTCTTCCGCGCCTTCGGTGGTAATGATAATCACCGGCAGATGTTTAACCTTCGGATCTTGTCGCACCAAACTTACAAGTTTCAAACCATCCATCACCGGCATATTGATGTCCACCAAAATCATATCGATTTTGAATGTTTGAAGTTTTTTTAGCGCATCAACACCATCGACAGCTTCCACGATTTTGCAGCCTCTGAGCCGTTTCAGCGAAAAGGTAATGAGCTGCCGCATTGTCGGCGAATCATCAACAACTAAAAATGTTATCGGGTCCATCACATTTAATTTGTAAGAAGGTCTAAAAATCCCTGGATGGTGGTTAATTTCCGTTCAGACTGCGAATACAATCTTGAACTGAATATTGCTGTTGCAGCATGTCCTGCTAACAGACTGAACAGCTCATAATCCACCGCCGTAAATCCTTCTTTCTGAACAAACAATCTGTAGATTGCAATCACGCCGATCACATGTTCTTTGATCTTTAATGGAATACATGCGAGCGGATGATAAAAATCTACGCCATTCAACGAATCAACTTCTTGATTGATGTAATATGACTCACCCGATTTTGCAGCTTGTCCGATGATCCCGGATCCCATCTGAATCCGTTCATTCTTGAATTCATCGAGGCCTTCGTTCGTTACAATCTTTAACTCGCTGCTTTTTTCATCAACAAGCATGATGCAAAAAGTTTCTGCACCAATGAGATTGATTACGATTTCCATCACGATCCGCATTACTTCATTGAAGTCCAATGTGGAGTGAAGCTGATAACTTGCTACGTACAAGTTCGCGAGATTGTTGTTTTGTTCTTCAATTTCAAGATATCGATGCGCAAAGTCTTTGTTCTCTTCTTCGACCTGCCGATATCTCAGTTCTAATAATTTTTTTTGCTCTTCCAGATCCTGAAGTTTTTCAACAAGCTCCTGGATTTTTCGCTGATGATCTTCGCGAATGGAGGGATCCTGGTTCTGTTCGTAGGAAGCTAATCTGAAACGAAGGCGCTCATTTTCTTTCAGAAGTTCTTCGGTAAATTCCCGAGTCTTCTGAAGCATCTGCAGGAAATCTTCGCTTTTGCGAAAGATATCCTTCTTGTCATCCATTCCCTGGTCCCCCAGCCTTTCCCCAAAAAGGTAGCTTATGTTACAGCAAAAGATGGTAAAAAATCAAACAGAATGTCAGGCTTCCGATGATATGATGAAGCCTTTATGGTCGATACCTCGTCGTCACTTCAAGTTTTAACGGCAATGATTACTCCCGCGGTGTTAATTTCGGCCTGCGGAACATTAATCTTTTCAACCAGCACCCGTCTCAGCCGTGTCGTCGATCGTGTGCGAAGTCTTGCCGCTCAATTACAAACACAGCCGCCGGGAGAATTGGTTCAGCAGAGTCAAATGTTAGAACAGCTTTCCAGTGTTGCACGGCGGGTAGTTTTACTTCGCTCAGCAATGACATGTTTTTACATTGCAACCGGATTATTTGTTGCAACCAGTATTGCGGTTGGCGTAATTACGATTGCAGGATTGGATTATGGCTGGGTTGCGTTTGTGCTGGCACTAATTGGAGCGGCAGTTTTGCTCGTCGGAAGTATTTTGTTGATTTCCGAAGCGCAAATCGCGGTCACATCAACATTGCGGGAAATGAATTACATTCGCGAAGAAATTGCTCAAAGAAGCAAATAATTATTTTGGTATAACGTTTTGAGTAATGCTTAAACCAGAAGCACTGGAAGTTACTGTTACTGTAGCCGGCATTTGCGCAACACCTTTCAATTTTAAAACATATTTTTTTCTGATTGGTACGTAGGTCATCGTACCGAAACCTTGTACGGTAAGAGTGTCGTTTGGCGCGGCATCACTTTTTGCAACAACCACTAATTTCTGTCTTGCAACTTTGTAGATCGCCTTTTTAATATGAAGTCCGGCAACATCTCCAAGTGCAGCCAGCATATTGATTCTGCCTTTTCCAAGATCAATACCAGGATTCTGCTGATCAATATTGTCAGAAGATTTTTCGATTAAATCTTCAAGTTCTTGGTTGTTGCGTTGTATTGTTTCCGTAGATTTAATGAGTGCAGCTAGCCCGGTTGCAAATGGAGCCGCCATTGAGGTTCCAGCCCAGGTTGCATATTGACCATTCAGAAACGTGCTGTAAATTCCAACGCCAGTGTTGTTGTCAGCAATTCCGGGAGCAGTAACATCATTTTCTTTGTAATTGGTAAAATCCGCATGAACATCGTGCTTATCTACCGCTGCGATCGAAAGAACATCCCCTTCGCTCGCGGGATAATGAATTTTTGGTAATCCATCATTTCCGGCGGCTGCAACCACAAAAATTGGAAGACCTTTTTCATCTATCTCTTCATCGATAACTTGATGAATAACTTCCACCTTATCGACGTTTGGAATTCCTAAACTCAAATTGATGATTTTCTTTGATGCAGGAACATTCGCATCATTAATAAACCACCGTATCGCGGAAGCTACATTATCTGCAGTACCTGAGCCTTCATCGTCCAGAACGCGAATCGGAACGATTTTCGCTTCAGGAGCAATTAATGCGATGATGCCCGCGATATGAGTACCATGACCCGCACCTTCATCGATATCACCATCACCATCATCATCGATTCCATTTGTTGTATCCATTGGATCGTTATCGTTATCTACAAAATCAAATCCAACAACTGCATTGTTTTGATCACGCAAAATATGATCCGTTAAGTCTGGGTGATTGTAGTCAACACCTGTATCGATCACCGCAACAACTACTCCGGCACCTTTTGTAATTTGCTGCGCTTCCTTCACATGCATCGGTATCAGAACTTCTTGATCGAAATATTCACCGGGTGTAGGATCACCATCAATTACTGCTAACGTTCGGCGTATAGCTTCAGGAGACTCGCCAAAATAGCTAAGTTCAGCCCAAACCAAATCTGGGTCTGCTTTCATTAAATCTAAAATAGTTTGGAGTTGCCCGGGATCAGGTACGCGCACTTTATATACGACCCCCTGAACCAATTCTTCTACCGTAGTAGTGTTATATCTGGCGTTGATGGTGTCGATTAAGACTCCAGGTTGAAGGCGGATTACGAGTTCAGCATCTTCATGATCATCGGCAAATGCAGAAAAGGCGAGGATGAATAAGAGGATCGATGCAAGACCTAATCTCTTTAGTAAATACATGGATTCCCCGCCTCTGGTTTCGAGTTAGATAGCCTCAATCTAATGATTCCTGAGAAAATAGTCAAATTAACGTTCATTGTTATGCATCCTCAACAATAGGAGCGGAATTTCGGCAAAAAAAATACATAATATGGAGCGCGGGCTGAATCCCGTGGACTATGAGAACAATGCCATCAGTTGACAAAATTGTCAGCCAGATCTACAACGAGGTGATCAGTAATCCTCGTAAAGCTCTAAAGTTGTCGACGAAAGCATTGTCGGACGCTCGTAATGCGGAGGCGAGGGCAAAACTCACTCTGGCTCGAGCCCATTGTTTGCGCGAAATTGGGCAATACAAAGAAGCAGTCGCAGAGTATACACGCGCGGCAAAGCTTTTTGAAAAACAAAACATGATTGATGAATCCTGGCGCACATCCATCGGGAAAATCGATGCGCTGGATCAAATGGGCCGTTATCGCGAAGCTTTGAATCTCGCAGAACGTACGGCGAAATATTTTCGAACATCTTCAAAGCCGTTCTGGGAAGCGAAAATTTTCGCCAATGCCGGAAACATCTATCAACACTTAGGACAATATGATCAAGCACTGAAGTATTACCAGAAAGCTTATCCGATACTTTCCAATGAAAAGCCCGGCGATGGATATATTTTGCGATTTAACCAGGCAACCTCATACCTCTGTTCCGGAAATCCTGAAAATGCTGTTGAGCTATTGAAGAGTTGCCGGGATTATTTTGAAAAACAAAACCTTTTATCATTTCTTGCGCGCACTCATTACAACATTGCTTACGGTTTTTATCTCAAAGGGAAATATCATGATGCGCTCTTTCATCTAAACGAAGCGCGTACCCAACTCAGTCGATTAAGAGATTGGAGTTTCCTTGCATCTTGTTATTTGGATGAAGCAGAAATCTATTTGCGCCTGAATCAAATTGACGAAGCGGTAACGCGCGCGCGAAAAGCCCGCAAAAGTTTTTCGAAATTGGAAATGCCTTATGAGTTAGCTGAAAGCAACGCATTTATTGGGATTGCTTT
>AR_comb_assmDRAFT_10651879_pt1 | contig 14762 bp, 9 predicted proteins | sample ArasoioldDNA_FD_10543 | JGI IMG/M metagenome (IMG submission 10543) | reverse complement strand
GAGATGTGCATCCAGTTGAGCCCGGCCGAGAACGAATATCGCGAGTTGAAGTTGTATCGGACTCCGCTGCCCATGTTGAGAGTGAAGGTGAAGTTCTGTCCCTGCGCGAACTGAACGCCGAACGGTTCCTTGGCATCAATCCTGCCGAGTCCCACACGGCCGTCGAAGTACGGAGCGATCTTGCCGCGCCGGGGGACGAAGTTTCGGCGAATTCCCATGTCATACGAAAAATAATGGGTTTCAGGTCCTCTGGGGATGGCAGTGGCTGAAGCGCTGAAAGTCATGTCCCAGTTCCCGCGGAAGATCCATGGGCCACCAACGTCATTAATTTGCCAGCGCAAGGAAGCGACCACGGGGACGAGCGTGTATCTCAAGGGCGTCATGTTGTAGCCATCGCCCAGGAACACGTCGAATACGAATGGAATGTTAACGGGAAGCCATCCGACGTCTACCGCGAATTCCAACCTGTTCTTATAGTAGACGTCCTGATGAAAGCTTGGCTGTTCACCTTCACTGATGACCCGCGAACCGGGTTTGGAAACTTCATGTGTACCGATGGAGTCTGCAGATTGCGTTGGGGCCGGAACGCCAGAGGCAGAACGCTGCATACAGTCGAAGGCAGACCCACAGCGCAGCCTATCGGTGCTGGCATAGCCCGAAGGTTGCGCGAACCAGGACTCGGAGAGTGCTGAAACAGGAAAGTCGGAGGCTTTTTCCTGCGCAAATTGGGCCTGAAATGGGATCGACGCAGAGATCACGAAAAGCATGGCTAAAGGGACGGCCGACCCGCCAAGGCGCTTTCTTCCAATGAGCAGATCCACGTTACAGAAGAAGTCAAGACGCGAAAGTACTCGTCGCATAGCTCTCCGTGAGCGGGAGAAAACGAACCTTATCACACTGAATGGAAGCCGGACAGATTGCTATACCAATGCGCAAACGAAAAAGCACGAGTATAGACTCGCAGAAAAGAGTTGAGGGTTAGGAGCAGGTCTGCCATAGGACTCAATGTCTTTGTGGACTCGGCCAAAAACTGAACTGCACTGACGTGGCAAAATCGGACTGGCGATTTGTGGCCAGCAAGGGTATTTGCCAACGCTCGTATTGCACATTGGCTGTAACGCGAAAACCCTGTGCGGTGAGGATGTCAGCATTGACGGCGACGTCGTTCTGACTTCCACCTTGAGGAAGATAACCAGGATCAAGCGTGCGGTGCCGCAGTTCGACGCCGACTTTCTGGCGGGGACTCAGCCAATAGTTGGCCCGAATGAGTTCGCCTTGCGCTGCGCGTCCGATCCAAGTGCCGATCAATCGTCCGTCGTTGGTATATCCGCTGTTGTATTGGGCATTCGTATAAATGCAGATACCGCAGAACGCGAATGGGTTGGTGTATCCGCCTTCAAGTCTGAGATCTAGCTTTGGAACTCCAGGAAGTCTTGCGAAGTACAGCCCTCCTTCAGCGGCCGACTTTCGCATGAAGGGAATGGGTGAAACCTCATCTTCGCTAATCGCTTCGGCGTAAAAAGTGGCCCAATTTCGGAGTCCCGGAAGACGATAGGTGATATCAGCTGTTGTACGGCCATCTCCCAAGACATCTCCGTGATTTGGGGCGTGCTTGCCGAAAAAGCTGTCAAGGAAAGTTGTGATATTCAGCGGGTTTCCGGGTCCGCCGTATACTGTCGTCTTCGAAATTCCCATCTCGAAGTTCGGCGTTAATTTGGAACTCAGTTTGCCGCCGCTGAGATACGGCTGCGGATGCAAATTCTTGCCGTATTGGCCCAGTAGAACGGGGCTGGTCGAGCCGGTGAAAACTGTGGTTTGAAACTGCAGTCCAGTCAAGTGCCCGATAAAACCTTCGAAACGCAGATCGCCAAGAAAGCGGAAAACCCAAGGCAATCGAAATGGGCTGACCCGGTCCACGGTGAACATGTTGTTCAGCGGGGCGGCATTGTTAGTGAGGATCATGTTTCCGCCTTCGCTGGGGCCCCACCACAAAGTGTTTTTGCCAAACGAAAACTGCCAGTTGCCGAGATTGAGTCCGACGTATGTGTCGAGCAGGCGGAAGCGGCTGATGGAGGCGACAGGAAGGGCTGGACCGGTGGGCCAGTTATCGGTGCGGTTGAAGAAATCGAGCACGGCTTGCGTCGGAGCCGATGCAGAAGGTGCATATTGATATTCGCCGCGCACGTAAAGCACAAGAGGTCCGGCCGTGGTGTAGCCTGAGGCCCCATCCGCTGCATTAAAGCCCTCTTGGTAGGGGCGCCCATAGTCATTTAACAGCGTTTGGCCGAAATGATAATTGTCCGTAAGCGGCGTGCCCGAGATGCCGACAAAGCGAGAGTAAGCCGATTCGAATTGGGCACTGAGATTGCGCTCGCCGTTCTTTAATTCGAACTCGTACCCGAATTCTGCGGAAAGGTCCGAATAGAGTTGCTGCACCTGAGCGGGGGCCTCTTGGTCGGCGGCATGGTCGGTCGCCTCGGCAAGAAGGCGCGCACATTCCAGGCGGGTCCAGGGACGAATGCTGAGCGATTCGGAATGGATGTATCCAAGAGCGGCGAGCCGTTCCAGGGCTGGATACACCCAACTATCCAAGGGAACATAGCTGGAGCCCATGAACCGCGTCCTATTAAGCGATTGGGCTTCCTCGCTTTCCTCGACCTTGTAGAAAGTGCCATACCGAGCCATGTCAGCGTCACCATAGTGAGAATGGGCGCGATAGACCTGCCGTCCCATGTACCACCCGAGTGCGGCGCCGATAATGACATCCGACGCGAAGTGTTTTTGACCGGCCCAGCGAGCTGCGCTCACTCCCCCGGCCGTGCCGTAGGCGAGCAACTGGGTTAACCAACCGGGATATTCGTGGGCGATCACGCTTGCAATAGCCCAGCTGACGGAAGAGTGTGTGGAAGGGAACGAGTCGCCGCTGACGAAGAATCGGCCCGTGCCACTGCCGGTGAAAGGCCGTTCCCGTCCTGTGGCGTATTTGAAGATTTCGGTATCGGCGAGGGCCCCGAGGGCAGCCTCTCCGGCGAGGACGCCGGTCTCGCGTTTCTGATCATCACTCTGGAGGTGTCCCAAGAGAAACAGTCCCGCCCCGGTTGCAGTTAGTGCCGCCAGACCGGCGTTAGAGGCCGTGGCCGCGTGCGAAACCGTGCTCTTGCCTGTAGGCACGTGCTTTTCGATGTTGTTGTCGGCCTTTATCAGTAGACCTCCGACGAGAAGGGAGGGAGCGGTCCATTCCCATTGCTTGTGGGAGAAATGGAGAGGAGCTGTCCAGAAATCCTTCTGATCGAGGACGAGATTCTTGGGAAGTGATTTGAGGTCGACTGGCGGTGGTGAGAACTGGCCAGCTAAAGAGGGTGCTTCTTGGGAAGGCGTTTCCTTGTTTGGTGAAGGTGCTTCGGGAGAGGTTTGGGCACATGCAGCCGCGGTACAAACCGCTAGCAGCCACATCACTGCGACACGAGCGACGTCATACCTCGACCTACGCATCGGAAAGCGAATGCCGACTCGGAGCCGCCATATTTCGCTAATCGAGAAGGATCGAAAAAGCCTTCTGGTAGTGCTAACCGGCATTGGCCCGCGAAGCCGCTTCCTCATTATGAACGGAAATTCCAAATCATCCAAACTAGCACAAAAATCGTAACGCCCGAAATCTGGTGCCGCGTATCGGCGCGAGATGCAGGTTCCTGTAATGGAATCATACGTGGGAACGCGATTTGTCGTAGAATTTAGAAACCTCAATTGGAGAGAGCCAGAGCCTTTGGTCCCAATTCACACTGAAACGACCGCTCAACCCGATTCGCTACTAATGGAAGAGAGAGCGGTTCGAGATCCAGTTAGCGAGGTTTCTCTTCTCGACATCACAGTACTGTTAGTGCGCAACAAGCGCTTCATTCTGCGTTTCGTACTAGGCACCATAGTGTTGGCAATCATTGTTTCTCTGCTTCTGCCAGTGAGTTATGAGGCACAAGTCGTGTTGTTGCCGCCTACTGGACAGGGTTCGTCAGTGGCTTCGGCGTTGCTGGGACAACTCGGAAACCTGGGCTCCCTGGGTTCGCTGTCCGCGGTTGCGGGAGGTCTTGGGATGAAAACGCCGACAGACATGTATGTTTCATTCCTGAAGAGCCGCACGGTTGAGGATGCGACGATTCAGCGATTCGGCCTCATGGCGGAATATCGTGAGAAGCGGCTTTCCGATGCGCGGAAGGCATTTGAGCGCCGTGCCACTGTCGTCGCCGGACAGAAAGACGGTTTGATCCGTATCACAGTTGAGGACCATGACGCGAAACGAGCTGCCGAATTGGCCAACGGTTATGTGGAGGAGTTTCGTAAGCTCTCGGCCACGTTGGCGGTCACCGAAGCCGCGCGTAGGCGGCTGTTCTTCGAACAGCAGTTGCAACCCGCAAAAGAACAGCTAGCTGCGGCCGAAGAGGCTATGAGAAAGACCCAGCAGTCCACAGGCGTTCTGCAGATTGACAGCCAAGCACGAGCTTTAATCGAATCGGCTGCTATTTTGCGTGCCCAAGTCGTAGCCAAACAGGTGCAGATTCAGGGCATGCGGTCATTCGCAACCGAAGACAACCCTGATGTTGTAATGGCGAAGCAGCAACTTGCTGCGCTGCAATCGCAGCTTGAACATGTCGCGGGATCGCAGCAGGACACCGGGTCCGACATTGTCCTGTCGAAAGGAAGGGTGACCGGAGCCGGGTTGGAATACCTGCGTCGCTATCGGGACCTAAAGTATTGCGAAACCGTCTATGAGTTGCTGACCAAAGAGTTGGAGATCGCCAGACTTGATGAGGCTCGGGAAGGGGAAATTGTACAGGTAGTAGATGCAGCCGTGCCTCCTGACAAAAAGTCGTCCCCCCACCGAACCCTGATCGTGATCGGGATGACAATTCTTGCCTTCTTCGTCGCCGTTTTTTGGATCATCGTGCGGCAAGGATTAGAGCGCACATTCAGAGTGCCGGAGAACCGGGAGCGCATGGAAGAGATCAAGTATTACTGGAAGGGAAAACAGGGATCAGCATGATTATATTGTATCCACATCACGCTAGGTCTAGTTGTCAATAGGAAATGGGCGCGCCTCCCTAATAACTTGACCGTGGACAGTGGTCCTGTGTTTGAGTCGAGGTTTGGTATACTCCTCCCTACGATGCGAGTTTTGTTCTTGAATCCTCCGTTCCACCCGCGCTTTTCGCGCGAGCAGCGAAGCCCTGCGGTCACGAAAAGTGGAACGTTGTATTACCCGAAGTGGCTGGCTACGGCTGCTGGCGTGGCGATCAAGAACGGACACGATGTGGATTTGTTGGATTCCCCTGCCGCCGGCTACTCGGTGCAGGCCGTCAGTGACCGAATTGCAGCCAAAAGCATTGAGGCAGTGATCTGCGACACCTCTACGCCGAGCATTTTGAATGACGTAAGTGTCATCGAGACTCTGGTTGCGGCTAGGCCATCGTTACACATTCTGTTGGTCGGACGACACGTCTCGGCGTTACCCAGAGAGACGCTTGAAATGTCGTCCGTGCTGGAGGCGGTAGCTGTTCGGGAATACGAGCACACGGTGCGGGATTGGCTAGCAGCCAAGTCCTGCGGCGCGGACCTTTCTACGGTGAATGGCCTGGTGTGGCGCCGCCCGACCGGAGAGATCGAGAGCAATCCTCCGCGTCCACCGATCGAGAATCTCGACGAACTGCCTTTTGTCTCAGAAGTCTATAAGCGTTTCCTGCACACGCCAGATTACTTCTATGGCCACTCGCTATGGCCGCTGGTGGTTTTCGATACGAGCCGCGGATGCCCGTATCACTGCTCGTTCTGTGTCTATCCGCAGACGTTCAGCGGACATAAAATGCGCTACCGTTCAGTAGCGAATGTGGCAGACGAGTTCGACTTTGTAGCGCGCGAGATGCCAGAAATCAAAACAGTCATGCTGGAAGATGATACGTTCATCATCAGCAAATCGCGCACACTTGAACTAGCCAAAGAACTGATTCGCCGGGGTAACAAGCTTCCATTCGATGCCAATTGCCGGGCCGACATTGGCGCCGATACCGAACTCCTGTCAGCACTGCACAAGGCTGGCGCTCGACTGTTCTGCGTGGGATTCGAGAGTGGCGATGTGGAAGTCATTCATGGCATGAAGAAAAATAATGATGACCGTCGTGACGCAAAATATCACGATGAGGCTCATCGCTTTGTCCGGCGCTGCAGGGAATCAGGGATCATGGTGCATGGTTGTTTCATGGTTGGGAATCTAAACGAAACGCCGGTTAGCATGGAAAAAACGCTGGCGTTCGCCAAAAAGCTGCAGCCTGACACAGCTCAGTTCTTTCCGATAATGGTTTATCCGGGGACAACCGCATACCAGGAAGCCAAGAGCAGGAACTACATTCAGATCGAGGACTGGGGTGGCTGGCTGACAAAAGAGGGACTTCACAACAGCGTCGTCAATCTGCCCAATATCACCCATGAACAACTGGTCAGCTTTTGTGATCGGGCCCGTCGAAGCTTTTATCTCAGCCCCTCCTATCTTTTTTACAAGCTGAAGCAGTCTCTAAAGGATCGGCGAGAGTTCCAGCGCAATGTCAAAGGCTTCCTTACGCTATCGAAGTATTTGGTGCGCGGCAGTCAGCACGACAAAGCCGGAACTCATTCTAATGGGCGAGGCGGCGATCGCTTGACGCATATTACAAGCCCTCAAGCAGGTGATTGATTGTTCGGAGCCGAACTCGGCGAGTAGACACAACAAGGCCACCTCCAGCTACGGCTTGAAAATAACAGCGCCTTAACTCACTGCCGGGCAAGTGGTGTGCCATTCCGCAGTTTTCCGAATAGCCGACTCCAATTCCACATGCTCCCGTAGTCCAAGCAGCGTTCGGGCCCGATCCACGGAGGGAACGTAACGGAGTGGCTCAGCACCGGCGATAGCTTTTTTGGCGACACGAATTTCTATTGTCGGATCTAAGGTTGCAGCGATGATTTGAGCCAATTCCAGAATACTCACGTCCCGAGGCGAACCGACGTTGAAAGGGACCATGGCGGGGGCTCGAAAAAGTATCGTCCAAAGCCAGACCGCCAAATCTGCAGCGTATAAGTAAGATCTCCTCGGAGTTCCATCCCCATGGATCTCAATGGGCTTATGTGCAAGCACGTCTCCGATGAAGTTGCCAATGGCGAAATGCCGGTCCAGCGGCAGGTGGGGACCGCAAAAGGCCCAACAGCGAGCGATCTTACATTCCAAGCCGTACTGCCTGTGGAATAGAGCGCAAAGAAGTTCGGCGGTTCGCTTCCCCTCTGCGTAAACGTTCGTGCAATCCAGCGGGTCGGGACCTCCGGTATAGTCTTCGGGAAGATGCGTCAGTTCGGCAGGTTGTTTCCCATATACTGCACCCGAACTCGTGAGCAGGAATTTCGCAGCGCCACGGCTGACCGCAAATTGCAGAGCGCGCTCCGTGCCTGTAATAATCGTCGACAACATTTCTAGCGGAGCGTCAGTTGCTTGCCGCGCACTCGCCTCTGTTGCCGCATGGATGATATATCTGTATTCGCCGTCAGGAAACGCGAAGGTACGCACATCTCCCGCAAGCAGGTTCACTGATGGGTCAGATGCCAGATGCGGGCGCTTTCGAGAGAATGCCAAGGGGTTGCGCGTCAAGACAGTAGCTCTTGCGCCTAAATCGAAGAACCTGTTCAAGTAGCAAAAGCTCTCCAGTAACCAACAGCCAAAAAAACCAGTACCGCCAGTGAGGAAGAGGTGTTGACCTCGTACCTCCTCCCAGAGGGCGCCCGTCAGTTCCAGGATCGATTCCATGTCCTGCCGGGGAAGTGGGTTCGGTCGGCTCATTAGTCTTGAAGCGGTGGAATCAGCATTTCGGACAGGAACACTTCCCGCGGCAGCCTGGGTGCCATATCCTCCATCGGTAAACTGACAATCGTTCCGTCCGGTCGAACAGAGGACGTTGCCCTTGGCGCCGTCACCTGGTCTGACGAGACGTTTACGGCGCAGATCACAGGACCTGGGAGATCCAACACCGCTTGGACGCGATTACGAATGTCAGTATGGTTGTCGATCTGGCAACTTTGGATTCCATAAGCTTCGGCCACCTTCAGGATGTTGGGCAAGGTCAGATGACTCGATGGATCACTTCCCACCATTCTGCCTTGGAAATAGTTGCGCTGGGTCGCCATGATCGATGCATAGGTGCCATTGCAGAGAATGAAGTACTTAGTAGGCAGATTCAGGCGGCGAACAGTCTCAAGATCCTGGATATTGAGTTGGAAGCCTCCGTCCCCGTTCACGCAAATGGTCCGCCTCCGGCCTGAGGCAAGGCAGGTTCCAATCGAACCCGGCAATCCGGTACCCATCGCACCGAGCGACGGAGAGTTGACAACACGCTGCCCCCCCTTTAAGCGAAAGCACTGGAGGAAGATATCGCTGCACGCACCGGAACTGCCGGGCGCCAGAACATCTTCGGGAGTGCAAAGGTCTGATAGAACATCAATAAGGACGTACAGATTAACGAACCCAGAGTCCTGCCGCCAATACTCTGGCAAAATGACGGGATACTTCCTCGTCCACTCTCTGGTTTTGTCGGCCCAAGCCTTCACGTCAGGCAGGCAAGCATCTCGAAGCTGATTCAAAAACTCAGAAATAAAGTCTGCTGCGTCGCCCACCACAGGGATGTCAATGGGCATTTCAAGCTTTGCCACTTCCAATGGGTCAACATCTACGAGGACTTTCTTGGCGGCACGCGCAAAGTTGCTGTGGCTGAATGCAATTTGTGGCATGTCCAGTCTGGCCCCAATCAAGATGATGTAATCCGCGTTCTGCTGGGTGAAATTCGCTGCTCGGGATGCCACTGAACCCGGCCTGCCCGCGAACCATGGATGATCTTCCGGAAGCATGTCCATCGACTTCCAAGTCAGCAACACTGGGATTTTGAGTCGATCGGCCAGTTCTCGGACGAGGCCGTTAAAGTGAGCTCCACGCGCCCCATTCCCGATGAAAAGCACCGGCCTTTTCGCAGCTTTCAGCAGATCAATCGCGGCGGCCACGTTCCGTCGCAGTTCCCCCCTCTCGATCTGCGGCTCTGGAGTGAATCCCCGCAAGTTCATCTGATCAATCATCTGGGCTTGGACGTCAAGAGGAACGTCAAGCCACACCGGCCCGCGCCGGCCCGCATTCGCGAGATGCAACGCCCGCTCCAACTCATACCGAACATCATCGGGATCGAGCAGAGTTTTCGCATATTTCGTCAGGGGTTTCACCACCGACACAATATCGAGCTCTTGCGGCCCCATGGAACGAACACCGCGGGTCGTCAATAAGTCGGCACGTTTGACCTGGCCAGAAACGAAGATGCAGGGAGTCGAATCGATCCACGCGGCTGCTAGGCCGGTGATGGTGTTTGTCCCGCCCGGACCAGTCGTGACAAGTGCAGCAGCAAGGTTGCCGGTGAACTCTGCATGCGCGTGAGTAGCGAAAGCGACAGCTTGTTCGTGAAGGCAGCAGACGTATTCCAGTCCTGGTTGACGGCCAACCGAGTCTGCCAGATGCATGCAGCCGCCTCCCGTGAGCATGAAAATGCGATCTACGCCCGCTTCTTTCAGGGTACGAATCACATAATCGGAGAGTTTTATCAAGAGCAGCCTGCCATTCTTGACAGTTGGCGAAGTAAATCAAAAATCGTCAACCTGCTGTCATTCCAAGGCTGAGCAAGCTGCAGCGTTCTAAGGCCCAAAGATTCAGCCTGACGAATGTTGTCCGCCGAATCGTCGACCAAGATGTCTCCTTTCCCCAGCCATGCCAAATACTCGCCTTTGGTTTGATCGTAAGTCGGAACTCCGTTTCCCAACCGAGTAGGCACGACCCCAAAACAACGAATCCATGGCCCGAAGTAATGCATAACCCAATGGGCAACATCCGGCGCAGTCTCCAGCGGACGAGCCGTAAGGGCAATATGCCGGAACCGACCTCCCTCTTCGCAAAACCAGGTGAGGATCTCAGGACGGGGCGACATGTTGCGGGCCCGTTCAGTTTTTCTAAACAAGTCCATCGACGAAAGGTAATCAGCACAGCCGATTCCAAGAACTTCGTGCGGCGGATTGGTCGTCAACTCCTCGTACGAGATCACGCACTCCGGGTGCTGTGCCCGCCATCCATGCACGAACCACTGGTACATCAAATCATTCAAAACATCGTCCACGTCCCAGACAACGGTCAGCATTATTCGAGCCAATGACTGACGAATGTCTTGCGGTTCTTATTGCTACTGATGGCTGCATCAGAATAGAAGGAATCATCGGAAGAGTAGCTGGACGAAACTTCCTCGATGACGGCCCCCCCTTTGGTCCAAAACGAATGCTTGATTCCGTGCGGAATGGTTACTATGCTGTTCGCCTTGTGAGTCTGCTGGTTGCCGTCGAGGTCAACGGTGACATCGCCGTAGAGAACGTGATACGTCTCATCCTTCACATTGTGCCACTGCTCGGGATGTTTCTGACCAGGCAGTACCACCATAAGGCGCTTGCAGTATTCGCGATTCACAACTGTAATCGCGGTGAGTCCGAATTCGCGAAACTTCTCCAGACCGTAATGGTGAGATATTTCGAGTTCGCAATGCCCCGGTACTTGGACCTTGCTTTTTCGGATAAGCGACTTGACGTCACACACGATTTTGAAAACCGCTTCTCGAGTATTAATTGCCTTTACGTGCTCCTGCATGATGGCGCCATTTGCCGGAATATCATGGCATGCAACAAACTCGGAGTATTTTGAGAAATTCTGTGCCACAAGTTGGCCTTTCACATTAGGCATAGCATAGAACACATTGGACTGATGGATCGCTTTACCCGAAGAGACAGGATTTCGAACGAACGCACCTCGTGCCAGCTCTCGAAGGGCGATTTGCTCGCCCGCAGGCGCTGGGTAACGCTTTGAAGGATCGCCGATCATCGTTACGGCGTGGGCAGTTGATTCCAGCCACTGGCGCACCTGCCCGGGGTTGGCGCTATAAGCGTTCAAACCGTATTTCTCGGTTGCGACGCCGACGTGCTTTTCGAACATTACGGCGCCGAGGGCCAAAGCCACCTTGACCGCTTCAAAGTTATCGGGACGCTCATGGGTTGAGTAACCAATCGGAATTTCGGGATAGCGCTGCCGAAGCAGCGCAATCTGGCCAAGATGGAGGTGATCGTCGGGAGCGGGATACTCTCCTACGCAATGCATGATCGTAAGCGACTTACTCCTATGCTTGAAAAAGCTAACTACACGATCAATTTCCTCGAGCGGTTCACCCGCGGTGGACGCGACGATCGGAAGATTGTATTTCGCGATTTGCTCCAGCAGAGGCCAGTCGGTTATATAGCAGCTTGGGACCTTCATGAAATCGAAGCCGTGCTCAACGATCTTATCAACCGAGGTCTCATCCCATGGCGTACACATTGAGAAAAAGCCGGCTTCTACGATAGCATCTTTAATCCGCCGATATTGATCCCAGGAAAGGCGCGTCTCTGAGAAGCGCTTGACGTATTTGAGATCGTAGCGACCCTGGTAAGACGGATGTATGCACGTTGGGATGTCGCGATATTGTAACTTCACGCAAAAACCGAAAGGGAATCCTTCTGACGCAGCCTTGAGTTCCCGGACGATGCGGATTCCGTGCTCCACATCTCCCATGTGATTGTTGGCCATCTCGTAAATAAAGAGTGGCCAGCGATTGAAGTCCCGCATCCTGCGATTCTCCTGTTAGAGCTTAAGGTGTCCGAGCGGATTGTGGCTCGCGGCACGTTTTTTGAGACCGTAACACGAACTCAATGATATTTTCCGCCACGAAATCGAGCATATGCGACGTGAGTCCTGGGTAAATGCCCACCCAAAATACATTATTCATCACGTAGTCACTGTTCCTCAGATGTCCTATGACCCTGTAATCGGTATCGAGATAAGCAGGCTGCCGCACGAGGTTTCCACCAAAAAGCAGGCGCGTACCGATCTTGTTCGCCTCTAGAGAACGGATCAAATCTTCGCGGCGAAATGGCGCACTCTCGCGAACTCCAACAGCAAAGCCGAACCACGATGGGTCAGAGTGAGGAGTTGCTTCCGGCAGGATCAAGTACTCTTCAAAGTCAGCCAACGATTTCTTCAGATGATCAAAATTCTCCTTACGCCGCGCGATAAAGTTGGGCAACTTCGTCAATTGGGAAGCCCCTAAGGCGGCCTGCATATCGGTAGCTTTCAAGTTGTAGCCGATGTGCGAATACGTGTACTTATGATCGTATCCGCAGGGGAGAGATCCCAGCTGCCACTCAAAGCGTTTGCCGCAGGTGTTGTCTTTGCCGGGCTCACACCAGCAATCGCGGCCCCAATCGCGAAAAGATTCAATCAAAGTCTGCAAATTTGGTTTGTCGGTAAGTACGGCTCCGCCTTCTCCTGTGGTTATATGATGAGCAGGATAAAAACTTACGGTCGCGATGTCGCCGAACGTGCCGACGTTGCGTCCGCTATAGCAAGAGCCGAGCGCATCGCAACAATCCTCGATCAGCCAGAGATTATGCCTGCGGGTAAAGGCACAGACTGCATCCAGGTCAAACGTGTTTCCTAGGGTATGAGCGAGGAAGACGGCTTTAGTTTTTTCACTTCGAGCGGCTTCCAATTGACTCGCATCAATTTCGTAAGTTGGAATGGTGACGTCAACGAATACCGGGACCAGTCGATTCTGGAAAATCGGATTCACAGTTGTTGGGAAGCCTGCCGCAACTGTGATGACTTCATCTCCTGGCATCAGTCGCCGGTCGCCGAGTTCGGAAGAGGTCAGAGCGCTTAGCGCCACGAGATTGGCTGAAGAGCCGGAGTTCACCAACGACGCGCAGCGGACGCCGACGAAACGGGCCAGATTTCGTTCGAAGACTTCGGCAAACCGCCCGGTCGTGAACCACGCATCCAGAGCCGAATCGACGACCGCACTGACATCGGCACCGTCGATCACTTTTCCGGATGCGGGGACGGGCGTGACCCCGGGAATAAACTCTTCGGAGCGGGATGTTTTCGCAAAATATTGCGCGGTCAGGTCGAGGATCTGCCGACGAAGTTGAGACAGCTTATCAGACATAATTGCTGAGGTACTCAAAATCATATCATTGGGGACATTTCATTGCCGCAGAGGGGCGCTTATGATAAGCATGGCTTTGATCTTCTAATGGAGCCAAAGCGAACGTCCATAGGGGCTTTGGGCCGAAACCTTGGAAAAACCATGGACGTTGGTTTGTTTCGAAGTCCGTCGTGTCGCAGGTAGGAAGAGAGAGAGTTCATGAAAGCGATAATTCTCGCTGGTGGCTTTGGAACACGCCTCAGTGAAGAGACAGTTATCCGACCGAAGCCCATGGTCGAGATCGGAGGCAGGCCGATTCTCTGGCACATTCTTAAAGTGTATTCCCACCACGGTATTAACGACTTCGTCATCTGCTGTGGATACAAGGGGTACATGATCAAAGAGTACTTCGCCAACTATTTCCTGCACATGTCAGACGTGACTTTCGACATGAAGCAGAACCGTATGGATGTCCACCAGAGCGTCGCGGAGCCTTGGAAAGTCACGCTCGTCGATACGGGAGATCAAACAGGAACAGGAGGACGGCTGAAAAAAATCTCCCGCTACGTGCAAGGGGAGGATGCCTTCTGCATGACTTACGGGGATGGTCTGAGCGACGTAGACATCAAGGCGAGCATTACGTTTCATCGGGAGCATGGTGGTCACGTGACCATCACAGCGGTGCAACCACCGGCTCGCTTCGGAGCGTTGGAAGTCGACGGAACGGCGATTACGTCTTTTCAAGAAAAACCACTCGGAGAGGGAGGCTGGATCAACGGAGGCTTTTTCATCTTGTCGCCCAAGGTACTGGATGAGATTCAAAACGACGCGTGGATGTTCGAGCGGGAACCGATGGCCAGCCTGACTGCGCGCGGGCTGGTGCACGCATTTCGGCATCGTGGCTTCTGGCAAGCGATGGATACCCTCCGCGACAAGCAGCGGCTGGAAGAGTTGTGGGCTGGAGGAGCAGCACCATGGAAAAAATGGTGAATCATTGGCACGGCCGCCGCGTTTTTCTCACGGGGCATACTGGTTTCAAGGGGAGTTGGCTAGCACTTTGGCTGGGTCGGCTAGGCGCGAAGGTTCGAGGATACGCGCTGGATCCGTATACTCAGCCAAACATGTTCACGTTGGCTTCTGTGGGAAGGGTCGTTGAAGATGTGCGCGGAGACATTCGCGACTACGCGAAGTTGTTAGACTGCGTCAGGGATTTTGCTCCGGAAGTGGTGTTTCATATGGCGGCGCAACCCCTTGTGCGGCGATCATATGCCGATCCGATGGCTACGTATGCAATCAATGTGATGGCTACTGTGCACCTTCTAGAAGCGGTGCGTACGACCCCGAGCGTACGTGCCGTGGTATGTATTACGACTGACAAGGTCTATCAGAACCAGGAGTGGGTGTGGCCTTACCGGGAGAGCGATCCGCTCGGTGGGTACGATCCTTATGCTTCCAGCAAAGCCTGTGCAGAAATTGTCAGCGCAGCCTACCGCAGTTCATTCTTTTCGCTCGAGCACGAACATCCTGTGGCGCTGGCAACAGCGCGCGCTGGTAACGTCATCGGTGGGGGAGACTGGTCCGAGGACAGACTGATTCCGGATCTAGTCCGCGGATTCTGTTCAGGGCAGCCGGTTCTGATCCGAAGGCCCAACGCCATACGACCGTGGCAAC
>AR_comb_assmDRAFT_10825795_pt1 | contig 14765 bp, 12 predicted proteins | sample ArasoioldDNA_FD_10543 | JGI IMG/M metagenome (IMG submission 10543) | reverse complement strand
ATCGTGTTATCGAGAATTGTATTTGAATTGATCTCAAGTTGCACTGTATTTCGACCTCCGAAATATTGGAGTGTCTACTTTATACCGTATCTTTCTGCACGGAGGTAAGGAAATTATGGACCAGAAAATTATCGATGTAATGGAACAAAAGCGGTTAAATGAAGCAAGAGAAAAGGCAATTCCCTGGAAAAAATGGGGTCCATATCTTAGCGAAAGACAATGGGGTACAGTTCGCGAAGATTACAGCCAGGACGGCAATGCCTGGAACTATTTTTCGCATGATCAATCACGTTCACGTGCCTATCGATGGGGTGAAGATGGACTCGGTGGAATTAGTGATGAGAAACAGAAACTTTGTTTTGCACTCGCTTTTTGGAACGAAAAAGACCCCATTTTAAAAGAACGTCTTTACGGACTCACCAACAGTGAAGGCAATCATGGTGAAGATGTAAAGGAATATTACTTCTACATCGATAGTACTCCCACTCATTCATACATGAAGTATCTGTACAAATATCCACAGCGGGAGTTTCCTTATGGCAAGCTGCTGGAGTCAAATCGTAATCGCTCCAGGGAAGAAATGGAATATGAGTTGATTGATACAGGAGTATTTGATGAGGATCGTTACTTTGACGTATTCGTTGAGTATGCGAAACAAGATCCTGAAGATATTCTAATCCGCATAACGGTTCACAATCGTGGACCGGAATCAGCGCGGCTGCATGTGCTGCCTACCCTCTGGTTCCGAAACACATGGTCCTGGGGTGAAGACAATCCAAAATCATGGTTACGTGAAATGGAACCGGGAGTCGTTGCTGCAGTTGATATGGAACTTGGCAGTTACTGGCTATATTGCGATCAATCACCGGAGATATTGTTTACCGAAAATGAATCGAATACTCAAACGCTTTGGAAGCAGCCCAATTCTTCACCATATGTAAAGGATGCATTTCACCGATATGTTGTTTCCGGAGATAAGGAAAGCGTAAATCCTAAAAAAACTGGAACCAAGGCAGCAGCTCACTACTCGCTTGATGTTCCTGCAGGCGGCAGCAAAACAATCCAGCTTCGCTTGGCTGCATCACAACTGAAGGATTCCTTCAAAAATTTTGATGAAATCTTCAGAAACAGGATCGCAGACGCCAATGAATTTTATGACCGAATCACACCCAATGCATTGAATGAAGATGAACGCCGTGTTCACAGGCAAGCATTAGCAGGAATGTTATGGGGGAAACAGTTTTACTACTTCGATCTTGAAAAATGGTTAATTGAACATAAGAGCCATCCATTACTAAATTCTACTAGCCAGAGTGTTCGCAACTCCGAATGGTTTCACATGTTGAATGCCGATGTGATTTCAATGCCTGACAAATGGGAATATCCGTGGTACGCAGCATGGGATCTAGCTTTCCATACAATTTGTTTGGCATTGGTTGATTTCGATTTTGCGAAAGATCAATTGCTGCTGATGCTGCGCAATCTTTATTTTCATCCGAACGGTCAGATCCCTGCGTATGAATGGAATTTCAGTGACGTAAATCCACCGGTTCATGCCTGGGCCACTTTATATCTATTCAAAATGGAACGAACTTTAGGCCGGGCTGATCTTCGTTTTCTGGAGCGAGCATTTCAAGGTTTGATGCTGAATTTTAATTGGTGGGTGAACCGAAAAGATCCACTGGGAAAGAATGTTTTTGCAGGTGGATTTTTAGGTCTCGATAATATCGGCGTGTTTGATCGTAGCTCGCCACTTCCAACCGGTGGGTCAATGGAACAAGCGGATGGAACAGCATGGATGGCATTTTATTGCCAATGCATGCTGGAAATTTCACTGATTCTGACTGAATATGATGGAATCTATGAAGAAGTTGCATTTAAATTTGTTCAGCATTTTATCTGGATTGCCTACGCCATGGATCGGATCGGGGAAAATCATGATGAAATGTGGGATGAACAAGATGGATTTTTCTATGATCTTCTGCGTCTTCCAAACGGCGAAGCAATCCGTTTGAAAATAAGATCGATGGTCGGATTGCTGCCTCTTTGCGCATCGACGGTATTCGAAGAGGATACTGCGACCCGTTATCCAAAATTGTTAGAAATGATCGCATTATTTCGAAAACGCCATCCTGAATTGGTTTCCCATATCGCACCGACAGACTCAGGTTTTGTGGGATACAAAGGCAGACGGTTGCTATCAATTCTCAACAAAAAGAAATTGCAGCGCGTGCTTGGTTACCTTCTAGATGAGAACGAATTTTTGGGACCTTACGGAATCCGATCTTTGTCCCGTTATCATCTCGATCATCCGTTCTCTTTTTGGGCAGGGAATCAAGAATTCAAAGTTCAGTATCTGCCTGCTGAATCTAATACAGGAATGTTTGGCGGAAATTCCAACTGGCGCGGTCCGGTATGGATGCCAGTGAATGCGTTGATCGTCCGATCACTATTAAATCTCTATGCATTTTATGGTGATGAATTTAAGGTGGAATGTCCAACAGGTTCTGGAAATTATATGACTTTGTTTGAAGTTGCTCAGGAGATCATTAAACGTCTTGCAGGAATTTTCTTACGAAACGAAAAAGGGAAACGTCCGGTATACGGCGGTACATCGAAGTTTCAAGATGATCCACATTGGCGCGACCTGATTCTGTTCTATGAATATTTCCATGGCGATAATGGAGCTGGCCTTGGAGCAAGCCATCAAACAGGCTGGACCGGTGTGATTGCGGTAATGCTGGATATATTTGGGCGTCTTGATGCCAATTCAATTTTAGAAACTGAACGAACTCGCCTGATGTCTCGAATGGTGAAAGAACAGATAGGGGGAGAACAATTGATTCGGAAGTGAGGGCATATGAAAAAAGAAAGACTTTATAAGACTGAAACTACATTAAAAAGAAAATTGCGGGTTTCTTATCCCGCCGGAAAGGGAAAAATGATTCTGCGGACTGATCAAGATTGGGAGAAAAACATTGAGCCCATTGAGATCAGTAAGGACGAAAATACATCAATTTTTGAACTGACCGCAGATCAGCCTTTCATTTACTTCAAAGCTTGTTTGATACAAAACGGCGAAGCTCATTGGTCGCTCGGACCGAATAAACTTTTGTTGATGGCCGAGGAAGATAAGAGGATTGCATATCCATATTTCTTTAGTTCGGAACAGGGACGCTTTTCAAAGTTAATCGAGTTCCCATCAAAAATTCTAGGCCGGAATCATCAACTGCGAGTCTATGTACCTCCAGGTTATGATGAAAATACTCTCGGCTATTATCCTGTTGCCTTTATGCAAGATGGACAGAATTTATTTTTCCCAGATGAAGCTTTTATGGGACGGGATTGGGAAGTAGATAAAACAAATAGAACACTTCGAGCAATGAGTGCGACTGAAGACTTTATTATTATCGGAATTTATTCCGGCGATCGCATGAAAGAATATACTTCACCTGGTTACGAAGCATATGCGCGATCATTGGCGGAAGAAATCGTTCCGGAAGCCCACGAACGATTGCGCATCGGAAAACATCGGCGCTACCGAACTGTTTGGGGTTCTTCACTTGGTGGTGTCGTTTCATTTTATACAGTTTGGCAGCACCCTGATGTTTTTGGAACCGCAGTTTGTATGTCCAGTACTTTTTCGCATAAAGACAATTTGATCGATCGCGTACTCAGCGAACCTTCACCTGATGTTGCATTTTATTTGGACAGCGGTTGGCCCGGTGATAACTACGAGACAACGATGGGAATGGCGATGGCACTCATTTCGCGCGGATGGAAATATGGTTTTAATCTTTTGCATCTGTGCTTTCCTAACGCTGAACATGATGAAACAGCATGGGGTTTGAGATTGTATTTACCGATGCAGTTCCTCAATGGTGCAGTTGCACGAGCTTCCAGGGTGGGTGCTCCAGTACTAGGTGATTGATTTGAATCAGAGAAGCACTTATTTGCTGAGCCAGCTGTAAGTGTAACTTGCACCGAGACTGATAAAATCACCACCCCGTGTCGCAATGACTCCACGGCTGGCGACAAACTTAATCCATTGATTCCTTGTGATCGGTACTGCCATCGTACCGCCCAGGCGGGAATTCCGTTGAATGGTAGTTCCAGGAACGCCATTGACTGAAGTGCGGCCTCCGGCATAAAAATTTGTATCCACTCCAAACCAAAATCCTGGACGCGAGGTATAGCTTAAATGGAATTGGAAAGAGCCGATCGGATTCTGTGTCAGTGTTCCGCCCAAATAGTCATCATTTTTTGTGAAGAACCAGGCACCACCATACACATCCATCTGCCATTTGTTGAAAACCTTTGAAAGTCCAAGCTCAGGTTTAACAGCCCAGCGGTTTTGGCCGACATTAATCACTTTCGTGTCATCATATTGGCCGGTAGGTGCAGTAACTACCAAACTGAAGCCGAGATTTCCTTCGCTCTTATGTTTTATAAATTCCGGCAAAGACATAGCTGGTGTACCTTTAATATTTAAAACAAACCTCGCGCGGATATCTCCGAGTCCCGAACGATAAATTTCTCGGTCCACTCCTTCAACTGAGCCATTCAGATGTCCTGCTGCGTAAGGAACCGACAGGCTGATATTCGCAAACCTTCCGAACAAATCGAAAGTCCTGTAGTATCCCGCTCCTTCTAAATGCAGATTTGCTTTCACATCTTTAGCTGGAAATGATGGTTCAAAGAGAATGTCGCCAGATGAATTTGTGTAAGAGAGCGTGAAAGCATTTACTCCGATAGGTGCTGGTTGATAGGCTCTAGGTTCCAATTCTTGTGCTGAAGCAAAACGCACGATTGTGAAAACAATAATCACGGTAAATAGATTTAAGTAATTTTTTCTAATAGCCTTTTGCATGTTCTAATGCAAAAACCTCAAGATGCGCGCTTCAAGCGTTTGGCAATATCCGCTTTGTCTACAGCTTTGCTAAGAGCTTCTTCGTACTCTATTTTTTGTGTCTGAACCAAATTGATCAATGAATCATTTAACAGCTGATTGCCTAATGCCTTTCCGGTTTGCATAATGTTGGGAATTTGCACCGTTTTACCTTCACGGATCAAAGCGGAAACTGCTGGATTTACAACCAGTACTTCGAGAGCTGCAACGCGGCCGCCTCCGATTCTTCGACATAAATTCTGGCAGACCACGCCTCGCAAAACGTCAGCAAGAGTTGAACGGATCTGATTCTGTTGTTCGGCTGGGAACATATTTACAATCCGGTCCACCGTCATAACAGCCGTGGATGTGTGAAGAGTTGCTAAAACCAGATGTCCGGTATTTGCCGTTTCCAGCGCCATTGAAATCGTTTCCAGATCTCGCATTTCACCAACCAGCACAATATCAGGATCTTCACGTAAAGCAGCACGAAGTGCGCGCGAAAAGGATTGTGTGTGTGCACCAACCTCTCGCTGATTTACTAAAGCCATCTGGCTTGGGTGAACGAATTCAATTGGATCTTCCAGTGTGATGATATGATCCCTGCGATTCTTGTTAAGCAAATCAACCATTGCTGCAAGAGTCGTAGACTTTCCACTGCCGGTAGGACCTGTAACCAGGATCAGTCCTTTTGGTTCATCACAAAAACGTCGAACGATATCCGGCATATTGAGCTGTTCCAAATTTGGAATTTGTAACGGAATATGACGGAAGACAGCACTTGTACCATTAGAATTGCGGAAAAGATTTACGCGGAAACGTGCGTCTTTTCCCAGTGTATAGGCAAAATCAGCATCATTGGTATCTTCAAATTGCGTGCGAAATCGCTTGTCAATCAGTGGAGTTAGAAGTTCAAGAACGGTATTCGGATCCAGCACTGGTGCATCAACAATTTCCTGCATCTGACCATCGATCCGCCATCTGGGACGTTGTCCGGCAGAAAGATGAAGGTCCGATGCACCTTCTGTAATCATAGATTGCAGAAGTTGTTCCAGAGAAATTGGACCGCTCTGTTTCTCTTTTGTTGCAGTGGCTTTCTCAGAAACACCGGAGTGCGAACGCATTGTATTGTCAAATAACGCTGAATCGATTCTAACCGGTAAAAGCTCCATACCGGTTAGAAGACTTCGAACACTTTGTAAAACAGAACTTGATGGTTCATCCACAAAACCAATCGTTAAATGGTTTCCTTCTTTTTTGATAGGAAGTACACGATGCCTTCGCATAAATTCAATGGGCAAAAGTTTGAATGCATCTTTTGAAGGTGAACCTTTTTCCTGATCATGTTCGGGTACAGGAATCATGCGCACAAATTGTTGTAACCGCCGGCCCATTCCCCTGGCAAGCAGCAAACCAAACCCTGGAATTTCTTCAACCATCTTTTCAAAAAACTTAGCATCATAGCGTGCCGCAACAACTTTACTGGTCGCTTTTACCGATGCTCCATACGGTTGTGAAAGAAGTAAAGCGATTTCTCCCGCCGAATCGCCAGGACCAAGCTGGGCCATCTCTACATCTTCTTTCTTCTCTTTGTGCCGCATCAAAACGGTAGCATTTCCATTTAAAAAAACATAAAAAGCATCTGGAATTTCACCTTCCCGTGTCAAAAATTCTCCGGGATCTGCCTGGATCAATTTTGCTTTGGATGCAATGTCTGCTAATAAATTTTTGTCCATCCCAAGAAACATTGCGGACCGGCCGAGCGAGATTGCAATCTGATTCGCGACCTCCGGCGTTGAAGGCATTGATTTCATAGAGAACCCCCTATCAGGAATTCTCAGGAGCAACTAATATGCCAGCGAGATCGATGCGAGATGCTTGTCGCTGGTTGATAGGAATTGTCGAGTACTATCTTAATTCCATTGCATTAAGAATCTAGTTATCCCACGTCTTGTTATCTCCGAAATACCGGAGCATGCCACTCAATTCCGTGTTCTATGCACCAACTTGACCGCAGATTTGCGCTTGTCATAGGAGATATTTTTTTGGCAGCCATGCTTGAGGAAAAAGGAGGATTATGAAATCAATTGTAATTCTTAGTATTTGTGTACAGCAGCGGGGGCTATTAGTTTGATTGCAATATTGTATAAGACCAAGAAAGAAGGTACAGGACCGCGGCTAAAAAGCTTCTTTATTCACTACATACGGCATCTTTTTCGGATCACCGCCATAAGTATCTTCCAACATATCCAGCACTGCTTGAACCGTACGTCCACCCATTCCGACATTGGGATCTGGACTCAATCGCGTTTGTGTCGCTCCACTTGCAAAGTGATGGAATTTGCGAAGCTTCAATCCTAACTTCGGATCACGCAGCGGACTATCCATCGGAAGCGGTTCAACTTCAAACACATCCAACGCTGCGCCCGCAATTTCTCCTTCCATCAACGCTTTGTATAAAGCTTTTTCATCAACAATCGGACCGCGCGATGTGTTGATCAGATATGCACTGGGCTTCATCAATTTATATTGCGCATCGCTCATCAAGTGATATGTAGGATTTTTACTTTCGTTAGGCATCAACAATGGCACATGCACAGTAACATAATCAGCATCGCGCAACGCTTCTTCAAAAGTTACATATTTAATCGTCTGCTGCTTCGGAACAATCTTTTCCGCGAAACGCGCATCCATCAATCTTTGAATCGATTGCACAAAATTATGGTCCTGATATTCGGGATCATAACAAAGTACATTCATATCAAAACCAACTGCTTTTTTGATAAAAGATTTTCCGATGCGGCCAGTCCCGATTACTGCTACAGTTCGTCCCGTTACCTCATCACCGAGGAACGGTTCAAACGGATGCCACGATGGCCACTTCCCTTCTTCCACCAAACGTTCTGATGAATATGTTTTGCGCGCCACGCATCCCATGATAAAAAAAGCGAACTCCGCTGTTGCATCAGTTAAAACATCGGCAGTATTGCTGAATGGAATTTTGTATTTGTTTGCAGCAGCGCGATCAATATTGTTAAAACCTACTGCATCCTGAGCAACGATCTTCAGCGTACCCTTCCCTGCCGAAAAAACTTCTTCATCAATTTTGTCGCGGAGTGTCGTAATGAGAACATCAATTCCACTTTTTACTTTTTCAATAACTAATGCTTGCGGCGGCGCTTCAATCGATGGATAAACTTCAAGATCGTAGCCTTTGTTGCGAAGACGATCGAGCGGTGCTTTTCCGATATCACAAGTTGCAAAAATACGAGGTTTGTTGGCCATCAGACTTTAAAGCTTTTTAGAAGTCCTCTAACACGCGAAAGTGCTTCACGAATATTTTCTTGCGAATTCGCATATGAGAATCGCAAATAACCTTCACCGTTTGAACCGAATGCTGTGCCGGATAAGCAAGCCACTCCTGCTTCTTCCAGCAACAAGTCTGCTAACTTTTTAGATGGAATTCCCAATTTCTTGATGTTTGGAAAAACGTAAAATGCGCCTTCAGGAGTTTTACAGCTAATTCCTGGAATTTCGTTCAGTCCAGCAACAATCAAATCGCGTCGATGCCTGAATTCTTCCACCATTTCTTCTGTCTTTCCCTGATTTCCCTTGAGCGCTTCAACTCCGGCATGTTGCGTAAAAGTTGCAGTGCATGATGCAGCATTTGTCTGAAGTTTACTGATCTGAATTGCAAAAGCTTCAGGCATAACGCCATAACCTAAGCGCCAGCCGGTCATTGCATAAATTTTTGAAAAGCCATCCAGCAAAATTGTGCGTTCTTTCATTAACGGCAACGAAAATAGTGAATGATATGGCCCGGAATAAATTACGCGGGAATAAATTTCATCCGATAAAATCATGAAATCATATCGCAGAGCGAGTTCTGCAATCCGATGTAAATCTTCCATCGGAATCATTCCCCCTGTTGGATTGTGAGGCGAATTTAAAATTACAAGTTTGGTTTTGGGAGTCAGGCTGCGCGCTAACTCATCTACATCCAAAGACCAGTTGCGATCTTCACGCACAGCTACCGGTACTGCTTTTGCACCAATGTACTGAATCATCGATTCGTAAATTGGAAAACCAGGATTTGGATAAACAGCTTCGTCTCCGGGATCCAGTAATGCGAGTGCAACGTAAAAAATAATCGGCTTTGCGCCAGGCGTAACCACAACTTCCGCTGGTTTAACCTGAACACCTCTACGCCGGGTCACATCTTCAGCAATCGCCTCTCGCAAGGCAGGCAAACCAGGAGAAGGCCCATAATGATGTGCACCATTTTTCAAAGCATCGATCGCAGAATCAACAATGTTTCCGGGCGTATCAAAGTCAGGCTCGCCAATTTCAAGATGGATAATATGACGTCCTTGAGCTTCAAGTTGCTTTGCACGCACTAAGACATCAAAAGCGGTTTCAGTTCCTAATCGAGACATCCGTTCCGATAATTTCATGTTCTGCGACTCCGTGGTGAGAATCTCATTATACGCAATCTTGAAGACAATTGGCAGATACGGTGATATATTCCAAGTTCATGAAAACAAAAGGAGAACCCCTTCATGGATGAACTCTTAACACCAGAACAGCGAGATCTAAAAAATCGCGCCCGCGAAGTTGCAGAAAAATATGTCCGCCCTCAAGCCGCCGAATTAGATCGCACCGGCGAATATCCGTACAAGATCATGGAAAAAATTATCGAATATGGATTGATGGGAGTATGGATTCCAAAAGAATATGGCGGCAAAGGGTTAGGTGTTCTGGAATTATGTCTTGTCGTAGAAGAACTCAGTAAAGCTTGCGGTGGTGTTGGAGTTGGTTACGCTGTAAATGCGTTGGGATCGTTTCCGATCATGATCGGAGGTAATGAAGAACAGAAGCAAACTTATTTGCGTGATGTTGCCACCGGAAAAAAATTCATTGCCTTTGCGCTTTCCGAAAAAGAATCAGGAAGCGATGCAGGCAGCCTGAAAGCGAAAGCATGGAAAGATGGCGATGGTTACATTATTGATGGTGATAAGAAGTGGACCACCAATGCAAACGCTGCAGAGATCTATACCGTTTTTGCGAATACTAATTTAGAAAAAGGTACACGCGGCATTTCAGCTTTTATTGTTGAAAAAGGTTGGGAAGGATTTACGATCGGCAAAGAAGAAGACAAAATGGGAATCCGCTGCATTCCGGTTCATGAAACGCATTTCAAAAATTGCCGTGTACCTGCTGCAAATTTGTTAGGCAAAGAAGGAATGGGATTTATGCTTGCGATGGCAACGCTCGATCGTGCACGTCCAGGCGTTGCAGCTCAAGCGTTGGGATTAGCGCAAGGTGCGCTGGATCTTGCAATGGGTTATGCGTCCCAGCGAAAACAATTCGGGCAAAATTTGCTTTCATTTCAAGCTCTGCAATTCATGATGGCAGATGATGCAACTGAAATCGAAGCAGCAAGACAACTTGTTTACACTTCAGCAAGAGCGGTCGATGCAGGCGTAAAATCGTTTTCAAAAATTTCGGCAATGGCAAAATTATTCGCCAGCGATGTTGCGATGAAAGTCACCACAAATGCGGTACAAATTTTTGGCGGATACGGTTATTGCCGCGATTATCCGATCGAAAAATACATGCGTGACGCAAAGATCACTCAAATCTATGAAGGAACCAACCAGATTCAGCGGCTCGTTATTGCACGAAATTTAATTAAAGAACTCGCCAGCCGCTCAGATTAGATTTAATCCCATTGTGAAAACAGTCGACATTTACACTGATGGTGCGTGTTCAGGAAATCCCGGAAGAGGCGGTTATGGTGTTGTGTTGTTGCATGGTTCGCGCCGCAAAGAAATTTCCGGGGGATATAGCCTTACAACTAACAATCGCATGGAACTGATGGCTGCGATTGTTGCACTCCGCGCGTTGAAACAAAAGTGTAAAGTGCGATTGCACAGCGATTCCCAATATTTAGTGAACGCAATGACCAAAGGTTGGGCCGAATCATGGCGCAAGAATGATTGGAAAAGGAATCGCAAAGAAAACGCATCGAATCCGGATTTGTGGGCTGAGTTATTGGATCTCGCTGAAAAGCATGATGTGGAATTCGTTTGGGTTCCAGCGCATTCCGGAATTCTTGAAAACGAACGTGCCGATCGCTTGTCGGTTCTGGCTGCACAAGAGCCAGACCTCCCGCCAGATCCGGGTTACAATCGCGTAAAGGTAGATTGAGATATGCGAATTCTAGGGATCTTGCTGATTGCGTTTTGCGCAATTGTTTCTGTAGTTCAGGCCCAACCACGTTTTCAAACAACATTCAGCTTTTCGATGGGATTTCCGCAAGGAGAATTTGCTGACAACGTTGATAGCGCCGGCTTCGGATTGAATGCTGGCTTCAATTACCGCATTGGTCACTCACCCGTTTTAATCGGCGCCTCATTCGGATTTCTGCAATATGGCAGCACTTCGCGATCAGCACCACTGTCACCAGACATTCCTGAAGTGATCGTGGACGTTAACACCAGCAACAACATTCTGGCAGCGCATTTTTTGGTGCGCTATGAATTTGGAAAATACGAATCGCGCTTTCGACCTTATGCAGAAGGTCTCGTAGGTCTTCATTATTTATGGACACAATCACGCGTTGACAACTCAGACAATGACATCATCTCAACAAACTTTGACGATACTACAGGAAGTTTCGGAGCCGGTGGTGGTTTGTTGATTGGACTTTACAATCCTGCTGTTGGCGCATTCCGTTTCGATCTTGAACTCGGCGCACGCTGGCTAGCCGGAGGAGATGCCAGTTATCTCACTGAAGGTTCGATTATTCGCGAGAATGGAACTGTCAGCTACGTGGTAACCGAATCTTCAACAAATCTTTTGGTAACAAACTTCGGTGTAGTCTTCAGCTTTTAATAAAGGAAGAGTAAAAATGTCACTAGAAAAAATTTATTTGGAAGATTCAGTCGCACGTTTCAAAGAAATGAAAGGTCTTGCTGAAAAAGCGATTGCTCAAATCAGCGATGAAGATTTTTTACGGATCGTAGTGGATGAATCAAACAGTGTTGCAACGATCGTTAAACACATTGCTGGAAATCTGCGATCACGCTGGACATACTTCCTGACGACTGATGGTGAGAAACCGGATCGAAATCGGGATAACGAATTCGAATCCGAAACTGAAGATACCCGCAATAATTTAATGAAGAGATGGGAAGCTTCCTGGAATATTCTTTTTGATACGCTGAACTCATTGAAAGAGTCGGACTTAACAAAAGTTGTTACAATTCGCGGTCAAGAACATAAAGTAGTGGAAGCAATTAACCGTCAGCTTACTCACTACGGTTATCACGTCGGGCAAATCGTATTTCTTGCCAAATTTTTTGCATCTTCCAACTGGCAAAGCCTGAGCATTCCTCGTCGACGTTAGCAACTCTTCCCGCATTTCGGCGATAATACCTTGGGAAGAATTATGGGGAGGTAATTGTCAGATGAAGTATTCACTTCTATTCATACTCGCATTTTCTTTAGCGCTCAATGGATGCGCAATCGCAAACAAAATGAGCGGCGTTTCGCAAGCAAAAGAATTATCAACAACCGGTCAAGCAGCACAGGCTGAAATCCTGAAAATTTGGGACACCGGAATGACTGTGAACGATGATCCAGTTGTTGGCTTCTTGCTGGAAGTGCATCCGGAAGGAAAAGATGCATATCAAGCGGAAACGAAGTTACGAATTTCACGTGTCAGTGTTCCGCAAGTTCAACCAGGTACAGTTGTACCGGTAAGAATAGATCCCGCAAATCCACAACGCGTTTCCCTGGATATTTACGAGTTCAAAAAGTAAAGTGCTACCATTTCACCGCAGAGTACGCAGAGTACGCAGAGAGATCAAAATATTTAGATTCTGCGATCTCCGCGTGCTCTGCGGTTTAAATCTTTGCTAACTGCTGACTAATTAAATCAGCACCTCTTGGCAAGGATCGAACCATTTCAACGTAACTTTTTTGCTTTTCAAGAATCGCATTGCGCGCGTTATTGTCGTATAACATTTTCCTGCAAGCCTCAATCACTTCTTCTTCCTGAAGCAATTCCGCTTGAAGAAATGTTTCGGAAAATGGATTGTCATTCAATAATCGCGAAATCAAGTTGTAATAGCCAAGCGGCCACGCTTGAAATGGATACACAGGCATCGAAACGTTTAGCCATCTGACTAATTCATCGGAAGGTTTCGAATGAATTTGCGCAAGAGCATCTTCAACCAATCTTGCACGAACTGAATTCTTAATAACAACTGTCGGAATACCGCTGTTCAACACAGATGACAATGTTGTACCGATGACATTTGCGGTAAGAAACATATCAGCAGAAGCAAGTATTGCCTGAAATCGCTGTTGATCAACTTGATCTAAATAAATGTAACGCCCTTCAAGATTCTTATTCAGGTTAAATCTTTGAGGACCAATATGGACTACGCGAACATCAGGATCAACCTTGCTCGCGTAATATGTAATTAAATTCGGAAGCCAGATCGCTGATTTTTTGCCATTCACATCACCCCACGCCATTACAGATTGCCAGCTTGCGCTGACCATCAATATAAATTTTTGCGATTCTGAAATTTCCAGCTCAGCGCGAATCTTCTTCTTTTGTTGTTCAGTAACTTCCATTGGTGGTGGAAGCGAATTGTAAACATCCGGTTGATTCGGCGAAATTAATGGCACAGGCAGAATGCGCGCTTTTGGTACGGAGCTTAAATAACTGAGATCCCACTTATGATCAAAAAATGGATCAGCAAACAATTTTTGATACGCAATATCATGAATATCCAATGCAAGTACTGGAACTAAGTTCTGTTCGAAAAACCACTTTCCATCATTCAAATAAAGCAGCCATAAGGAATTACTGAGCAGATCAACCAGGATCAGCGAATCTGCATCATAGGATTTCACCAAATTTGTTAAATGATTATCCAGCGGCATCAAGGAATCGATAATCACCAGTTCAAAAGGTTTTCCGGAAAAAATTTTCGAATCCGATTCGCAGATCAAAAAAACAATACGATCACCTTGTTCGTGTAAATCGTAAGCAACGCGCAAGGCAAGCGTAATCTCCCCTCTTGATGCAGGATAAGATGCCAGAAAAAGATGAGTACGAGCTTTATTTCCGGGCTTCATAAACGCGATGAATTGGAGATTCTCCAATACGTCGAAAGAATGTAAATCCAGCAGCCTTCAATGTGTCATGAATTGCTTTTTCTGTTGCGACTGCGCCAAGACCGTCGCCACCTTGAGCAATGGAGTTTGAAAGACAACAAAGCGTAGAGACTGCCGAATACATTTGTCCAAGCGGATTGCAATTTTCATCAACCGAATTGCCGGCCATCGGTTCAACAATCAACACGCTGCCATCATCTTTTAAAGTTTGATAAGCACGTTTCACGGAACCGATGGGATCAGGCATGTCATGAAGTGAAGTACAAAATGTAATCAAATCATACGGCCCATCAGGAAAATCATCAGCACCAGCGACTGCGAATTCAGTGCGATTATCCAGCCCAAGTCTTGTCGCCAGTTTTTGTGCATACGTCATTGAAGGCTCATGATAATCAAAACCAAAAACTTTGGAATTAGGATAAGCCCTTGCCATGATGAATGTTGATGCGCCACGGCCGCAGCCAATATCAGCAATTGTGCCTCCGGCAATTAATTTTTGTTTCATTCCGGTCGCTGCAGGAATCCAGGTGCTTGTTAGATATGCTTCATAAAAAGGACGAAAGCTGTGCTCCACGGCATAAAACAAATCAGGATCATGCTCTGACCATGAGACTCCCCCACCTTCTTGAAACGCTTTCGCGATACGATCAATTGATTGCAATACTGCCTTTGCAAAATAAAA
>AR_comb_assmDRAFT_10121197_pt1 | contig 14770 bp, 11 predicted proteins | sample ArasoioldDNA_FD_10543 | JGI IMG/M metagenome (IMG submission 10543) | reverse complement strand
ATGTCGAACTTTTCCGCGAAGTGCGCGAAGAGTTCCATCTTGCCCATGCGCCGGGCATCTGCCATTGCTGTCTTCTCCCTGGCTGGGGGCGCGCGATGGTGTCTGTCGTGCGAACCGTGCGCGCCAGCGGTCCGACGGCAATCTGTAAAAGCGGCCGGTATCGTAGTCCTGCGCCGGAAATAATGTCAATTACCGCCGTATTTTCGCGATCGATCGTGCGCCGCGTCGTTGCGCTCGCGATCCCCGTCGCGCGACTTTGTCAAGCACTCTTCGATCGCGCGACGCGTGCCAACAACTCTATCGCTGACTACAATCGTTGATGTGACCGCCGCGCTCGAGACGTTCCCCAACCCTCGTCCGGAACGCGACTATGAGATCGAAATCCGCTGTCCGGAGTTCACCTCGCTCTGCCCGAAGACGGGGCTGCCGGACTTCGGCGAGATCGTCATCCGCTACACGCCGGATCGCGTCTGCGTCGAGCTGAAATCGCTCAAGTACTACCTCGTCGACTATCGCAATCAGGGGATTTTCTATGAGGCCGCGACCAACAAGATCCTCGACGATCTGGTCGCCGCCTGCCGTCCCCGCCGCATGACGGTGACCGGCGCCTTCTCCGTGCGCGGCGGCATCACCACCACCGTTACGGCTGAATACCGACAAGAGACGTGAATTTGTGATGTGGCGACGTGGTGATGTGGTGATGTGAATTCCTTATGTCACACAGGATCCCGATCGAAGCAGAACTCGATCTCCATACGTTCGCGCCGGCTGACATTCCGGTAGTCGTCGAGGAGTACGTGCGCGCAGCGCACGAGGCCGGGCTACGCGAGTTGCGGCTCGTGCACGGCCGCGGGCGCGGCGTCCAGCGCGGCATTGTCCAGGCCGCACTCGAACGCCATCCGCTCGTCGCCGAATTCTGGGACGACACGGGTTCACACCTCGGTGCCACGTACTGCCGCCTCGCCGAGTGAAGCTCTCAGTTCGAAGTTTGAAGTTCGAAGTTCGACCTGGCATCTGCCTTGCCTTCCTGATCGCCACCGCCGCGTGAATTGCGGCCAATCGAGCCGCCCCATTGCAGTTTCTTCATCGGCTCGGCGAGAGAGGAGTGGCAAAAGATGCACTTCGCGGTGCCGCTGCCCGGCGAGGTCGTGTGGATTCGTCAGCGGCGCTGGCGCGTCGAACGCGCCCGCCGCGATCGCAACGTCGTCCGGCTGGACGTCAGGAACCGCGACGCCCGGTTGACGTTTCTCGCGCCGTTCGATCGACCGTCGACGGTCGAACGTGTTGAACGGCCGCGCCGGGTCCGGCCCCAGCACGCCGCGGCGCGGCTCGCGCAACTCGTCGGCCGGGCGCACACCTGGTCCACGGTCGCCAGCGCGATCGACGCGAACATCGACATCCTGCCGTACCAGCTCGAGCCCGCACTCGCCGTGCTGAACGGCGCGCGACGCGTCCTGATCGCCGATGCGGTCGGACTCGGCAAGACGATCCAGGCGGGGCTCGTCGTCGCCGAAGTCCACCGTCGATCGGCGACGGCGCGAACGCTGATCGTCGCGCCGGCGCCGTTGCGCGATCAGTGGATCGACGAGCTCCGCGGCAAATTTCGAATCGAGAGCCGCGCGGCCGATCGGCAGAGGCTCGACGAGATCGCACGGCATCACGCCTACGGCGACAACCCCTGGCAGCAGCCGGGTGTCTGGATTGCGTCGCTCGACTACGTCAAACAGCCGCATGTCATCGAATCGCTGCCGCCGGATCCGTGGGACCTGCTCATCGTCGACGAAGCGCACGTCGCGTCAGGCGACTCCGAGCGGCACGTCGCGTGCGCCGAGCTGGCCCGGCGGGCACGGCGTGTTCTGCTGCTCAGCGCTACGCCACACAGCGGGGACGAGGCTCGATTCACAAGGTTTGTCAGCCTCGGGCGGCTCGACGGCGAGCCGGCGATGCCCGTCGTGTTCCGGCGCACGCGGAGCAGCGTCGGCTTCGATCTGCGCCGATGCGTGCGCTGGCATGGTGTCCGGCTTTCGGAAGCGGAACAGCGGCTGCTCGACGCGCTCGCCGCATTCGAGGCGTCCGCACTCCGAGCCGCCGGTCACACACATCGCGACGCTACCGTGTTGCTTCTGTCTGTCTTTCGCAAGCGCGCGCTGTCCACGATGGGCGCGCTGCTGATGTCGCTGGATCGACGGCTGGCCTGGCTCGGCGACGCGCACCGTGCCGATGACTTCGACTGGCTGCAGCCGCAACTGGCGTTCGACGACGACTCGGATGAGCTGGATGACGTCGACCGCCAGGCCCTCACCGGCGATATCGGGCTGCGGTCGTCGCAGGAGCGTTCGTGGTTGAGACGATTGCGCGGCCTCGCCGAAATCGCGACCCGGTTCGACAGCAAAGCCAGGCGTGTTGCCGCGCTCGTCGGCCGATCGCGCGAGCCGGTCGTCATCTTTACCGAGTTCCGGCACTCGCTCGAGGTGCTGCGACGAAGACTTCAGTTCAGCACCTGTGTCGCCGAGCTGCACGGCGGTCTCACGCCGGCGGAACGACGCCAGCAGCTGCGGCGTTTTCTCGATGGAAGCGCCGAGGCGTTGATCGCCACGGATGTCGGCGGCCAGGGGCTGAACCTGCAGGAACGCGCGCGATGGGTGGTCAGCCTCGAGCTGCCATGGAACCCGCTGAAACTCGAACAGCGATGCGGACGCGTCGATCGCATCGGCCAATCGAAGCCGGTGCATTTCACCCTCGTGGTTGCGCGCCATGAGTTCGAACGCGGCTTACTCGCCCGCCTCGCGAAGCGCGCGCTCATCGCCCGGCGATCGATTGGCGAGGATGTGCTGAGCGGTATCGCGCCGGACAGCTCAGCGATAGGCGCAGCCCTTCTGCAAGGCGAGCCGATGAACGACAACGAGACACCGGCTCCGCGTCTGGCCGTCTGTCAGTCGCGAGCGCGGCCGGCGCGGCTGATGTCGCGACGTCTGCAAGCGGCAAGAGTCCTCGCCGCACGATGGAGAGGGCCGGCGCCGGAAGCCGCAGGGACCGTCCGGACATCGCTGGGACGTCTTCCGGAAATTCGCCGAGCCAGCCGCGATCGTTCGGTTCTCGTTTTCTCGGTACCGCTGCTCGATGGATCCGGCAGCGTGGTGGAGCGCCACGTCGTTGCGGTCTGCGTGGCCGGCGTCGAGCGATGGCCGGACCCGGAGACAATCGATGCCGCGCGTCTTCTCGCCGCACGGGCCCTCACCGCCAGAGTCAAGCGACTTCGGGTGTGTCTCCAGCGCAGAGCCGGCGCGGAGATTCGACTTGAAAGCGCCATCGTCGCGCGCCTGCTGACGGACGAACAACCCCGCGAGACGCAGCCGGGACTGTTCGACCGGCGCGAACTGCGCGCGTTCGATTCCGCAAGAACGGATGCGGATGAAATCCGCCAAGCCCTGAACGATCGGCGAGCCGATCTGAACCGTACGTTCGAGATCGCCGCGGGCCGTCCGGTACTCGAGCTCGCGTTCACCGGGAAATGACCTCGGAGGTCATCTCACCGCTGCCGGGCATTGGCGGAACGCTGTTTCCTGGCCAGTACCTCGCGGACGCATTCGACGCCGCGATCGCACGATCCGCGGGCGGAGGCGATCTCGATCGCCAGTGGCGTCGATTCCGCGGCTGGTGGGATCGGGTCGAGGCGACGTGCGGGCCAGCCACGGGGATCAGAGCCCTCTTCGATCTGGTGGCGATGCCGCTTGCCGGCATGCTCGGCTTGCGCGCGCGTCAGGTCGACTTCGATCGCTCGCGCGCGGTGGTGCGTCTCAAAACCCCCGCTGGTACGGCCGTCGGCATGATGGTGCTTCCGTGGGCGGCCCGTCCCTCCAGCGTGTGGCGGGATCCCAGCGCCGCGGCCAGGGCTTTCAATTCTCGCTGGACGTTCGTCGTCGCGCCGCCTTTCGTGTCCGTCGTGCCATCGCACACGCGCGGCCTCCGGCGGAGCGTCGACTTCCATTTTCCTGATGTGCTCGACGCCCGCAGCTTCGGCCGCTTCCATGCCCTGTGTCACGCGACCTCACTGGAAGCAGCAACGCCCGGTCATTGTGCATGTCTGCTCGACGAGCTCATCGCGGCCGGCATCACGTTCCAGGATCGGGTACGCAACGATTTGCAGCACGGCGTCGTCCGTGCGATGGCAGCACTCGCGCCTGCTCTTCGCCGTCGGGTGTCCGCAAAGTCCGAAACCGGCTTCGACGAAGCGCTGACGCTCGTCTATCGCGTGCTGTTCCTGTTGTTCGCTGAATCGCGCAACCTGGTCCCGGGCCGGCACGCGGTGTACGGCCCGACGTACTCGATCGGCGCGTTGTGCCGGTGTGTGATCGCCGGCGACTCGCCGACGGGACTTTGGGACGGACTGGCCGCGATCACGCGACTTTCTCGAGCAGGCTGCCAGACGGATGACCTGATCGTCCGTCCCTTCAACGGCCGGCTCTTCGCGAAGGCGGCGGCGCCGTCGCTCGAGGCGCATCGGTCGACACGAACGCCGACGCCGGCCAGCAAAACGAGAGATGGGGCGATCGGAGTAGCGCTGGTCTCGCTCGCGTCGCGTCAGGCACGCGGCGGCCGGCAGGAGATCGTCTACGCCGACCTCGGCGTCGAACAGCTTGGCGCGGTGTACGAGCGGGTTCTCGATCTCGATCCGCGCGCGCCGATCGATCGGAACCAGATCTCGACACCTCATCGCGCGCACCACAGCCGGCGCCGGAAAGAAAGCGGAACCTTCTACACGCCGCAGGCGCTTGCGGAGTTCGTCGTCCGCCGGACGCTGGCGCCGCTCGTCGAGGGCGCCGCACCGGACCGGATCCTCTCGCTGCGGGTCGTCGATCCCGCGATGGGCAGCGGCGCGTTTCTCGTTGCGGCGTGCCGCTACCTTGCCGGCGCGTACGAACGCGCGCTGATCGATGAGGGCCGGGCCGGCTCGGCCGATTTCGACGAGGGCGAGCGCGCGGCCATCCGGCGGCTGATTGCCGAACGATGCCTCGCGGGTGTCGATGCGAACCCGGTCGCGGTCCAACTGGCGCAACTGTCGCTCTGGCTGGCGACGCTCTCGCGCGGGAAGCCGCTCGGGTTCCTCGATCATCGCCTGCGCACGGGCAACAGCCTTCTCGGAGCCTCGCCCGACGACCTCGCACGTACGGGCCGGCGACTACGACCTGGCGCTCGTGTCGACTCGCAGCTCCCGCTCTTCGAACGCGATGAACTGGAGCACGCCATGCGGCAGGTTGCCAGACCGCTCGCCGAACTGGCATCCCGGCGCGACGAGACCGTCCGCGACATCCGGGCCAAGGAGGCCATCTGGAACCGGTTGTCGGGTACTCAGTCGCCGCTCCAGCGCTGGCGTACGGCATGCACGCTCTGGTGCGCCCGGTGGTTCTGGCCGAACGGCGCCGCGCCAACTCCGCCGGAAATGCGCGCGGCGCTCGACGCACTGCTCAAGCGCGACACGACACTGGCGGCCGGGCAGCTCGAGATGTGGACGCGAATCGCCCGGGAGACGGGCGCCCGTCATCGCTTCTTCCACTGGCCGCTCGAATTTGCCGACGTGTTTTATGACGACACGGGGCAACCGCGCGCCGCCGCGGGATTCGATGCCGTGATCGGAAATCCGCCGTGGGAAATGTTGCGCGGCGATGGAGAAACGCGAGACGACGGCGATGCCGCGGCGACAGTCAGGTTCATCCGCGAATCAGGCCTGTATCGGTCGTGCGGGCACGGGCATCTCAATCTGTATCAGCCGTTCCTCGAGCGGGCGCTTTCGCTCGCACACCGCGGCGGCCGCGTCGGCCTGATCCTTCCATGGGGCCTTGCGGCCGACGACGGCGCGAAGCCGCTGCGCGAGACGCTTCTCGACCGATCGCGGGTTCATACGATCGTCGGTCTCGACAATGCGAGCGGCATCTTTCCCGTGCACCGCGGCACGCGGTTTCTCGTCGTCATCGCCAGTCCGGGCGGTGTCACCGGCACGATTCGCGCGCGATTCGGCGTCCGCACGCTCGCGGAGATCGACGAGCTGCCTGGCCGCGAAGATTCGCCGGCGCCAACCGCGTATCCAGTCCGGCTGACGTCGACCATCCTCGCCGGCGTCGGCGGCGCCGCACGCCGGATTCCCGATGTCCGCGATCCGCGTCATCTCTCGTTCCTCCATGAGCTCACGGATCGGTTTCCCGCGCTTGGCAGCGCAAGGGGATGGTCGGCCGCGTTCAGCCGCGAGCTCAATGCGACCGAGGACCGCGCGAGTTTCGGGGAGACCGGACTACCAGTGATCGAAGGCAAGGACATCACGCCGTTCGTCGCCAGTCCGCGTGCGTCCACACGAATCGATCTCGATCGCGCGCGCACTCGTCTTCCGCATCGCGGCTTCGAACATCCCCGGCTTGCGTACCGGGACGTGTCGAGCGTCTCGAACCGCCTGTCGCTCATCGCGGCAATCGTGCCGGCGCGTGTCGTCACGACTCACACACTCTTCTGCCTTCGCACGCCGCTGCCGCTCGCGCGTCAGCATTTTCTTTGCGCGTTGTTCAATTCGTTCGTGCTGAACGCGGTTGTGCGGATGCTCATGGGTGGACATCTCACGACGAGTCTCGTGGAGAGTCTGCCGGTCCCCGTCTGGAGCGGCAACGCGCTGCAGCGGCGAATCGCCGCGCTCGCTTGCCGTCTCGCGCGGCGTCCTGATTGCGCGGCCGCACACGCCGAGCTGCAGTCATCGATCGCACGACTTTATGACCTCGACCGTCAGACGTTTCACGCCGTGCTGCAGACCTTCCCGCTGATCTCAATTCAAGAACGTGATCGCGCATTGCAGGAATTCATGAACCCTTGATTCAACGGACGTGCGGCAACTCACCGGACTCGGCGACGATTCAATTCGGCAACGATGGCGTCGGCTCTCACTTCCCGCCGCCGTCGGGACACGATGCATCCGGCAACGCACGCGACAACCTGATCCCGCGGACGGTCGTCATCGACAAAGGGGGCCCGGTGACGTTCAAGATCGGATTCTCCGGCGTTCACCAGGGCGCGATCTACGCCGATGGCACGGAGCCCGGTGACATCAGAGCGTTCCCGGCTTGAGTGAAGCGTCGGGCGTCGGAAACCTCGACATTTCACGTGTATCCAAATCGTTCCCGCTGTATCCAAAACCTGCACACATTTTCACGTCGGCCTTTTCCGGCGCGGCCCTCTCGATTTTTCTGGATTTCGTCTATAGTCCCCGTTGGTGCCGAACTACGGGTTTGTCATCGACCTGCGCAAGTGCATCGGTTGTCATGCCTGCACGATTGCCTGCAAGGCCGAGCACGACATTCCGATCGGCGTCAACCGCTGCTGGGTCAAGACGGTCGAGAAGGGGACGTTCCCCGACACGCAGCGCGTCTTCTTCCCGGTCCTCTGCAACCAGTGCGAAGAGGCGCCGTGTCTGAAGATCTGCCCGACCAACGCGCTTTTCAAACGGCCTGACGGCATCGTCGATCTGAACAGCGCGGCGTGCATCGGCTGCCGTGCGTGCATGGCGGCGTGTCCGTACGATCAACTGTTCATCGATCCCAACACGCACACTGCGGAGAAGTGCAACTTCTGCGCGAATCGCGTCGAGAACGAACTACAGCCGGCGTGCGTCAGCGTCTGTCCCACGCAGTGCCGCATCTTCGGCGACCTCGACGACCCGGACAGCCGCGTATCGGAGATCGTCCAGCGCGAGTCCTTCATGGTCCGGAAGCCGGAGAAGGGAACGGGCCCCAAGGTTTTCTATCTCGGGGCCGACGAAGCGGTGATGCGGCCGGAAATCGCGGCCCAGCCGTTCCTCTACAAAGAAGGCCGGGTGCTGATGCGGCCGCTCGGCGCCGCAACGCCGGACCCCGAGCGTCCTGGCGACCCGCGCGTCGACTACGACGTCCCGCATCGAAAGGCGTGGGGGATCGATCTGGTCATCTATCTCTTGACCAAGGGGATCTCGACCGGCGCGCTCCTGCTCTCGGCGCTGCTGTGGATGATGGGCGACCGCTCGACCGTCGTCGGACTCGGCGGACCGATCGTCGCGGCGGTGTTCGCCCTGCTGACTGCCGTCGTGCTGGTGATCGATCTCGAGCAGCCGCAGCGATTCCTGATGATCCTCACGCGGCCGAACTGGCAATCGTGGCTGGCGCGCGGGGCGTTCCTGTTGACGGCGCACGGCGCGATCGCCTCGATCTGGATTGCGCTGTACGTGTCCGGACAGCTCCAGATCCTCTCCTGGCTCGCACCGATCGCATTCATCGTCGCCTTGTCGGCAACGGCGTACACAGGGTTCCTCTTCGCGCAGGGTCTCGCGCGCGATCTCTGGCAGGGTCCGCACTCGACGATCGACCTGGTCGCGCAGGCGGTCGCCGAAGGCAGCGCGGCGCTGCTCGTGGTTTCGCTCCTCTTCGGCGCCGAGCCGGACACGGTCCGCACGCTCGCCCTGGCGCTCGCGCTCGCGTCGATCGCGCATCTGGCGATCCTGGTGCTCGAGCATCTGCTCACGCCGAGCCCGACGATCCATCACGAACTCGCGGTGCGAGCGGTCCGCTCGGGACGCTATTCACTGCTGTTCTGGATCGGCGCGCTGGGCATGGGTGGTCTCGCGCCCATCGTCTTCATCTGGTTCGCGTCGACGGTTGGATTCTCGCTCTCGGTGCTCGTCCCGACAGCAGTCGTCGCGCTTGTCGGCTGCTTCGCCTGGGAGTACATCTGGGTCGAAGCTGGGCAATCGGTGCCGAACTCGTGAAGAGGCGCGGAGGACTTGTCAAGTTCTATGGCTGAATTCCGCACACACCCAGACCCCTCCGAATGGGACGACTACGAGGACTTCGAGTCGAAGAGCTGGCCGAAGAAAGAGCGTCGGAAGTACTGGATCATTCCGAGCATCTGCTTCAACTGTGAGTCGGCGTGCGGCATCCTCGCGTATGTCGACAAGGAGACGCTCGAGGTCCGCAAGATCGAAGGCAACCCGGTACACCCGGGCAGCCGCGGCCGCACGTGCGCCAAGGGCGTCGTCACGCCCAACCAGCTCGAGGATCCCGATCGGATTCTCTATCCGCTCAAGCGCGAGGGCGCCCGCGGCAACGGCGAGTGGAAGCGCGTCACCTGGGACGAGGCGCTCACGGACATCGGCGGGCGCATTCGACGCGCCATCATGGAAAAACGCCGTCACGAGCTGATGTATCACGTCGGGCGGCCCGGCGAAGACGGCTACGTCAATCGCGTCCTGCAGGCCTGGGGCCTCGACGGACACAACAGCCACACCAACGTCTGCTCGTCGTCGGCGCGCCTGGGCCACTTCCTGTGGACCGGCGCCGATCGCCCGTCTCCCGATCACGCCAACGCGAGGACGATCCTCCTGCTCTCCTCGCACCTCGAGTCGGGTCATTACTTCAATCCGCACGCGCAACGGATCATCGAGGGCAAGTCGAGCGGCGCCAAGCTCATCGTCATCGATCCGCGACTGTCGAACACGTCGGCGAAAGCCGACATCTGGCTGCCGGCCAGGCCCGGAACCGAGGGCGCGCTGCTGCTCGCCATCGCGCGGCGCATTCTCGAGACCGGCAAGTACAACCGCGAGTTCGTCAGGCGATGGGTGAACTGGGAGACCTACCTCGATGCGAGCTGGCCCGATTTGCCGCGTACGGTCGAGGGATTCGAAATCGCGTTGAAGGAAGAGTACGAGCTCTTCACGCCCGACTACGCGGAGATCGAAACCGGCGTGCCGGCCGAGCGAATCATCGAAGCCGCGGACGCGATCGCCGCGGCCGGCACCGCGTTTTCGACGCACAGTTGGCGCGCGGCAGCCTCAGGGCATCTCTGGGGCTGGCAGATCACGCGGTGCCTGTATCTGCTGGTCGTGCTGATGGGCGCGATTGGCGAGCCGGGCGGCGTGAACCTGCACCTGTCGAACAAGTTCGTGCCCAAGCCGTTCAATCCGCCGCCGCCGCCGGACTACTGGAACGAGCTGCTGTTCCCGAAGGAATTTCCGCTCGCGTTCTTCGAGATGAGCTTCCTCCTGCCGCACTTCCTCAAGGAGGGACGCGGGCGGCTCGACACGTACTTCACGCGTGTCTACAACCCGCTCTGGACGAACCCGGACGGCTTCACGTGGATGGAAGTGCTCAAAGACGAATCGAAGATCGGGTGTCATGTCGCGCTCACGCCGATCTGGAGCGAGACCGCCTGGTTCGCCGACTACGTGCTGCCGATGGGACTCGGCACCGAGCGCCACGACACGATGAGCCAGGAAACGCACGCCGGCCGCTGGCTCGGATTCCGTCAACCGGTCAAGCGTGTGGCGCTCGAAAAGCAGGGCAAACCGGTCGAGCTCAGCTATCAGGCCAACCCCGGCGAGGTGTGGGAGGAAGCCGAGTTCTGGATCGCGCTCTCCTGGAAGATCGATCCAGACGGCTCACTCGGCATCCGGAAGTTTTTCGAGTCGCCGAACCGCCCGGGCAAGAAGATCACGCTGGATGAGTACTACGGCTGGATGTTCGAGCACTCCGTTCCGGGCCTGCCGGAAGCCGCAGCGAAGGAAGGGCTGACACCGCTGCAATACATGCGGCGCTACGGCGCATTCCAGGTCGATGAGGTCGCCTACAGCAAGGCCCACGAGCAGGTGGTCGAAGACGGCGGCGTCATCGTCGACGGCGTTCATCGCGCCGGCTTCAACACGCCCTCACGCAAGCTCGAGTTCTGCTCGACGACGATGGCCGAGTGGGGATGGCCGGAACATGCCATTCCGCAATACGTGCCGGGTCACGTCTACTGGCGCGATCTCGACTACGACGAGAACGAATTCGATCTGCTGCCGAACTTCCGGCTGCCGACGCTCATCCACACGCGATCTCCGGTGAAGTGGCTGTACGAGATCTCGCACGACAACCCGCTGTGGATCGCCACCGACGATGCCGCCAGGCTTGGCGTGTCGGCCGGCGACCTGGTGAAAGTGCGCACGGCGATCGGATATTTCGTCACACGCGCCTGGGTCACCGAAGGAATCCGGCCCGGTGTCGTCGCCATGTCGCACCATCTGGGCCGCTGGCGGCTTCACGAGGATCGCGGCGGCGCCCGCGCGGCATCTGCGCTCGTGACGATCACCAACAAGGGCGACGGCAAGTACGAGATGCGGCAGGTGCACGGCGCCGCGCCGTTCAAGAGTAACGATCCCGATAGCTCCCGGGTCTGGTGGAACGACGTCGGCGTCCATCAGAATCTGACGTTCCCGGTGCAGCCGGATCCCGTCAGCGGCATGCACTGCTGGCATCAGCGCGTCACAGTCGAGAAGGCCGGCGCCGATGATCGCTACGGCGACGTCGTCGTCGACACCGACTTGTCCCATCGGCTGTACAAAGAATGGATGGAGCGGACGCGTCCCGCGCCCGGCCCCGACGGCACGCGACGGCCCATGTGGTTCGATCGCCCGCTGCGACCGACACCGGACGCTTATAAGATGGAACCGTAGCGCGAAGCCCGAAAGCCAATTCTTTGCGGGCGGCCTTTCAGGCTTTCAAGCTTTCCGGCTTTCGAGCTTCAGAGCTTTCATGAATCTCGATTGGCTCTCGCGCGCCGCCGGCACAGGCGTTCTCGCCGCCGCGCTCTCTGCGCAAGCGACGCACTCGCAAACCGCGGAGTTGTCGTCCCTGCTGTCGTCCGTCGCAAAGTACCTGGCCGAATACGAGCAGCGCTGCGGCGCGGTGGTCTCGCTCGAAACGTATCTCCAGCAGGTCCAGAGCGGCGGCTCGCGTCAGTCCCGGCAGCTCAAGTCGGACATGCTCGTGCTCAGCGTCGGCGACGCCGGATGGGTCGGATTCCGCGACGTCTTCGAAGTCGACGGACGGTCGGTTCGCGACCACGAGGAGCGCCTCTTTGCGCTGTTCCTCAAGCCATCCTCCGATTCGCTGGGGCAGGCACGAAAAATTCTCGACGAAAGCTCACGGTTCAACATCGGCCGGATCACGCGGAACGTCAACATCCCGATGATGGCGCTGACGTACTTCAAGGGGAATTATCAGTCCCGCAGCAAATTCATCGACAAAGGTACCGACGTTGTCGATCGCGTCCGCACCCGCGAGATTGAGTTTCGCGAGCAGGCATTGCCGCGGGTCATCAACACTTCCGACGGCGCCGCGGCTATGGGGCGCGCGTGGATCGACCCGGAATCGGGCCGAGTCGTCAAGACCGTGCTGATGCTGACCGGTGCCGTCGAGGTGAGCATCACGGTGACGTACGCGGCACAGGCCCGTCTGGATGATCTCTGGCTTCCGCAATCGATGCGCGAGAGTTACCGTCGTGCGGGCGAAATCACCGAAGGCCGTGCGTCGTACTCCAACTTCCGAAAGTTCAACGTCGACGTCACTACCATTATCAAGAGCCCCTAAGTACCGGCGCTGACGCTGAAGGATGGCGCTATCGCTGAGGTATTAATGCTCGGTCACAGTCCTTCCTCAGCCGAGCTTCTCCAAAATGCTGTACGCAAGCAGCGCGAGGACGAGGAACGCGGCGGCGACGAACGGCCACTCGCGGCGGCGGACCTCCTCGAGGAGTGCGCTGACGACGTTGAAGACCGGCGTCGCCAGCAGGATCGCGCATCCAGACCCTAGAACGACAACGGACTCCCTCGAGAGTCCGAGCGCACTCAGCGTCAATCCGGCGATCAGCAGGACAGTCGCCACCGTGAGTGCGACGCGGCTGATCGCGTGCCGCGTGCGTAAGGTGCCGGGCTCGGAATCGTCGACCGTCACCATAAATACTTGATCGCGACAAGGCCGAGCATGCCGGCCATCAGGAGTTTCAAACCGCGCACCGGCGTCCGCTGGCTGAGCGAGAAGCCGATCCGATAGCCGAGCAGGACGCCGAGCGACGCGGCCGCGGCCAATCGGAAGTCATTGAGATACCCCAGGTGATAGTGCGCGATGGCGCCTGGAACGGCGGTCACGCCGATCATGAATCCGCTCGTCGCCGCCGCAACGCGCATGGGGACGCCGCACCACGAGTTGAGCGACGGCACGACGAGGATCCCGCCGCCAATTCCCAGAAACGACGCCAGCATCCCCGCGGTGAACGCCGAGAACATCGCGAGCGGCATCCGGCGTGGATGATAGACGACCTCCGACTGCGTGTCCTCGTCGTAGAAGCGCCCGCCGAGGATCCCGGGATCGACGACGCCGACGCTGCTCCGGACGTTTCGCTTGTCGAGCCGCTGCAGCATGCCGACGGAAATCAGCGCTGCCGTGGCGCCGAAGATCCGCTCGTAGGCCCACTCCGGCAGGAGGTGCAGGACCGTCGCCGCGAACGTCGCGCCGCTCACGCTGAACACGAGCAACACGATGGCGAGCCGCACGTTCAGCAGTTGGCGGGTTTCGTGTGAGGCGGCAACTGACGCGGAGGTCGAAAGCACCGCCACGAGACTCACGGCCGCGGCCTCGCGAAACGGCCGTCCAATGAACACGTTCACCAGCGGGACCAGCAGGACCCCACCGCCGATCCCCAGGAGCGCGCCGAGGCTGCCGGCTGCGACACCGGCCAGCATCGTGAGCGCGAGGGTCAACATGGGTGAGGAATTGTATTAAGAGAAGCCGGAAAGCCGGAAAGCCTGAAAGCTGGAAAGCTGGAAACCCATTCTTTCAAGCTTTCGGGCTTTCAGAACCTCGGCTCAGTTTTTCTCCTGTAACCCAGCTGCATGTGGTTTCAGCACCGCGTAAAGCGCTTCCATCATCGGCGTCGGGACGCCAAGCGCCCGCCCGCGGCGGACGACGGCGCCCAGCAGCGACTCGACCTCGATCCGGCGCCCTTGCGAGAGATCGATCAGCAGCGACGAACGCGTGGAGGGTGGGATCGCGGCGACGTACTGTTCCACTTTGGGGGCAAGGTCTGACGGAACTTTGGCGCCCGATGCGCGCGCGACAGCTTCGACTTCCGTCACGGCCTGCAGAAATGCTCGACGGCTGTCGGCGTCCGCCCAGATCGGTCCGAGCGGCAGGCGCGCGGCGCCAGTGAACGCCGCAAACGGCGCCAGGTAGATGAACTTTTCCCAGATCGCCGGCCGCGCGTCCGCGACCGCGTGAGCGTCGATATCGGCAGCCTTCATCAGCGATTCGATCGTCCGCACTCGATCTGAGACCGCGTCTGTCGCGCCGAAGAACTCGCCGAAGACCACGCGCCGGTGCGATCCGGTCTGCTTGATCACGCCGGGCGCGTCGATCGCCGTCGCAATGTAGGTCGCCCCGGCGATCGTCGCGCGCTCGCCGACAATCGCCGCAACCTGCTCGGCGCTTTCGACGCCGTTTTGAATCGTGAGCACCGTGGTCGACGGTCCGACGAGCGGACCGAGCAGCGGCAGCGCCGTCGGATTGTCGTACGTCTTGATCGCGACAATGACGGTGTCGGTCGCACCGATGCGCGCGGGATCGCTCTCGCCCCGGACGCGCGCCGTGAAATCGCCGACGGCAGTGGAGAGAACCCGCAGGCCGTCCTTCCGAATCGCCTCCAGATGCGCCCCGCGCGCGATCACGCTGACGTCGCATCCGGAACGCGACAGTAACGCGGCATAGAATCCGCCGACAGCACCTGCCCCGAGGAAAGCAAAACGCATGTCAGTTCCTTCGGCCAGTACAGCCTGAAAGCTTTCCGGCTTTCCGGCTTTCAAGCTTGCTGGCTGGTGTCTTCTTCTCTTATTTGCTCGCGGGGCCCCACCCCCGCTCGCCCGCTCAGCGCCGCTCCTACGTCGCGGGCTTCGCGG